>WBZR01003529.1_pt1 | contig 13935 bp, 12 predicted proteins | sample 5204231 | NCBI WGS metagenome assembly WBZR01 (sample SAMN12412403, study PRJNA552823) | activated sludge metagenome | isolation source: activated sludge from anammox sidestream of wastewater treatment plant... | place: USA: Virginia | collected 2017-08 | reverse complement strand
GGAGACCCTGAGCGAGGCCGTCTCCGGCGCCAACCGCGCTCGATAGAATCGGAGCTGACCTTTCGTGGCTACTACAGTTGCCAGGCGATATGCCCAGGCCGTGTTCGAAATCGCCCGGGATTCGGGTAATTTCGAGGCATGGGAGCGGGATCTCGGTATCCTGAATGCAGTCATGACCGATCCGGTCACGAGCTCGTATCTGGAGAGCCCGAAAACCGCGTTTGCAACCAAGCGTGCCGTGCTCGATCAGGCCATGGCGGGTGCTTCTCCGGAAGCGAAGCGCCTGACTGGGATGCTGCTGGAGCGGCGGCGGCTTTCGAGTATTCCGGAGATCTTCCAGCAGTACCAGTCATTGTTGCTCAAGGAAAAGGGCATCGTGATCGCTGATGTGACCACCGCGGTGCCACTCGATGCCGCGGCCGAAACGATGATTCAGAAGCAACTCTCGGCGCTGCTGGGCAAGGACGTCGAAATTCACGCGCAGGTCGATCCCGCCATCATCGGCGGGATGGTGGCCCGGATCGGCGACAACCTGATCGACGGCAGTGTTTCGAACCAGCTGCGGCGGTTGCACGAGCGGCTGACGACGAGCAACGTATAGGAACCAACGACGTGCACCGGCCCGCCATGCTGGCGGGAATGCTGGTGAAAGGACCAAAGGATGGCAATTCGCGCGACTGAAATCGTAGACATTCTCAAGCAACAGATCGCTGGTGCGCAGGAGCAGGTCACTGTCTCGAACGTGGGCTCCGTGGTCGAGGTCGGCGATGGCATCGCGCGTGCCTACGGTCTCACCCAGGTGATGTACAGCGAACTGGTCGAGTTCACCAAGAGCGGTACTATCGGGCTCGTCCTCAACCTCGAGGAAGACTCGGTCGGTATCATCATCATGGGCGACTACACCGATATCGAGGAAGGGGATGAGGTCCGCGCGACCGGCGTCATCGCTTCGGTGCCGGTGGGCGATGCCCTCCTTGGCCGCGTCGTCAACGCCCTCGGGCAGCCGATCGATGGTAAGGGCCCGATCAAGACCGACAAGTCCCGCCCGATCGAGCGCATTGCTCCGGGCGTGGTGCTGCGGCAGGACGTCGATACCGCGCTGCAGACGGGTATCAAGGCGATCGACGCCATGATTCCCATCGGACGCGGTCAGCGCGAGCTGATCATCGGCGACCGGCAGATCGGCAAGACCGCGGTCGCGATCGACGCGATCATCAACCAGCGGGATTCCGGAGTGCGCTGCATCTATGTGGCCATCGGCCAGAAGCAGTCGCAGATTGCCCAGGTGGTCCGCACCCTCGAGGAATTCGGCGCGATGGCCAATACCATCGTCGTCGTCGCGGGCGCGTCCGATCCGGCCGCATTGCAGTACATCGCACCCTTCTCAGGCACCGCCATGGGCGAGGAGTTCATGGAGAACGGCCAGGATGCGCTGATCGTCTATGACGATCTCTCCAAGCATGCCTGGGCCTACCGGCAGGTTTCCTTGCTACTGCGCCGCCCGCCGGGCCGCGAAGCATACCCGGGCGACGTCTTCTATCTGCACTCCCGCCTCTTGGAGCGCTCGGCGCGACTCAAGGACGATCTGGGCGGCGGTTCGCTGACGGCGCTGCCGATCATCGAAACCCAGGCGGCAGACGTGTCGGCCTATATCCCGACCAATGTCATTTCGATCACGGACGGCCAGATCTACCTGGAAGGCGAGCTCTTCTATGGTGGTGTGCGCCCGGCCGTGAACGCCGGTCTGTCGGTCTCCCGCGTCGGTGGCGCGGCACAGATCAAGGCCATGCGTCAGGTTGCCGGACGCCTCCGCCTCGATCTGGCGGCGTTCCGCTCGCTGGCCGCCTTTGCCCAGTTCGGTTCCGACCTGGACGCGAATACGCGCGCGCAGCTCGACCGTGGCGCCCGTCTGACCGAGACACTCAAGCAGGGGCAATACCAGCCGCTGCCAGTCGAGGAGCAGGTGGCGATCCTCTGGGCGGCCACCAATGGTCCGCTCGATTCGGTACCGGTCGAAGATGTGCAGGAGTGGGAGGCGGGTTTGCTCGATTTCCTCCGCACCGGGTACGGCGATCTGCTGAACACGATCAAGACCGAGAAAGCGCTGTCGGACGAAACGATCGCCGCGCTTGCCAAGGCAGTCGAAACTTACAAGGGCGGTTCCAAGTGGGCCACCACGGGCGCGAAGACCGCGGCGGCCGTCGCCTAGCATGAACCGCGCCGGATGCTGGACGCCCTGAGCGGCGTCCACCGGCGAGGAGGACACGTTGGCCAGTACACGAGAAATCCGGCGGCGAATCCGATCCGTCCGCAATATTTCCCAGATCACGCGCGCCATGGAGATGGTGGCTGCTTCGAAGATGCGCCGCTCTCAGCAGCGAGTGCTGGCCAGCCGCCCGTATGCCGAGCGGCTCGAAGCCATGATCGGCGATCTTGCGAACCTGCAGCTCGATGGAGACGGCACAGCGGCCTTTCCACTTCTTGCCCAGCGCGAGATCAAGAAGATCGAAGTGCTGCTCGTCACCCCGGACAAGGGGTTGACCGGGCCGCTCAATTCGCACATCCTGCGTCGCGCCAGCACCTTCCTCCTGAACGAAGCCGAGGCGCCGGTGCAGTTGGTGACCGTCGGCAAGAAGGGGCGCGATTTTATGATCCGCACCCGCCAGGAGGTCGTGGCCGAGTTTTCCAATCTGAAAGACTCGGTAGAAGCCGCCGAAATCCTGCCGATCACGGATATCGTCATCGACGATTACACCTCGGGCCGGGTCGATGCGGTGTATCTTATCTATCCGAAGTTCGTCAATACACTGACGCAGACACCGACCGTGCACAAGCTGTTGCCGATCGAGCCGCCGGAAGCAACCGGCGCGTACACCGACTACATCTTCGAGCCGAATGCGCCGGAAGTGCTCAACAGTCTCCTGCCACGGCTCATCGACACCCAGATCTACCAGGCCATTCTCGAGAACTTCGCGTCGGAGTATTCAGCGCGAATGGTTGCCATGCGCAACGCGTCGGAAAATGCCAAGGATCTAGTGAGCGAATTGACGCTGACCTATAACAAGGCGCGCCAGACGCAGATTACCGCCGAGGTTTCCGAGATTTCCGCCGGGGCGAATGCCCTGCGCGAGCGCGGCTAACCGCGACCGAATCAGACATCGATCGCTGCCCTACTGATCGAAGGAGCAAACGAAGTGGCCAAGAAGACGCAACATGCGAACGGGACCGTAGTCCAGGTACTGGGACCGGTCGTCGACGTTCAATTTCCCCCGGATGAGCTTCCAGAAATCTACTACGCGCTGGAAGTCGTACCCGAAGGCGGCGAGCCGCTGACCCTCGAAGTCCAGCAACACCTCGGTAACGACTGGGTGCGCACCGTAGCCATGAGCTCTACCGACGGTCTGCGCCGTGGGATGGACGTCAAGAATATGGGCGCCCCGATCTCGGTGCCGGTCGGTCCGGAAACACTCGGGCGCATTCTGAATGTGGTCGGCGATCCCATCGACCAGGCAGGCCCGGTAGAGGCGAAGGTCGAATATCCGATCCATCGCCCGGCCCCGGCATTCGAGGATCAGTCGACCCAGGTCGAAGTCTTCGAAACCGGTATCAAGGTTATCGACCTCATCGCCCCATTCACGAAAGGTGGCAAGACCGGTATCTTCGGTGGCGCGGGCGTGGGCAAGACGGTGGTCATCACCGAGCTCATCCGCAACATCGCCGCCGAGCACTCGGGGGTGTCGGTTTTCACCGGTGTGGGCGAGCGAACCCGCGAGGGTACCGCACTCTGGGGTGAAATGACCGCCTCCGGCGTCATGAACCAAACCGTCATGGTTTTCGGTCAGATGAATGAGCCGCCGGGCGCTCGCCTGCGGGTGGGCCTGACCGGTCTGACGATGGCCGAGTATTTCCGTGACGAGGGGATGGACGTTCTCCTCTTCATCGACAATATCTTCCGCTTCGTTCAGGCGGGTTCGGAAGTGTCGGCGCTCCTCGGTCGTATGCCGAGCGCGGTGGGCTACCAGCCGACCCTGGCCTCCGAAATGGGCCAGCTGCAGGAGCGGATCACCTCCACCAAGCGTGGTTCGATCACCTCCGTGCAGGCCGTCTACGTTCCGGCTGACGACTACACCGACCCGGCCCCGGCAACAACGTTCGCGCACCTCGACGCGACGATTTCGCTGGAGCGGTCGATTTCCGAGCGGGGTATCTACCCGGCCGTGGACCCGCTGGCCTCGACCTCCCGTATTCTCGACCCGCGCATCGTGGGCGAGGAGCACTACCAGGTCGCGCGTGAAGTCCAGCGCGTACTGCAGCGCTACCGCGACCTGCAGGATATCATCGCCATTCTCGGTATCGAAGAACTTTCCGAGGAAGACAAGCAGCTCGTCGGCCGCGCACAGCGAATCGAGCGCTTCTTCTCGCAGCCGTTCTTCACGGCCGCGCAGTTCACCGGCCGCGAAGGCCAGTATGTTTCCATCCAGGACACGGTCCGTGGATTCAAGGACATTCTGGACGGCAAGCTGGACGATGTGCCCCTGCAGGCGTTCATGTACGCCGGTGGTATCGAGATGGTGCGAGAAGCCGCGAACGCCTAGGGCGTTCGATCCAGATCGACGTAACGGAGCGCCGGAAACGGCGCTCCAGTTCGAGGAGAGTGCCTGGTGGCAACCCTGTCTGTCGAAATCGTGACCAACGAGCGCATCGTCTTTTCGGAGACCGATGTCGAGATGGTCTCCGCCCCCGGTTCGCAAGGGACCCTGGGCATCCTGCCGAATCACGCGCCGCTGGTGACCAGCCTGGCTGCCGGTGAATTGCGGGTTCGGAAGGGTGGCGTCGATCAGTCGATGGTCGTCTTCGGTGGGTTCATGGAAGTGACCCCGACCAAGGTGATCGTACTGGCCGATGTCGCCGAAAAGGTCGAGGAAATCGATGTCGAGCGGGCCGAGAAGGCGCGACGCCGCGCCGAAGAAGCAATCGCGCATGCTGGGGATCGCGCCGATCTGGTGGCGGCGCAGGCCCGGCTGAGTCGAGCGCAGATTCGCCTGCGAGTAGGCGAGCGCCGGCGCTCCAGCCGCCGGACACCGGGACAGCCGCCCCAGTAATCGTTCCGGGTATAGTTGCTCCGCACCGACAGGCGATGGCGCATCCGGTGCACGCGACGCAACGACTGACCGGAAAGCTGTTCCATGGGCTCAACGCACCTCAACACGACGATGTCCACGAGTGCGCCCGATCCGCTGGAAAAGCGGCGGGCGCTTCGCATTCGCGGTGGCCAGCGGCTGCAGGGCGAGGTAACGATTGGCGGGGCCAAGAACGCGGCATTGCCCTTACTGGCCGCGACCCTGCTGACATCCGAGCCATGTGTGCTCAATAACGTTCCGTCCCTTTCCGATATCCAAACCATGACTCGGCTCCTGCGAGCGTTCGGTGCAACGGTGGATTACGAGCCGGACCTCCATCGGGTGACCGTCGAAGCCGCTAGCATTACGAGCACGGATGCGCCCCAGGACCTGGTGTCGAAAATGCGCGCTTCGTTTCTGGTTGCCGGTCCGCTGTTGGGGCGCTTTGGCCGTATGAGCGCCTCCACCCCCGGCGGCTGCCAACTGGGTGTGCGGCCCGTGGATGTCGATGTCCGTGGCTTTCGGCAAATGCGCGCCGAAATCGAGGCAGACGAACAGTTCATCTCGGCCGAGACCAGAGGCAATGGCCTGCGGGGCGCCAGCATCTATATGGACTATCCCAGCCACACCGGCACGGAAAACCTGCTGATGGCAGCGGTGCTGGCTTCTGGCCGGACGACCATCGTCAATGCCTCGTGCGAACCGGAGATCGTGGCCCTTGGCAATATGCTGAACCGTATGGGCGCCCGCATTGGCGGTCTCGGATCGCCCTCGATCACCATCGACGGGGTCGATCGGCTGCGCGGTGTGTCGGAAACGATCTTGCCCGACCGGCTCGAAGCCGGCACCTATGCGATTGCCGCGGCCATCACCGGTGGCGAAGTCCAGCTCGACAATGTAGTCGAACACGACATGTTGCCGATCTCAGCCAAGTTGGAACAAGCCGGGGCGACGATCTGGCACAGACCCGGTACGATGCTGGTGCGTGGCAGTCGGGAACTGAACGCGCTTGAAGTCCAGACGATGCCGTTTCCCGGGTTTCCGACCGATTTGCAAGCCGCCTTTGCCGTGCTGATGACGCAGGCGCACGGGGTTTCCAAGCTCAAGGAACGGGTATTCGAAGACCGCCTCAAATACACGGACGAGCTCATCAAACTGGGAGCCGATATCCAGGTCGAAAAGTTCGGTTCGAACCGCTACGGAACCGAGGCAATCATCACCGGACCGACCCCCTTGCGAGGAACCCGCGTGCGTTGTCTCGATATCCGGGCGGGCGCTGGTATGGTGCTGGCCGGACTGGTGGCTGGCGGTGAAACCGAAGTGCTGGACATCTATCATATCGACCGCGGGTACGAGCGACTGGTGCCAAAGTTACAAGGTCTCGGCGCCGATATCGACGAGATCACCCTGGGCTGATCTCGATGACAACAGTAGGCAGGAATAACGGCGTGCCACAACGCATTCTGGTGGTCGAAGACGAACCGTCGGTGGCCGATCTGATCGAGGCCGTCTTGACCGGCGAAGGGTATACGGTGGCGATTGCCCGCGATGGCGCCCAGGGGTTGATGCTGGCGCGCGATTGGAGTCCCGACCTTATCCTCATGGACATCATGCTCCCGGCGGTCGATGGCACCACGGCCATTCGCCGGCTGAAGGGCGATCCGGAAACCGCCGATGTGCCGATCGTCGCCATGTCGGCTGGGCGCACCTTGCGAAATCAATCGCAGGAGCTGGCCGACGCCGATGCAGCCCTGGCCAAACCGTTCGATATCGACGCGCTGCTGGCGCAGGTCGCGTTCCATCTTTCGCGACGCAAGAGCGATGCCGCCGAGGAACATGCCGATGCGTGATACCGGCGGCGCCTGTTCGTGAGTGGCAGTTCGACCGGCCGCGGTTCGCTGGCCGGTCCAGTCGGTGTGGTCGTTCCCACATACAACGAAGCCGAATCGATCGCCAGTCTCGTCGAGCGGATCATGGCGCTGGGCGATCGTTACCGCGTGCTCGTGGTCGACGACAGTTCGCCGGACGGTACCGCCGAGGTGGTGCGCGCGCTGATCGAACGGTATCCGGGACGCGTCGAGCTGCTCTCGCGGCCGGTGAAGGAAGGGATCGGTCGTGCCTATGTGGCGGGATTTCGCCAGGTGCTTGTGGGAGATGCGCAACTGATCGCCCAGATGGACGCCGATTTATCCCATGCGCCCGAAGATCTGGCGCGATTGGTAGCCGCGGCGGACGATGCCGACCTGGTGCTCGGGTCGCGCTATGTTGCCGGCGGGGATACGCGAGGTTGGCCGCGGCATCGCCGGATGATCAGCCGGTTGGGCGGGCGGTATGCGCGGTTGGTGCTCGGGGTGCCGGTGCAGGATCTGACTGGTGGGTTCAAAGTCTATCGCCGCCCGGCGCTGGAAGCGCTCGATATCGACCGGGTTACCTCGGATGGTTATGTATTTCAGATCGAAACGACCTACAAGACCCTGCTGAATGGATTCCGGGTGGTGGAGGTTCCCATCCATTTCGTCGACCGTGTAGCCGGCAAATCGAAACTCTCCCGACGTATCGTGCTGGAAGCGGCTGTCGTCGTGTGGAGGCTGAAGCTGCTCAAGCTGCTTGGCCGTCTTTGAGCGCGGCGTGGTTCAGCAGATCGATCGTCAACCTTCTCGATTTGAGCGAAGCACCATTTCCCAGGGAGTTGAAACCTGGGGCTCACACAGCCAAGCCTCTCCGAAACTCCGTCGCCCCGCTCCGCGAAGGAGGAGAGGCCGAGGGTGAAGCGAAATCTGGACCGAAACTCCCAGTTCAGCACCTCACCCCCGCACCCCAAAAGACCTCCTCGAACCAACCCGGAGCGCGCTAATACTTGACATACATCGTATCAACCTTTATCATTCCCTGTAGTCAAAGAGCAGGGAGGAGCGATGGCTGCGCGCATCGACGAACCGGTTTTTGTAATCAGCGTTGCGGCGCGTCTCGTCGAGATGCACCCGCAGACGCTGCGGAAATATGAGCGAGAGGGGCTTGTTGCTCCATCGCGGACAGTAACCAACTTACGGCTTTATTCTGATCAGGATATCGAGCGACTGCGCCAGGTCAAACATCTGGTGGAGCAGCGCGGTCTGAATCTCGCGGGCGTGCAACTTGCGCTCGAAGTTACCCGGGATTTGCGAATGCTCCGGGAACGGGTCGAGCGGATGTCGCAGAAAGACCCCGCATCCGATTCGCTCCGGGAGGTCGCAGTATCGATCTCCGAGCTGCTGAATCAGCTCGGATACCGAGGCGACTGAGATCGGGCCCATGAAGACGTCGCCGAAAGGCGGCGTCTTTCGCGAGTGACGAGGGAATGCGAACGATATGAGTATCAATCAGGGATTTACAGAAAAAGCGCAACAAGCACTCGGAACCGCTCAACAGCGCACCCGGGAACTACGGATTGCCCAGATCGAACCGGTGACGGTATTACAGGCGCTGCTGGGGCAATCGGACGGGGTCGTGCCGCAGGTATTGCTCAAGATGGGACTCGATCCGCGGGCGATCGCCATGTCGGTCGATCAGGCGGTCGACGCCCTGCCCAAATTGCAGCATAGCGCCGAAGCGCGGCTTTCGAATGCCACCGCCCGGTTGCTGGAAGACGCCAACCGCATTGCGGGTCAGTTCGGCGACGAGTACACCAGCACCGAACATCTGCTGCTGGCTATGCTCGACAACAAGACGTCCGATGTGGCGCGCTTGCTGGAACACAACGGCGTGACCGAGGATCGGGTTCGGGAGGCGCTGAAAGAGGTCCGCGGCGGCCAGCGGGTGACCGATGCGAACCCGGAGGAGAAATACCAGTCCCTGGAAAAATACGGTCAAGATCTGACCCGACTCGCCCAGCAGGGCAAGCTCGATCCGGTCATCGGTCGGGACGAGGAAATCCGGCGGGTCATCCAGGTGCTTTCGCGGCGGACCAAGAACAACCCGGTGCTCATCGGCGAACCCGGCGTCGGCAAGACCGCCATCGTCGAGGGGCTGGCGCAGCGGATCGTACGCGGCGATGTGCCAGAAGGACTCAAGGACAAGCGCGTGATCGCGCTCGATATGGGCGCGCTCGTCGCTGGCGCCAAATACCGGGGTGAATTCGAGGAACGGCTGAAAGCGGTCCTGAAGGAAGTCTCCCAAGCCGAGGGGCAGATCATCCTCTTCATCGACGAGTTGCATACCGTGATCGGCGCGGGCGCGGCCGAGGGTTCGATGGATGCGGCGAATCTGCTGAAGCCGATGTTGGCCCGTGGCGAGCTCAATGCAATCGGCGCGACGACGCTGGACGAATACCGCAAGTACATCGAAAAGGATGCGGCGCTGGAACGACGCTTCCAGCCAGTCTATGTCGGCGAACCTTCAGTCGAGGACACGATCTCGATTCTGCGCGGATTGCGTGAGCGGTACGAGGTGCACCACAAGGTGAAGATCCTCGATTCGGCGCTGGTGTCGGCTGCCGTACTTTCCAACCGATTCATCTCCGACCGCTTCCTGCCGGACAAGGCGATCGACCTGGTCGACGAAGCGGCATCGCGCCTGCGCATGGAGATCACCTCCATGCCGGTCGAGCTGGACGAGATCGAGCGGCGCATCATGCAACTCGAAATCGAACGGGAGGCTTTGAAGAAAGAGAAGGACGAAGCCACCCGGCAGCGGTTGACGGCGCTCGAGGGCGAGTTGGCGAGTCTGAAAGAAGAACGAGACGCACTCCGTTCCAAATGGGATCAGGAGCGCGAGGCGCTAACGAAGATTTCCGAACTGCGGAACGAGGCCGATCAGACGCGGGTCGAAATCGAACGCGCCCAGCGCGAATACGATCTGAACAAGGCCGCCCAGCTGCAATATGGCAAGCTGGTGCAGATCGGCGAGCAGATCAAGGAGGCCGAAGCCGATCTGGCCCGCTTGCAGGCGAGCGGCAAGCTGCTCAAGGAAGAAGTCGATGCCGAAGATATCGCCGATGTCGTCAGTCGCTGGACCGGGATCCCGGCCAGCCGCCTGATGGAAGGCGAGATCGAAAAGCTGCTTCATCTGGAAGACCGTTTGCACGAACGGGTGGTCGGTCAAGACGAAGCGGTAGACGCGGTGGCCTCGGCGATTCGTCGCTCGCGGGCCGGGTTGTCCGATCCGAACAAGCCGATTGGTAGTTTCCTCTTCCTGGGTCCGACCGGCGTCGGCAAGACCGAGCTGGCGCGGGCGCTGGCCGAGGTGCTCTTCGATGACGAGCAGGCGATGACCCGCATCGACATGTCGGAATACATGGAAAAGCACTCGGTTAGCCGGTTGATCGGTGCGCCTCCGGGTTATGTCGGTTACGACGAAGGCGGTCAGTTGACCGAAGCGGTGCGCCGGCGACCGTTCAGTGTGATTCTGCTCGACGAGATCGAGAAAGCGCATCCGGACGTGTTCAACGTGCTGCTGCAGTTGCTCGATGACGGTCGTCTGACCGACGGCCAGGGACGTACGGTCGATTTCAAGAACACGATCGTCATTATGACCTCGAATCTGGGTTCGCAATACATTGCCTCGCTGATCGGCAACGAGGAGGAAATGCGCGCGAAGGTGATGGAGGTGCTGCAGGCGTCGTTCCGGCCGGAGCTGCTGAATCGCATCGACGAGATCGTCATCTTCAAACCGCTCAGCCGCAAGCAACTTGCCGAGGTGGTGGAGATCCAGCTCAGGAATGTGGCGGACCGGTTGCGCGAACGCCAGATCGAGCTCGAAATGACCGAATCGGCCCGCGAGCTGCTGGCAAATCGGGGATACGACCCGGTTTATGGCGCCCGCCCGCTCAAGCGGGTGATCCAGAAAGACGTACTCGACCCGCTGTCGATCAAAGTCATCAAGGGCGAGGTGCACGAGGGCGAAACCGTCGTCGTCGACAACGAGGGCGGTCAGCTCGTTTTCACGGCGACGCCGACCCCGGAACCCATTCTGGTCTAGAACCGACTTTTTCCGGTGCGACCCGGTCACACTCGTGATCGGGTCGTTTCATTTTCGGCGGAATGGAACCGCTCGCCACCCTATACTAGGCAAGCGAAGTGCCGTCGTAGTGATGGGTGAACATGAGATGGAAATCGTCAAAGGTGTGATCTCGGCAGTTGTCATGGTCGGCGCAGTTGCCGTGGTGATTGCGTTGCTGGCGGCGATGTTCATGATCGTCTTCAGTATCGCGGTCGGTGTCGACGAAAAACTGCAGGACTGAGGTGGCGGTTTGCCTGCCATTCGATAGATAAGGGGCCGGGGGGAGAGCATGATCGGTTCGAGAAGTCGCGCGCTCGTCGTGCTTTGCGCGCTCTTGCTGGTATTTCCCATGCTCGGCGCGCTCGGCAGCGCTCCCGCGGTTGCCCAGGATGACGGAGTTGCGCCTCTCGCGGAGGCGATGCCGGCCGATGTGCGCGCCTTCGTCTCCACTGAGTTCGATCTGAAAAACGATCAATACGTCGCTGTCACGCGGTTGGCAACGAGTCTTTTCATCCCTGGGGCCGGCGATACGCTGGCTTTGGCCGTGCAGCAGCTGGCGATGTTCACTGGTCTGATTCCCGCCGATTTGCAGCGCGCGCTGACCGGCGATATCGGAATCGGCCTGTTGGATGTCGAGATGGCCAGTGGGACGTCCGGGAGTGGCGCGGCGCTGGGATCGATCCGACCAGACTACGCAGTGGTGCTCCATCCGGAAGAAGCCGGGGCTGCGCGCCAGATTGTGGAAACGTGGTTCCGGAGTCAGATGGCTACCCGCGGCCAGGAACCGGAACGGTCGCAGACGGGATCGATCGTGGTGCTCACCAATCCCGATCCTGCTTCGGTTTCGTTTCCGAACTCGCCCGCGGTGATCGTCTTTTCGGGTGATTACATCCTGTTCGGCGTCGATTACGATGCGATGCTGCCCTTCGTCGATGCGACGCAGGGGAACCTCCCGACGCTGGCCGATTCGGCCGAAATGCAGCAGCTCACGGCGGCTTTGCCATCCGATCGGTTGCTCTTCGGGTATCTGAGCGGCGAAGGGCTTACCGCGTCGCTTCAGAATCTCGCCGGCGACGCTCAGCTTGTGCAGTCGATCGATCCTCCAGTTGGGGCCACGGCGTTCACGGTCGCGGCCGCCGATGCGGGACTCCGATTCGAATCGGTTTCACTTCCGGTGTGGGGAACCATGCTGAAGTCGTCTATTGGAACCCCGACGGCTGCAGTCCTGGCAAATCCCGAATTCGCCGCGCAGGTGCCCGATTCCACCCTCGTGATGTTCTCTGGAAACGACCTCGGCCAAAGCTGGTTGATGGAGCAGCTGCAAAAGGCACTGCTTTCCCAGCTCATGACTTCCTTCGTGGGGGGCGAGGTGGACTTGTCGAATACGGATATCGGCGCCCAGTTCGGGGTGTTGTCGATGCTGACCGGTATCGATTTCAAAGCCGATCTGATGGATCAGCTCCAGGGCGAATACGGAGCGGCGCTCTTCACCTTCGATCCGGCCGATCCGCTGGCATCTTCCGCGGTGATCGCGTCCGAGCTGGGCGATGTCGATCGCGTTTCGGTCGCGACGACCAGCATTGCTCCATTGCTGCAATCGGCGGCCGCAGGCACGGTCAGCATCACGACCTCGTCGGTGGCCGGCCAGACGGTCAACAACATCGGCGTTTTGAACGGGGACTCGGTCACGACGGTCCAATACGGAGTGGTGAACGATCGTCTTATGGTCGGGCTCGGAGATGGGTTGGACGTGCTGGCCACAGCGCCCAGGGCCAGCCTGGCCGATGACGCCGGATATCAGGCGGCCCTGGCTGAACTCCCGCAGGATTATTCCAGCATCCTCTATGTCGATCTGCGATCGATGGCCCGGCAAATGGCGCCGGAGATCATTCAGTCGCTCGCGGCCGGGTCTGGCAATCCGCTTGCCCAGTGTCTGGTCGCCAACAGCACCCTGGCAACGCCGGTTCCGGCGCCAGCCCAGATGGGAACTGGCGCCCAGGCGCTCTGTTCGCTGATCGGGCTGCTCTTCGGAGAAAACTTCCTGCAGGATTTCCTCGTTTCCCGGGTGCCCGGGCCGTTCGCGGCCGTGACGTATCAGCAGGGCGGCCTGCAGCATGTGTCCGGTATTCTGCTCGTCGGCTCGGCATCGTAACCGCGCCGGCGCGAGGGTCGTTCGACCAAGGAGCAACAGGTGACCGAACTCGATATCGATCTCTTGAAACGACTTTGTGAGACACCGGGCATCTCGGGGCGCGAGGGGCGGATCGCCGCGCTTGCCCGGGACGAGCTGCGCGCGGTGTCCGATGAGGTCACGGTCGATCCGCTGGGGAATGTGACCGGGATCCATCGTGGATCGGGCGGTCCCAAGGTGATGTTGGCCGCGCATACGGATGAGATCGGTTTTCTGGTTTCCCATATCGACGATCAGGGATTCCTGCGGGTGCAGGCGGTCGGTGGGTTCGACATGACGGTGCTGCCGGCGCAGCGCGTCATCGTCTGGGACCGGTCGGGCAATCCGCATCGTGGCGCATTCATGATCTCCAACAAACCGGCGCATTTACTGGATGGCACCGAAACGACGAAGTTCAAGACGTCCGACCTGTTCGTCGACCTTGGGATGAGCGCCGAAGAGGTGAAATCCACGGTGCATGTCGGCGATATGGTGACGATGGATCGGACCCTCGAAGTGGTGGGCGATTCGGTGATGACCAAATCGCTCGACGACCGGGTCGGTGTCTTCGTCATGATCGAGGCGATGCGCAAGGCACAGGACGCGAAAGCGGAGATTCATGCGGTGGCCACCACGCAGGAAGAGGTCGGGCTGCGTGGTGCGCGCGTG
>WBZR01003528.1_pt1 | contig 13943 bp, 16 predicted proteins | sample 5204231 | NCBI WGS metagenome assembly WBZR01 (sample SAMN12412403, study PRJNA552823) | activated sludge metagenome | isolation source: activated sludge from anammox sidestream of wastewater treatment plant... | place: USA: Virginia | collected 2017-08 | reverse complement strand
CGGCAATTATGGTATTTTTTTAGACTCGGACTGTATCATTCCTCCACATTATATTGCTACGGTTAAAAAATCACTCACAAACCAATATGTGGATGCATTCGGAGGCCCCGACAAGGCTGATGAATCGTTCAGCATATTGCAAAAAGCGATAGATTATACCATGACCTCCTTCATTACTACAGGTGGAATAAGGAGTGGCAGCAAAAAATTAGACAAATACTACCCAAGGAGCTTCAATATGGGTATATCAAGAGAAGTTTTTGAATCAACCGGTGGATTTCCTGCCGTAAAATTTGCCAACACGAAGGCCGCCGGAGAAGATATTGAGCTCAGCATCATGATATATAAAGCCGGATTCAAGATCGGTTATATAGCTGAAGCTTACGTTTACCATAAAAGGCGTACAAGTCTGAAGATGTTCTTAAGGCAAGTGTTCAATTTTGGATATGCGCGTGTTAGTTTATCGAGAAGGAACAAAGGAACTTTAAAAATGGTGCATCTTTTGCCATTGCTTTTCACACTGGGTACCGGAGCGTTGTTGCTGATGTCAGTTCTATTTTCATGGAAATTTCTTTGGCCGTTGATGGTGTTTTCACTGATTGTTTTTTTGGATGCATTATTGAAGAAAAAGAGCATCCGTATAGCAGGCACAGCATTGCTCACCAGCTACATCCAACTCATCGGTTATGGTTGTGGCTTTATCAGTGGATGGTGGGAACTATGTGTGCTGAAAAAAGAAAACATTTAAAAACAAATCGCAAGAAAGCCCGGACATTTTGTTGTAACTGCCCATTTGTAGGTGTTGATAAAAAAAGTGGAATGATAATTTTTATCATAAAGAAAACAACTCAAACCCAGATAATGCATTAGACATTTGGGTTAAAAGATAAGTGCGGTGTAATATTACTTGTACAATAAAGAAATAGACAGAAGAATGAAAGGGGCGACTTACATATTACTTGTTATTTTGACTTGTTTCGGGTCATGTGGACCTGCCATTTACCAATCATCAAATTTTGATAAAAAACAAAGAAAAATAAAAATCATAGCCATATTGCCGTTCAGTGTGAACATCGATATGCATCATTTGCCCAAAGGCATCACCCCTGAAAACATCAGGAATGCAGAAGAAAAGACCGGTTACGACTTACAGAGCAGCAGTTATACCTGGTTTTTGAAAAGGCAGGATAAGTACACAACAGTATTCCAGGACATCGACAAGACAAATGCCATACTCAGGAAGGAGAAAATCTCATACAGTGATATTGCCTTACAAGATAAAAGTAAAATCTGCAAGCTTCTTGGTGTAGATGCCGTCATATCGGGCAGATCGTCCATGTCAAAACCCATGACAGAAATAGCAGCCGTTGCTGTTGGCTTGATATCCGGTGCGTGGGGCCCTACCAATAGCATCAGCAATGTGCTTACCATACATGATATGAAAGCTAAGCTGCTATGGAAGTACGACCACAATGCAAGTGGCTCGGTATTAACCAGCCCTGACAGCCTGATAAAATCGTTGATGAAAAATGCATCTCGAAAATTTCCATTTAAAAAATAAACCATAAGGCCACAGCGTAGCGAATAAAGAAACCGCATACATAGATTATCTTTGCACTATGCAAGCAATATCGGCTGTCATTATCACATACAACGAAGAACGCAACATCGCTAGATGTCTAGAATCCTTGCTGCAGGTAGTGGACGAAATAGTAGTGATTGATTCATATTCGACAGATAGAACGGAAGAAATTTGCAGGCAATATGGAGTACGGTTTATCTCTCATGAGTGGGAAGGATATTCCGGATCAAAAAACTTCGGCAACAGTCAGGCCACGCATGACCTTATTTTGTCATTAGATGCGGATGAGGCCTTATCTCCTGCGTTACAAAAGAGCATCCTGACTATCAAAAACGATGAAAGCACATTCTTCTACCGTATTGGCCGTATAACCAACTATTGTGGCCATTGGATACACCACAGTGGTTGGTATCCTGACGTCAAGTTGCGTATATTCGACAGGCGTATTTCTTCCTGGGAAGGCCATATTCACGAAAAGTTAAACAATTTCAATCCAAAAGACGCCCCTTTACTTAAAGGTGATTGCTTTCATTACAGCTATTATACCCTGGAAGATCACAAGGCACAGGCAAGGAAATTTTCGATGCTAGCAGCTGAAGACTTGTTTTGGCGCGGAAAACGAGCAGGCTGGTTCAAAATATTGCTGTCGCCTGTACATAAATTCATAAAAATCTATCTGCTTCAATTGGGCATTCTGGATGGGATTGCCGGGCTGCGGATAGCTTATATTTCGGCACATGCCGTTTATTTAAAATACCATACACTTAAAAAACTTCATGCCAGTAGCAAGTAAAAGGCCGATTGGCACCAGAATCATTATCAGTCGTACGGACAGCATTGGCGACGTAGTACTTACATTGCCGCTTGCCGGTATCATCAAAGAGTATTTCCCGGAGTGGCACATCATTTTTCTGGGGAGAAACTATACGAGAGAGATAGTCTCACTATCAGAACATGTGGACGAATTCGTGAACTGGGACGACCATGAAGCCGTCAAACAATTGAAAGCAGACATCATTGTACATGTCTTCCCGGTGAAGGAAATAGCCCAATGGGCAAAAAAACAAGGCATTTCCACTCGTATTGGCACCACCGGCCGGCTGTATCACTGGCTTTATTGCAACAAGCTGATAAGGCTCTCGAGAAAAAACTCAGATCTGCACGAAGCACAACTCAACATCAAACTACTAAAGCCATTGGGCATAGAAACGGATTATCCGCTTGAAAAGATACCGGATTATTACGGCTTTACCAGAATAAAGCCTCTCGCCCCAAAATGGCTGGAAATGCTGAAAGGAGACAGGAAAAACATCATCCTTCACCCGAAATCGAAAGGAAGTGCACGAGAATGGGGGCTCGAAAATTTTTCCCGTCTCATCGGTTTGCTTCCGGAGATTGAATACCGGATTTTCATTAGCGGCACCAAGGAAGAAGGACTTCAGTCAGCGCCATTATTCAAGGAACACGCACACGTTATCGACCTTACAGGACAAATGAATCTTGGAGAGTTTGCTTCCTTCATAGCAGAAGCAGATGCCCTGGTAGCTGCCAGCACAGGACCATTGCACGTAGCTGCTGCGTTGGGCAAATGTGCCATCGGCCTCTATGCCCCCATGCGACCCATACACCCCGGGCGTTGGGCGCCACTCGGCAGACAGGCGAGCTATCTGGTGATGAACCGAGAATGTAATGATTGCAAAAAAACGCTGGATTGCAGGTGCATACGTGACATTACGCCCGGGCAGGTGAGTGAAATACTCTCCCAATTGAGAAAGTAGGCTGGTGTGCTAGCTTAAGCTAAAAAAACAAGCCCTTTGGATGGATCAAAGGGCTGTGCGGAAGTTGTCACTAATCTCTGTTCATCAGGTTTCAACCTTACGCGGCATTTCCTGATTTCTAACTTCCGGATATTTACTCAACTTAAAACTCTAAGCCAAAAAAAAATGACAAGTATGTAAGTCTGTATATTGTGACGCTTACAATATCGGATTTGTTGTGTACACATCCAATTTTAATAAAAATCTAATGAAAGCTATGATTTTGTCAAGATGATACGGTTGACTGAATGACAAATTCATAACGAACAGGCAATTAACAGGAGTTCTCCGGGAATCAGAAATAGGTCTTAACGGCAAATTCAAACTGCTTGATAAAAATATCCTTTATGGCAGAAATATTGTTCTGTTCATAAAACAGCAGCATTGCCTTTTTATATTCAACCGAATCAACCGTCCTGAAAGAAAGCGGACAATACTTGTAATGCATTAATATGGCATTGCTGACTATCCTTGTCGTTCTCTTGTTCCCGTCCATGAATGGCTGGATGTAGGATATAAGCACCAAAGCAATTAGTGCCTTCTCAAATACATTTTCTTTGTCATTCACTAATTTACAGCTTGAATCAATGGCCTCGCGTATCTGGAATTCGTTGTCGAGCGACCGGTAATTCGTACCGGAAATGCCCACCCTGCGCTTGCGCAAATTTCTGTCAACTGCCAGCTCTTTTATCAGGATGCTATGAATATCTTCAATTTTAGAGACAGATAAAGGGCTTTGGTAATCCGGATGTGCTACTAGGAAATCAATTGCTTCCTTGTGATTCAACAGCATAACGGCTTCTTCCATCGTTCTTCCTGCGGCGGTCTCTTTATCTTTGAGCAGGCGTTCTGTCTCGAGCAAGGAACTTTCTTTCCCTTATTGTTCTTCTTCAATTATCATTCTTCCAACCTCAAAATAAGTCAAAACCATAGTATGATTTATGGATTGCACAACTTGTTTTCGGGCTTCCTTGAGCAAGAGGGAAATCCTTTCAGAAAGCCTCTTTGGTGTAATATCTGTCATATCTGTTTCATCCAGGTTATCATAAAAATATATGAAAGTTGGCAATTAACTTATCAAATTAAAGTCGTTAAGCAATTATTGCATAATCTATCAGAAATAGGAGCCGATACTAACTCCTATTTCTTATCATCACAATCCACACCCATCCGCCTTACCCACATCTTAAAGATTTTATCCACAAGACTTTAATGACAAGGCAGCCAGAAAGCCGGCTGCCTTCCCGGTTTTACTTTAACACTATGAAAACATAGCGTAATTATCATCATTTACTGAATATGGCGCTACAGCTAGCTACTGTCTCATTCGATGGAAGATTATAGTGTCTCGCCTCCACGAGGAGGTTTTTAGGATCGGACTTATCTACTGTAAATTCAATATACGACGACGTTTTATCACCTATTACACAATGTCTTGGTATTATAAATCTAAACTTTGTCGGACTCAGGTTTTTGATCTATGTGTGTCCAGTACCATACCCGCTTGAGCCGGGTAAAGAAACATACGATATACTAACTTCATTCCCAATACTATCTATATTTAAAACATACTTATCGGTGCAACCACAATCAAATGAGCCGGCATAACAGGATTCGCATTTAGAAATACAACTGTTTACCAATAAAATCTTAGTTGAGTTGCAGGCGCATTCGCCATCCTTGCAATATTGTTGAAACCCACAAGGCGTAGTGCACTCCTTATCCATCTTCATCTTTTTGCAGCCGGCACTTGCCATGACAATACATACAAACAATACAACTATACTTCTTATAATTAAAATTTTTGAAAATGATTATAAAATAAATTTCCATTTGTGTCTTTACTTAGTAGAATATAACTACCTGGTGGTAAATCACCAATATGTAGTTCATTCAATTCTTGCTCTGGATTCCCAATTGCCAAAACCTTTGACGTATTCATACCCAAGAACAATCCTCACACCACTTACCACTTGCCAGACAAAATTTTACTCTTATTTCATAAAACTGAATCGGGCGTAGAGTGACAGGCTTCGGTAATATGATTCAACTTTGGTTTTAAATACTAATGGCTCATCTTTTGTAAAACTGGTAAAATTATGGCAATATTCAGCACCTACAGTAATGTTTTTGTTAAAATGATACTCAATGCCAAGATTGGCACCGGCTGTTATTGAATTGTAAACATTTCCGCCAGTATAGTCTTCATAGATTACCAAATAATTTTTATTCTTCCAGATATTTTTATCAACCCTGCCACCGGCAAGCACTGAAAATTTATCATTTATCCTGTATCCAATGTTGACAGGGAAAGACAACATATCTGAAATCTGGCCACGAACAACTCCTGGAATAGTATCATATTTTGCATCAGGTTCTCTGTATCCTCGCTGAGTCCATTCGAGACCCGTAACGAGCTTAACTCCATTGTCAGCAAATTGATATTCAAGACCAAAGCCAATAGTGGGGCGAATTAACGGAGTATAAAAGTGATCGATTCTCTTATAAGTACCATCCAATTTTTCAACTTTTGAATTTACGACACTTCCTACTGCATCGGCTTTAAAGTAAGTTTTAATCTGCGCATTTGCTACATGGGTACTGAGGATAAATAAAACAAATAATAATAATATTTTTTTCATCAGAAAGTGTAATTTAAGTTAAATTCAAAGCCTTGAGGACATCTGCTAATAACAGTATTTTTTACACCAAAAAAAAATGGATCGTTTGTATCTTTCACTGAATAAGGTGTAAAAGCCCTTTCGAAATGCAAGCCAATAGCCCAACTTTTTGTCAATCTGTATTCTCCTCCAAAACTCCACAGAAAAAAATAATTTTTATATTTCGTTCTACTGCCAAGACCTTTGAATGCTGTATGCGGCTCACCAAGTGATGGCAAACTTGTGTTAGAAGTGATAGCCAAATCATAATTTATACCTGCTACTAATGATAATCTTGAATTTTTCGGAGTAAACACAATTTCTGAAGTAGCTCCCAAACATTTATGCCAAGAATTAAAAATAACGTCGGGGTAATAACCATCACCTTTGGGGCTTGATCTTTCAATGAACCGGACTCCCAACCGTACCTTCCAGATATCATTAAATCCATATCCGAGCTTGCCACCTATCTGGTATTTAAGCCCAAATAGCGGACCTTCGCTACCCGTATATACAGGCTGGTTATAAAAAAATAGTGTAGAAATGCAAGAGTAATTTGGTCCTGCATAAACTGTATAATCAAGACGTGACTGTGCAACCACACAATGAAACATCACAAAATACAGGAAGCTTAATAAAAAGATTTTTCTTCTCCTCCAATTTTTAATTTAATTAAAGATTCACAATCAAACTTAAATTCGGAAACAATTAATTTTTTATCGATTGCATCGTGTTTCTAAGGCTATATATGGAGATTTCGTCCTGCTACCAGAAAATCGTACATACTTCAAACAGAACTCGGGTTCAAAATCCACCAATGCTAAAACGGGTTGATTTGCAAAACCGTAACGACGTTCATAGGTTGCTCTTGCTTTATCAGTTACGCCATAAACTGAAGCAATATAAGGGTTGGGTGTAATATTACAAGCGTGCGTAATCTTGAAATCAATCTTATAATTATTATAGAGTTTAGCACCATACCAAAAACCTAAAAATCCTTTCTTCTCATTTTTAATTTGAAAAACAAAATCATAAGCCGGATATTTCCAATAATAGCCAGAACTAAATGGGTCTGAAAAATAAGTAAATCTTGGTTCTATAAAATATTGTATGTTTAATCTGCTTTTGTCAACTGTTTTCGAATCAGTAAAAAGCAATGGACACCCATCATGACAATTACCACCTCTTACAATAATTTCAGTTGCAAAGACGCCATATAAAGTATCTGTTTCCAATGTTGTCATTGCATTAAGCATTTTTGAATCATCACCATCCAATACCTGCAACAGGTAACCATTGTATTCCTTACAAAGGGAAGTACCTATTTTAAATTCGCCATTCATATTTGCAAATTCTAAATTTGTAAGAAACTTATTTGTAAAACTTGAATCTTCAGCTTGAAATTGTACCTTGTTGTTAAAAGTAGAAATGACATACAATTCCTCTATTGAATCAGTTGCCATTTCCATTAAATTACAAAATTCCTCCTAAGCAATGTTAGGCGTTTCAATACTCAACGAACTTCTGTATTGCTCCAATTCCAAAGAATCAGCTAAATTAATAAAATTCAGCGTTTGAATATAATCAGCAAATGTATTAAAACAAATTCTTCCATTATTGATAGTAAAATTGCCAATTTCATTTGTGGTACGATTACCTACAAAAGGGTTAGGTATTGTGTTATCAACTACGTTGGATTTATTCGTTTGAATGTCATCCTTTTTACAGCTACTTAACAGTAAAATAATCGATAGGATAAATGTTATGAAGATATAATCTTTAACATGAAATCCTGTTCTGTTCTGTTCTGTTCTGCGCTTTTTCATAATTTATAAAATTTAATGGGTTAAAAAACAATACAAAACATTAAAAAATCGAAACTGTACCTATTCTTGTCTATTGTGTGATATTTGATTGCCTAAAAGTACTTTGTTAGCTCCGGCGCTGTAAGTTTTTTCAACACTTTTTATTAAAAAAAATTAAACACCAAATAAATGATATTATTTTATTGAAAATCATCCTTTTAATGCTGCACTCAGGCCTGAAACGGTACATGGAGGTATGTTACACCATCACAATCTTGGTACACATCTCCAATATTTTGCCCATCACTTTCTGATTTTTCCCAAAAGGCTTTAGTAAAAAAGCAGCTAACTTGAGCTGCCCGACGTTCTATACCTTGTTAGTTTGAAGTTATTTTTTTCTTTTTACCAAATTTTTCAAAAAGCAGAACCACCACTACCAAAACAGCACTCATATAATAAGCTCTGAATTTGTGAATCTCGTCTCCCCAAACAAAGTTAGAAATTAAATATATAATATTTAGCAGCAGAAAATAAAATGAATAAAGCGAAACAATCCTTTTCATACGAATAATTTTTATTTCCAGAAGCCCATACTTGTAGTCAATCCATACAAAGCACCTTTTTTTATTCTTTTCCATTGCCCCTCAGGCTTCAGTTTACCATCAGCGATGTCATCCAGAACAGCATCCAACCAACCAATAATATAGCCTGCACAATCTAATTGTATCATAGGAATGTCATTATTGTTATCGATTATCTCCAGTGTCCAATAATCATAACTACTCAATAATAAGGCATAACCTTGTCGTATTTCTTCATCCATCTCGGTATTAACTTTTACAACTATTGAGTCTCTGTAGGTTGAACCTAAATTCGTGTTAACCATTGTATAAATTAGTTCAATTGCCTTATACTTCTTAGTTGATGAAAATTCTGGTATGTCACTTATAATATTTACAAAATTATTTAAATAACTTACAATGGAATCCCTATTCAAAAGAATAGTATCAATTAAATTCCAATTAATTTCAATATTACTGTAATTTACATTATTTGCATTAAAAGCTTCAAGAACATTTTTAATAGTGAGGTTCGGAAAATTCGTAAATTGATTCCGTGCGTAGCTTAATCCTTGGTAATGATATTGATAAACGTCGTCATATACATCTGTTGTCAGAGATTCCAAATTCTGGTTGGAAGATGATGTATTGTTCATCAAAGGCCATACATTAAAATCTTCAATCCCATCTTTACAAGAAAAAATTAAAACAAAAAAAGCATATAAAACAACGTGGAGGAATTTTCTTCTAAGATTTCGTAACCCAGATACTAAGTTATTAGTATCCGCTGTTCTGTTCTGTTCTGTACTGTTCTGTTCTGTTCTGCGCTTTTTCATACTTGATAAATTTTAATGGGTTAAAAAATAATACAAAACATTAAAAAATCGAAACTGTACCTATTCTTGTCTATTGTGTGATATTTGATTGCCTAAAAGTACTTTGTTAGCTCCAGCGCTGCAAGTTTTTTCAACACTTTTTTTTAAAAAAAATTAAACACCAAATAAATGATATTATTTTATTGAAAATCATCCTTTTAATGCTGCACTCAGGCCTGAAACGGTACATGGAGGTATGTTACACCATCACAATCTTGGTACACATCTCCTTTAGAAGTTCTTCGTGTGTAGTGCTGACATTGTCAACTCCTTTAGAGCGCAGGTCGTACTCACGTAGCATGCCAATGACTTTTTCGCATTGTGTGGCAGTGTATTTTGCGGCAGCAGCCTTATATTCTTTAAGGAAAAACAGTGTACCGAGCTTGAGTACCTTCGCCTGCTCGGTTTCTGAAGCAGTCCTGACCTGATGCAACAGATAAATTTTATTAAAATATGAAAAAAGATTGGCAATCGTAACGGTTATCGGATTCTTTTTGGCACTAGCATTGAAGTACATGACGGTTTTCATCACTTTCGGCATGTCGCGCAAACCGATGAAGCGGTTGAGTTCGAAAACGGAGTAGTCTTTGCTGATACCGATATATTTGTCTATCAGATTGCGGTCGAGTTTGGTTCCGGCAGGTATATTGAGCTTAATTTTTTCTATCTCGTTGTTTATCTTGGTGAGGTCGTTGCCGAGTGCTTCTGCCAACACTGCCTGCACATCGGGTGTGGTATTAATCTTGTGGTCGCGGAGCAGATTGCCTATCCAGTCTGCTATCTGATAGTCGGGTATGGGCTTCGACTCGAACACGACTCCGCTGGAAGCTGCCAACTTGGCAAACTGAGTTCTGCCATCCACTTTTTTGTATTTGTGTGCCAACACGAGTACCGTCGATTTCATGGGTGATTTGATATATCCGGCGAGTTCTTCTATTTTTTTGAGTTCCTGGGCTTCACGCACGATGACTACCTGGCGCTGGCTGATCATGGGATACTTGCTCAACAGGTCTGTTAGGGAGCGCACATCTGTATCTTTTCCGTAGCATATCGTCTGGTCGAATGCTTTTTCTGATTCGGTCAGCACGTTCTTCTCTATGGCGTCCTCTATCTGATCGATGAAGAACGGCTCCTCGCCATGCAGCAGATAGACGGGGCTTATTTTACCGCTTTTGATATCCTGAATGATTGACTGGAATGTCATGAATCGAATATTTTAATACAAACAATGCCTCAACGGATACAAAATGCCTGTATCCCGTAATTCAAGAGATAAGAAACATCCCGTTTCTGATTAAAACCATCCATAACCAAGGCCTCTGAACGGCCATGGAATGCTTAGGAATATCACGAGAAGTCCAAGACCATAGTACAACCAGATGGTTTTGAATTTCTGCGTACCGGTGCTCTTTTTCTTGGATGCAATACGCCCTACTGTAATAAGAGCAATACCAATGAGCATACCCAATATGTGCTCTACTGCCAGAAAGCGCAATACTTTGTCGGCCATAGCGGTCTTCATATCTGTAAGGGCATTCTGCACGGTTGGGCTTGCAAAATACATATAAAGCCCTATCAACAACTGAAGATGGGTAACTATCATAGTATAAAGGCTGAGTTTATCGTCTCCGGCTGCAAATGCCCTGCCTTGCTTATAACCTGTATAAGCTTTGTAAATGGTAACAATCAGCAATATCAGAAGAACGTATCTGAGTGTGCTGTGAAGGTGCATCATACCTGTGTACATAGTCTTTATAGTTTTTTAATTGTGTGCCAAAGATAAGAATGATTCTGTATAAAAGAAGGAAATTCCGCCTTTGCGGCAAAATAATAAAGATTCATCATCCAAAGCAGTTTTACTTTCAAATCAGATTTTAGGTTTTTGAGTTACTTTGTAGGTCCCCATCAAAAAACTCGTCTCATCCAGCTTAAAGTTTTCAACACTAAAGTCTTTCAGCCTGTGTTTTTGCCATTTTCCCGTAGGGAATATCCTGAACACTTCACGCCCGTTCGTGACTTTCTGTGGCATATCGAACTCCTTCACCTGACAGTTCCAACGGTAGTACAGGTCTATATTTTTTCCCTTTTTATCGATGAAATATTCGAATACGGGCAACTCTTTGTACATCAGGAATTGTCTGAAAAACGGTGTCAGATCTTTATTGAAATATTGGTTGGTAAAATCGACTACTGCAGTTGTGTTCGTAACGCTTCCTGCAAAATGGTTATACACGGCCTTCAGATAACCGAACCACATACTGTCGTTATTGATGGTGTTCCTAAGGCTGTGCAACATCCAGCTTCCCTTGTAGTAGATGTCGCTGTCTTTCCAATTGTTGTAGTTGACATCTCGTGGCCCTACCATCGGACTTAAGTTTTTGATGTACGGCTTCTGGTAAACGAGATAATCCACTGCCTTTTTATAATTATTGATCCATTCTACATAGAGCGCTTCGCAATAGGTTGTGAACGATTCATGAATCCACAGGTCGGCATGGTCGTCGGCTGTCACGCTATTACCCCAATACTCGTGAGCCGATTCGTGAATGATAATAAAATCAAAATTCTGGTCATCGGGAATGCGGCCACCAAGGTAACCACGGTTGTACTGATTGCCATAAGCAATGGCACTCTGGTGTTCCATACCGAGGTAAGGCGATTCGACCAATGCAAAGCCGTCGTTGAAGTAAGGATAAGGTGCGAAATAATGTTCATAAGCATGCAGCATCCCGTCCACTTGTCTGAAATGCAGTTTTGCCTTAAAAGTTTTTTCACCCAGTGTCCAGTAATCTATATCAAGCCGGCGGTGTTTGAAGTCGAGGTATTCGTCATCTATCAGGTAATAATCTCCGGCATAAAATGTTACATTGTACAGGTTAATCGGGTAGGTCACTTTCCAGTGAAACTTATTCTTCCCATCGCCAAGTGGGGTTTTACCAATGAGGTTGCCATTTGAAATACATGTAAGGGAATGTGGCACTGTCATGCTGAAACTCAGACTGTCTGGTTCGTCGGCCGGATGGTCTTTGCAGGGCCACCAGAGACTGGCGCCTGTACCTTCGCAGGCAACCGCCACCCATGGATTCTTGTTAGTATCTGTTTTCCATACAAATCCGCCGTCCCAGGGTGCATTTTTGGCTATTACCGGCCTACCTTGATAATAAGTTCGCAAGGTGGCTTCTGTGCCAGAGTGCTGCTTCGGCACATCAACAAAGACGGCATTAAATTCCCTTGTGTAAGTACATTTTTGCCCTCCAAGCAAGATAGAATCGATGATCATATTGTCAAAAAGGTCAATCTGCAACCGGTTAAAATCATTTTTTACCTTGAACCTCATGTCCACGAACCCGGTAATCGCCTTGTCGGCCACCAGTAGTTCGAGGTCGATGTTGTAATGGATCACATCATAGCAGTTGCGCTCAGGACGGAGCGAGCCACGCAGTGTATCGGCACGGGTAAATTTTTCGGTAGTGGTTTGTATAAATTGTGCATAATCTGTTACCGGCAATATTCCCAACATAACAAGCAAAAGCAGTAATCGTGGCATGATGTGATTGATTTTTTTGTAAAAATATAAATTTTCCACAAAAAGGCAGATAGTAAAAAACAGTATATTCAATCCTGCATCAAGGCTGCATCTTTGATATCAATCTTGCTTCTGTTGGTTTGAAAATCCTTGTATCAGCTACAAAAGTGCCGAATGGGACAAGTGATGCCAGATAAGCCAGAAAGTTGGTTTTAAAGTTCCATTTTGCTTGCATATTGACCAAGAACACTGCAACACAATATGCGATGAATAAAGCACCGTGAGCATAACCGATCACCTTGTTTGGGCCTGTGATTTCGTATATATACTTGAGTGGCATGGTAAGGCCAAAAGCCAGGTACGATATACCTTCCGCCAATGCCAAAAATCTGAGTGCAGCTATCTTCGTTGTCAAAATCTTAGAATTTTTGCCACAAAGATATACCTGTTTAAGTCAGAGGCAATGGCACCGATTTGTTTTGACAATACCATGACACATACCCAAGTAATCATTATCTAACAATAAAGCTATTCGTCAAATTCCAGTTTATAAACACTGCTATTTCGGATATCTTCGTGTGACGAAAACGTAACATCAAGGTCTTGAACAAGTCCGGTATCGAGGCCATAGACCCACCCATGTATGGACAGTTCCTGCCCTTTGCTCCACGCACATTGTACGATGGATGTCACGGCCAGGTTAAGCACTTGCTGTTTAGTATTCAATTCGACCAGTCGGTCAAACTTTTTTTCTTCATCAGATATTGATTGTATCTCGTCTTTACTAAAACGATAACCATCCTTAATATGTCGTATCCAGTTGTCTATCAGCCCGACAGAATTATTGCTCATTGCTGCCTTGACACCACCACAGCCGTAGTGCCCGCAGACTATGATGTGCCTCACTTTCAGCACATTCACAGCATAATCAAGCACGCTGAGCATATTCATGTCTGTGTGTATGACCATGTTGGCTATATTTCGGTGTACAAATACTTCTCCCGGCTTGGTACCTATGATTTCATTGGCTGGTACTCTACTATCCGAACATCCGATCCACAGCAGCGGTGGCTTTTGTGCATCTTTCAGTTTCAAGAAAAACTCAGGGTCTTCAGACA
>WBZR01003527.1_pt1 | contig 13943 bp, 10 predicted proteins | sample 5204231 | NCBI WGS metagenome assembly WBZR01 (sample SAMN12412403, study PRJNA552823) | activated sludge metagenome | isolation source: activated sludge from anammox sidestream of wastewater treatment plant... | place: USA: Virginia | collected 2017-08 | reverse complement strand
CTTCTTCAATTATTTTTTGATGTCTTCGTTGAATTGAACATTCACGTTCAAAGAGATGAACATAATTTCCCTGCTTATCTCCAAAAACCTGAACTTCAATGTGTCTGGGATTTTCAATAAATTTTTCAAGGTAAATTTCATCATTGGCAAAGGCTTTTAATGCTTCTCTCTTTGTTGCATCAAATGCCGATTCAAATTCATCTCTTGAAGAAATTTTTCTCATTCCTTTACCACCTCCGCCTGCAGAAGCTTTTGATAATATGGGATATCCAAGTTCTTCAGCAGAATTTAATCCGTCCTTGAGAGATGTTAAAGGTGAAGTAGTTCCCGGAACAATAGGCACACCACTCTTTGCCATAATTTTTCTTGCTTCAGTTTTACTTCCCATCAACGCAACGGATGTTGAGGACGGACCGATGAATGTAATTTTATTTTTTTCGATTGAACGTATAAAATCTGCATTCTCAGAAAAGAAACCATACCCGGGATGAATTGCATCTGCTCCGATTTCTTTAGCGAGTTGAATTATTTTTTCTTTGTTGAGATATGATTCTGATGCTTGAGAACTTCCGATGTGATAGCTTTCATCGGCAAACCGTGTGTGAAGTGAAGTAATATCTGCATCGGAATAAATCGCAGCAGATTTTATTCCCATTTCACGACAGGATCTTATAATTCTTACTGCAATCTCTCCTCTGTTAGCTATTAATATTTTTTTAAACAACCGATTCCTATTTTAATTCGACTATAGTTATTCCCTCTCCACCAAATTCGATTGGTGCAAAATAATAGTTTTTAACCTTTTCATGCTTGTCAAGAATATCTCTAACAGTTTTTTTCAATGCACCTGTTCCCTTTCCATGTAAAATTTCTATTCTATCCTGACCATTCATATATGAATCATCTAAAAACTTTATAATTTCAAAATCAACTTCTTCCGGCTTTCTTCCCCTTATATCAAGACGATGTTGTGGAATGATATTTTGTAAATTATGATGATGATTCTCTGCCTTGGTTTCTTTTGATGCATTTGCAATTACAAGTTCAGAAAGGTTCACCTGCATTTTAATTGAACCGGATTCAATCAGAGCTTTATTCCTTGCTGAATCAATTTGTAAAATTCTTCCTTGAGTAGAAGTTTCCCGTATCATCACAAAATTTCCAACTCTAAAATCGGATATATTTATCTCTGTTACAACTTCTGGTGAATAAAGATTTTGTGCCTCGGCTTTAAGTTCATCAATGATTTTCTTTGTTTCTTTAATTACGTTTTTCTGTGCGCCAGATTCACGGATTTCCTTAATAGTACTTTCAACTTTTTTGTTCACAGTTTTCAAAAAATCCTCAGCATCCGACTTTGCCTTTTTAAGTATCTCTCTCTTTTCTTTTTCAAGTCTGCCAATATTGGTTTTGTAAAGATCCGATAGCCCGGTTAATCTTGTATTTTCAATTTCAATATGCTTTAGTTTTTCTTCAAGCCGGTTTGATTTGGCTTCAATTTCAGAAAGAAATACTTCAAGCTTAAGTTTATCACTATCCATCATACCCGCAGCAGTATCAATTAATTTCTCATCAACTCCGATTCTTCTGGCAATTTCAAACGCATAACTTGAACCGGGAATACCAAGTTTGAATTTATATGTCGGCTTTAGTTGTTCGTGATCAAATTCCATTGCGGCGTTGATAAAACCACTTTCGGAATTTGCAATTAGCTTTAAACTACCGTGATGCGTTGAAGCAAATACTAATGCACCTTTGTCTCTGAGTTTCAGTAAAACAGCAGAAGCAAGTGCTGAGCCTTCTGTCGGATCGGTACCGGTTCCAACTTCATCGAGCAGAACGAGAGTATTTTCATCACTGACAGATAAAATATTTTTTAAGTTTGTAAGATGTGAACTGAATGTCGAAAGATCATCTTCTAATGATTGTTCATCTCCAATATCAACCAACACATTGTTGAACAGATGGAAGTTTGAATCCGGATCAACCGGGATGTGGATTCCTGATTGAAGCAGAAGCGATAGTAATCCGATTGTTTTCAACACAACTGTTTTCCCGCCGGCATTCGGACCAGTAATTACGATGACCCTTTGCTCATCTAATTTAAAATTCAGTGGAATAGTTTTATCTCTTCCAAGTTTCTTTAACAACACCGGATGTCTTGCGTCGTTAATATGAAAATCGAGATCATTTTTAATAGTCGGAAATGATCCTATAATTTCAATTGAATATTTAGCACGTGCAAATACCGTATCAACATAAGAGATGGTTAATAATGAATCTTTAATTTTATCACTGTTTCTTCCGATCAATGCAGTAACATCTTTCAAAAGCCTCTCGATCTCTCTTTTCTCCGCAAACCCAAGAGTAATAATTTCATTGTTGAGTTCGAGAGTTTGTTCGGGTTCAATATAAACTGTTTGTCCTGTTGCTGATTCAGAATGAATGAATCCTCTTATTTGCCGCTTATGTTCAGCTTTAACAGGGATTACCATCCGACCGTCACGAAGTGTCAGATAATCTTCTCTTACAATACCATCTGTTTCAAGTGTTTTCATAATACTGCTGATAGATTTGACAAGTGAGTTTTGTTTTTCTCTTATTTGTTTTCGTATCTCTGAAAGTTTCTGACTTGCTTTTTCTTTGATATCTCCATTTTCATCAATTACTTTTTCAATATGATTTTCCAGCAGTTTATCGTTGAACAATGAGCTCAGTTGTTCTGATAATAATGGAGCGATAGATGAATTGTTTTTAAGGAACTGATATAAACTTCTTGAGTTTTTTAAGAGCTTTAGTATTTCTAAAATTTTTTTTGCACTCAGAACCACACCTTCTATCTTGCTTTGAGAGATGGATTCGAATATATCTGGAATAAAATCTATTTGAGGCGGAATATTTCGAATTAAAATTTCTTTTGCTTCTGAAACCGTTTGACCTTCTTTTAAAATTTTATTGAGATTAAAAGTCGGAATCAGTCCAAGAATTTGTTTCCTCCCGGTCTCTGTTGAAGAATAATTTGCAAGAGTTGAAAGTACCTTGTGGAATTCTAATTTATCCAGTACAACCTTATCCATCATTATTCAGTGTCTTTTTCATTGATATAATCTTCAATCAATTTCCGCGGCTCTGGTGTATAGTAACTTATGTACTGGATAGTGTAATGAATTACATTTAATGTGGGAGTGTATAATAGCGATTCTTTTTTTGTTTTGTTATCCGGTAAATCGAAAATATTCAGAACAATAAAGATCACACTCAGGAAAAAAAGTATTTGAAGAGCCCCGACAACTCCTCCAGCGATCTGGTTGATTAAATTGTTTACTTTATCAAATGGATGAACAACGCGCTTCAAGAAAACGAATAGGGTCATTATTGAAATAAAAATAAAAATCCCGCCAATTATTTCAGCGAGATAATATTCAATTCTAAAAAGACTCTCGATGAACAAACCAAGTTTACCGGCAAAAAAAACTGCTGCAACAACTGCGAGTATGAATCCGATTAATCCGACAAGTTTTCTGATGAAACCATCTTTGAAACCAAGAATGAATCCTATAATCACCCCTGCGATAATTAAAATATCAAGAAGGATCAACTTGCACCAAGAAATTTCTCAACAGCTTCTTTAACAGCTTTACCATCAGCTAATCCTTTCAATTCTTTAACAGCCACAGGCATGAGTTTTGGAAAATCGGCTTTCGATTTAGCGCCGATCTGTTCTGCCAAAGATTTTATTTTTTCAGATATTTCTTCGGGTGAAAGCTGTTTTGGAAGATAGGATTTGATAATGTTTAATTCTGCTTCTTCTATTGAAGCCAAATCGTTTCGTCCGGCTTTATTGTATTCTTCCATTGCTTCTTTACGTTTTTTTGCTGCGGATGTGAGAAGTTTAATTTCTTCTTCTTCATTAAACGATTTTCCTGAACCGCTTTTTTCAAATTCCAATATCAAAGCTCTTATTGATCTGATTGTCTGAAGCCTGAGAGTGTCATTAGCTTTCATTGCTTCTTTCAGATCACGATTTATTTTTTCTGTTAAATTCATGTTATCCTCTAAAAAATCTTTTAATTATTGTTAGACAGATGATCCATCATTTGACAAATATTCCCTGACACAGCCTGATAATTCTGGAACAGTGAGTTCACAAATTCACCAATATCTTCAGGAGTAATCCACTTCTCAAAATCAGCATCCTTCATCCATTCTCTGTTTGCAGGAGTATCAATGATGTACGGTGCAATTGCATTAGCCGAGAGATTTATTTTTTTCCCTTCCTCACTCAACGTTTTTATTAAATGAATTACACCGGCTTTAGAAATTCCATAAGCAGCTTTTCCGGCTTCAGCATCCAGTCCGGTGTATGCAGCGGTCAAACAAATTGAACCTGAGTGAGAATCCTTCACCAGTAGAGAAAAATATTTTGCAATCAGAAAACTGGTTTTAAGGTTCATATTTATCATTCTGTCAAAGTAGCCAATCTCTGTTTCCCAGATATTTTTTCCACCGTAAAATCCTCCGACAGTACTAAAAAGATAAAATATTTTTTCCCTTGAAGGGGTTATCTGAGCAAATGCTTTTTTAATATTTAGTTCTTCCGATAGATCGTTGATAGTAATTAATTTTACGTTTGGGTTTGATCGATCTTTATGCTTGAAATCGAACAAATAAATATTGTCATATTGCTTTTTAAGAAGTACTTCAGTTACACCGTTTCCGAGTGCACCGCTTGAGCCAAAAATTAGAAGTTCCTTAGTCAATTTTTTTTCCTTTGATTAATAAATTTTGCAGTTACCGGGAAATGATCACTGTAGCCGCCAAGATATCTGCTTCCTCCGTAAGTCGGGAAAGGAGTTCCTGCATACTGTCCGGTTTTTGTAACTATAAATTCAGGTTTGAATATTTCAAATGACCCGCAAAGATATTTATAGCCCATTCCTGTAACTAATGATCCTGATATAATTACCTGATCTAATAAATTCCAGTCATCTTTGTATTTATATGATCCTTCGCCGTTTTCGTAAACCTCATAAGAGACATTAAATAATTCTTTCTCCGAAGCAAATTCAAAATCACTTTGCAGGGAATCACATTTTAGCGGATGTGCTTCGAGCTCTTCTAAGATAGATTTATCTGTTGGTTCATCATTAAAATCGCCAATGATAATCAGCATTGCATTTGAATCAGCAGCGAAAATCCTATCAACTGATTTGCGCAAAGTCTGTGCAGCAGCAATCCGGTTAGGTTCAGATTCAATCTGACCGCCTCTTCTCGATGGCCAATGATTAACAAATACAGTAAAAACATCCTTGTCATTCATAAGCAGATTTACACCAACAATTAATCTTGTGGGCCAGCCATCAGCCAGATGAACAGTATCAGCCAGCATACTCAGCAACTTAAATTTTTCTCTTTTAAATATTAATCCGTTATCAATTCCCCTGTTATCAGGTGATTCAATATACGCAACATCGTAACCCAAATCTGGTAAATATCTGTTTACCATTTCAGCCAGAACAGCTTCATTCTCAACTTCGCAAACACCGAGTATATCAGGTCCTTGTCCATTATTCATCATTCTGATTACTCTTGAGTGATTATACATTTTTTTATCGAGACGATCTTCTGTCCATTCTAAATCAGAACCCGGTAAAAATTCTTTATCGTCTTTTAACGAATCATCAACGGTATCAAAAAGATTTTGCAAATTCCAGGAACCGATAAATAGTGTGTCATTATCTGTTTGACAGGAAACTACTCCGGAAAAAATTACAAACACAAGTACAACAAATATATTTTTCATAAATTTTACTCCGATACTAATCTATTTTTATTCTTATCGTACAGCTCCAGACTGTCGTTAATTATCTTGTAAGCTTCCTGTTTCCCTAAAAAATTTTTAACTGTTACTTGCTTGTTCTCAAGTTTTTTATAATCTTCAAAAAATCTTTGAAGTTCGACCATTGTATGCGGAGGTAATTCAGAAAGATCATTAATATAATTCAGCGCTATATCGTTTTTAGCTACTCCGATAATTTTATCGTCTTTCATTTTCTCATCAACCATATGCATCACACCAAGTACACGTGTTTCAATTATGCAAAGCGGGTCAACATCGATTGAACAGATTACCAATATGTCAAGCGGATCATTATCTTCACAATAGGTTTGAGGGATAAATCCGTAATTCGCAGGATAATGTACTGCTGAGAAAAGTACACGATCTAGTTTTATCAAACCACTGTTCTTATCCAACTCATATTTGGCTTTTGAACCTTTGGGTATTTCAATTATACTATTTACAACCTGAGGTGCTTCGCTTCCGGGATTAACTTGATGCCAAGGATTCATATTTTCTTGGAAATTTTTGTAATTCTATCTTACAAAATAATGATTTGTATTATTATGAATACAGGTAAAAGAATTATTAAGGAAAATTTTAATATGTAGCTGAAAAAATCAGGCATCTTTATATTATTTTCTTCTGCAACTGTCTTTACCATAAAATTAGGACCATTGCCAATATATGTCATACTCCCGAAATAAACTGCACCAATACAAATTGCTTTCAATATTTCTTCCGGAATCCCCGCGATTAAATTTGCAGAGTTTGCACCAAGTCCCAAAGCTAATGAGTGAAATGTTACTGCAGTAGGTGTGTTATCTAAAAAACTGCTTAACAATCCAGTGTAATAATAAAATTCAGTTGCTGAAGTAATTCCAAACGATTTTGCATTCACTTCAAGATAAAGAAGACAAGGCACCATTGTTACAAAAATTCCTAAAAACAAATAAGCAACTTCCTGAATCGGCATCCAGGTGAAATTATTTGATATCCGTAAAAGTCTTGGTGTAAACAGAATTGATAAATAACCGGCAATCATAATTACTGCTTCTCGAATAAATTTAAAGTAATGATTTGAATGCATGACCGTAACGTATTCTTCATTAAGAAACGCAACTGCTAAAATCACTATGAGCAGAAAAATAAAATTACGCTTGCCCTCAAGTTTTAAAGGTCTGATTGATGATTTATCAATAGCAATCGAAGTAATGTCTTCTTTTTTATGATAGTACATATCCGAAATGTAATAGATTATTAAAAGCAGCAGATTCACAAATAACCATTCAGGGAAGAGTCTGAAAAACCATTCGAATGGTGCGCCTCTCAGATACATCATAAACAATGGCGGATCTCCCAGCGGAGTCAATAGTCCTCCGCAGTTGGCAACTATTCCGATAAAAAATAAAATGGTATGAACTTTATATTTTCTTTGTTTGTTTGTTTGTATGATTGGACGGATTAAAAGCATTGCAGCTCCGGTTGTTCCGATGAATGAAGCTAACACTGCACCAGTAGTCAAGAACAAAGTATTAATACCCGGTCTGGCTTCGATATCTCCTGATAAATATATTCCTCCCGTGATCGTAAACAATGTTCCGAGAAGTATTATAAATGGTACATAGTCGAATAATAAAGTTTCAATTAATTTATCGCTTAGTCCATTTGCTAATAAATAAATTATAACCGGTAGGCTCAAAACAATTGCAACGAGTAATTTGTTTTTGTTCTTTTCCCAGAAATGATTCCAGAAAAGCGGAAAGATTGCTATTGATAAAAGCATCAATAGAAAAGGAATAAGTGATAAAATATTTATGCTGGCTAATTCAGGTTCCATGTAGAAAATTTAAAATTACGAATACATATTTTGGGTGGGGAATAAAAATAATATCCTGCAAATATTTGTGATTCTGTAAATCTTTATAGACAACATTAAATTTCGTGTCTCGTCACTACTCCATGAAGTTTATTGTATGGAAAGTTATAGAAGCTCGCAAATGATGGAGTTATTTTTTTAATGAATGAATAAATCCTGAAAAACATTTTTGTTGTTTTAATATCATCAACACCGTAAAAAATAACTTTCTCTGAGATTCCCTGTCGTTTAAACAATTCAGGTAAATTAGGAATTTGCATATACCCAACTGAAACGGACATTCCATATAATCCTTTCGAATATTCTTTCATCTCGGAAAACTCAATTCCATAAGGAACATCAGCCGTTTCGACAGCGAATAAAATATTTTTCTCATAAATAATTCCGCTTCTTATTATGCAATGAACAACATAAGGCGGAACTTTATCCAAAACTCTTGCAAAAAAAACTGCTTCTCCTTTTAACACCGGTTCTGAGGAATAAATTTGTTCAAAGTTTGTGATGAAAATGTCAAGATCCAGTGCGCGGAACTTTTTCCTGAGCATATCAGAACCTTTAAGCCATATCTGAATCAAAGACATTACTAGTATAGCGATTATGATTGACCAGTATCCACCAGCAGGAATTTTTGTAAATACTGCAACCATATAAGCTAAATCAAACAACAATACAAATACCGCAAAGAATAATTGAATTTTCAATCTCTTGTTCCAGAAAACCCAGACAAGAAATAACGCACTGATGGTCATCGTTGCAGTAACAGCAAAACCGTAAGCTGCAGATAAATTTTCTGAAGATTTAAAAATTAATACCATCAGTAAAACTGCAGCCAGCAGCATCCAGTTTACTGAAGCAATATAAATCTGAGATCTCAGTTCAGTAGAAGTGTATTTGATTTTCATTAATGGAAATATCCGAAGGTTTATCCCTTGAAAGACTAAAGACATAACTGCACTGATCATAGCCTGAGATGCAATAATAGTCGCAAGTAAAGCGAGAATTAAAAATGGAACATACAAAACCGGAGAAATGTTATTCACCGAAGAGAAAAGAATTTGCAGCGTTGAACCAGCAGTTAACAAAAAAGCTCCCTGACCAAAATAATTTATTACTAACGCAATTACTACAAATATCCATGCATACCTAATTGATTTTCCTCCCAGATGTCCCATATCCGCATAAAGAGCTTCACCGCCGGTCGCACAAAGAATTACATCACTTAAAACCAGGAATGAAACAAAGCCATTATGAAAAAGCATATTTAGCCCATGCACCGGGTTAATAGCTTTTAATATAAATAAATTATCAAACACGTAATATGATCCAGCAAGAAAAAGACTAATGAACCAAATCAACATTATTGGACCAAATGATTTAGCAATTTTATCCACTCCTCTTGCTTGAACTGAAAACAAAAGAATTGTTATAATGCACGTAACTAAAACTATCAGAGGCAGAGTAATCTGACTAAACTCAGGAATTAGCTGCAGACCTTCAACCGCTGAAAGAATGCTAATTGCCGGTGTGATAATGGCATCTCCAATAATTAACGATATTCCGAGGTAAGCGAGCGCAGAAGCTAATCCAAGTTTTTTCCCTTTTTTTAAAGTGCGTGCTAATGATTCTTTCAGAACAATAATACCTCCTTCACCATTAATACTCAGCGACATTCCAAGCCAGGCATATTGAATTGTTACAATAAAAATCAGCGTCCAGAAGATGAGTGATAATACTCCGATTACATTTTCTTCAGTCGGTTTGATAAGGAAGAATATTATTGTGAGTGTATAAATTGGGCTGGTGCCAATATCACCAAATACAATCCCCATTGCTCGCACAACTTCGCTGAATGAAGTTGATTTAGTGTTTTCGTTATTCACTACACCGTTTGCTTACAAAAGTTAATGTGCAGTTATAATCGATATTAAATTTCAAATGATGTCTGAATCGAGTAATCATAGTCTCAATATTTTAAATGCAGAATTTCATTTGTTATAAAAGAATTCAAAAGATTGACTCAAATATATTAAACATGTTCGGATAACATCGCTGCTATTCTGATTAAATTTTTGTAAGATTAATAGGTTTCCACTCAATCATCGATTGAAATACCGGTTTATCATTTCCTGACTTAACCGCATCTACATAAAATGATGATGGGTTTGTACTAATCTTCTCTCTTCTCAATTCTATCGTATCAGAAAATTTTGTTTCTGAGTTGAATGAAACGGTTAGTGTATTTATCACATTATTATGATGGAAATCAAGATCAAAACAATTTAACATCATATCAACGTATCGGACGTTATTAGTGTGCTGATTTAAATCAATTTCAGAATAACGGACTTGTGTTGAATAAATATTTTCTGTTCTTGATGGAATATTTATTTTTTGAGGAAGTTCAGTTAACGCATCTTTTGAAAAAAGCATTTTGGAATCAGGAAATAATTGTGTGAGAATTTTTGGACGAAATGATTTTGAATCGAGCAGAATCCATGCAGAAGTTCCTTTGCAAATAACTCTATTTGCAGAATCCATCATCAGATAATCTCTGATTGAATAAAGTTTATATTGTTTCTTTGGCCAGGTTTGAATTTTGATTTGATCTGAAAATTTCGGGTAGTCTATAAATTCAAACTTCGCCCAGGACAGAACCCAGATCAATCCCTTCGAAACAAAATCCGAAAATCCAAAATGCAATCGTTCCGCATCATTTGAAGCTGCATCTTGAAAGTAATCGAGAACCACACTCACTTTCATTCGATTAAATGCATCAACATCAGTTGAGCGAATTTTAAAAGAAGTTTCCCAGATTGAGTTCATAGTTTATCAAATTATTAAGTTCTGATGATGACAATATAAAAAATTATTTCCGCTGCCGTAATTTTTGAATTAACGTGTCACGATAATTCATTCTTCAACAGTCTGTATTTTTTTAATTGAAGTTTCAATTTTCTGAAATGTTTTATTTGGATTGCCAAGAAACTCTTCATTTTTTATCCGAATAAATTTTATCCTAAACGTTTCAAGATATTTCTGTCTTGCTTTATCATAATACTTTTATTCAGGAATTTCGTGAATCTTACCCTCAAGCACAACAGCAAGTATTAATTCGTAACAATAAAATTCATGCTTCAATGATTTGTAAAATTCTGACCGAATATAAACATTAGAGTTATCCAACTCATTCATTTTGACTTAATAATAAAATAATTAAACGTAAATAGAATTAATAAATTAATATGTAAGATCTGATGATATATTTAATAAGTTGCTATAATTTAATTGCACTTGCATTTAAATAAAAAAAACTGAAAGTTAATTTGTCAAAGATAAAAAGGAAATTTTATGAAACAGTTTTTAATTTCGACCTTAGTACTGGTATTTTCTCAATTGATATTCACTCAGACAATTCCAAATCTGCCGATACCCATTGGTGGAGGTAATGCTGAAGTTTGGCATAATAATATTTATTATTTCGGAGGTTCCGATAGCTGGTCAGGTAATACAATTTATCCGCGAATTTATAAGTTCGATGGTGCAAATTGGAGTTATTACGATTCAATCCCTGATAACAAAGTATGGGATGCTGAGACAATACTTTATGGAGATTACGTTTACCTATTTGGTGGGTGGCCATTCGGTTCCGAACTAAACAGAAGATATGATCTTAACACAGGAGATTGGGTGTATCTAGCTAATAGCCCAAACACAAATCAGACTTATGGTTTAACCGCCGAAGAAGTAAATGGAAATATTTATCTTTTTAATGCTTTTGGAGAAGTATTCGAATATAATATTTCTGGTGATTCGTGGACTTCAAAAACACCCAACACTGTGGAGGGAGGATGGGGCTTGAGTTCCATTCTATATCAGAATGAGGTTTATATTCTTGGATGGAACGATTCAGCGTTTTATAAATATACTCCTTCAACCGATTCCTGGACGCAACTAAGTGTTTCTCCCTACCAGGTCGATGCTTGTTCATTTGGTATTATGAATAATCTCATCTACGCTATCGGTGGGAACGCTGGCGGATCATCCGGTGCGAGTTACAAAAGTATGATGGTTTATAATATATCTTTTAATTCCTGGACAATCAGCTCTCAGGAATTAAGTTCCAAAAGAGACTGGATGGCAACTGCTGAGTACGAAGGAGGACTGTATGTCTTGGGAGGAATTGATTCAGTCGATATCGCAGTTGACATCGTTGAAGAGATGGTTTCACAGAGCACACAAGTGGTTAATACTGGGATGGGAATTTCAGAAGAATATTCCCTTGAGCAGAATTATCCCGATCCATTTAACCCCAGCACAAAGATCGCCTATTCTATTCCCAGTTTATCTTTTGTAAAACTGAAAGTTTATAATGAATTGGGTAAGGAAATAAAAACTTTAGTAGATGAAGAGGAACCTGCTGGAAATTATTTGGTTGAATTTGATGGGGCAAATCTTCCCAGTGGAACGTATTTCTATCAATTAATTGCTAATAATATTTCTGAGACAAAGAAGATGATTCTCCTTAAATAGCTCAACCGACTTTTTGAAGGCAACATAAAATCTAAAATAAAAAAGGTGAGTTAGCAGCTCGCCTTTTGCAATTGTGATAGATTCTCAACTGAATATTGTTTGGATTTTTTTATAAATATTTTGTCTCCACCGGGACGTTTCTTAAAACTAAGTTTATAATTGTTTAATTTTTAATCCCGTTAGGGATGATATATAAAATTATTGTCGCCACCCTCCTTTTTAAAATTCTATATATAAAAAATAAACATAGGGCAAAACTAGATGTTCATTTTACAATTTAAACTTACGCATCAATTTCTTATTTTCAATCTAACAATTCCCTCAATTAAATTTTTTAATGATGAAAAATAAAACATTCGTAATTGTTGATGCGATGGCAATGGCTTACAGAGCATACTTTGCATTCATCAACCGACCATTGACTACAAAAAGCGGTGAACCAACCTCCGCAGTATTTGGATTTATGAACCAGCTTGTTAAAGTGCTTGAAGATCATAAACCTGATTATATCGCTGTCGCTTCTGATTCAAAAGAAAAAACTTTTCGTCACGAAATTTATAAAGAATACAAAGCAACACGCGAAGCAATGCCGGAAGATATGATTCCGCAAATAGGAAGGATAAAAGAAATTGTTGAGTTGCTGAATATTCCCCTTTATATAAAACCCGGATATGAAGCTGATGATATAATCGGAACAGCAGTTCGTCTTGCAGAAAAAAAAGGAATGATTTCGTACGCCGTTACTCCTGATAAAGATTATATGCAATTAGTTAGTGATAAAACAATTATTGCAAAACCCGGTCGGGGATCTGACGAAGTTTCTTTCTTTGATGTAAAAAAAGTAAAAGAAAATTATGGATTCGAACCGAAACAAATGATTGACTACCTGGCTTTAGTTGGCGACAGTTCTGATAATATTCCTGGTGTAAAAGGCGTTGGCGAAAAAACCGCTCTTCCATTAATTCAGCAGTTTGGTTCGATAGAAAATCTTTATAAAAATCTGGATAAGGTTGAGAAAGAAGGAACGAAGAAAAAGCTGGAAGAAAATAAAAACAATGCTTTTCTTTCAAAAGAACTTGCTACAATTAATTGCAAGGTTCCAATGGAAATAGATTTTGAGAAAGCTAAGTTTAGTAAACCCGATGTTGATAAAATGCGTGAAGTTTTTGTTGAATTAGAATTTAAAAGTTTGTTTACAAGATTACTTAAAATTTATGATCTGGAAAATCAGAAACAGGAAATCAAAGAAGAAGAATTTTCAAATGCATCAACTTTTGATAAATCAAAATCAAAGTATGAACTTATCACAACAAAAAAAGATGCAGAAAAGCTAGCAGAAAAATTAGGTAAAAAAGAGTTGATAGTATTTGATACAGAAACCGATTCACTAAATCCATTTGAATTAAATATTGTCGGTGCTTCTTTTTCAACAAAAGCAGGAGAAGGATTTTTTGTAGCGATTGATCCCGGAAGCAGAATATTTTCCGATGGTAAAGAAAGATTACCTGTTGATGATTTTAAAAAAATATTCAAACCGCTATTCGAGAATAAAAAAATTAAAAAAGTTTGTCAAAATGGTAAGTATGATATTTCGGTTATGCGCAGTCTTGGAATTAGAGTAGAGAATTTTTATTTCGATACTATGATTGCCAGCTATATATATGATCCCGATGAAAAACACGGAATGGATGATCT
>WBZR01002803.1_pt1 | contig 13943 bp, 11 predicted proteins | sample 5204231 | NCBI WGS metagenome assembly WBZR01 (sample SAMN12412403, study PRJNA552823) | activated sludge metagenome | isolation source: activated sludge from anammox sidestream of wastewater treatment plant... | place: USA: Virginia | collected 2017-08 | reverse complement strand
AAGAAGTGGCTGTGTCGCCCCATTTTCGCTGCTTCCATCGCGAGTTCGAGGGCCAACAGCGTCTTGCCGTGGCCGGGTCTGGCCGCGAGGAGGGCGAGGTCTCCCGGACGCAGCAGTGTGAGCAGCTGGGCGGCGGGCGAGACTTCGGCGAACTTGACGGCAAGATGGCTCCACGCTCGGAAGCCCTCTTGAATGGCGATGCGATCGAGGGCGGCGTGCAACGGGATTCCCTCTCGCCGCGAGAGTAGGCGCGCGTGGCGCTTCAATCGATAAATCGTTGTGGACAGCTTCAATTTCTAACCTCCGTATCGAACCCGGAGTTGGGCCACCGTCCCTCCTTTGGCGTCGTCCGGGTTGGTTCGGCACAACGAAATCGAAGCTTGCCCCGCATAGATGATGCTTCCCCTGGGGAGGGTGGAGGCGCGGGCCGCGCCCAAACCATTATGCCTGCCGGCTGACCATCTCATTGATCCATATCGGCGCAAAGGGAGACGTGCAGCCCTTGGAGACCGGGTAGTCGCGATAGACACCAAGCTTCTCACCGATCGCGAGGGCACGGGCGCGCAACTGAGGGTGGTTGATGCCGATTGCGGCGAGCGTAAAGTTCATCGTCCACCGAGGCAGCTCCGAGGCGTACGCCATCTCCGCCTCGATGCGGTCGAGTAGAGCAAGCAGGTCGAGACCGTCGGGGTTCTTTCCGACTCGATCCGCCGTGAGGCTCCACCCCATCCGGGCGGCCATCGGACAGGCGTCGTCCATCCACCGTTGGCGCATGCTCTCGGCCTCTGGATGGCCCTTCAAGACGTAGGAGCTGAACCAGTCCCCTAACCAGGAGTAGCTGAACTCGCGAACCATCCGATCCAGGTCGTCGCTCGTGAGCTTCTTAGGCTGCATGACGAGGATCGCGAGGAACATCGCGTCGACGTTGCCGGTTCCCCACAGCTCGAGGGCGAGGGAGTGGTCGACCTTGATCTCCTTGGCGAGGGCGCGCACGTCGCCCATCCTGACCCCGAACTGGTTGGCGCCCGCTCCGTTCTTCGCGTTCGCCGCGCGGGTCTTCTCCGAGCCCAGAGATTCAAGGCGGGACATCGCTTGCTCGACGGTCATGACGCTGAGGATACCGACGGAAGAGCGTCGGGCTCATACTGACCTCGTGCTATCGCTCTTGCTGCTCGCCACGACCCAAGGAGCAGCCCCGCAGCTGAGATCGAGCGGGCTGCACGGCTATATCAATGCCTCGATCCAGACCCCTCCCGCTGAGTATGGGTACGGAGTCAGCCTCTATTCCGCGGCCTGGCCGCTACTGGAACGGCCGGTCGCAGGCTTTCAAATCGGCCTTGCGTCGACCTGGCTGCTTCCTGACAACAGGTCGTTCAAAGAGCCCTTGGTGCCGCATGGAACCGTCGCTCGCGACTCGATGCCGGAGCGCGGCCCGAGCTTTTGGACCGTGTTCCAGACCATCGAGGGAGGGCTCGGCTTTTGGACGAGCAATCGTTATTTCGCTCCAACCGCGAAGTTCCGCATGAATGGGAGCATCGATGGTTACAACCACGAAGTCTCCTCGCCGGGGTGGGACTTCTATGGCAGGCCGCTGCCCGGCGAGTACATGGGAATCGTCCAGCTCAGTCCGCGGCTGCTCGTGCCACCCGACGGGGTGACGCTGGCGGGGGACACATGCGGCCAGCTGTTCGGTTACGCCTGGATGGCCCTGCCCCTGATCGCGTCGCGAGAGAAGCCCGTTCCAACCGGCAACCAGAGCTGGACCCTGTTCGTCAATGCGGCGAACTTCCGAGGCCCGGTCGCTTTCTATCTGCCCAGCATTTGGTCGAAGATGTCGCAGGGCTACAGCACGGCGGTTGGACGCGGATTGGATGTGCTCCCGGGGCTCGCCAACAGCGGCGCGATCGAGATCAACCGCGTTCCCGAGTTGGTCAGCCAGTCGTTTGACGACGTGACATATCACCGCATTCCCCAGCTCCAGTTCCCGGCCGATAGGGATGGCCGCACGACCTTGATGCACGGTGTGACCGCGTATTCCAAACAAGCACTGTGGAATCAAGTGGACGCATGGATGAACGGCGCGCGCGCGCTGGGCGGCCGCTTCGATTCCAAGGGCGCGTTTGAGCCCAAAGTCAAAGCTAATCCTCTGGTGGTCGAGCAGGGTGGTAAGGAGAAAGCGACGGGAATCGCCGATTGGGTGAAGACGACGGCCCTCGACGATCACACCTTCGGCCTGGAGTGGAACAAGGACCGTCTGCAGGCGTGGCAACCTGGCCTGTTAAAGGGGACGTTCCCGGCCTACTTCAGACGTCGGGGAGCGACGGTCGAGGCGGTCGTGGAGGCATCCGTCCCCAACGAGGCCGGGCTCAAGCAGGTAAAGTTCCCGGCCCCGGACACGACGAAATCCTATGTGCCTTCGGAGAATGGCGAAGGCGTCTGGATGCACCCTGGCCCGACAGCCGGCCCGTTCCGAGCCAAGCTGGTCGACGGCAGCGTGGTGACGTATTACTGGTACCGCTTCATCGATCAGCCTGCGATCCAGAACGCCGGCCTCAGCGATTCCGAAAAGGCAAGACTCCAGTCTTTCGTGGAGAAGATCCACCGGGAGTGGACGCCGACGAAGCAGTACATGGCCCCTCCGAAGCGCGGCCGACTTGCGCTTGTGGACTCCGCGCAACTCGTCAAGCCCCCGAAGGGACTCGAGGTGGGATTCGTTCCAGTCGCGATCCGACAGGATCCAAGCCCCTAGGGTCGGGCAACTTGACGGATCAGCCCGAAGACGAAGCGTGGTGGAGGCAAGGGGACTCGAACCCCTGACCCCCTGCTTGCAAAGCAGGTGCTCTCCCAACTGAGCTATGCCCCCAGGTTCGATCCAAGAGGATACCAGGCTCAGGTGCCGACCGAGGAAGATGAACAATGCACGCTGAGGGGAACTTTTCGCCACGAATCTGCGCTTAGGAAAGGTCGGGCGGCGCGAAATTGCGCGGGCGCCCACAAGGGAAGGACCATGAAGAAGCTCATTTTTGGAACCCTCGCCGGCGTTGCCGCCGTCGCTGCGTTCGCCGTCGCGAACAACAACTCCGGGCTCAATCCGGGCGAGAACGTCACACCGTTCCACCCGACCCACGTCGCCGGGCCCCTCGCCAACACGACGAACTGTTTCCCATGCACGTTCCAGAACCGGCCGCAGGTGCAGGTCTGGATCAATGGCGACGAGCATGAGAATATCCATGCGATCGCCAAGACGTTGAACGACGCGATGGGAGCGAACAAGGAGTTCAAGGCTCTCCTCGTCTTCGTCACCGACAAGGCAAGCGGCGAGAAGCTGGGCGCCAAGCTCCGCGAGGCCGCCAAGACACCGGGTATGGACAAGATTGGCGTCGCTTACATCGACAAGGGCGACGAGGCGGTCGGGGCCTACAAGATCAACCTGAGCTCCGACGTGAAGAACACCGTCTTCGTGTACAAGAACTGGAAGGTCGAGAAGAAGTACGTCAACCTCAAGGCTGACGACAAGGGTCTCGAAGATCTGAACTCGGCGATCGCCTCGATCGTCAAGTAAAGAGCGCGCCCGCCAATCGATCGGCGATCTTCGCAGCGGCTATGCCGACCCGCGAAGGTCGCCGATTTGCTTGATCCCCTCGCGTTCGAGATAGCAGACGAGATCCTCGAGGATGTCCGGGACCGACTCGGGCCCACCGTACACCCAGCCGGTGTACATCTGAACAAGGTGGGCGCCCGCGCGGATGCGTTCGATCACGTCGTCGGCGGTGAAGATCCCGCCGACGCCGATCAGCGTCAAGTGTGCCGGCGCCCGTTCCGCAAGGTACTTAAGCACAGATAAGGCTTTGGTCCGGAGGGGCATCCCCGAACATCCGCCTTGTTGGCCAGGGTCCCGCGACAAGCCCTCCCGCGAGAGGGTCGTGTTGGTCGCGATGATTCCAGCGAGTCCCGTCTCCTCCGCGACCTGAAGGATCTCCTCGAGTTGTCCATCCTCGAGGTCGGGCGAGATCTTGACGAATAGAGGCATCATCGGCTTCTCCGCCCGGAGTGCGGACAAAATCTCGGTGAGCGGTTTGCGCTCTTGCAGGGTGCGAAGGCCGGGAGTGTTCGGGGACGAGACGTTGACCACTGCGTACTGTCCGAATGGAGCGAGCTTCTGGAACGACTCGACGTAGTCGTCCACCGCACGCTCGAGTGGAGTCACCTTCGACTTTCCCAGGTTGATACCGAGAGGGATCCTTGCTCCCACGCCGACGAGCCGTTCGGCGACCGCGGTGGCCCCGTCATTGTTGAACCCCATTCGGTTGATGATCGCGAGGTCTTCGGGGATGCGGAACAGGCGAGGTTTCGGGTTCCCCGGCTGCGCTCGGGCGGTCACGGTGCCAATCTCGACGAATCCGAACCCGAATCGGTGCCACACCTTGACGGCGTGGGCGTTCTTGTCGAATCCCGCGGCAAGGCCGATCGGATTGGGGAACCAGACGCCAAACCGTTTCTGGGCGAGGGCGGGATGATCGGCTCGCCTGGAGGTGACCCATCCCCTGGCGATCGCCTCCATCGCGAGGTTGTGGGCAGCCTCCGGCTCGAGCAGAAAGGCGAGCGGCCGAATCGCGTCGTAGAGGCTCATGGGTCAGGCGTCAAGCGGGATCAGCCCGCGTCCTGATCCTGGTGCCGGGGGAGGGACTCGAACCCTCATGAGTGTTACCTCAACGGTGTTTGAGACCGCCGCGTCTACCATTCCGCCACCCCGGCTCGGCGTTCAGTTATACCACCGGGGTCTAAGGCGCGGGTGCGTCGTAGCGAATGTCGGTGAGCGTGCGCAGATAGATGCGAGACCCATCCGGGGCGAAGTACTCGAGCCGATAGAACACCATGCGCTTGGACTTCGGGTCGGCATACAGCTTGACTGCGACCTCGTTCTTCCCAAACAGATGCCGCGACTCAAACCCGACGACCGTCCGGTTCCCAAAGGCGACTCGGTCGTTTCGGGTCCATCCCATGGCGTCAAGATCCGCTTGACGGTAGCGTTTTTCGCGAGGGTCCCATTGGTAGGCCAAGAAGCTGAAGCTAGACAGTTCCATGGCGATGTCCGCGGCGGTGAGACCCTTGCTGGCACCAACCTGGTATCGCCTTCTCAGCAACTTTTTGACGACCGTCTTGTTGCCGACGCGCACCTTGACTGGCTCGATGGTCTGCTGAAGCCCCCGCCACTCGTTCCACGTGTCCCATTTCGCGCGGACGTCCAGTGGCTTGCGCGAGACGAAATGCTGGCGCGTGGAGGAAAAGAACGGAACTCGCTTCGGGTTCGGCGAGCCCAGGTCCCGAATCACACCCTCATCATGCTCGGTCCAACGAACCGTGTTGAAGTCTTGCGTCGCTTGCTCCACCTCTTGGATGGCAAACGCTGACCGTGGCCAGACGATCGCTCCGCCGACGATGATGACTCCGCAAATGGACAGGACGACACGGCCAAGGTTGGCGTTACGCCTGGCTCGACGGCGCGATTCGATCCAGATTCGGTCGGCAAGGCTAGCCTGTGAGTTCATGGGGGTACGCCTCCTTAAGGGTGAGTTGGAGCGATCGAACGGCTTCCGAGCAGAGCCACTTCACGGTTCCGATCGGCTTCCTCAGCACTTGGGCGGCCTCGGCTTGCGTGAGGCCGACGACTTTGACCAGGACGAAGGCCTCGCGCTGATCCGGCTTCAGCGCCGCGATCGCTCGGTCGACGTCAGGGTGGCCTTCCTCTGGCGACGCCACCCCGGCCAAGCTGACCCATGGTTGGACCTTGCGACATGCGTCGCGATGCCGCCGGACAACGATGCCGCACAGCCAACTGAAGAAGGGGGCGCCACCACGATAGCCGGCGATGCTCCTCAATGCAGCCAGGAACGCCTCTTGGGTCAGATCGTCCGCGGTCGCTTCGTTGCCGCTCAAGCGGAGCGCGAAAGCGCGAACCCGCTCACCATATCGCCCGAACAACACATCGAACGCCTCGCGGTCGCCCTTTCTGACGCGCCTGATCAGAAGTCGATCATCTTCCATTCCCGTCGTGTAAGTAGCATGACGCGGCTAAACGGTTGGGAAGTCGGTGGCGGAGAGGGTGGGATTCGAACCCACGGTGAGTTGCCCCACACCGCATTTCGAGTGCGGCGCACTAGACCACTATGCGACCTCTCCGGGGCAGATTATGGCTCAATGGGCCTAGGATCCGCTACTCGAATCGGTCGAGTAGACCGGGCTCAGCCTCGCTGCCGCCGCTTCGACCGAGAGGGGTCCTGTCACCTCCGATCCGTTGACGATGTACAGTCCGGGGTCGCGCTTTTGAAGGTCAGGACGGACCGGGCCGAGCGCGGGGCTTACCAGCCTGGTTGGGACACGGCGCAGGAGGGCAGCGGACAGGCCGACCGCACCGGGTCCGACTGCAATCGCGTGGGCATCGTCGATCAGGGGCAGCGTCGCCGCCATGATTCCCGCGCTGGATGGGCCGATTTCATTTAGATATGCCCCGTAACGGGTTGCGAGTACCAGAGCCTCGCCGATCGGGTCGAACTCGGGAAACCCGTCTGAACCCAGAAGGCGGCCGTAGCTCGTGCACAGCCGAATGGCGATCGAGCAGAGAGACTCGGTCGTCGTGTCGAGAACCTCGGGGACGACGGTGTCGGGCAGAAGCTGCATGCGGCTTTTCATCGTTCCATACCAACCGAGATCCCCACCGAAAAGACCCTGCGCACGGGCCAGCAACTTCCTGCCTCGCTCGAGAGCATCGACATCCCCCCGGGCAAGGAACCTCTGCAGGCAAGCCTCAGATGTCGCCAAATAGTCGCCGAGGTAGGGGGCCTCGTCTTGCGATTGCGTTGGGCTGTGGGTGACGTCGCCTCCCGTCCCAAATGCCGAGAGGGCGGCAAAGCGCGCGTCGGCGATCGACAGCCGTTCCGGATCGCCCCAGAGCCGGGCACAGTCGTACAGGCTTGCGACGACGAACCCGTTGACATTCGCGTAGGCCCGGGCTGTGAATCGCCTCGGCACCGACGCCTTGTGCCGCCTCAGCTTGAACAGCGTTTCTTCAAACAGGGGGGAATCGAATGACGCGGGGTTCGAAACCTTGATCGACATCTGGGGGTTGGTCTCGACCCTCAGGCCGAGAAGATCGCGGGCGACGTCGATTTCCTTCGACTCGAGGAGCCCAGTACCCCAAACCTTGCGGATCTCCTTCACTTGGAAACTCGACCTGGGGCTCCGGCCCACCTCATCCTCGTCTCCAAGTCGCGCCGTGGAAACAAGGCCAGACTCACAAAATTCTCCGGTGAGTGAGTCGAATGCGTTCTTCGCGATCCGTTCCGCAAATCTGTCCTTCATGATCCTGGCGTAGCGCGCGATAACCCTCATGTCGAGGCCGCATGCGACGGCGATCTTGTCGAACTCGAGGTCGGTCCAATCAGGCTTGCGTGAACGACGGAAGAAGCCTCCGTCGAGCCAGTCGACCCAAGCGGATCGTAGCATCGGGTCCATTGAGGCCCTCGCGCCATCGTTTTGGCCAACCATCAGCAGGTAATCGATGCCGATTGGGCGCGGGATCTGGCCGATCGTCGGGAAACCGCCATGGATCGGGTCGATCCTTTGGAGCAGATCGGACGCGAACTCCTTGACAGCGGGCAGCGCTGGCGAAGCGGCTCCGATCAGTTGAAGGTCCTTGGCGTGAGCTGCCTGCGGCCCGTCGTCTCGATCCGGGTTCAACCGATACTTCGAGAACGCAGTCCGCGCACGAACGAACTCCTCGAGAAAGGCGACCGCGTCGGTCGCTGCGGGCCTTCCGCTACTGCCCAGGAAATCGTAGAACCGCCCTTCTGGGGAGAGGTAGACGACCTGAAATGCCAGACTCACGTTGGCGATCGAACGCGACAGTGGTAAGTAGACGTTCAACCACTCGGGGTGGGCATCGAGGTCGACCCTGACGCAGACGAAGTTACGCGCCAGGAAGCTCTGGATATCCTGATCCCGGAACAGGTAGTTGTCGGCTTGTCGCGCCTCCCGGCTCCACGACGCGCCCATCACGAGCATGACAGGCCGATCCAGCCGACGCGCTTCGGCGAGCGAACTCGCCTCGAGCTTGCGCCAGTGGATTTGCTGGAATGCGCCTTGCCGGAGATACTCCTCGGTCTCGCCGATCATCGCGTTCGATGGCTGGGGTGGAAGCTTCGTTCGAAGCTGGGTGATGGCGAAACCGGCCAACGCGAGGGCGACCGTCGTCCATGAAACCACCAAAAACCCAGGTTTTCTCACGGCATTGCCATTATGGGGCTGTGATACACTGGGCCCATGTCGATCTCACTCGATGAGGTCCGCCACGTAGCCCGGCTTGCACGGTTGGAGCTCGAGGAAGCGGAGATCATGTCGCTCCAGAGTGAGCTCAATGCGATGCTGCATCACTTCGCAGACATCCAGGCGATCGACGTGCGCGGGATCGAGTCTGGGGCTTCGTCGGTTCAGATGCATGGCGTCTGGTCCGAAGATCTGCCGGGGATCTGCCTGCCGAGCGAAGACGCGCTGCGTTCGTCCTCGCTGTCCAAGGCCGGCCTCTTCATGGTCCCGACGATCTTCGAAGGCTAGTCCTTGCCGTTCAGACGCTCTGCCGCTGAGATGGGACGCATGCTCGCGGCGCGCGAGGTTTCGGCTGTCGAACTGCTGGCGTCTGTTCAGTCGCGGTTAGATCAGGTCGAGCCTCACATTCGATCGCTGATCACCCCGACACCGGAAGTCGCCCAAAAGGGCGCAGTGGAGGCGCAGCGCCTGCTCGATGCTCGAACCGGCGGACCGCTGACCGGCGTTCCGATCGCGATCAAAGACAACATCGTAACGAGCGGGATTCGCACAACCTGCGGATCAAGGCTGCTCGAATCCTATGTGCCGCCCTACGATGCGACGGTCGTCGAGAAGCTGACCGCTGAGGGCTGCCCGATTTTGGGAAAGACGAACTTGGACGAGTTCGCGATGGGTTCGTCGACTGAGAACTCCGTGTACGGTCCATCTCGCAATCCTTGGGACCTGGAGCGGTCGCCGGGAGGTTCGTCCGGTGGGTCGGCGGCGATCGTCGCCGCCGGAGGCGCACCGATCGCGCTCGGGTCCGACACGGGAGGTTCGGTGAGACAGCCTGCCGCCCTCTGCGGCCTGGTCGGATTCAAGCCGACGTACGGACGTTGCTCGCGATACGGATTGGTCGCCCATGCATCGAGCTTCGATCAGATCGGCCCGTTGGCGAGGACGGTCGAGGATGCTGCGCTGGTCGCCTCGATCCTGACCGGGCACGACCCTCGTGACGCGACGTCTCAAACGACGAAGCCAATCGATGTCACTTCGCTCAAGAGTGGCTCGCTCCAGGATGTGCGGGTGGGGATCGTTGCCGAACTTCGCGATGCCGATCCGGCAGTCGCCGCATGTGTAGAGCGCGTGACCTCCGAGCTTCGCCGGGAGGGGGCTTCGGTGATGGACGTGAGCCTGCCTTCGGTCCGCCATGCGGTGACTCTCTACTATGTGATCGCACCCGCTGAGGCGAGCTCCAACCTCGCCCGGTTCGACGGGGTCCGCTTTGGAGGCCGAGTTGACGGAGATCGATACGACGCGATGATCGCGCGAACTCGCGGAGCGATGCTCGGGCACGAGGTGAAGGCTCGCATCATGATGGGGACCTACGCACTGTCGGCAGGGTATGCGGGCCAGCTCTACGAGCGAGCCATGGAACTGCGACGCGCGATGATTCGTGAGTTCGCAGATGCGTTCGGGTCCATCGACCTACTGATCGGGCCGACGTGCCCGACGCCGGCGTTTCGCGTGGGCGAATTTGCGGCCGATCCGATGGCGCTTAAGCGAATGGATCGGCTGACGATTCCGGCGAACCTGATTGGGGCTCCCGCGATTTCGATCCCCTGCGGGCAGGTCGGCGGCCTGCCAGTGGGGTTTCAGATCCTCGCAGCGCCGGGCAGGGATGAAGATTTGCTCGCCTTCGCGTTCTGCGTCGAATCGATGCTCGGCGAATCCAGATGGCCATCGTTGCCGTAAGCTAAGCGTATGGAGGACATTCTCCGACAGGATCGTCTGCTGTTCCGTCGCGAACTCCTCCGAGTCGGGCCGCTCATTGTGACGGCCCTCGCCGCGTGGTCGCTTGGGTTCCTGTTCCACTTTGCGGGCGTAGCGTGGGCGATCGGTGGCGTGGTCGCTCCGATCGTCGTTCACGTCTATGCGGCATGGAACCGAGGGGTTAGGGCTCGATTCAGAAACCGTCGCTATGAAGCGATGTGGAACTCGGTCAAAGACCGCCTGGAGCGCTTCGAGGATGTGCTCACCAAGATGCGGAAGGAGCAGATCGCAGATCTTCAGGAGATGCCGCGGACGATCCGCAACGTGGCGACGTCGATCTATGCGGCGCTGAGGAGGGCCGATATGATCTCGCACGAAGTCTTCGAGACCGAACGAGGCGTCCTGCATCAGCCTCCTGCGTGGCAAGCGGCCGGCGTCGACCCACAGGCGACCGAGCTGTATCGGGTGGCCGACAAGAACATCGCGGAGTATCGTCAGCACTACGCGGCAGTGATGGCGGGGGTCCAACGCGCCGAAGCCCAGTCGGCAGTGTTCATGACCACGGTCGACAGCCTGCGGATGAAGATGATCGGCTACCGCTTGGTGGGCAGACAACCCGAGCTATCGAGCGACGAGTTCCTAACGGCGATGGCAGAAGCAAAGCTTCAGCTTCAAGCGATCGACCAAGCGCTCGAAGAGCTCGATTTTCGGCAGTTCCCGCAGATGATCGCGGCGATTCCCACGCCACCTCCCTTGATCCAAGAGGAGGATGCGCGAGCGTAGGTCATGCCCGCATGGAACGCGAAATGGATCTCGTACGCGTATGATCCGCGCCAAGACCTCGGCGTCTTCGCGTTTCGGCGCAGGTTTCACGCATCTAGGGGCGGAGAGAGGCGCATCCGGGTCTCTGCCGACAACCGCTACAAGCTGTACTGCAACGGGAATCTTGTCGGAATGGGGCCCCAGAGGGGAGACGAGCGGCATTGGTTCTACGAGACCTACGACCTCGCTCCCTTTATTCAGGAAGGGGATAACTGGTTGCTGGCGCTGGTTTGGAACTTCGGGCGCTGGGCGCCGATGGCGCAGCACTCGGCACGGACGGGTTTCGTGCTCGAAGGCGACGACCTCTCGACTCCGCACGGCTGGGAGGTTCGCCGTGTTGAGTCTTGGAGCTTCGACATGATGCACTCCGGAGTCGGCGAGTATTACATCGACGTCGGCCCGGGCGAGATAATCCGGGCGGGAACGGAGAAGTCCTCACTCGTCTGCATCCAGCCCCGTGAGCCGGGAAAAGGGCTCGAGTGGCAAGAGCCGCACGTGATCTGCAACGCTGAGGAAAGGGGGACGAGTGGAGGCGGCACCCCGTGGATGCTGATACCGAGGAGCATTCCAGCCATGAAGTTCGAGCAAAGATGGGAGGCGCCGAGAATCCGTCGAGGCTTTGCGGGCGATGTCGCCGGAGAGGAGCCGCAGGATGGCACGTCTCTTTGGGATGACGATGGCAACGTGCTTGAAAAACCCTTCAAGCTGGTGCCCGGAGTGCCCCTGGTTCTGGACTACGGGGAGCTGTTGACGGCCTACCCCCGGCTCTTCCTTTCGGCCCAGGGCAAAGCACAGGTCACCCTCACCTACGACGAGGCGCTTTGGAACGAGGATGGCTCGAAGGGCCATCGGGACGAGGTCGCCGGCAAATCGAGCCGAGGATATCAGGACAAGTTCCTGCTCGACGGGTGGTCTGAGGACTTCGAGCCGCTCTGGTGGCGGACGTACCGCTATCTCAAGATAGAAACGGACGGGGAGGTGGACCTCCTCCAGATCGATGCGATGCAAACCGGCTACCCCTATGAGATCGAATCGTCCTTCGAAGCCGACGATCCGTGGGTTCGCCCGATTTGGGATGTGGCGGTCCGAACCGCCCAGCGGTGCGCGGGGGAGACCTACTTCGACTGCCCCTATTACGAGCAGATGCAATATGTCGGCGACTCGCGGATCCAGGCGCTGATCGGCTACTACCTGGGCCGCGATCGGCGGCTGCAGAGGAACTGCATCGACCAGATCGGCTGGTCGATCATGGAGAACGGGCTCACCCAGTCAAGATATCCCTCGCGTCAGACGCAGGTCATCCCTCCGTTTAGCTTGTGGTGGGTGATGATGGTTTGCGATCAGATCCTATACGATGTCGTCGAGCCCGATAAGCGGGTACTCACTTGCGCTGAAGACGTGATCGACGCCTGGAGCCGAATCTGGATTGAGAAGGCCGACAAGTTCTGGTGCTTTGGTGATTGGGTACAGGGATGGCGGTGGGGTGTTCCACCAAGGGGATCAGATTCTACGGAGCACTATCTGACCTATGTGCTGGCCAGGTTCGCACTCGAGCGTGCGGGGATGACCTCATTCAATGACGAGTTCTGGTTCAAAGATCGCCCCAAGTTTCTTGAGGCATTTCAGAGTGTTGGCGGCCTTTTGGCGATGGACGGACGACCGGCACACTTCTCTGAACATATCGAAGCCCTCTACCGACTGTCTGAAACCTATCTCAAGCGTGACCACCAGCCTTGGCCCACCGAAGCCCTCGAACGCGCCAATGCCGCCAAGTGCACTTACTACTTCAGCTATTACAAGCACCTCGCGATGTTTGGAGCGCCAGAGCCGGATAAGTCCAATAGGTCCAATAGGTCCTATACGACCTATATGGACCAGCTCGCCCCCTGGAAAGAGCAGATCGAAGCCGGCCTGACCACCTTCGCCGAAAACCCCGAACCCACCCGCTCCGACTGCCACGCGTGGAGCGCCCACCCCATCCTTGGCTTCTTCCAGATCGTCGCCGGCGTGACCAGCCTCGCGCCCGCCTGGAAGAAGGCCCGAATCATGCCCCACCCTGGCAACCTGAAGCGTTTCGACGCCCGCATCGCCCATCCGGACGGCGAACTTCGTGTCGCCTTCGACGACGGGCTGCTCACGGTCGATTCGCCGGTCCCCTTCGAACTGCGGTGGCGGGGAAGAAGCGACTCGCTCGCCCCCGGTCGGCACACGATCTCTTAAGCCCAGGCTACAGCGCGTGCAGCGGCACGTCGGGCCACTTGAGCTCGACCCCCTGATCGACGAGCAGTGCTTGGAACGTCATGACCGCGCCGGCATTCTCCCAGACCTCGCGCGGCTCCCGCCCACTGTCCAAACAGAACCCCGCTAACAGGCCGGCGGCCTCGCCGATGTTCCACTCCACCGGGTGCAGCCGGTAACACCCGTTCGAAACATGGGTCGTCCCGATGTTCTTGCATGCCGGCAGGAGGTTCTTCAACCGCACCGGAACCAGCGCTCCAAGCGGGATCTCGAACGGCAACGTGCTCGTGTCGATCATGTTCGCTCCGCTCGTGCTGGGATGCAAGTCGATCCGATACGCGCCAATGCCGACCGAGTCGGCGAAGCTGGGCGCTCGGTCCAGTCCCGGATTCGTGTAGGCGGCCACGTGTTGCTCGAAGACGGTGAACGCCGCTCGGATTCGCCGGGACTCGCGAACGTAGGGGTAGAGGGCGAATCCCGCTTGCGGACCTTGTCCGGCGAACGCGTCCCAAAGCTCCAACTCGGGATATCCGACGCCTCCGTCATGCCTCGGCGCCTCCTGGCGAAGCCAGTGAAGGAGCGACAGCGAAAGCTGGATCGAATCACGCAGCCGCATCTCGCTCACCGGTCCCGAAGCTCCGGGGAAGGCGGAGCGCGTTCCTGGAGCGTCGACGTCGAGGACGCTCGCCTCGCAGTAGTCGTTTTGGGGCCAGTTGACTAAGGTGACTGGCTTGCGGGTGGGTTGGGAGTAGATCGACGGGTCGACGATGTCCTCGTAGCCCTGCGCGAGGGCATACACCCGCGCCCGC
>WBZR01003359.1_pt2 | contig 13948 bp, 14 predicted proteins | sample 5204231 | NCBI WGS metagenome assembly WBZR01 (sample SAMN12412403, study PRJNA552823) | activated sludge metagenome | isolation source: activated sludge from anammox sidestream of wastewater treatment plant... | place: USA: Virginia | collected 2017-08 | reverse complement strand
GAGCGCGTGGAGCCAGCCCCGGTTGCCGTCGAGTCGCTGACCAAGCACTTCGGCAAGCTCGCTGCCGTCGACAGCCTCTCGTTCGAGCTCCCCCCCGGAACGATCACCGGCTTTCTCGGCCCCAACGGAGCGGGCAAGACGACCACCTTGCGCATGCTGCTCGGGCTCATGAGGCCGAGTCACGGGCAGGCGCTCGTCTTCGGGCGCCGCTATCGCGACCTCGGCGCACCGGCGCGCAGGGTCGGAGCCGTGCTCGAGGCGACCGACTTCCACCCGGGCCGCCGCGCGCGGCCGGGGTAACCGCGGCGCGCGTCGACGAGACGCTCCGGCTCGTCGAGCTGGACGGGGTTGCGCGGCGCCGGGTCAAGACGTACTCGCTCGGGATGCGCCAGCGGCTCGGGCTGGCGGCCGCTCTGCTCGGTGATCCGCAACTCTTGATCCTCGACGAGCCGGCGAACGGCCTCGACCCGGAGGGCGTGCGCTGGCTGCGCGATTTCCTTCGCGCGTTTGCCGGCGAGGGCAAGACGGTGCTCGTCTCGAGCCATGTTCTGGCCGAGGTCGCGCAGACGGTCGATCGGGTCGTGATCATCGAGAGGGGCCGGCTCGTCACCGAGTCCTCGCTCCCCGAGCTAACAGCGCGGGTGGCCGCGAGTGTGCGCGTCCGCTCGCCGCAGGCCGAGCTGCTGCGCGAGCGGCTGGCGGCGGCGGGCATCGAGTCGCAGGGCGGTGACTCGGCGCTGCTCGTGCGGGGCACGACCCCCGAGCGGGTCGGCGAGATCGCGGCCGCGGCGCAGATCGTGCTCCACGAGCTCGTCGCCGAGTCGTCCACGCTCGAGGAGGTCTTCCTCGAGCTGACCCGGGGCGAGGGCGCCTGATGGCCCAGCTCCGCTCCGAGCTCCTGAAGCTCCGAACGACGCGCACGCTCCGGGTGCTCACGCTCGCGCTGGCGCTGCTCGTGCTCGCCTTCGCGCTCGGGCAGGGCCTCGGCGTCGACGCCCTGCGGCTCGCCGACGAGTCCGCCCAGCGCGATCTGTTCACGACCGCCGCGATCGGACAGCTCGTGGCCGCGCTGGCCGGGATCATGACGGTGGCGGGCGAGTTCCGGCACGGCACGATCCGTCCGACGTTCGTCTTCTCCCCTCGTCGCGAGCAGGTGCTCGGCGCGAAGATCGCCACCGCGAGCCTGGCGGGTCTCGCGCTCACCGCGCTCGCCCAGGCGCTCGCCCTCGCCGCCGGCTACTCGGCGCTGCGGGGGCGCGGGATCGAGCTCGCCCTCGGCGCCGGCGAGCTCGGAGCAATCGCCGGCGGCACGCTCGCGGCCGGCGCGCTCTGGGGCGGCCTCGGCGCGGGCCTCGGCGCGATTGTGCGCAGCCAGGTCGGTGCGGTCGCCGGCCTGCTCGCGTGGCTCCTGGTCGCCGAGGGCATCCTGTACGGGCTGGCGCCCCGCTACGGGCGCTTCGCACCCGGCCGTGCCTCGGACGCGCTCACGGGCCTCCCGGACGGCCAGCTCCTCGCCGTCGCACCCGCGACCGGGCTCCTCGTGGGCTACTTCGTCCTCCTTGCCGCCCTCGGGGCCGTCTCGATGCTGCGTCGAGACGTTCCCTAGGTTCGCCCCGCGACGGAGCGCCGCAGCCGCACAGGGTGCGGCTCGGCCTCCAGCTCGCACTGACAACGGGCGCGCTGCCACGCTCGACCCGGAAGGGCGTCGCGTGGGCCCGGGCAAGCATTCCCGGAATCACGTCAAGCAAGCCGAAGCGCCGCGTCGCGGCCGGCCATGTCCGGGGTCAGACCCCTCACACGGGGTCAGACCCCGGACATGGCTCGAATGGACTCGGCCTACGACGAGGCCCAGACGCTCGCGCCCGACCAGTCGACGACCACGACCGGCTCGCCCCCGACAACCCACGCGTCGTGGCCGGGCGGGAGCACGCTGACCTCGCCCGGCCCGATCTCGAGCTCGGTGCCGTCCGCCATCCGCACGCCCAGGCGGCCGGAGACGTGGTACTGGAAGTGCGGCGCCTCGCAGAGCTCCGTGCCGGCGGCCGCCTTCATGTGCGTCGTCCAGCGCCACCCGGGCTGCACGGTGTAGCGGCCGACCGTGCCGCCCCCGATGTGAAGGATCTCCGCGCGCGCTCCCCGGAGCGAGCGCTCCTCGTCCGGGGCCCCGAACCCCTTGACCTCAGTCTCGCCCATGACATCCTCCCTTGCCATAGGAGATACAAGCACGCCGAAGTCTAGGCCAATCAATCCCTGTCCGCAACGGCCGGTACGGTCGCTACGCTGCCCGTCCGTGCGCCTGATCGTCGCCCGCTGCGAGGTGCGCTACACGGGCCGGCTGACCGCCGTCTTGCCCGAGGCGCTGCGCCTGCTCGTGCTGAAGGCGGACGGATCGGTGCTCGTGCACGCGGACGCCGGCGGCTACAAGCCCCAGAACTGGATGACACCGCCGACCGTGATCGAGGAGGAGGGCTCCCCGCCCGGGCTGATCCGGGTGCGCAAGCTGCGCGGTGACGACCAGCTCGAGATCAAGATCGCCGAGGTCGTCTCCGACACATGCCACGACATGGGCGAGGCGGCCGCGCTCGAGAAGGACGGGGTCGAGGCGGATCTCCAGGCGGCGCTCGCGTCGAGCCCGTCCGCCTGCGGCGAGGGGCTGCGGCTCGTCCGGCGCGAGTGGCCGACCGACATCGGGCCCGTCGATCTCCTGTGTCGTGACGACCGGGGGTTCGTCGCGGTCGAGGTGAAGCGGATCGGCACGATCGACGCCATCGAGCAGCTCGGCCGCTACCTCGAGCGGCTCGAGGCGGACGGCCTCGCGGGCTGCCGGGGCGTGCTGGCCGCGCAACTCGTCAAGCCGCAGGCGCGCACGCTCGCGGAGGCTCGCGGGATCGGCTGGGTCGAGATCGATCTCGACGTCCTGCGCGGGGAGCGTGAGCCCGAGCTGACGCTCTTCGCGCTGGCCCCGTGAGCCGACGAGGATCCGCTCCGGCGTAGTCTTCCCCCCAATGCTCCCGCCGCTCCAGGTGCTCTACGAAGCCGCCGGGCTACCGGAGTTCCCGCTGCCCGAGGAGCTTGGCGCCGTGTATGGCGGGTCGCTTGGCTTCACCGAGCCGCGGCTCATTGCCAACTTCGTCTCCTCGCTCGACGGAGCCGTCGCGATCCCGAGCATCCCAGCGTCCACGAAGGTTATCGCCGACCGCAGCGAGACCGACCGCTTCGTCATGGGACTCCTTCGTGCCTGTGCGGACGCCCTGATCATGGGCGCCTCGACGTTCCGCGGCTCGGCCGAGGCCCGCTGGACCCCGGCCAGCATCTACCCGCGCGGCGAGAGTGCCTACGCCGAGCTGCGCCGCGCGCTCGGCCGCAGCGAGGCTCCGGAGCTCGCGATCGTGTCCGGGAGTGGTGCCCTCGACCCCGCCTTGCCGGCGCTCCGGGCCGGCGCGCTCGTCTTCACCACGAACCGCGGCGCCGAGCGCCTCGAGGGGATGTTGCCGCCGGCCTCGACACCGATCCCGCTCGGCGAGAACGTCGACGTCATCGCGGCAATCGGCATCCTGCGCGCCCGCGGCCACCGGCTGATCCTGTCCGAGGGCGGCCCCACCTTGTTCGGGTCGCTGCTGGACGCCGGCCTCGTCGACGAGCTCTTCCTCACGCTGTCGCCGCTCGTCGCCGGCCGAGCAGCGGGAGAGGAGCGCCTCAGCCTGGTCGAGCGGATGGCGTTCCTCCCGGGACGGCGCGTGGCGGCGGAGCTCCTCGGCGTGCGCCGGACGGGCGCGCACCTCTTCCTGCGCTACGCGGTCGTTTGACCGGAAACCGGTGGCCGGGACCAGTCGCGACGATTGAGGTCGAGACCCGGCACGTTCAGCCCGTTGCCGCCCTGATTCCCGGCGCCCGCACCGATTCGGGCGGGACAAGTCTCGCCCCTACACCCGCCCCGCGGTTCCAGCGCCGGCCGCCCCGGCGGTTCCGGCGCCGGCCGCCCCCGCGGTTCCCGGCTTCCCCGGGCGACCAATCAGTGGAGCGGCGGCTCCCAGCCTTCGAGCACGGGCGGACGCCAGTCGGTGCCGACGGTGCGCGAGCCCTCGACCCAGGGACCGAGCTCTGGCTGGGGGAACTTGCAGTGGATCTCCTTGAGCTGGATCCCGTAGCTGTTCCCGGACGTCAGGTGCTTGACGAGTACCTTGCGGGCGAGCTCGTCCTCCCGGCCCGCCGGGATCGGGAAGTAGATCTTCAGGAACGAGTTCGAGTAGCGGTCGAACACCGCCGGCGTCCCCTCCTCCTCGAGCAGGTGGATGTCCTCGAGCCAGTTCAGGTCCTCGCCCGGCGTCGCCGCCATCAGATCGACATCCTCGACCAGCGAGGCGTCCTCCTGGTAGGGGAAGCGCTTCCCCGACAGGAACTCGGCGTCGATCCCCTTGATCTTCTCCGGCTCGCGGTAGGCGAGCTCGTGGTGGTGACCCCGTTCGGGGGCGGGCGGTGGGGTTGCTTGCTCTCTCGACACGTCTCCTCCTCTACTCCGCCACCGACAGGCGCTCAACGTTCTCGCGCGGGTGGTGGAGCTGCATCTCCTCCTCCTGGCGCTTCTCGAGCAGGCGCTTGATCTCGGCCAGTGTCTGCTGCTCGGTCACGCCGGGGATGTAGCTCGTCCCCGCCAGCGGCACCCGCGCCATCGCCGCCGCCTCGACAGTCAGCGCGCACAGATCCTCCGGCTCGAGCGAATGCACGTTCGTCTTCCCGCACGCGCGCGCGAGCATCTGCAGCTCGAGCGTCATGGTGTGCAGGAAGTTGTAGACACGCTCCGACGCCTCCTCGACCACGAGGCGCTTGCGCAGCTCCGGATCCTGCGTCGCCACCCCGACCGGGCAGCGACCCGTGTGGCAGTGGTAGCAGTAGCCGGCCGGCACGCCGACCGTCCCCTCGTAATCCGTGACCCCGGCGATCTCCTTGTTGCAGTTCAAGGCCATCATCGCGGAGTGGCCGATCGCGACCGCCTTCGCGCCGAGCGCGAGGCATTTCGCGACGTCCGCCCCGTTGCGGATCCCGCCGGCCACAACCAGGTCGATCTCCTCCGCGAGACCCACATCCTCGAGCGCTCGGCGCGCCTCCGGGATCGCCGCCATCAGCGGGATCCCCGTCTCCTCCGTCGCGATGTGCGGGCCCGCGCCCGTGCCGCCCTCGGCGCCGTCCAGATAGATGATGTCCGGGCCGCACTTCGCCGCCATCCGCACGTCGTCGTACACCCGCGAGGCGCCCAGCTTGAGCTGGATCGGGATCTGGTAGTCGGTCGCCTCCCGGATCTCCTGCACCTTCAGCGAGAGGTCGTCCGGGCCGAGCCAGTCCGGATGCCGCGCCGGCGAGCGCTGATCGATCCCCGCCGGCAGGGAGCGCATCTCCGCCACCTGCTCCGTCACCTTCTGGCCCATCAGGTGGCCACCCAGCCCCACCTTCGCCCCCTGGCCGATGAAGAACTCGACGCCGTCGGCGAGCATCAGATGGTGCGGGTTGAAGCCGTAGCGGCTCTGGATGCACTGGTAGTACCACTTGGTCGAGTGGTCGCGCTCGGGCGGGATCATCCCGCCCTCACCCGAGCACGTGGCCGTGCCGGCCATCGAGGCGCCCTTGGCGAGCGACATCTTCGCTTCGAGCGAGAGCGCGCCGAAGCTCATGCCCGTGATGTAGATCGGGATGTCGAGCTCGAGCGGCTTTTGCGCGAAGCGCGCGCCGAGCACGGTCTTCGTCACGCACTTCTCCCGGTAGCCCTCGATCACGAACCGCGTCAGCGTCCCGGGCAGGAACATCAGCTGGTCCCAGTGGGGCACCGGCTTGAAGATCGAGAACCCGCGCATCCGGTAGCGCCCGAGCTCCGCCTTCATGTGGATGTCGTTCATCACCTCGGGCGTGAAGATCCGGCTCGCGCCGAGGACGGTGCGCCTGGTTGGTGCAGTCTCGTCTGCCATTGCTTCCTTCCTAGAGGTGGGGCTGCCGGCGGCTCACAGCACGAGCTTGCGCTCGGACGGCTCGAGCGTGTCGTAGTTGTAGAGCTTCTTGCCGCAGACGAACTTCTGGAACTCGGGCGGCGTACCGAGCCCGTAGATCGCGAACTTCCGCTCGATCAGCTCGGTGTCCGCGTCCGTCCACTCGCCGGGGACGCAGTCGATCCCGAGCGACTTGACCGTTCCGGCCACGTAGATCGTGCCGTCGTACATCGAGTCGCCGAGCCCCGGGCCGACGTCGCCGCAGATGATCTGGCGACCGCGCTGCATCATGAAGCCGGTCATCGAGCCGGCCGAGCCGCCGACGATGATCGTCCCGCCCTTCTGATCGATGCCGGTGCGCGCACCGACCCGGCCCTTGATCACGAGGTCGCCACCGCGCAGCGCGGCACCCGTCAGCGAGCCCGCGTTGCCCTCGACGACGACGACGCCGCTCATCATGTTCTCGCAGGCCGACCAGCCGACCCGCCCGTCGATCTGGATCTCCGGGCCGTCGATCAGGCCGCAGCCGAAGTAGCCGAGGCTGCCCTTGAAGTGGAGCTTGCAGCGGCTGAGGATGCCGACCCCGAGCGAGTGCTTCGCGCCGGGGTTCTCGATCGTGACCTCCTTGACGCCCTGCTCGAAGAGCAGCCAGCGCAGCTCGAGGTTGATCCGTCGCGTCGACAGCTCGCCGGCGTCGAACACGGCCCGCTCCCCGTCGATCTCGGAGATCCTCGGGACCTCCGCGAACGGCTCGGCCAGCCCGCGGGCGTCGTAGGTGATCCGCCTCTCGCCGGCTAGCGCTTCCATACCAGCACCTCTCGCTCGTAGGGATCGTAGGTCTCGATCTCGTGGTCGATCACTGCGCGGATCGCGATCTCCTCGGAGGCCAGCGCGACCAGCTCGTCGCTCTCGAACAGCACGAGCGGTTTCGCGGCCATCTCGTCCTTGGCGACGCCGAGCGCGCCGTCCGTGACGACGATGTACGTGAAGACGCCGTCGAGGTCATCGAGGCTCGCGTGCATCGCCTCCTCGAGCTCCATGCCGTGCTCGATCTTCTCGGCCAGGTAGACGGCGATGATCTCCGAGTCGCATTCGGACTGGAAGCGATGGCCGGAGCGCTCGAGTCGCCGCCGCCACATGAAGTAGTTCGTGAGCTGCCCGTTGTGGACGACCGCGATGTCCGAGAACGGGTAGGCCCAGTACGGATGCGCGCCGGAGATGTCGACGTCGGACTCGGTCGCCATCCGCACGTGACCGATCGCGTGCGTGCCCTTGACCTTCTCGAGGTGGTACTGCTGCGAGACGGTCTCCGCGTCGCCGAGGTCCTTGACGATCTCGAGCGCCCGCCCGAGCGAGAGCACCTCGGCGTGCGGAACGTCCTCGACGAAGTCGGCGACGTCCTTGAGCGAGCCGTCGTAGCGGAAGCGCACGCGGTAGGCGTACTCCGTGTCGAAGTCGACCTCCTCGATCGTGGCGCCGAGCGAGACGAGCCGTGCCTCCACCTCGCGGCGGTGCCGCTCGAGCCGCTCGGCGAACTCGTAGTCGCGCGCGTCGTTCGCGTCGGCCAGCTTGTAGCGCATGACGTAGTCGTCGCCCGGCTTGCGGTAGAGCGCGTAGCCGGTCGAGTCCGGGCCGCGGTGCTTCATCGACTGGAGCATCCGCGTCATGTCGGTGCCGATCGCGTGCTCGGCGCCGTCCCGGTAGATGATCCCTGCAATCCCGCACATGGGCGCTGTCCTCTTCCCTCGCGTTTCGCCGACGCCGCCGTCAGGGCAGGACGTCGAGGTACTCCTTCACGTCCCAGTCCGCGACCTCCGCGCAGTAGCGCTCCCACTCGTCGCGCTTGTAGTGGGTGAAGACACGGTACATGTCGCCCGGCAGCGCTCTCTTGACCACCTCGTCGGCCTCGAGCGCGTCGAGCGCGTCGCCGAAGGTCATGGGGATGCGCTTGACCTCCTTGCCCGCTTCCATCGCCTCGTAGATGTTGCGCTCCTCGGGCTCGCCCGGGTCGAGCTTGCGCTCGATCCCGTCCCACATCGCCATGATCAGGGCGGCCATCGACAGGTACGGGTTGACGGCCGAGTCGACCGAGCGGTACTCGAACCGGCCCGGTGCGGAGACGCGCAGCGCGGTCGTGCGGTTCTGGTAGCCCCAGTCGGCGAACACGGGAGCCCAGAAACCCGTGTCCCAGAGGCGGCGGTAGGAGTTGACGGTCGAGGCGGTAACGCAGGTGAGAGCGCCGAGATGCTCGATGATGCCGCCAATCGCCCAGAGCCCGATCTGGCTCGGCCTCTGGATGTCGTCGGTCTCGGGCATGAAGACGTTCTCGTCGCCGCGCCAGAGCGAGATGTTGTGGTGGCAGCCGTTCGCCGAGACGCCCATGAACGGCTTGGGCATGAAGCACGGGAAAGCGCCGAGCTCGCGCCCGACCTGCTTGCAGATCTGACGGTACGTGCTCAGGTTGTCAGCGGTGCGCTCGGCACGGTCGAAGTTGAAGTTCAGCTCGAGCTGCCCCGGGGCGTCCTCGTGATCGCCCCAGATCATGTCCAGGCCCATGGCCTGGCCATACTCGACCACCTTATGGATGAGCGGCTGGAGCTCGGCGAACTGGTCGATGTGGTAGCAGAACGGCTTGGTCATCCCCTCGACCGAGGGCGTGCCGTCCGCGTTCAGCTTCAGCCACATCATCTCGGGCTCGGTGCCGGCGCGCAGGTGCAGGCCGGTCGCGGCCTCGAACTCGACCTGGAGGCGCTTCAGGTTGCCCCGGCAATCCGAAGTCAGGAAGGCACCCGGGTCCGCCCGCTCCTCGCGGTTGCGAAAGCAGGTGCACCAGACGCGGGCCGTCTTCGGATCCCACGGGACGGGCTGGAACGTCTCGGGCTCGGGGACCCCGACGAGCTCGGGCGCCTCCGGCCCGTAGCCGATGTAGTTCCCGTGCCGGTCGACGAAGAGGTTCGCGGTCGCTCCGTAGACGAGCTGAAAGCCCTTCTCGGCCATCGTCTCCCAGTGCTTGGCCGGCACGCCCTTGCCCATGATGCGGCCGGTGACGGAGACGAACTGGTAGTAGATGTAGGTGATGCCCTCGGCGTCGATCCGCCGGCGCACCTCCTTCACCAGCTCGTCGCGCCCCTCAGCGCGAACGAAGTTCTCGAGATCGGTCGCCACCCGCTGCCTCCTTCTTCGCGCTGCGCATGCTGGTCGCAGCGATTCCTACGCCGTCCTGCCCGGCGCGTCAACTCACCAGTGCCGTGACGGCAATACTATTGCCATTTCTTGGGGAAGTCGAGCGGGGACGCGCGCGGCAACGCACGCTCCCCGATCTCCCGGCTGACCCGCCCCGAGACGGCTGCAACCGTCGGGGCGCGACCTGTCTCGCCCGCCCGCACCGCGGAAGACCCGGCGAGCGCAACCCCGACAGGCGAGACGAGTCTCGCCCCTACTAGACTCGCCGCCGTGAAGGTCCTCGTCGTCGGCTCCGGTGGCCGCGAGCACGCGCTGGCGCGCGCGCTCGTCCGCAGCCCCGCGCTGACCGAGCTGCACGCGGCGCCCGGCAACCCCGGCATCGCCCGGCTCGGACGTTGCCACCCGGTCCGGGGCGAGGATGTCGAGGGGCTGGTCGACCTCTGCCGCTCGGCGCGGATCGACCTCGCGGTCGTGGGGCCCGAGGCCCCGCTCGTCGCGGGCGCCGCGGACGCCCTGCGCCGCTCCGGCGTGGCCGTGTTCGGCCCCTCGGCTCTGGCGGCGCGAATCGAGGGCTCGAAGACCTACGCGAAGGACGTGATGGAGGCGGCCGGCGTCGCGACCGCCCGGCGTCTCGGCGAGGCAACCGCTCCGTGCGTGATCAAGGCGGACGGGCTCGCGGGCGGCAAGGGCGTGTTCGTCTGCCCGACCCCCGCGGACGTCGCAGCCGCGCTGCCGCGGGCGCGCGCGCTCGGCGGCACGCTCCTCGTCGAGGAGCTGCTCGAGGGCGTCGAGCGCTCCGTCTTCGCCGTCTGCGACGGCGAGCGCGCGATCCCGCTGCCGGCGGCCCAGGACTACAAACGGCTCGCGGACGGCGACCGCGGTCCCAACACGGGCGGGATGGGCGCCTTCTCGCCCGTCCCCGGCCTGGCCGGCCCCGAGCTCGAGGCCGTGCTCGAGAGCGTCCACCGCCCCGTGCTCGCGGAGCTCGCGCGGCGGGGCACGCCGTTCGTCGGGCTGCTCTACGCGGGCCTGATGCTGACGGAGCGCGGACCGCTCGTGCTCGAGTTCAACTGCCGCTTCGGCGATCCCGAGACGCAGGCGATCCTGCCGCGACTCGACAGCGACCCGCTCGGGCTGCTCGCCGCGGCGGCCGGCGGCGACCTCAGCGGCCAGACGCCTGCCGTGTCGAGCCGGGCCGCGGTCACGGTCGTGCTGGCCTCGCGGGGCTACCCGGAGTCGTCGGAGACAGGTGTCGCGATCGGCGGGCTCGACCAAGCCGAGCGAGCGGGCGCGATCGTGCTCCACGCTGGCACGGCGCTCCGCGGCGCCACGGTCGTGTCGGCGGGCGGGCGCGTCCTCAACGTGACCGCGGTCGGCGAGACGGTGGCGCAGGCCCGCGCGCGCGCCTACGAGGCAATCGAGCACATAGACTTCCCCGGAGCGCAGTACCGGCGCGACATCGCGCTCGAGGCCACAGATGTCCGAGCCTGAAGCGGCACCGCAACCGTACGCGATCTTCGATGAGCTGGAGGACGAGGTCGCGCCGCTGGTCGGCATCCTGATCGGCTCGGAATCGGACCGGGACGCGATCGAGCCCGCGCTCGAGGAGCTGAGCGCCCGCGGGATCTCGAACGAGCTGCGCGTGCTCTCGGCGCACCGCGACCCGCGCGGCGTCGCCGAGTACGCGTCGACCGCGGCGCTGCGCGGTGTGCGGGTGATCATTGCCGGCGCCGGCATGGCGGCGGCCCTCCCGGGCGTGGTTGCCGCCTACACTGAGCTGCCCGTGATCGGGGTGCCGCTGACGTCGTCGAGGAGCGTCATGGGCGGCCTCGATGCGCTGCTCTCGATCGTGCAGATGCCGCCCGGCGTGCCCGTCGCCTGCGTCTCGGTCAACGGGTCGAGGAACGCGGCGATCCTGGCGGCGCAGATCCTCGCCCAGGGCGGCTCCTACCGGGGCCCGCGGCCGGCGGCGACCGCCTGAGCCGACCATGCGCCGCCGCGTAGCCCTGATCGCCCTGCTCGCGCTCGCGCTCGCCGCGACAGAGGCAGCCGACGTCGGCGCGGCCGGCCTCGATGCCTCGCGGCCGCAGCTGACCTGGAAGCCGATCCCGTTCGGCGGCAAACGCAAACAGGAGATGGCGGCGTACTCGAAGCGCCACTACGGATCGGCGCAGGCCACGTGGCGGCTCGAGCGTCCCCGCGTGATCGTCGAGCACTTCACCGGCTCGAACAGCTTCGAGTCGGCCTGGTGGACGTTCCACGCGAACACCCCGGACGGGGAGCTGCACGAGCTGCCGGGCGTCTGCGCGCACTTCATCATCGACCAGGACGGAACGATCTACCAGCTCGTCTCCCTGAAGGTGCGCTGCCGGCACACGGTCGGCCTCAACTACACGGCAATCGGGATCGAGCACGTCGGGACGAGCGACGCCAGCGTGCTCGGAAACAGCCGCCAGCTCACGGCTTCGCTGCGGCTGACGGTGTGGCTGATGGATCGCTTCGGCATCTCCTACGGCAACGTGATCGGCCACAACGAGAACCGCGACAGCCCCTACCACCTCGAGCTCTACGCCGGCTGGCGCTGCCAGACCCACGGCGACTTCACGCGGGCCAGCATGAGCGTCTACCGAAGCAAGGTGAAGAAGCTCGCGCGGCGAAGCGACGTCGCGCCCGGCGCGGGGCCCCGCTGGGAGCCGAGCGGCTGCTGAGCGGAGCCGGTCGGCCCGGGCCGGCCCGTAGAATGGCGGGGTGATCCCCCGCTACTCCCGTCCGGCCATGAAGGCGGTGTGGTCGGACGAGGCCAGGCTGGCGCGGCTGCTCGAGGTCGAGCTCGCGGCGACCGAGGTGTGGGCCGAGCTGGGGGTCGTTCCACCCGCTGCCGCGGCCGAGTTGCGCGAGCGGGCCACGGCGCCCTCGCCGGAGCGCGTCGCCGAGCTCGAGCGCGTCACGAACCACGACGTGGCCGCGTTCGTCGACGCGGTCGCCGAGCAGGTCGGTCCGGCCGGGCGCTGGCTCCACTACGGGCTGACGTCGTCGGACGTGCTCGACACGGCGCTCGCGCTCCAGGTGCGCGAGGCGGGATCGCTCCTCCTCGGGGGTCTCGGCACCGCGCTCGCCACCGTCGCCCGCCGGGCCTTCGAGCACCGTGCCGCGGTCGCGGTCGGCCGCACGCACGGCGTTCACGCCGAGCCGATCACGTTCGGCGCCAAGCTCGCCGGCTGGGCCTTCGAGCTCGACCGCGACCGCGCCCGGATCGCCCGCGCGCTCGAGGGCCTGCGGGTCGGGAAGCTGTCCGGGACGGTCGGCGTCTACGCGGGCGGCAACCCCGAGCTCGAGCGGGTCGTCTGCGAGCGGCTCGGGCTGGAGCGCGAGCCGGTCGCCACGCAGGTGGTGCCGCGCGACCGCCTGGCCGAGCTTTTGGCCGCGCTCGCCGTGACGGCCGCCTCGCTGGAGCGCTTCGCAACCGAGATCCGACACCTCGCCCGCACCGAGGTGCGCGAGGTGTCCGAGCCGTTCGGCCGCGGCCAGAAGGGCTCCTCGGCGATGCCGCACAAGAAGAACCCGGTCGTGGCCGAGCGGATCTGCGGGCTCGCCCGGGTCGTCAGGGCCGCTGCTGTTGTCGGGCTCGAGAACGTCGTGCTCTGGCACGAACGGGACATCTCGCACTCGAGCGCGGAGCGAGTCGTCCTCCCGGACGCCTTCCTCGCCCTCGACTACATGCTGGAGCGTTTCACCTGGCTCGTCGACGGCCTCGTCGTCGACGCCGCCCGGATGCGCCGCAACCTCGACGCGTCGTTCGGCCTCGTCTTCAGCCCCCGCCTGCTCGACGCGCTCGTCGCGAGCGGCCTCGAGCGCGACCGCGCCTACCGGCTCGTTCAGGGCCACGCGCTGCGCGCGTGGGAGGAGGAGCTCGACTTCCGCGCGCTCGTCGAGGCCGACCCGGGGATCGCCGGGCAGCTCGGCGCGGGAGGGATCGCCAGGGCGTTCGACCTCGAAGCCGCCCTCGCCCACGTCGACACGATCTTCGAGCGCCTGGAGGCGCTCGTCGCCAGGGAGCCCGTCCATGCCTGATCCCGCCGGTTCCGCCACCCACCTCGCGAGCGGCAAGGTGCGCGAGCTGTTCGAGCTCGACGCCGAGCGCCTGCTGCTGGTCGCGAGCGACCGTATCTCCGTCTTCGACGTCGTCCTGCCGACCGAGATCCCGGGCAAGGGCCGCGTGCTCACCGGCCTCTCGGCCTTCTGGTTCGCGCGCACGCGCGAGCTCTGCCCCAACCACCTGCTCGGCCTGCGCCCCGACGGGCGCTCGACCGAGTGCCGCCGGCTCGAGATGCTCCCGATCGAGTGCGTCGTGCGCGGCTACCTCGCTGGCTCCGGCTGGAAGGACTACCAGCGGACGGGCGCCACCTCCGGGCATGCGCTCCCGCCCGGGCTGCTCGAGTCGCAACAGCTCCCCGAGCCGATCTTCACGCCCGCGACGAAGGCGACCTCCGGCCACGACGAGAACATCACGAAGGAGCAGGCGGCCGCGCTCGTCGGGCCGGACGTCCTCGCCGAGGCCGAGCGCGTCTCGGTCGCGCTCTACCGCTTCGGCGCGGAGCACGCGGCGGCCCGCGGGATCATCCTCGCCGACACGAAGTTCGAGCTCGGCCGCGACGCCGGCGGACGGCTCGTCCTCGCCGACGAGGCGCTGACCCCCGACTCGTCTCGCTTCTGGCCGGCGGACGAGTACGAGCCTGGCCGCGCTCAGGCCTCGTTCGACAAGCAGTACGTCCGCGACTACGCGGAGTCGC
>WBZR01000572.1_pt3 | contig 13949 bp, 13 predicted proteins | sample 5204231 | NCBI WGS metagenome assembly WBZR01 (sample SAMN12412403, study PRJNA552823) | activated sludge metagenome | isolation source: activated sludge from anammox sidestream of wastewater treatment plant... | place: USA: Virginia | collected 2017-08 | reverse complement strand
CGGGGAGCTGCGGGGCCACGTGTTGCACGAACAGGCTCGCCACGTGGCGGCCGGGCGGCGCCAGCGTGTCGTCGAGCGTCGAGGGGATCAGCATCTCGACGACCGGCGCCTTCGACCACCCGCATGCGCGCGCGTCGAGGTAGGCACGCTCGAGGTAGTCGAGCGTGGGGCCGATGACGATGCCGGAGGCGAGGTGGCCGGTGCCGTCGCGGTTCGGCCGGCAGGTGAAGTCCGGCAGCTCGGACAGCGCCACGTTCATGCGGAAAGTGCCGGAGCCGGACTTGAGGGTCGCGAGGCGCGTCTCGAGGGCGGGCTCGACGGCCCCGCGGGGAACCAGGCGCGAGAACAGCAGCTTCGGCGGAACGGCGGCCGCGACGGCGCGGGCGCGGACGACCTCGCCCGAGGCAAGCACGGCGCCCGTGGCGCGTCCGCCCGTGACGGCGACCTCGCGCACCGCCGCATCGGTGCGGATCTCCGCACCCTTCTCGCGGGCTGCGGCCGCGATCGCGGCGCTGATGGCCCCCATGCCGCCGACGGCATGCCCCCACACGCCCGCCTTGCCGTTCACCTCGCCGAAGCAATGGTGCAGCAGCACGTAGGCGGTGCCGGGGGTGGAGGGGGCGGCGTAGGTGCCGACGATGCCGTCGAAGGCGAAGGCGGCCTTGACCGTCTCGTCCTCGAACCAGCGGGCGAGGAAATCCGACGCGCTCTCGGTGAAGAGCCCGGCGAGATCGCGCTGCGCCGCAAGCGGCAGCCCCAGGAGGGAGCGCGACAGGCGCAGGCCCTTCCACAGCTCGCCGAGCCCGCCGCCGGCGTTGGGCGGGGTTTCGAGCACCAGGCGCTTCAGCACGCTCGCCGCCCGGTCGAGGGCGGCGTCATAGGCCGGGAGCTGCGCCGCGTCGCGCTCCGAGAAGGCGGCGAGCGCCTGCTGGCGGGCGGCGAGCCCATAGGGCATGACGAGCGCCCGGCGGTCGTCGACGGGCCAGAAGTTGGCAACGGCGCGCTCGACGATCCTGAGCCCGTGGCGCGGGAGCTCGAGATCGCGGATGACCTTCGGATTGAGAAGGCTCACGGTGTAGGCGGCCACCGAGTTGCGGAAACCGGGGTGGAACTCCTCCGTGAAGGCCGCGCCGCCGACGTCGGCGTTCTTCTCCAGCACCACCACCTTGAGGCCGGCCGCAGCCAGATAGGCCGCGGCCGTCAATCCGTTATGACCGCCGCCGATGATCGCAACGTCGTGCACGTCCGTCCTCCCGCTCCGCTCTCGAAGAGAGGACTACATCGGGCTTAGCCCCACGTGCAAACGGAGGCGTGGCTGCGCTTGCGGGTTCCGCCGATCGCCGAGCCCGAAGCGACGAAACGGCAGACGCGGCAACTGTAGGATGAGAGACAGCCGCGATAGCTGCCGCCTTTCTTGAAGTTGCAGGTGACGATGGTCTGGCAGTCGCGGCCGGGGTTGATCGACCCGCCCGGGCCTTCCTGTGCCCATCCGTGGCCGGCCCCCCACATTCCGGCCCCGAGGATCAGCATCAGACTCGCGATGCCGACGGTGGCTTTGCGCAAAGTCGTCATGGCTTGGCCTCGTGGCTTCATCCACGGCGCCAAGTTTCTGCCACTTATTGCGGCTTGGCAACGGCTGATGCGTCACGGACGCGCGCCTTTCAGCGCCGCCCGCGGACCCTCCCGCCCTACTCGGCGGCGAGCTTCTTGCCAGGCTGGACGAGCGCCATGTAGTCGTTGAGGAGCGTTTCCGAGATCTGGCCGGGCTTGAACCTGACGTCACCGATCTCGGAGACCGGCGTCACCTCGGCGGCGGTGCCGGTGATGAAGCACTCGGAGAACGAGGCCAGCTCGTCCGGCAGGATGGCGCGCTCGCGCACCTCGAGGCCGCGTTTCTTCGCCAGCGCGATGACGGTGCGGCGCGTGATGCCGTCGAGGAAGCAGTCGGCCTCGGGCGTATCGATGACGCCGTCCTTGATGAAGAAGATGTTGGCGCCCGTGCACTCGGCGACGCGTCCGCGCCAGTCGAGCATCATGGCATCGGCGTAGCCCGCGCGCTCGGCGCGGTGCTTCTCGATGGTGCAGATCATGTAGAGGCCCGCGGCCTTGGCGCGCGCCGGCGCCGTCGCCGGATCCGGGCGGCGGTACTTGGCCAAGCCGATGCGGATGCCCTTCAAGCGCTGCTCCATGGGGAAGTAGGAGCCCCATTCCCAGGCGGCGATGGCGAGATGGGTCTTGGTCTGCTGCGCGGAAATGCCCATCTGCTCGCTGCCGCGCCAGGCGATCGGGCGCACGTAGCAATCGACGAGCTTGTTGGCGGCCATCGTGTCGCGGCACGCCCGGTCGATCTCATCCACGCTTTGCGTGATCTCGAACTCCAGGATGCGGGCGCTCTCGACCAGGCGCTCGGAATGCTCCGTCAGCTTGAAGATCTCGCCGCCGTAGGCGCGCTCCCCCTCGAAGACCGCACTGCCGTAGTGGAGCGCATGGGTCAGGATATGGACATTCGCCTCGCGCCAGGGGACGAGCTTGCCGTCCATCCAGATGAAACCGTCGCGATCGTGGTAGGGAACGATCTCAGCCATGATAACGTCCTATTCAGCTCCGCATTTCGGGTTCGGCCGGGGAGCGCTGAGGCTTTTCGCCGAGCCGGCTCCTTGGCGCCATCGAGAGAGCCGCAGGCGGATCACGAGGGCGCCGGCGCTCTATCCTGCGCCGGGCCCGATCTCAGCGGCCTCTTGAAAATGACTTGCCAGGAGTACCAATGGCCTTCAAATATGTCAACATGGCTGACATAACTCGAGACCCGCCCGCAACCCGGCGCAGCGGCCCTCAGCGCGGCGGCGCGGGGGACGGCACGGACGCGGCGCGGGCCGACCTCATCACCCACGTCGAGCTCTTTTTCTTCGCCTACCGCGACTTCACGGGGGATCCGGACGCCGTGCTCGCGCAGTACGGGTTCGGCCGCGCCCATCATCGCGTGCTGCACTTCGTGCACCGCAATCCCGGCCTCAGGGTCGCCAACCTTCTCGAGGTCCTGAAGATCACGAAGCAATCGCTCGCCCGCGTGCTGAAACAGCTCGTCGGCGAAGGCTTCATCACGCAGAAGGCGGGAGCGGTGGATCGCCGTGAGCGCCTGCTCTATGCGACGCCCAAGGGCGCGCGGCTGGCCGAACGGCTCACCGCGCTGCAGGTGAAGCGTATCGAGGCGGCGCTCGCGGCCGCCGGCCTCGATGCCGTGGCGACAACGAAGCGGTTCCTGCTCGCCATGATCTCGGAAGCCGACCGCGCTGAAGTCGAGGCGCTGGTTCGCGGCCCGCAGGCCGGAGACACCCTGAGCGAGGAGGAGCCCCGATGACCTCGTTAGCCGGACACCGCGCCGAACCGCTGCCCGACGACGCGCCCCACGTGCTGATCGTCGACGACGACTTCAAGATCCGCGACCTGCTCGCGCGCTACCTCTATTCCCAAGGCTTCCGCGTGACGACGGCGGGAGACGCGGAGATGGCCCAGGCGTCGCTCCGCGGGCTCGATTTCGACATCGTGCTGCTCGACGTGATGATGCCCGGCATCAGCGGCATCGAGCTCGCCCGCGAGATCAAGCGCCATCGCGACATCCCGATCTGCATGCTGACGGCGCGCGCCGAGCCCGAGCAGCGGATCGAGGGTCTCGAAGCCGGCGTCGACGACTACGTGTCGAAACCGTTCGAGCCGCGCGAGCTTCTCCTCAGGCTGCGCAACATCCTGCGGCGCGGACAGACGGCGCAGTCGGCAGCCGCCGCCCCGGCCGACGAGGTGCGCATGGGAACGCTCGTGTTCCACATCGCGCGCGGGGAGCTCAGGCGGAACAACGAGACCATCAAGCTCACCGAGCGCGAGCGCGATCTCCTGAGGCAGTTCGCGCTGAAACCGGGCGTGCCCATCCAGCGCCACGAGCTCGCCACGGACGATACGACCGGCAACGATCGCGCCATCGACGTGCAGATCAACCGCCTCAGGCGCAAAATAGAAACCGATCCCTCGAACCCGGTCTACCTGCAGACCGTGCGCGGCAAGGGGTATATCCTGTACGCGGATTGAGCCCCTTGGACCTCCTCGGCCCGTTCAGCAACGCATCGGGGCGCGCCGGAAAAGCGTTGGGGCGCGTTGGGCAATCGATCCGGTCGCTCACCAGCCCCGTCGGGGCGGTGCTCGAGCCGCTTCGCGGCTGGCACAAGGGGTTTCTCGGGCTCCTCTCGCAGTCGATGCCCAAGGGCCTCTATGCCCGCGCGCTCATCATCATCATCGCGCCCATCGTCGTGCTCGAAGGGGTGATCGCCTTCGTCTTCATGGAGCGGCACTGGCAGAACGTGACGCGGCGCCTCTCTGAGACGACGGCGCGCGACGTCGCGGCGCTGATCGACTTCTACGACACGGCGACCCCGGGGGAATACGACGAGATCATCCGCATCGCCCGCGACCGGCTGAACCTCTCCATGCAGGTCCTGCCGCCCGGCGATCTGCCCGAGGCGCGGCAGAAGCCGTTCTTCGATCTTCTGGACCGGGCGCTCTCGCGCGAGATCTCGCGGCAGGTCAAGCGGCCGTTCTGGGTCGACACGGTCGGCCAGTCGCGGCATGTGGAGATCCGCGTGCAGCATACGGATTCGATCCTGCGCTTCCTGGCCGTCCGCACGCAGACCTATGCCTCGAACTCGCACATCTTTCTGCTCTGGATGGTGGGATCGAGCGTGATCCTGCTCACGGTGGCGGTCATGTTCCTGCGCAACCAGATCCGCCCGATCCTGCGGCTCGCCGATGCCGTGGACGCCTTCGGAAAGGGGCGGCCGGTGCCGGACGACTTCCAGGTGCGGGGCGCGCGCGAGGTGCGCCAGGCGGCGGGCGCGTTCCTCGAGATGCGCAACCGCATCCGCCAGCACGTCGAGCAGCGCACCACCATGCTGGCCGGCGTCAGCCATGATCTCAGGACCGTGCTGACGCGCTTCAAGCTCGAGCTCGCCTTCATGGGCGAAGGACCCGACGTGCAGTCGCTCAAGGCCGACGTCGACGAGATGCAGCACATGCTCGAGGACTACCTCGCCTTCGCCCGCGGCGACGGCGGCGAGGAGGCCAAGATGACCAACCTCACCGAGCTGCTGGAAGAAATCCACGAGGAGAGCCAGGTCTACGGCACGTCGATCGAGCTCAAGCTGCGCCGGCGGCGGGGAGACATCGTGCTGCCGCTCAAGCGGCAGGCGTTCAAGCGGGCGATCACCAACCTCGTCTCGAACGCGGTGCGCTACGGCGACCAGATCGTGATCCGCGCCGCAACCGAAGGGGCCTGGCTCAGGGTGGAGGTCGATGACAACGGGCCGGGCATTCCGGCGTCCGAGCGCGCCAACGTGTTCAGGCCGTTCTACCGTATCGACCGCTCGCGCAACCAGGACGAGGGAAACTCGGGCCTCGGCCTTGCCATCGCGCGCGACATCGCAAAGAGCCATGGCGGGGACATTACCCTCGGGGACAGCTCGATCGGCGGTCTCAGGGCGATCATCTCCGTTCCGCTTTAGGCTGGAGCGAAGACGGGATGGGCCCGGAAGAGATCCTTTCGCGGCCTGGCGGTCGGACCGGTCGTCGGACCGGTCATCAGGTTGCTGATCGGCCTCGAAGCGCGGTTGGCAGATCGGCGAGGCGGCCGACGCCCCGCGCACGCCGGGCTCAGGACCTTCGCGCTTACGGGGGCGGCGATCGCGGCCCTCGGGCTCGCCGCACCAGGCCAGACTGACGCCTCCCGCCGGCCGGCGTTGGCGCCGTTTCATGGCGGCAGCCCAGGGCAACACCCTGAATTTCAGGATATTTTCCTTACAGATGCGGACCGGTCGACGGGCTGGCCCGCTGTGGAGTGCGGGCTGACCGCTCTACACAAATCCGTGACTGGGAAAAATGCCGCGTTGCGCCAATTGTTACAGTATAGCATAGCTTGAAGCGCCGGGTGACGCTGCGCATGTGGCAGCGTCGAACCCCGAGCAACCGGGCAAGCGGGCCGCCACCTGCGCGTCCGGTGCGATGCCGGACGCGGCGCATGGGACAGACGGGCTCTCCTCCTTGCCCTGTCCTGTCCCGCCGACGATGGCGTCGAAATGATCCGGTCGCCGGAGCCTTCGGGCTCATCCGGGTCGTGATTTTGAGGTCACGTAGCCGCGGGCGTGGTCGTCATGACACGCCATGATCATTTCGCCAGCTCGCGGCTGCGCCCCATCCCCGCCCGAACGGCTTCGGTCAGCAACGCCTCGAGCCCACCATCCGCCATCAGGACGGCGAGGGCCGCCGCGGTCGTGCCGCCCGGCGACGTCACGTTCTGACGCAGAACGGCGGCATCCTCCTCACTCCGCGCCAAGAGCTCGCCCGCGCCCGACACGGTGGCGCGCGCCAGGCGTCGTGCGAGGGGGGCTTCGAGCCCGGCGGCGCGGGCCGCTTTCTCCAGCGCCTCGGCCAATAGAAAGACGTAGGCGGGGCCGGAGCCCGAAACCGCCGTCACGGCGTCCATCGCGTCCTCATGGTCGACCCAGGCCACCTCACCCACGGCCGCCATCAGGGCTCCGCAGAGCTCTCGGTCCGCGGGCGTCACGTGGCCGTTGGCGACGCAGACCGTGATGCCGCGCCCGATGGCGGCGGGCGTGTTCGGCATGGCGCGTACGACCGCAGCCGTGGCCGGAAGATGCGCCTCGAAGCTGCGGAGCGTGCGGCCGGCGGCGATGGAGACGGTCAGAGTCCGGGGACCGGCGAAGCGCGCCACGGGCGGAAAGACGGCGTCCATCACCTGCGGTTTCACAGCGGCGATGATGACGCCGGGCGGGGCGGAGACGCTCTCGATCCGCGGCGTGGCGACGAGCCCGTGGCGTGCGAGGAGCGCGGCGATCTCCGGCGGCGGGGCGGGATCCTGGACGAGGACGCGGCGCGGGTCGAGGCCGTTGGCGATCAGCCCTTCGAGCAGCGCGCCGCCCATCTTGCCGGCTCCCACGAGAAGGAGCGGTCCATCGAATGAAAACGTCATGGCGGATCCCCGACCGGCTGCGCCCGGCGAGGTCTTTCTCCCGACGACGGCTTCACGGCCGGATCGGAAATCCGGCGCGGCCGCCTCCGGGGCCCACGCTCAGGCTTGGCCCTCGGTCTGGAACATGGTCGAGACGAGGGCTTCCCGGCTCTCCTTACCCGCCCAGACGACGAACTGGAAGGCCTGATAGTAGCGCTCGCAGGCCTCCAGGGCGGCCTTGAGGATCGCCTCGCACTGCCCCGGCGTCACCACGGCGCCGTTGAGCAGCAGCGCGTGGCGGAACATCACCAGCCCCTCCTGGGTCCAGAGATCGAAATGGCCGAGCCAGAGCTGCTCGTTGATCTGGGCGATCAGGCGGTACATCTCGTTCAAGCGCGTCTCGGGCACGCGGAAATCGAACGCGCAGGCGAGATGCAGCGCCTCGAGGTCGTCGCGCCAGTTCAGCGAGACGTGATAGTCGGTCCAGTTGCCGCCAACGACCAGCGTGAGCTCGTCATCGGCCATGCGGTCGGTCGCCCAATCAAAGGTCGTGGCGAGCTCTTCGACGAGATCGATCGGGTGGATGAGGCGCTCGTGGCCCTTCTCGGACGATGCCATTCTGGCTCCTTGGAACCCGGCGACCTTTCGCGTCCGCCGGCAGCCGTTACATAGCCGCCGACTGCGCGCTCGGTCCATGACGGGATTGGGGCGGAACGCGACTTGTCCCAGGGGTTTTCTTCGCCGCACGCTTGCGATCGAAAGACCGCCTGACGCACTCGAAGCACTCAGCCGCGTGACGGAAACAGAGGGGCTCGCGAGTCGCAAGACAGCGGCGCCTTTGTCCACGAGCAATGCGCTCATGGCGCGAGACGGCGCGGCCTCGATGCGGCTTCCCCGCCTCGGCCGCGCGCAAAGAGACGCGGACGCCGCCGTTAAATGTGGATACGGCCGCCGCGCACTCGACAATGGCCGCGAACCAGTCTGCCCGTCACGCCCCCGACGACGGCTTGCCCTCGAGGCTCGCGATCCGCGCCTCGAGCTGGGTGATAAGACCTGCGAGGCGCTCGTTCTCGAGGCGCGCTTTCTCGGCCATCGTCTTCACGGCCTCGAACTCCTCGCGCTTCACGAGGTCCATGCCTTGAAACATCCGCTCGGCCTGCGCGCGAAACAGGCCCTCGGCCTCCTGGCGAAGCCCCTGAGCCGCGCCCGCGGCGTCGGTCATCAGTTTCGCCACCTCGTCCAGCAAGCGGTTCGACGTCTGTGTCATCGGCATTCCTTCCTGTCCGGCAAAGCCGCGCCCGAGGCGCCGCGGGCGCCAGCGCCATCCTGTCGCGTTCGGGGGGACTATGGTGGCTCTCTTCCGAGCGTTCAAGCGGCGGACGCCGTCGTTCAAGGGGCGGGACGCCATCGCTTGACTCGAACCCCGAGACCCGGCAGCGTCCGCCGCGAAATCGGCACCGGCAGGCGGAAACAGGGTTCGAGCACCGCAAGCGCACGGTTGCCGGCTGTCTGTTCCCCCTCACCCAGGCCCGCCATGACCCTGCTCGCCATGACCCTGCTCGCCATTCCGTTTCCCAACTTCGATCCGGTCGCCGTGGCGATCGGGCCGCTCGCCATCAAGTGGTACGGCCTCTCGTATCTCGCCGGGCTGATCCTCGGCTGGGCCTACATCCGGCGCCTGCTCGCCACGCCAAGGCTCTGGCGCGACAACACCCCGCCCTTCGGCGCGGCCAAAGTGGACGACCTGCTGCTCTACATCACCCTCGGCGTGGTGCTCGGCGGCCGCCTCGGCTACGTGATCCTCTACGAGCCCGGCACCTATCTCGACGCGCCCCTCGACATCCTCGCCGTCTGGAAGGGCGGCATGAGCTTCCACGGCGCCTTCGTCGGCTGCGCGCTCGCCATCTGGCTGTTCGCGCGCCGCCAGGGCGTCTCGATGTTCAGCACGACGGACCTCTGCACGGCGGCGGTGCCGATCGGGCTCTTTTTCGGGCGGCTCGCCAACTTCATCAACGGCGAATTGTTCGGGCGCGTCACGGACGTGCCGTGGGCCATGGTGTTTCCGCACGCCGCGGCTCTCTATCCCAGCGTGGAGCCCGCTCCCCGCCATCCGAGCCAGCTCTACGAGGCGGCGCTCGAAGGGCTGGTGCTGTTCCTCGTTCTGCGCCTCCTGACGCATGCGTTCGGCGCGCTCAAGTCGCCGGGGCTCGTGACGGGAACGTTCCTCACCGGCTATGCGCTCGCCCGCTCGCTCGCGGAAGCGTTCCGGGAGCCGCACGCCGTGCATCTCTTCAATATCGGGCCGTTCACGGCGGGCCAGGTCTACTCGCTCCCCATGCTCGCGCTCGGGCTTTACCTCATCTGGCGCGCCCGGCGCGGCGACGCGCCGTTCGGCCCATGACCGACACGCCGCTCGCCACGAAGCTCAAGGCGCGGATCGCGCGCGACGGGCCGATCGGCGTCGCCGACTACATGGAGGCGTGCCTCGGGGACCGGGAGCACGGCTACTACCGCCGGCGGCCCGCCATCGGGGCGGCCGGCGACTTCGTCACGGCGCCCGAGATCAGCCAGGTGTTCGGCGAGCTGATCGGGCTCTGGTGCGCGGTCGTCTGGCAGCAGATGGGCTCGCCCCCGCGCCTCAACCTCGTCGAGCTCGGCCCGGGACGGGGCACGCTGATGCGCGACGCGCTCCGGGCCCTCCGCATCGTGCCGCAATTCCGCAACGGGCTCGCGGTGCACTTGGTCGACAGCAATGCGATGCTGCGCAAGATGCAGGCGGCGGCGCTCGCCGATGCCGGCGTGCCGGTGACGTTCCACGAGGACGCGGGGGAAGGGCCGGCGCTCGCCCTCGGCATGGGCGAGGGGGCGACCATCGTCATCGCCAACGAGTTCCTCGACGCGCTTCCCATCACGCAGCTTGCGTTCGCCGGCGGCGGGTGGCAGCTGCGGCGCGTCGCCGTCTCGGACGACGGCTTCGCCTTCGTCGAGGGGCCGGCGGCAGACCCCGCGCGGGTCGCAGCCCCTGGCGCGCGGCGCCCGCAGGCGGGCGATATTCTCGAGGTGTGCGCCCATCACGCGCGGCTGGCGGAGACGCTGCTCGCGCCGCGCGCTCAGCACGGTCCGCTCGCGGCGCTGTTCATCGACTACGGGCACGGCGCGACCGGCTTCGGCGACACGCTGCAGGGGGTCGCCGGGCAAGCGCATGTCTCTCCGTTTCACGCGCCCGGCGAGACCGACCTTTCGGCGCAGGTGGATTTCGAGCATTTCGCCGCGGCGTGCCGCGGGGCAGGGCTCTCGACCGACGGGCCGTCACCGCAAGCCGAGTTCCTCGGCCGCCTCGGACTCATCGAGCGCGCCTCGCGCCTGATGGCGGCCAATCCCGCGCGCGCCGCCGAGATCGAGGCCGGCGCGCTGCGGCTCATCCAGCCTTCCGGCATGGGCTCGCGCTTCCTCGCGCTCGGCGTGCGCTCGCCGGACGTCGCCGCGCTGCCCGGCCTCGGACCATAGGTATGGGGGGCCATAGGCATGGGGTCATAGGCATGGGGCCCGCTCGTGGTCTATGGTCGCCTCCGTCCGCAACCCAGGCACCCAAGACCCATGCTGACCCCGCTCGAGGCCGACAGCCTTTCCATCCTGCCCGGCATCCGCCACGGCTTCTTCACGCGCCAGGGCGGCGTCTCGCGCGGGCTCTATGCGAGCCTCAACTGCGGGGCCGGCTCCAAGGATGACACGGTGTCGGTGAGCGAGAACCGCTCGCGCGTGGCGCAGCATCTCGGCGCCTTCGCAGAGGATGTCCAGACCGTTTACCAGGTCCACAGCGCAACGGCCCTCGTCGTGGACGCGCTCGGCCCCCGCGAGGCTCTGCCTCAGGGGGATGCGCTCGTGACGCGGACGCGCGGGCTCGCGCTCGGCGTTCTCACGGCGGACTGCGCGCCGGTTCTGCTCGCGGATTCTGACGCGGGCATCGTCGGCGCGGCCCACGCCGGCTGGCGCGGCGCGCTCGGGGGCGTGCTCGAGGCCACGGTCGCGGCCATGGAGGGCCTCGGCGCCGACAGAGCGCGGATTTTTGCCGCCCTCGGCCCTACGATCAGCGCCAGGGCCTACGAAATCGGCCCCGAATTCGCCGCCGCGTTCCGGGACGCAGATCCGGACAATGGGCGCTTCTTTGCGATCCCCAAGGGGCGCTCGACGCCGCACTTCGATCTTCCGGGCTACGTGATGGCCCGGCTCGGCGCGCTCGGTCTCAAGCATGTCGAGCGTATCGCGCCGTGCACCTATGAGAACGAATCGATGTTCTTCAGTTTTCGGCGCGCAACGCATCGAAAAGAGACCGATTACGGGCGCCAAATCTCCGCCATTGTTGTGACTTAACTGCAAAATCCACAGTCAGCCTGTGGATGGTGCGGATAGAATTAGGCACGTCACCGGTTTCACCCCGATTCCGTCTGGACGCATGGCGGGCGTCTGGATAGAGGATTCTCAAGAGGGTACCGGCAGCGTTAACCAGAGGGAAGGCCGCAAAGTTTGTACGCCGGCCGCCGGGGAACAGCGGATCATTCATAGGGGGACGTCATCGTGACGACCATTGATGCTGCTGCGGCATGGCGTGGAAACAAGTCAGTCGTGTTTGCAGTTCTAGCGGCTTTCGTGGGCTTGAGCCTCGGAGGCTGCGAGACGGGCGCCAATCTGTTCGCAAACAGCGAAGATCCCAGCGCCTCGCCGTTGTCCATGGGATCACCCACGACGGCCACCACCTCGCAATCCGCAAAAATCGCCGTTGCGCCCGTGATCGGCGCCCCCGATACCGTCGCCCGACAGCTCGAATCGCAGGTCGCGAGCGCCATCGAGGCGCAGAAGATCACGGTGGCGCGCGATCCGAACGCGAAGGCCGACTATACGCTGCGCGGCTACGTCGTGTCCGCCCGCGAGAAGGGCCGCACCAAGGTCTCCTATATCTGGGATGTCACCGACGGCTCCGGCAAGCGCGTCAACCGCATCACCGGCGAGGAGGTGCTCTCGGGCACCCAGTCCAAGGATCCGTGGGCGTCGGTCACGCCGCAGGTGGTCAACACCATCTCGAGCAAGACGGCCGGCTCGCTCGTCACCTGGCTGCCGACGCAGGGCGCGGGGGCCGCCGTTGCCACCAGCACGCCCGCGGCGACGGGGATGACGTCCTCACCCGCCGCCACGCCGCTCGCCTACTCCGCGCCGGCAACGCCCGCCGCCAGCAGCCCGGCCGCGACCACGACCGGCAGCATCGCGCGCGAGGGCAGCGTGACCGCCATGGTTCCGAGCGTCGTCGGTGCCCCCGGCGACGGCGGCGTCGCCTTGACCAGCGCCATCCAACGCGAGCTCACCCGCAGCGGCATCGCGCTCACCGAGACGGCCGGCGCCAATACCTACAAGGTCGAGGGCAAGGTTGTCGTCGGCGAGGGGCAGAACGGCAAGCAGCCGATCCAGATCGACTGGAACGTGAAGGATCCGAAGGGCAAGAAGCTCGGCACGGTCTCGCAGAAGAACGAGATTCCTCAAGGCTCTCTCGACGGGGCCTGGGGCAAGACGGCAGATGCCGCAGCATCCGCCGCCGCGCAGGGAATCGTGAAGCTCCTGCCGCAGACCAAGGTCAACTGATCCATGCGCCGGCCAGCCCTTCTGACGGGTCGCGGCCACATTCGATCAGAGTCTGATAAACATGCCGGGCCCGGGTGGTTTACACACCCGGGCCCGCGCGTTAGAAGGCGCGCCATCGAACCGTCGCATGAGGAGCTTTCATGCCATTCGACGTGCGGCATGACAGCGGCAAGGGCGCTCAGACCATGAAAATCGTTGCCGGCAACAGCAACCGGCCGCTGGCGGATGCCATTGCCAAATATCTCAAGGTCGTGCCCGCCAAATCCCAGGTGAAGCGTTTCGCGGACATGGAAGTGTTCGTCGAGATCCAGGAGAACGTGCGCGGGCAGGACGCGTTCGTCATCCAGTCGACGTCGTTCCCGGCGAACGACAACCTCATGGAGCTCCTGATCCTCATCGACGCGCTGAAGCGCTCCTCGGCGCGGCGGATCACGGCGGTGATCCCCTACTACGGCTATGCGCGCCAGGACCGGAAGCCCGGCCCGCGCACGCCGATCTCAGCCAAGCTCGTCGCCAACCTCATCGAGCGCGCCGGCGCGGACCGCGTGCTGACGGTCGACCTGCACGCCGGTCAGATCCAGGGCTTCTTCGACATCCCGACCGACAACCTGTTCGCCGCCCCCGTCATGGTGCGCGACATCGAGGAGCACTACGGCACCGAGAACCTCGTCGTCGTCTCGCCGGACGTCGGCGGCGTGGTGCGCGCCCGCGCGCTCGCTAAGCGCATCGACGTGCCGATCGCCATTTGCGACAAGCGCCGCGAGCGGCCGGGCGAATCCGAGGTCATGAACGTCATCGGCGACGTGGACGGCAAGCGCTGCATCCTGATCGACGATATCGTCGACAGCGGCGGCACGATCGTGAACGCCGCCGATGCGCTGCTCCAGAAAGGCGCGACGGAAGTGATGTGCTACGTGACACACGGCGTGCTCTCGGGAGGCGCCGTGTCGCGCATCCAGAACTCCCGGCTCAAGCACCTCGTCATCACGGATTCGATCCTGCCGACGGCCGCCGTCGAAGCCGCGCGCAACATCCGCGTGCTCTCCATCGCACCGCTGCTCGGCGAAGCGATCCTGCGCACCTCGCGCGAGGAAAGCGTCTCGAGCCTGTTCTACTGAGGCTTCGGCCGCCCCCCCTCAGTTCAGCTTGATCGCGCCGAACAGGCGGACGCTGGCGCCCGGCAGGAGCACATCCTCGCGGCGCTTGAAGGAAGCGTGGTTCAGGACCTCGTCGTCGGCCAGGTTCTCGCCCTTGATGCCGAGGGTCATGACCGGCACGATGCCCGCGACGGTCTCGTGCCGGACCGTGT
>WBZR01003525.1_pt1 | contig 13955 bp, 14 predicted proteins | sample 5204231 | NCBI WGS metagenome assembly WBZR01 (sample SAMN12412403, study PRJNA552823) | activated sludge metagenome | isolation source: activated sludge from anammox sidestream of wastewater treatment plant... | place: USA: Virginia | collected 2017-08 | reverse complement strand
CGCCGCCGCCGTCACGGCCGCGGCACCGCGACGGGCGCGAAGCCCGCGTCGGCGTCGAGGACGACGTGCGCCGGATCGAGCGGAGGAATCGCGGCCGCGAGCACGGCCCGGTCGTAGATCCGGACGGGAAGTCCCGGACGGCGCAGCAGGAACTCGAGCATCGGCGCCTTGTCGTCGGCCGCGAGCGTCCAGCGCCAGAACGGCACGTCGTGCGTGACGAGCGAGAGGGAACGGAGCGCGCTCCCGCGGTGGGTGTCGACGAACGGTGCGATCTCGCGCGCCCGGGCGGCGGCGTATTGCCAGTCGTAGATCGCCCAGTGGTTGCTCGCGAAGCCGCCGACGATCGCGAGGGCGACCGCCGCCGCCGCGACGCCCCGCCAGCGCGCGCCGACGGCGCTCCACGCGATCGCGAGCGCGATCGCCACGCCCGCGAGCGGCTCGTAGGCGTAGTAGATCTGGAGGTTGCGGACGAAGAGCGGCGGCGCGAAGAACGCGGCGATCCATACGGCCGCCGGGGCGAGCGCGCGCCCCCCCATGCGCGCGCGCGCCGCCACGACGCTCGCTGCGAGCGCCGCCACGAGCGCGGCGCCGACCGCGGCGTCGATCGCGTCCGCGGCGCTGCCGCCGGCGACGCCGGGCGCAAGCCGCGCGACGAGGGCGCCGATGCCGCTCGCGCCGGTCTTGTCGTGCCAGCCGTAGGAGGCGTTGGTGAGCGCCGAGAGCAGGACGAGCGCCTTGCGTCCGACCTCGTCCGCCGAGAAGCGCGGCGCGTACGTGGGATGGGACCAGGGCATCGCGCCGACGACCGCCCAACGGAGCGCGATCCGCAGGACGGCCACGAGCGCGAGCGGCGGGAGCCAGGCCGCGAACGCGCGGCGGCGCGCCGGGGCGGGATCGTCGAGAACCCGGACCACGACGAAGGCGGCCACGACGGCGACGGCGACGACGCCGTAGTCCTTCGTGAAGGCGCAGAGGAGCGTGAAGCCGAGCGCGAAGACGCGGTCGCGACCCGCGCCGGTCGCGTTCCAGCGGAGCGCGCAGAGCACCGCCGCGAGCAGGAACGTCAGCATGAGGATCGAGTCGAAGATCATCAGGTAGCCGAGCGTCGTGAGGTGCACCTTGGAGGCGGCGAAGAGGCCGAGCGCGAAGATCCGCGCCGCGCGCACCGGCGCGACGCGCAGCAGCACCCGGTGGAGGAGCGCCAGCGCGACGACCGTGAGGACGAAGTTCCTCACGTGGTAGCCGAACGGATCGGGCGGCAGCAGGAAGTACCAGGGAAGGCTCGCGGCGAAGCAGACGGGCTTGAAGAACGAGACGTCGCTCGGGCTGAAGAGGGCCGTCCAGAAGCGCTCGTGCGCGCCCCAGTACTGTCCGAGGTACAGGAAGGCCTCGCCGAAGAACCAGGCATGGAAGGCCGGCCGGGAGAGGAGGAGGACGAGCGTCGCGCCGCCGATCGTGGCGAGGACGGTCTCGCCTGCCGCGATCGGCGTGGCTCCGGCCGGGGCTGCCGTCGCCGTCGTCCCGGTCTCCGCGCGCCGGCGGCTCACGGCTCCGGCCACGTCGTGAAGGTCCGCAGCGCGATCGCCTCCGTCCCGGCGACGCCGTCGATCGCGAGCGGCGCGAGCTCGGTCGGGGTCGCGGCACGCGTGAAGGAGAGCGCATTGCGCTCGCCGGTGCCGCGCGCCCGGAGCTCGAGCACGTAGTCGCGGCCCGCCGAGTCCGCCTCCGCCGGCAGGTCGATCGCGAGCCAGTCGCGATCGGGCGCGACGCCGGCCCAGAGCTCGCGCGTCGCGACCGCGTCGCCGCCGGCGTGTCGCACCGTGGCCTCGAGGCGGTGATCGAGCGCGAGACCGTAGGTGACGGTGTGGACGTCGACGCGGAAGAGCCCGGCGCGCCGGCACGTGAAGCGCTGCGCGAAGACCCGGTCGTCGCCGAGCGGCGGCGAGACTCCGGCGCCGGCGGCCGCGCGGAGGTCGGGCCGCGCGGCGGGCTCGCGCGCCGCGCGCGCGACCTCGCCGGGATGCATCGCGACGAGCTCGCGCTCGGCGCGTGCGACCCGTCCGAGGGCCGTTCCGCGCGCGCGCCGGAGCCCGGCGACGTCGGTGCTGAGGAACGCCGCCAGCGGACGCCCCTGGGCCGCGGGCGCGAAGCGCATCGCGACATCGGCGCGCGCGGTCGTTCCGACGTGCGCCGCGCGCTCCGGGTGCGCCAGCACGGTGTCGAGCGCGTGCTCCCAGGCGGCGTCGTCGGCGGCGATCCAGCCCGTCACTCCGTCGCGGACGGCGTCGCAAAACGCGTCGGTCGGGCTCGCGATCACCGGAACCGAGACGGCGGCCGCCTCGAGGAACTTCACCGCGCCCTTGGCGGCGACGAAGGGATCGCGCCATTCGAGCGGCGCGAGGCTCGCGACGCACGTCGCGATCAGGTCCGGAAGCTCCGTCCATCCGACGAGGCCGCAGCGGACGACGCGCTCCGCGTGGGGCACCAGCGCGGCGGGCAGCGTCACCGGCCCGGCGACGAGCAGCTCGACGTCGGGGTGGCGCGCGAGCACTGCTGCGAGCGGCGCCGCGATGGCCCCGAGGTCGTCGTCGTGCGTCGCCGTGCCGCTGAAGTACCCGAGGCGCGGGCGCGCGGCGGCGCCGGCGGGGCGCGCCGCCCGCGCGGCGGCGCCGAGCGCGAGCTCGGCGGCCGAGACTCCCTGCCGATGGAGCGCGGTCGGCAGGCCGAGCTCGCGTCCGACGGCGGCGATCGGCCCGGTCGTCGCGAGGAGCGCGTCCGAGGCTTCGAGCGTCCGGCGGTAGCGCCGGATCCCGTCGTGCCAGAGGCGGCGCTCGGCGGCGCTCCGGCGCCGCAGCGGCGGCGGGTCGGCGAGCTCCGGCGCGACGATCAGGTCGTCGACCGCGAAGACCGCCGGCCGTCCGAGGGCCGCCGCGCGCCCGAGGAGGTGCCGGATCCAGCCGCCGTCCGGCACGCGATAGAGCACGAGGAGGTCGTGCGACTCGAGGTCGGCGGCGAGGCGCGGATCGGTGTGCGCCCACACGGTCGACGCGATCCCTTGCGTCGCGAGCTGCGCCGCCCAGTGCAGCGGACCGTAGCGATGGCAGAAGCCGTCGATCCCGCTCGCCATCAGCACGCGCATCGCGGGGGTGTTTGCGCATGGGCGTGGACGACAATCAAGGCGGCGCGCGGCGCTGCGGCGTCGGCGCGGTGGTGGCGGTGGGGGGTCGCGTTGCGGCTTCCGGTTCCTGGAGCCCCGCGCGTACGACCCGCCGGTGGCTCCATGTGTCGGGGTCAAGCGCGCCGTCTGTCGCCCGCCAAGCGACCCACCACCGCCGTCGGCGGCGAAATGCCGCGCGGCCTCCTGCCGGCTGGTGATGGCGCGCGGCTGCGAATCGGGTGCGCGGTTGCAAGGGGCGACCTCGGCAGGAATAGTCGCGGCGTGAAACGCGAGAAGAAGCGTGTCGTCGCCGTCGGCCTCGTGCAGATGCGGTGCGCGGTCGACCCCGACGTGAACCTCGCCGCCGCCGTGAAGCACGTGCGCGCGGCCGCGAAGCGCGGCGCCGAGATCGTCTGCCTGCCGGAGCTCTTCCGCTCGCGCTATTTCTGTCAGTCCGAGGACCACGCGAACTTCGCGCTCGCCGAGACGATCCCGGGCCCGTCGACGACCACGCTCGGGACGCTCGCCCGCGAGCTCGGCATCGTGATCGTGGTCTCGCTCTTCGAGCGGCGGGCGGCGGGCGTCTACCACAACACCGTCGTCGTGCTCGACGCCCAGGGCGCGATCGCCGGGACGTATCGCAAGATGCACATTCCCGACGATCCGCTCTTCTACGAGAAGTTCTACTTCACGCCGGGCGACCTCGGCTTCCGCGCCTTCGACGTCGGCGCGGCGCGAGTCGGCACGCTGATCTGCTGGGACCAGTGGTATCCGGAAGCGGCGCGGCTCACGGCCCTCGCCGGCGCCGAGATCATCGTCTATCCGACCGCGATCGGCTGGCACCCGTCGGAGAAGGCGGAGCACGGCGAGGTGCAGCACGCGGCGTGGGAGACGGTGCAGCGCAGCCACGCGATCGCCAACGGCGTCTTCGTCGCGGCGCCGAACCGGGTCGGCCACGAGCCGCACCCGGGCGGCGACGGCCTCGAGTTCTGGGGGCGGAGCTTCGTCGTCGATCCGGCGGGCCGGGTCCTCGCGCGCGCCAGCGCCGACGGCGAGGAGATCCTGGTCGTGCCGTGCGATCTCGGAGCGATCGAGACCGCGCGCACGCACTGGCCGTTCCTGCGCGACCGGCGGATCGACGCCTACGGCGGCATCACCCGCCGCTACGCGGATGGACCATCGTGACCGACGCGATCTCGGACGCGGACCTCCGGTTCCCCGGCGACGGCGCCGCGATCGACGGCTACGGCGCCTGGCCGACGGGCGGCACGGGGCTCTCCGGCCTCGTCGTCGTTCCCGACGTGCGCGGCCTTACCGAGCATTATCGCGACGTCGCGCGCCGCTTCGCGCGCGAGGGCTTCTTCGCGCTCGCCGTCGATCTCTACAGCCGCGAGGGCGCGCCCGACCTGCCCGACATGCCGTCGGTCTTCGCGTGGATCGAGTCCTTGCCCGATCCGCGCATCCTTGCCGACCTCGGCGCGGCGGTTCGCTACCTCGCGAGCCGTTCCGAGGTGCGGCGCGAGCGGGTCGGCATCACCGGCTACTGTATGGGCGGGCAGTATGCGCTCATGGCGGCGTGCAGTGTCCCCGGTCTCGCGGCCTGCGTCGCGTGGTACGGCATGCTGCGCTACGCCGAGCACAACGAGCGGAAGCCCGCGAGCCCGCTCGAGCTCGCGCCCGGCCTGGCGTGCCCCTACCTCGGCCTCTTCGGCGCCGAGGACGCGCTCATCCCGAACCCCGACGTCGACGAGCTGCGGACCATCCTCGCACGTGCGCGCAAGACGTTCGAGATCGAGAGCTATGCGGGCGCCGGCCACGCCTTCTTCAACGACACGCGTCCCGACGCCTACCGGCCGGTGGTTGCGGCCGTTGCCTGGCCGCGGGCGATCGAGTTCCTGCGGAAGCACCTGGCCGGGACGTGACCGATCCCACGCCGCGCGCGCTCGGGTTCCGCATGCCGGCCGAGTGGGAGCCGCACGCAGGGACCTGGCTCTCGTTCCCGCGGCCGGAGGGCATCAGCTTTCCCGGGCTCTACGAGCGGGTGCCGGCGCTCTGGCTCCGCATGATCGAGGAGATCTCGACCGGCGAGGACGTGCACGTGAACGTGCTCGACGCCGACGACGAGGCGCGCGTCGCGGCGCTGCTCGACGCGGCGCCGCGCGTGGCGCGGGCGCGCGTCCGCCTGCACCGCATTCCGACGAACGAGCCGTGGTGCCGCGATCACGGCCCCATCTTCGTGACCCGGCCGGGCGAGGTCGCGGTCGTCGACTGGGGCTACAATGCGTGGGGCGGCAAGTACCCGCCCTTCGACCGCGACGACGCGGTGCCGGCACGGGTGGCCGAGCTCCTCGGGCTGCGCGCGTTCCGTCCCGGCCTCGTGATGGAGGGCGGCTCGCTCGACGTGAACGGACGGGGGACGTTGCTCACGACCGAGTCCTGCCTCCTCAACCCGAACCGCAATCCGACGTTCGACCGCGCCGCGATCGCGTCCCGCCTCGGCGAGTTCCTCGGCGTGCGGCACGTGATCTGGCTCGGCGACGGCATCGCGGGCGACGACACCGACGGGCACGTCGACGACATCACGCGCTTCGTCGCGCCCGACACGATCGTGACCGTCGTGGAGCCCGATCCCGCCGACGAGAACCACCGTCCCCTACGGGAAAACCTCGAACGGCTGCGGGCCGCCCGCGACCAGGACGGACGGCCGTTCACGATCCTCGAGCTACCGATGCCGCGGCCGGTCGTGCGCGACGACCAGCGCCTCCCCGCGAGCTATGCCAATTTCTACGTCGCCAACGCGGTCGTCCTGGTGCCGACGTTCGCCGACCCGAACGACGAGGCGGCGCTCGCCCTTCTGCGGCGCTGCTTTCCGTCGCGGCGCGTGGTCGGCGTCGACAGCCGGGACCTGGTCTGGGGCCTCGGAGCGTTCCACTGCGCGACGCAGCAACAGCCCGAGAAACCAGCTTGACCCGTATCTGACCCGCGCCTAGGTTCGACGGGACACGAGGATCCCGCCACGCGCTCCGCTCCGCCCACCCGTTCCGTGACTGCCGCCGCGCTCGCCGTCCTGCTCCTCGGGACGTGCCTGGGCCGGACGGCGCCCGCGCGCGCTCAGCTCGCGGATCCGGCCCAGGCGAAGGCGGTCGTCACCTGCGGAAAGAACGTCTCGGCGGCCGGCCGGACCTACCTCGCGAACGGCTCCAAGGCGCTCAAGAAGTGCGTCGACGCCGTGTTCGCCTGCGTGCAGCTGAAGCCCGGCGACCCGAACTGCCTCTTGAAGGCGCAGGCCACCTGCGACAAGCAGTTCGCGAGTCTCGACGCGCAGGCGCTCAAGCTCGAGCTCGCCGTCGACAAGAAGTGCGCCGAGGAGCTGATCCCGTTCGCGACGCTGCGGACCGAGCTCGCCGCCAACATCGACGCGCTCTTCACCGATTGTCGGCCGTACGTCGCGGCCCTCGGCTCGCTCGACGACTACAAGGACTGTCTCCGGCTCGCCTACCAGTGCCGCGTCGGCGAGCTGCTGCGGTTCGCGGCGCCGCGCGCGAGCGAGATGCTCGGCCTCGTGCAGCGGAGCCTGGTCGCGTGCCCGACGCCGACGCCCGGCTCGACGAGCGCGACGCCGACGCGCACCCCGACGCCGACGCGCACCCCGACGCCGACGCCCACCCGCACGGCGACGCCCGCCGGCCCGCCGGCGACGTTCACGCCCTCGCCGACGCTCACCCCGAGCGCGACCGCCGCGACGCCGACGGCCACGGCGACGCCGACGCCGACCGTGACGGCAACCCCGCAGTTCAACCGCGCCTTCGTCACGTCGACGCTGCAGAAGGGCGACTTCGGCGGGGTCGCCGCGGCCGACGCCATCTGTGCCGCGCGCGCCGCCGCCGCGTCGCTGCCGGGATCCTGGGTCGCGTGGCTTTCGACGTCCGGCGTGAATGCCATGACCCGTCTCGGCGCGGCGCAAGGCTTCGTCCGCGTGGACGGCAAGCCCTTTGCGAACGCCGTCTCGGACATCCTCGCCAATGAGATCTACTCTCCGCTGCGCCTCGACGAGAACGGCGTGGACGTGTCGATCAATGCCGCGCCGACGTCGAGCGCGCTCACCGTGTGGACGGGCACGACCAAAGACGGCGTCGTCGCCATGACGACGTGCGGCGACTGGACGTCGATGGACGGCTCGGCCGACGGCAACGTCGGACGCGCGACGGGAGGTCCGGTCGCCTGGACGGCGCGCAGCAACGCCGGTTGCGACACGGCGCGACGCCTCTACTGCTTCCAGATCGACCACACGTCGAACCTGGCGCCGCCGCCCACGAGCGGCAAGGTCGCGTTCGTGAGCACCAAGGCCTTCCTGCCGGGACCGGGCGTCGATGTGGCGGACGCGGACGCCCTCTGCGCCGACAACGCGGCCGGCGCGGGACTCGTGGGGACCTTCAAGGCGCTGCTCGCGACCTCGACCGCGAGCGCGGCGTCGCGGGTGACGTTGGCGCCGCTCTACGTGCGGCCCGACGGAACCCCGATCGCGATCGGTGCGACCGTCGCCGCGGGGAGCCCGCTCGAAAGCGGGATCTGGCAGCGGGCCGACGGGACCTACGTGCCGTCGGCGGGCGACCTCGCGTATACCGGCGCGCCGCTGCCCTCGGCGACGGGCACGCTCGCTTCGACGTGCGACGACTGGAGCGCGCAGACGTCGACGACGGCGACGCTCGGCGCTTCGGCGTTCGCCGACTCGACCTGGTGGGCCCACGCGACGACCGGCAGCTGCGCGACGACGCTCGCGGTCTATTGCCTCGAGCAATAGCTCCCGGGGCGCCTCGACCCGCGCCTGCGGGGCGTTGAAACCCGGATGCCCGCGGCGCTATGCATCGTCCATGGGTCGAGCGGCGAAGCCGGGAAGGGCGCGCGCGCGCGCCGGGCGCGTTCCGCGTCGCGCGGCGCGCCGATCGGCGACGCGGCGGGGCAAGCCGGCGGCGCCGGCGCTCCTCACCCGCGCCGAGGTCGTGCAGGCCGTCGTCGAGCTCGCGAACAAGCTCGCGCCGGCCGACGTCGGCGACCTGCTGGTCGCCGAATCGTCGATCCGCGAGCGCGCCGCGAAGCTCCCGGGCGTGCCGGGGCGGCGGCTCCGCGCACAGCTCGACCTCGCGCTCTTCTGCCTGAAGGACCATGCGGCGGGCCGCTGTCCGCAGATCCCGTACTTCGCGATCAGCCTGCTCGCCGCGGGCGTAGCCTACCTCGCCGATCAGCTGGATTTCGTGCCCGACTTCCTGCCGCGCCTCGGGATGATCGACGACGCGCTCGTGATGGCGGTCGCGTGCGATCTCGGCCGCGACGGGCTCGAGCGCTACTGCGTGTGGAAAGGCATCGCGTCGGCGCTGGCGCGCCGGGCGCCGCGCCACGCCGCCGTGCCCGTTCGCTACGGAATCGTGAGCGGAGAGGTCGGACCGCCGTCGACCGAGAAGGTCTGACCGGTCACGAAGCCCGCGGCCTCGGAGGCGAGGAAGACGCACGGCCAGGCGATCTCCTCGACGCGTCCGAGGCGATTCAGCGCGGTGGAGGCCTCCACCTGCTTCTTCATCTCGGGCGTACCCCAGCTCCGCGTCGCCGCCTCCGGCGTATCGATCGGGCCGGGCGCGATGCAGTTCACCAGTATGCCGTACTGCGCCCACTCCATGGCGAGCGTGCGGGTCAACTGCTGCACGCCGGCCTTGGCGGCGGCGTAGTGCGACATGCCGGGCGCGCCGTAGATGCCGGCCTCCGACGACATGGTGATGATGCGGCCGCCCTGCTTCCGCTCGATCCAGCGTCGCGCGACGGCGCGGGCGCAGAGGAAGGCGCCGTTCAGGTTGATGGCGACGATGGTCGCGAACCCGTTCGGGCTGAGCTCCTCGGCGCGCGCGTAGAAGCTCGCGCCGTGGTTGCTGATCATGACGTCGACGCCCCCGAACGCCTGCTCCGCGCGGTCGACCATGGCTTCGACCTGGTCCGGGTCGCGGACGTCGCAGGTGACGCTCTCGACGATGCCGCCGTCGTCGCGGAGCGCCTTCGCCACCGGGCCGAGATGCTCGCCGTTGCGGCTCGCGATCAGGACCTTCGCGCCGCGCTCGCTGAAGACGCGGGCGATGGCGGCGCCGATGCCGGTGCCGCCTCCGGTCACGATGACGGCCTTGCCGGCGACGCTGAAGGGATCATGGGCGGGATTCATCATTGCTTTCCTGCCGGATTGCGCGGCGCCGGCGACCAGCGGCCGTCGCGTTCGATCGTCCGGTCGATCTGGCGCTGCGCGTCTTCCATCTCGCGCGTCCAGTCGCGGGTCTTCTTCGGGGCGTTGCGGAACTCCTCGTAGAGCGGGCGCGCCAGCTCGCGCCGGCTGATGCCTTCCGGCGCGACCATGATGTCGACCTGCGCGCTCGGGAGGTCGAAGCCGCTGTGCACGATGTCGTCGGCCGCCAGGCCGAAGGCGGCGAGGATCTGGCGGAGCTCGGCGGCGTTGGTGCCGAAGCGGCGCGCGACCTCGTGGATGTTCTGGATGCGGTAGCCGCCCTCGGGCGTGATGGCGAGGTGATAGGCGCAGAAGAGCTCGAACGGATCGATCGCGCCGGCGGAGGGGATCGCCCCGGGCGCGGGTGGACGCGGCGACGGGCGCGCCGCGGCGGAGCGGCCGCGCGGCCGCTCGTCGCCGCGGAAGCGGCGCGGACCCGGCGACGGCGTCTCGCCGCGGCCGTCGTAGCGCGCGCCGCCGATCGGACCCGGCGCCGACCGGGCGCGCGCGCCGCCGCCCTGAGCCCCCCCGCGCTCGCCGCCGGAACGCGACGCGCCCCCGCGGGCGTCCTGGCCGACGCGCGCCGCCTGTCCGTACGGTTGGGTCCGGCCCGCGTCCGGCCCGCGCCGTCCGTGGTGCGGGCCGCCGTGCGGGCGGTGATGCTGCCAGCGCGTCAGCGGCGACGGGGGAGGCGTGTAGGCGTTCGGCGGCTGGGAGCGGCGCTCGTCCGGCCGGCCGTCGGGTCCGACGCGCGGTTGAACGTCGTGCTCGGGTTCCTCACGAGAGTCCTTGGGACGGCGTCCCCTCCGCCTGCGCGTCATCGACGTCGCGACTATGCCTCATGCGCTCCGAGTCGTCGAGGGTGCGGCGGCTTCCGTGCGTGGGAGCGGCGCGCTATGAGCGCCGACGATGCACGGGGACCGCGCGCGCGCCGCCGATCTCGCGGCGCTGACGGTGATGGTCGCGCTCGCGCTCGCGTGGCCGCTCGTCGCGCCGCCGATCGGTACGCACGGCGAGGCGCGCGAGGGGCTCGTCGTGCAGGACATCGTCCGGCGCGGCCACTGGGTGCTCCCGGTCCGCAACGGCGAGATGCCGTCGAAGCCGCCGCTCTACCATTGGATCGCCGCCGCGGGCGCCGCGCTGCTCGGGCTCTCCGACGCCGCGGTGCGCCTCCCGTCGGCGCTCGCGGCGTGGGCGGTGCTGGTGGCGGTGTACCTCGTCGGCGCGCGGGGCGGCGGGCGCGCGTGCGGCTGGCTCGCCGTCGCCGCCCTCGCCGGCATGCACGGATTCGTCGAGGCGGCGAGCGAGGCGCGCGTCGACATGGTCTTCGCGGCCGGCGTGACGATCGCGCTCGCCGCGTTCCTGTGCTGGCACCGGACGGAGAACGCGTGGGCGCGCGCCCTCTGCTACGGGGCCGTCGCGGCGGCGGTGCTGACCAAGGGGCCGGCCGGCGCCGTGCTCGTCGGCCTCGTGATCGTCGCGTTCCTCCTCGTCGAGCGCCGGCTCGACCGGCTGCGCGCGCTCTGGTCGTGGCGGCTCGCCGCGCTCGTGCTCGTCGTCGACCTCGGGTGGTACGCGGCCGCGACGTGGATCGGCGGCCGCGAGTTCCTGGCGCGCCAGATCCTGCACGAGAACGTCGATCGCTTCGTCGGGCGCGGCGTCTTCGGCATGCACGGGGGCCGCTCGCGGCTTGCGATGGTCGAGAACCTCGCGACCGATCTCCTGCCGTGGAACCTCGTTCTGGTCGCGGCGGCGGCGCGGTGGTGGCGCGGTGCGCGCGAGGACGAGATCGGGCGGTTCCTGCACGTCTGGTGGGTCACGGTCGTCGCCGTCTTCACGGCGGCGTACGGGAAGCGCGGCGTCTATCTGCTGCCGCTCTATCCGGCGGTGGCGCTCCTCGCCGGCCGCGCGCTCGGGTCGGTCCTCACGGTGTGGCGCGATCCGGCGCGCGTTCCGGAACCGATCGTCGCTGCGCTCGGGCGGGTGGGGGCAGGGTCGCCGGCGCGCGCGCTCGTCGTGCTGGTCGTCGCGATCGACCTCGGCGTCCTCCTGATCGGGCAAGGTGTCCGCGTACGGCGGGCGGGCCGCGGTTCGCTCGTGCCGTTCGCGGACGAGGTGGCGGCGCGGGTGCCGGCGGGATCGCCGCTCGTCGCCGACGCGTCGCTCGACGAGAGCGACCTGCTGGTGCTCGCGTATCGGCTCGGGCGGCCGCTGCCGCGCGCCGCCTGCCGCCCGGGGCGGCACCGGCTCCTGACGCCGCGGCCGGGAGTGCCGGCGGTGGCGGCGCTCGTGGCGGCGCGGCGGCACGGCGTCCCGGTCGCGCTCGTCCGGGACACGGAGGCGACCTGTGCGCTTGCTCTCGATCGTGAGGACGATAGATAGGCGGCGTCCATGCCGACCCCGAAGAGCGCGCCGCCGAAGATCATGCTCGGCTTCGTCGTCCGCCAGTGCGCGGTCGCGCTCGGTCATCGTCCGGCGCCCGAAGAGCTCATGGCCTGGGCGAACAACCAGGGCGAGGGCCGCCGGCGCCACTGCCTGTTCGGCCGTCCGATCACCCTCGCGGAAGCGCGCGTGATCCTCCGCCACCCGGGCCGGCCGGTGACGGTGCGCAGCACCGACCCGTACCCGATCTTCGCCCTCGCGCACCGCTGAGGCAGATTGCTGAAAAATGGTCCGCTGCGCAGCTGGCCCATTTTCAGCAACCTGCCGGGCGCGGGGGACGGAACGTCGCGAGGCGTTCCTCGTTCGGGTCGCGGCTGCCGGCGCCGACCAGGCGGCAGCGCAGGCTGCCGTCGCCGGCATGGCGCCACACGCTCACGGATCCCTGGCGCAGGAGCGCGAACGCCAGGTCGGCGACCTTGGCGAGCGCCGCCGGCGGCTCGCGGCCGCGATCGACGTACCATTCGGCGAGTCGCCGGCGGATGATCTCCGAGCCGTGCAGATGGGACGGGCCCGCGAGCTCGCGGCGGACGCTCACGCGAGAATGATCGGCGACCGGACCTTGTCCTCGAGCCACTGCGACAGGTCGGCGAGGCTCTCGGCGCTGATCTCGTGGCCCATGTCGTACTCGCGATACGACGCCGGCACGCGCAGCGTGCGCAGCGTCTCGATCGACTGCTGGGCGCGCGCGACGGCGATGATCTCGTCGGCGGTGCCGTGCTGGACGAGCGTCGGGAGCTCGTCGCGACCCTCGGCGGCCGGGAGCGCCGCCGCCATCTGTGGCGGAAGCCACGAGCTCAGCGCGACGAGCCCGGCGAAGCGCCGCGGCGCCGCGAGCGCCAGGCGGTACGCGAGTACGCCGCCCTGGCTGAAGCCGAGGAGCACGAGCTTGCGCCGATCGACCGCGTAGCGCGCGAGCACGGTCTCGAGGAAGCGCTCGAGGCGCGCCGCCGCGTCCTCGACCGGGCCCTCGATCGCGGGCTGCGTCGCGCTCAGCGGGAACCACCCGAAGCCGACCGCGCCCGCCATGCCGAGCGGCACCTCGAGCGGCCCCTGCGGACAGATCACCTGGAAGCGGCCGCCGCCGAAGTACGGCGCGAGGCCCATCAGATCGAAGGCGCTGGCCCCCCACCCGTGCAGGGCGACGATCGTCGGGTGCGGGCCGTCGCCCTCCGGTTCGTACAGCGTGTGCGCGAGATCCACGAGTGCTCTCCTGGCGTTGGTGGCGCGGCTCGCCTCTGCTAGCCTTTCGCGGTGCATGTCCGCAAGGCGGTGTCGTGAAGCTCCTGCTCTTCGATCTCGACGGAACGATCCTGCACGCGCGCCACACGGCCGGGCGGGTTCCCTTCGATCTGGCCATGCGCGACGTCTTCGGCGTCGACGTGTCGATCGGCGCGATGCGCCCCGACGGCAAGACGGATCCGGCGATCGTCGCCGAGCTGCTCGCCATGGCGGGCGCGTCGCCCGAGGTCGACGCGGCGGCGCTCGCGGCGGTGGAGCGCGCGCTCAGCGCGCGGTTCGCCGAGACGCTCGCGGCGGGCGCGACGACGGTCGAGCCCGTGGCGGGCGTCCGCGCGCTGCTCGAGGCGGTCGCCGCCGACCCGCGGTTCGCGAGCGCGGTCCTCACCGGCAATCTCGCCGGCGCGGCGGCGCTGAAGCTGCGCGCGGCCGGGCTCGCCGACTTCTTCGCGGTCGGCGCCTTCGGAAGCGATCACGCGCTGCGCGCGGCGCTTCCCGACGTGGCGCGTGAGCGCTTCCGGCACCACAGCGGGCGCGCGGTGCGGCGCGAGGACTGCGTCATCCTCGGCGATACGCCGCTCGACCATGCCGCCGCCGCGGCGAACGGGATGCCGGCGGTGTTGATCGCGACCGGACGCATCCCGCTCGCGGAGCTCGCCGCGCTCCGGCCGGCGGCCGCGTTCGCCGACTGGAGCGACGGCGCCGCGATCCACGCTGCGCTCGCCGCTCTCGCCGAGCGAAGGGACACCGCATGAGCGCAGCGAAAGGCCCTCGATGAGCGCCGGCTATCGCGTCGTGGTGCAGAAGGACTACCTCAAGTTCTCGGCCGCGCACTTCATCGCGTACAAGGGCTTCCGCGAG
>WBZR01003524.1_pt1 | contig 13957 bp, 14 predicted proteins | sample 5204231 | NCBI WGS metagenome assembly WBZR01 (sample SAMN12412403, study PRJNA552823) | activated sludge metagenome | isolation source: activated sludge from anammox sidestream of wastewater treatment plant... | place: USA: Virginia | collected 2017-08 | reverse complement strand
CGCGGCTTGCCCAAGGTGAGGAGCATCGCTCTGCTGTATGCCCTGGCGCACAACCTTGCGCGAATGATGGCCTTTCAAGCTGCCGGGGTGGCGTGAACCTCGACGGGGACCTTTCGGCCATCAGAAAACGGCCGAAAACCCGCCCTCGGATCGCTTCGGACCACCTCTACGGGCAAGGTGTCCGCTCGAGCCTGGAACCGCGTTGGTTCCAGAAGGCCAGCGACAGCCCCTGGCTTTGCGATGCCGTGACCAGAATCCCGGCAAAAATCGAATAGCAACAGGAGCGACACGATGACAGCGATAAGTGCCAGTGTGCGGTGTTGCAGGCGTGGAAATTTCATGATGCGCTCCCGACGTGGCCGATTCCCCGCCGATAAATCGCAAATACACCCACTGCGTCACGACGCATGCGCGTGACGTCACCGGCTAACAAAGACTGCATCACCAGGCCCTGAATCGATCCGATGAACGACACCGAGGCTGCCTCGATGTCCAGTTGTGCATGCAACTCCCCTTGTGTCTTGCCTGCCTCGAGCAGGTGCTGCAGCCGCTCGCCGTAGCGGTGAATCAATGCTTGCACCATCTTCTTGGGCAAGGTATCGCCGGGGCGCTGCAATTCGCCAAATAGCATCCGTGGTACGCCTGGATGTTCGGCAACAAAGTCGATGTGCGCCATAAACACAGCTTCCAGCGCCGCCATTGGCGATGTCGCACTTGCCGCTGCTTTGTCAACACGGGCGAGCAGACGCTCGGCCACCCAGTCCATCACGGATTCCAGAATCGCGTCCTTGGTTGGAAAATGACGAAATAGCGCGCCTTGGGTCAGCCCCATGCGCTGTGCAATGGCAGTGGTCGTGATGTCGCTCGGATTCTGTTCGGCGGCAAGTTCGACAACCGCCTCAACCGTGGCCGCTCGACGCTCTTCGGCAGGGAGATGCTTGGAATGACCGCTCATGGATCGCCTCATAAAGTAAGTAATCTATTACTACCTTATTGGAGGAGTCGATTAGTAGCAAGTAAGGGGCCGTGTTTCCTTCATCGCCAAGGCGTGCGGCGAAATGAGCGAAAGCAGCGAAATGAGTGGATCAACTGTTGGATCGTTGCGCAGTTTGTCCTGTTGCCAGCGCAGCTTACGGACACCCTGGCAGTCGGGTGAAGAGCAGTAGGTCTGGTTCGGGACTTGGGGGCGAGGCTGAAAGGCTTGGCCGCAGTGCGCGCAATTTCGGGTCATCGTCGGGGTCTCCATGCAAAATCCGCATGGAAGCCGCGACCGCCCGTGGCGATGGACGCGTGGTTGCTGCGTCTACGAGATGGCCATCATCGGGCGGCTCGGTTCAACGCTGGTTCCAAGGCCAACCGCAGCCGCCCCACGATGGCGGCCAGTGACTCGGGATCGAGTTCGTTCTTCTTGACGAACGACTGCCACAGAGCCTGCCGCGACGCATCGTGCGCGAACTCGTCCGTGAGTCCGACCGGCAGCTCGGTGGGCACGGTCATGCCGCGCCGCTCGAAGGTGGCCTTGATCGCTTGGGCCAGCAGATCGCCGTCGAGGGTTTCGCGCTCCAGCAGCACCGACAGGTCGAAGTAGTCCTTCACGCGGCTGTTCGTCATGCCCAGCAGGGCGATAGCGTGGAGCTTTTCCGCGATGACCGTGTACGTTGGGTAGGCTCGAAGCCGTGGTGCGGGCAGGTCGTCGAGCAACACCGGGTAGACCGAAGCCACCGGGCCGGGCGTGACGGCATCGCCGAAGCCGACGTCGATCTGCGTCTTGCAGCGTGCCTTCGCCAGTTCGCCCGCGATGACCACGCGCACACCGCCGTAGCCGGTCTCCTTGCGGATTTCCTCGACGGTGACCGAGGCCGGGTCGAACACGATACCGTCGTCCACGGCAACGGCGGCAATTTCGCGGAAGACCTGCGCGACTGATTCCAGATCGCTCGCGCCGAAGCCCAACAGGTCGGCATCGCGCGTGGCACGATGCGGCATGTCGTACCAGAGTGTGAACAGCAGCGCGCCCTTCAGCAGAAAACGATCCGCGTGCGGTGATTGCGTCAGGCGATAAAGGATGCGCTCCAGCGCGAAGCGCACCAGCACCTGATTGAAATCCGACGCCTGCGCCTTGGCAACATTGAGCAGGCGAGCACACACGGAAGCTGCTGTATTACTTATTCAACCGCCTCCAGATACGGACGCATGACGTTGGCGACGCGGCAGATCTTCGCGTAGCGCCACAGGTCGTCTGCCGATGCACGGCGCTTGGCGCGCACGTCCTTCAGCGCCTCCAGCGCCACGTCCAGTCCGATCTTGTTGCGATGCTTGAAGCAGTCCGCCACGGTCTTGGCGACGTCATACACGCGCAGTTTCACGCCGTCGCGCTCGACCGTCTCGATGCCCTCGGTGTAGACGTCGCCCGTCATCTGCACCATCTTGATCGGCGGGTAGTCGATGCGCGGGACGTGGCTGCCGCGCGGCATGGCGATCCAGACCTGCCGGGGAAGCTGCGTGGTCAGTTCGTGGAATTGCAGTGCGGTCAGCAGGCAGAACACGGCCTGCGGCACCTTCGTGGCGATGGTCGCAAGGCTTTCGTGCTCCGAACCCGGATGGCTGGGCAGGCGGTAGAGGCCGCGCCCGACCTTGTCCAGCAGGCCAGCTGCGGTCAGGCGCGTCAGGACGACCCGGGGCGCTTCGATGGCATCCAGATCGCTGGCACGTAGCAGCCCCTTCTGGCTGGCCAGATCAAGGACGCGCTGGTTGTGAGTGTCGGCGAGCATGACTAGAGTATGTTCCGTTTCATCGTTAAATGCAATATATCGACGAAAAATAGGAACACTCAATGATGGTTCGATTGCGTTTGGGGATCGAACCGCAGGCCATCGATGGAACCCTTGGCGGGGATGCCCACAACGCCGCCACTAAGGGCGCTGCTCCATTCTTGCGCCCATTTACGCCCAATTTTACAGCTTCAATAATTGGGTGTAAATGGGTGTATTTTTGGTTTAAACTGCGTCTTATGCTTAGAACCAACACTCTTCAGATCACCCCAGAGGTTTTGGGCCTGATCGCCCGGATCGACGAATTCAAGGGCGCATGGCGCGCCCTGGGTACGCTCGCGCCCGACCGCTTGTCAGCGTTGCGGCGCGTGGCCACCATCGAGAGCATCGGATCAAGCACCCGCATCGAGGGCAGCAAACTGTCCGACCGGGAGGTCGAGCGGCTGCTGTCGAACCTTGCCATCAAGAAGTTCGAGACCCGCGACGAGCAGGAGGTTGCCGGTTACGCCGAACTAATGGACTTGATGTTCCGGGCGTGGCAGGAAATCCCGTTTAACGAGAACCACGTCAAGCAACTCCACCAAATCTTGCTGCAATACAGCCAGAAGGACGAATGGCACCGGGGCGGCTACAAGACCAATGCGAACAGTGTCGCGGCCTTCGATGAGAACGGTGTGCAGATCGGCATCGTCTTCGAGACGGCCACGCCGTTTGAGACGCCGCACCTGATGGCGGAACTGCTGGCATGGGTCAATGACGAGCACGAGAAGGCGGTGCTGCACCCGTTGCTCATCATCGCCATCTTCGTGGTCGTGTTTCTGGAAATCCACCCGTTTCAGGACGGCAACGGACGTTTGAGCCGTGTGTTGACGACCCTATTGCTGCTGCAAGCAGGTTACGCCTACGTTCCGTACAGCTCATTGGAAAGCGTGGTCGAGGCCAACAAGGAGGCCTACTACCTCGCGCTGCGACACACGCAAGGCACCATCCGTAGCGACGCGCCCAACTGGCAACCGTGGCTGTTGTTCTTTCTGCGCTCGCTGGCCGAGCAGATGCGGCGGCTGGAGAAGAAGGTCGAGCGCGAGCGGATCGTGCTGGCGGCACTGCCCGAGTTGTCATTGCAGATCGTGGAGTTTGCCCGCGAGCACGGGCGCGTCACCATGGCTGAGGCAATCAAGCTAACCGGTGCCAGCCGCAACACCCTGAAGCAGCACTTCCGTGACCTGATCGAACGTCAGCATCTTGAACAGCACGGCAGCGGGCGCGGCGTGTGGTACGGGCTGAAGTGATGCAGTCAGTTCGATTTGGATTTTGGAATTGAACCGGCGTTTGCAGATTGCTGACAATTACTTTCTGCAGTCTCACCGCCCACCACTATTCAAAAACCAACTGTTCTCGGTTGGTTTTTTTTCGCCCGGATTTCCCAGTATTGGCGCGGGTGCCCGAAGGCAGTGGTGTGCACCGATCCCCCGCTAGATCACAAAGCGATACCCAATTCCTGTTTCGGTAAGCAGGTGCCAAGGGCGTGCAGGGTCTTGCTCGATTTTCTTGCGCAGATTGGCCATATGCACGCGCACATAGTGCGTGTCATCCGTATGCCCGCCCCCCCCCAAACTGATTGCAATAATTGTCTGTGGGTCAGGACACGTTCTGGGTGCATGATCAGATAATTGAGTAATCGGTATTCAATAGGTGTCAGATGTATCGCTTCGCCATTTCTCTGTATCGTGCGTCTGCTTAAGTCGATACGTACATCTCCAAACGCGACAACCGGCTCGCTCGATACGCTTTGACTTTGATGGCGACGCAACTGCGCGCGTACGCGAGCCAGTAACTCGCCTGCACCAAAGGGTTTGACCAAATAATCATCCGCACCTGCATCCAATGCTGCAATTTTGTCAGCCTCCGTGCTCCGAGCAGAAAGAACGATGACGGGAATAGACGACCAGGTACGCAGATCGCGTATGAGTTCAACACCGTCCCCATCGGGTAGCCCCAAATCAAGTACCAGCATATCGGGGCGACGTGTTCCGGCTTCGATCAATCCCCGTTGCTGGTTAGCCGCTTCAAAGACTTCATAGCCTTCCGCAGCAAGCGTCAAGCGAACAAATCGGCGAATGTTATCTTCGTCTTCAACAATCAGTATTCGAATTTCATTCATGAGGTTTGGTTTCCAAGGGCTCTACCTCAGCATCGCTGCCATCATCCTGCGGTGGCGTACCCATGGGTAGCTCGATAATAAAACGGGCTCCCGTTACTTGATTTTCGCAAATGCGGTTCTCCGCCCAGATGCGGCCATGGTGCGCCTTTGCAATGGTGCTGCAGATGGCGAGCCCTAAGCCAACGCCGGGAGAACTTGCCTCCTTGCTGCCGCGCTCAAATTTTTCGAAGATGGCCTTTTCTCGCCCAGCAGGCAGCCCTGGCCCATCGTCATCCATGGTCAGCCGCACCACTTTACCCACAGTGCTTGCACGAATGGAAATTGACGCAATGATCGGTGTGTATTTACTGGCATTTTCCAGCAAATTGACCAGCATCCGCTCGATCAGGCTGGCATCCAGGTGCAGCAAGGGCAGGTTTGGTGCCAGTTGCACATCCACTCGTCGCCCGTCAAGAATGGCAGTGCAGGCTTGTAAAGCGCTGCCCAGAACCTCTTCGAGAGGCAACCATTCACGTCGAAGTTGTATCGTTCCAGATTCAAGGCGCGCCATATCGAGTAGATTGCCGACCTGGGCATTCATGCGTTGTGTCGAATCGCGAATCGCCTGCGCAATCTCGGATTGAGATTCTGGCAGCGGCGGCGGTGTCATGATCAGTGTGTCTGCCAGTCCCATCAATGCAGCCAACGGCGTACGTAAATCATGCGAGATGGCCGACAGCAATGAATTTCGCAGGCGCTCGGATTCCATTTGTACGGTGCTGCTCTGTGCGACCTGGATGTAATGTATGCGTTCGATAGAGATGGCCAACAGCGAAGTACAGGTATCGAGTAACTGGCGCTGTTCGGGTGTCAAGGTTAAGGTTTGATCAATCTGCACGGCTAGTACACCGCGCAATCGCATGGGCCCTTTAAGGGGCAGCATCAGACAGGTGCTGGCGGGCAGGGTATTGGTGCCGCGCCCGGCAGCCTCGCCTCGATCAAAGCACCACTGTGCAACAGCAAGATCCACTGGGGCCGTTGCTCCCTGTTGTTCGACAAGCCGGTTGCTATCATCTGCTACCAAAAGTGTGGACTGCGCATTGAACTCGGTACGCAAAAATCGCGCAGCGATATCGGCGATCTGCTCAACGATCAAGGCTGACGAGAGGTCGCGTGACATTTGGTAAAGACCACGCACACGGCGTTCTCGTTCGGTGGCCGCTTGCGCTTGCGCCCGCAAGCTAGCGGTGAGCTGTCCGACGATCAAGGCCACCATCAGCATCACGGCGAACGTGATCAGATACTGCATATCACTGACATTGAATGACAGCAATGGTGGTACAAATAAGAAGTCGAATAATGCAACCCCAAGAAATGCTGAAAGAATGGCAGGTTTGCGCCCATAGCGCAGCGCAATCCCGACGACCACCAGCAAAAACAGCATAACGATATTGGTCAGCTCCAGTATGCCGCGCAATGGACTGGCCAAGGCCGCAACTGCGGCACACGCACTGATCGCTACCAGATAGCCTGTCCTGGTGATCGGGCACTTGCTCAACCAGTCTTGGCTGGGGCTGGGGAATGGGTTTGCGCAGGCCGTTGCGCTCGAACTCGAGGATGTCGCTCATCGCGTAGCGCACGGTCTTGCCCAGCTTGACGAAAGGTGGGCCGCGACGGATGCCACGCCAACGCGTCAGGGTTTTGCTGCTCATCGCCCAGCGAGCGGCCAGATCGACTTCGGAAAGAAATTCTTCTTGCATCACAACCTCCATTGAGAGGTTACGATGAAGGCGCTGTGGTGCTCAACTGGCAAGCGAAATCAGGGACCGTCAAGGCCAACTCCCGCTCATTCGCGTCAAAAATCGGCAAAAGAAGTGCCTGCATCCTTAGCCGGCCGCGTGGCGTCGCCTTAGCTCCACCACTCATTCAAGGCCAACTCTGCTGGGTTGGCCTTTTTCTTTGCGGAATCCCCAGTAGTCGCGGGGTTCCGGGCCGGGATGCGGTGGCTGGGGATGGCCTGACCCCCCGTTTTTCATCGTTTTTGCGCCAGCCCCGTCTCACTTGCTCAAAAATGCGGTGGCTACGCTCGCCGTCACTCCAAAGCAGGACAAGCACTTGCGCGCGGTAGTTCGTTCGGCACCGTGCCGACCGATGCGGTATCGAACCCGCCGAACAGCGCTTCCTGCTCCTCCCACGACCACGGCAGTTCGTGGTTCTTCACCCATAACAGGCTCAGCGTGCGCGGCTGCTGCCCGGCGAGGATGGACTGCACCACAGACGGCGCGAGACGCGCGAGCCGCAGCAGTTCGTTCACCGTCGTCGGGTGGCGGATCACCGCGTCGTCGGTGCTGATGGGGTCACGCATCATTACTCCACCGCTGACGCCCTCCAGCAGTTGGAGATCACCCAGTCACCCCAGGCAAAACGGGTCCTTCCTGCGGAAAAAGCAATATGGGGGGCGCGAGCGCAGCGCTTGCCTACCGTCAGGGTGCGAACCGAGGTTCGCGGGGATCGCGGTTCGCACCCCGGGTGAAGGTTCGCAGTTACTCGCCGACGTCCGCCAAGACGGCTGCGATGACCAATGGCCCAATGAAATAGCCAGACTGCGCCAGTCGTTCCAGCAATGGGCGCGCCGCCGGAATCAGCCCTTCGGTCTTGGCGAGGCCGATCACCGCCGCCGTGCCAATCAGCGTGATGCCGCGGCTCCTGGCTTCCAGCCGGCCGGCGCGGTCGTCCATCACCAACAGCACGGCGTCGCCCGCGTCGCGCCAGACGCACGCCGTGTGGATGGCGCTGGCCTCGCCCGCATCGACCCCGGGATTCAGCGGCTTCCATCCGTCCTGCGGTTCATCCACTACATCGATCCAGCCTTCAGCCAGCGTGCGCGCCAGCAAGTCAAGATCGGGGAATGTGGATGCGACGGGAAGAATTTCATCGCGCACCGTGGCCGTGATGCACACGCGCCCGAACAGCCCGCGCAGCAGGGCCAGCGAATCCAACCGTGCCAGCGCGATCAGCGGCCCGGCATCGGCAATGACAACCCGACGGTTCACGCAACCGGCTTCGCCAGCCAGTCACGCGCACGGCGCATGTCCTCGCGGGCTTCCTCGGCGGCAGCCCTGCCATCGCCGGTGAGCGGGATGCCCTGGCTCGACAGCAGCGTCAGCATTTCGGCCAGTGGCTTGCCTGCCACGCGCGCGGCGAAGCCCGCCGCCACTGAGCCGGCACGGAACAACGACACCGCCAGCGCCACGCGCACGGCGGGAAGATCGGGCACACCCAACTGCTCCAGATCGACCAGCAAGGCTTGCGGATGGTCGCGGTTCATCACCACGACCATGTCATCGTCGCGCGCGGCGGCCAGTGCCGTGCTGGGGTTGGTCTTCAGTTGGCGGATATTGACGGTCTTCATGACGATCCTCCGTGAAGGGTCACATGATGTAGGAACATTGATAATCTAGCAGACCTTGCCACCGTGCGCCACGAATCCGGTGCGAACCCGGTTCTGTGGCCGGGGCTTGCATCGTCGGCGGGCGGTAACCGGTAACCCCGGCTGGTAACCCGGTTTCGCCGCCTGTCGCTGGTGGGATGGCGTGCTTGCGCCCCCCGTAGGGGTCAACGCCGAAGAAGGGCCCCTTTTGCCTCGGGCCATCACGCGCCCGGCAAAACGGTGATGGGCGCAAACGCAGCAACGGCGCGGACTTGCGGCCATCTCAGTTATCCATTGCGCTGCGCGCCACCCACATCGCATGAAACGGCGCGGCCCGAACGGCAGCGGAAGGCCATCCGGGGCAGCCGTGACCGGGGTCTCCCTGGGCACAGGCTGCGTCCCCCTTCCAGGGGGCTGAGGCCCGCGGCTCCAGACCTGCCTGCGCAGGTCTGGACGGGCCGAAGAGCCGCTGCCTCTGGCAGCGAGCACGTGGCGCGCAACGCCATAGGGGGTTTCATTTCAGTTATCCATGGCGCTGCGCGCCACCCGCATCGCATGAAACGGCGCGGCCCGAACGGCAGCGGAAGGCCATCCGGGACAGCCGTGACCGGGGTCTCCCTGGCCACAGGCTGCGTCCCCCTTGGGGGAAGGCGCGCAGCGCCACAGGGGGTGTTTCATTTCAGCGCCCGGCAGCGGCCAATCGGTGAGCGTGGAGTGTCTACCGATGCGGCTGCTCGACGTCGTCGCACCGTGGAAAACGGCCAACGAGGGAAATCCAGCACTGGCGCGGGCTTGGCGCGGTTTTGCCGCTGGAAACAAGCAAATCGGCTGACGTGGCCAGCGCCGAAAGGGTATCCAAAAACTGGACACCCTTGGCTCGGTGGCGAGCCTGAATCACACCACGCGGTAGACGCGCTAACCACTGGGCTGCTTGTCGGATACCAGCGTCAAGCCCAACTTCTTCTTGAACGCCCCGGCAAACGCGCCGCGCACCGTGTGCGCCTGCCAGCCGGTAGCGTCGAAATCTGGCGCACGGTCGCGCCTTCGGGCCGTTGCAGCATCCGCACGACCTCGGCCTGCTTGCTGTTCGCCCGCGTGCGCGGCTTGGCCCTCGTCGCTTCGGCGCCGGCAACGGCGGCCTCCAGTTCCGCGTGGTTCGGCGCGGGCGGTGCACCTTCGGCATTGGTGATGATCTGGTCAAGCTTGGCCTCGAACTTGCCGATGCGCTTTTTGCCGACGCTGGGGCGCGGGATGCCAAGTGCGTCGTAGCCTGCGGCGGCGACCCGCCACCGCTTGCCAACCTGCCGAATGAACTCATGCGTGGCGAGGCCTTCCAGCACCTTCTGGCGCGCACCGCCGTTGATGTTGGGCGGGAACCATTCGACTCGCCCTTCGGTGTGCTCGATGGCGTGGGCGAGGATGGCGTACTGGGCCGGGGTCAACGGGATTGCAGTCATGGGGTGCTCCTTCCGGGATGGTGATTGGGAGCACGATGAACGCGCTGTTCGGCGCGGAAGCCAAGCCTTCCGTGGCTGTGGCTCGGCATTTACATGCTAGATTGCGTCTTTACGATTGAATGCGACTTTATGCCGCCAAATTCCTTGCTTCTGGAGCCGCCCGTGACCGAACCTTGGGTATCCGTCGAGCAGATCGCCGAACACTTGGGCGTCAAGCGCGATTCCATCTACCGCTGGATCGACCGCAAGTACCTGCCCGCACACCGCGTCGGGCGCTTGTGGAAGTTCAAGGTCTCCGAGGTGGATGACTGGGTGCGCGCTGGTGGCGCGGATGAGGCCGAAAGAGAGGGCGAGAAGGATGGCCGGTAACCACATGCCGCATTCCGGCATCCGCGATAACCACAGCCGAGGCAAGGTTGCGGACTTTCTGGCGGATAAGACCGCATCCGGCAGCAAGCTATCTGTGGTGTCAGCCTACTTCACCATTTACGCCTACGAGGCTCTCTCCAAAGAGCTGGACCAGATCGACCACCTGAGCTTCCTGTTCGGTGAGCCTCGTTTCATTGCCACGCTCGACCCTGAAAAGACCGATAAAAAATCGTTCCAGATCGAGGACGATGGCCTGACACTCGCCAACCGCCTGCAGCAAAAGGAGGTCGCGCGCCGCTGCGCTGAGTGGATTCGCGACAAAGTAGAAATCCGCTCCGTGCGTCAAGCCAATCTGCTGCACGGCAAGCTGTATCACATCGACGATGGCCGCCGCGAGCATGCCCTGCTGGGCAGTTCCAACTTCACTCGCCGCGGCCTGGGCCTGTCGGCCACGCCCAACATCGAACTCAACCTGATCGTGGACAGTGACCGCGACCGCACCGACCTCAAGCAGTGGTTCGACGACATCTGGAACGACGACAAGCTTGTTGCCGATGTCAAGGACGATGTGCTGCGCTATCTGGAGCAGCTCTACGTCAATCACGCGCCGGAGTTCATCTACTTCAAAACCCTGTATCACGTCTTCGAGCGTTTTCTGTCCGGGCAGGAGGCCGACGCCGCCCTGTTCGACCAGACGGCAATCATCGACACGGAAATCTGGAAAGCCCTGTTCGACTTCCAGAAGGATGGCGTAAAGGGCGCTATCCACAAGATCAACAACCACAACGGCTGCATCCTGGCCGACAGCGTGGGCTTGGGCAAAACCTATTCCGCACTCGCTGTCATCAAGTATTACGAGCTGCGCAACCACCGTGTGCTGGTGCTTTGCCCGAAAAAGCTGCGTGATAACTGGACGGTCTATCTCGCCCAGAACAACAGCGAGTTGAATCCATTTCTGCGAGACCGTTTCGCCTATACCGTGCTCTCACACACTGACCTGTCCCGTGATCGCGGTAGGGTGGATGGTATTGATCTGGCAACACTCAACTGGGGCAATTTCGATCTCATCGTCATCGACGAATCGCACAACTTCCGCAACAACACCAAGGGCAAGCGCGACGAGGACGGCAACGTCATCCGCAAGAGCCGCTACGAACGCCTGATGGACGACATCATCCAGTCCGGCGTCAAGACCAAGGTGCTGCTGCTCTCAGCCACGCCGGTCAACAACGACCTGAAAGACCTGCGCAATCAGATCTACTTCGTCACCGAGGGGCGGGATGCCGCCTTCGCGCAGAGCTTCGGCATTGCCAGCATCAAGGATACGCTGACCACTGCCCAGAAGATCTTCACGGAATGGGCCAAGCGCGCGGGCGAGAAAGATGCCCGCGATCTGATGGAACGTCTTTCCGCAGGCTTCTTCACCCTGCTGGATGAACTCACCATCGCGCGCTCACGCAAGCACATCCAAAAATACTACCGGGCATCGATGGCGCAAATCGGGCAGTTCCCGAGGCGCAAGAAACCGGAAGCCGTCTCCACCGACATTGACCTCAAGACCCGCTTTCCGTCCTACGACCGGATCAGCACCGAAATCGACAACTACCAGCTCTCGCTCTACAGCCCGTCACGCTATGTGCTGGAGCCGTTCAGGGCGCGCTACGAACTGGACAGAGTCAGCAATTTCAGCCAGGAAAACCGCGAGCGTTTCCTCATCGGCATGATGAAGGTCAACTTCCTCAAGCGGCTGGAAAGTTCCGTTCGTTCCTTCGCCATCACGATGGAACGCACGGTTGCCAAGATTGAAGACCTGGAAACCCGCCTGAAAGCCTTCCAGCAACATCAAGACGCCAAGGCCGCCGATGTCCAGGCAGATTTTTTTGCGGAGCCAGACGAGGAGGACGAAGAACTGGCAGAGGCATTCCAGGTGGGCACCAAGCTGAAGTACGACATGGCGCACTTGGATGTGGCCGCATGGCTGCAAGACCTGGCGCAGGACAAGCAACAACTTGCCCTGCTGGCCGATGCCGCCCAGGCCGTGGATGCCGGGCGCGACGCCAAGCTCGCAGAACTGAGAAAACGCATCGAGCACAAGGTTCGCCACCCCAGTACCAACACCAACGGTGAAGAGAACCGCAAGGTAATCGTGTTCTGCGCCTTCGCCGACACCGCCGCCTACCTTTACGAAGAACTCGAAGGCTGGGCGCGGCAGCATCTGAGCGTGCATATCGCGCTGGTTTCCGGCGGCGCGCGCCCCAACCGCAGCACCTTCGGAACGCCTGAGTTCACTCACATCCTCACCAACTTCGCCCCGCGCGCCAAACAGCGGGCGAAGATGCGTTCCATGCCGCAGGATGGCGAAGTTGACCTTCTGATTGCCACAGACTGCATTTCCGAAGGCCAGAACCTGCAAGACTGCGATTACCTCATCAACTACGACATCCACTGGAACCCGGTGCGCATCATCCAACGCTTCGGCCGCATCGACCGCATCGGCAGCCTCAACGCGTCGATTCAACTGGTCAACTTCTGGCCCACGCCCGACCTCAACAAGTACATCAACCTCAAAAATCGCGTCGAGGCGCGCATGGCGTTGGTGGACATCGCCGCAACGGCGGAAGACAACATCCTGCAAGCCGACGACCTGCAAGAACTCATCAAGGAAGACCTGCGCTACCGCGACAAGCAGTTGCTGCGGCTGAAGGACGAAGTGCTCGACCTGGAAGATTTCAACGAATCCGTCGCGCTCAACGAATTCACCCTTGACGACTTCCGCATGGAACTGGCCGCTTACATCGAAGCCAACCGCGACAAGCTGGAAGAAGCGCCTTTCGGCCTGTACGCCATCGTACCGCCCCACGCCGACTACCAGACCATCAAGCCCGGCATCATCTACTGCCTGAAGCAGCGGCTGGACGCGGCGGGCAATGAAGCGGTAAACCCGCTGCAACCCTATTTCCTCGTCTATGTCCGCGACGATGGCGAGGTGCGCTACAACTTCACCGCACCCAAGCAGGTGCTGGAAATTTTCCGTGCCGTCTGCCAAGGGCAGATCGAACCGCACGCCAGGCTGTGCGAGCTGTTCGATGAAGAAACCGCAAACGGGCGGGACATGAGTCGATATAGCGACCTGCTCGACAAGGCCGTGACCGCCATCGCCGCACAATTCGGTCGGAAGAATGCGGGCAATCTGTTCACTGGGCGCGGTGGCAAACTGCTAGACAGCCAGAACGCCGTCAAATCCGCCACGGACTTCGAACTCATCACTTGGCTGATAATCAAAGATGCCCAGTAACGCAGACACCAAGCAGGCGATCAGCCAGTGCATCAAGGCATTCGCCAGTCAGCCGCTACGAGAGGCGGCTTTGTCCTTGTTTGCCACCCTCGGCTACCAATCTGATCGCACGGTGGAGACCAAGTCGCTGGCAGATTTCCGCGAGCAATTCGACCCCGAATCCAAACTCGAACATCCGGCTGCGCTCGTCGAAAGCTGGCAATCCGCCAATCTGCTGTTCCAGCTCACAGACGAAGAGCTCTCCAGCACCACCGCGCTGTTCAAGGACGATGCCGTCAAGACCTCGCTGCTGCAGTCCTACGTCTTCATCGCCGTTGAACTGAAGGATGGTGACTACGCAATGCTCCGAACTTAAGCCTCAACACTGCACCTTGTAAGCGGAATAGGCATGCGGTTTGGTTCGTGCTGGTCGTGGATAGGATCGCCCGGTCTGGATTTTGCAGTGGGTTCTGGAGAGGGTGTCGAGTGCGGCGTGCAGATGGCGCAAGCAGGACT
>WBZR01003522.1_pt1 | contig 13964 bp, 13 predicted proteins | sample 5204231 | NCBI WGS metagenome assembly WBZR01 (sample SAMN12412403, study PRJNA552823) | activated sludge metagenome | isolation source: activated sludge from anammox sidestream of wastewater treatment plant... | place: USA: Virginia | collected 2017-08 | reverse complement strand
GCCCCCACCGATGCCGCGGCCGCCCTGCGGGAGGCGCGACCTCACCGGAGCTGAGCCCGGCGGCGCCGCCTCCGCCCCGGAGGTCCCGCCCGCGCCCGGCCGTCGCCGCCTCGTGACCGGGGCCCGGCCGTCGCCGCCTCGTGACCGGGGCCCGGCCGTCGCCGGCCGCCGAGCTCAGCGCCCGGAGAACCTCGCCTTCCCGGGGCCGTGCTCGAGGAAGCTCGCGACGCCGGTACGTGCGTCGTCGGTGCGGAACGACTCCACGAACAGCTCGGCCTCGAGGTCGAGGCCCGCGCTCAGCGGACCGTCGAGCCCGGCGTCGACGGCCCTCTTGGCCAGGCCCATCGCGGCCACCGCGCCGGACGCGAGCTCCTCGGCCCACCCCAGGGCGCGCTCCTCGAGCTCCGCCGCCGGGACGACCCGGTCGACGAGGCCGATCGAGACCGCCTCCGACGCCCGGATCTGCCGTCCGCTCCAGATCAGCTCCTTGGCCCGGGCCGGGCCGACGAGGCGCGCCAGGCGCTGCGTCCCGCCCGCGCCGGGGATGATCCCGAGCAGGATCTCGGGCTGGCCCAGGCGGGCCGTGTCGGCGGCGATGCGTAGATCGCAGGCCATGGCCAGCTCCAGGCCCCCGCCGAGGGCGACCCCGGAGATCGCGACGACGACGGGCCGCGGGATCGACGCCAGGCCGTCGAACGCCCGCCGGAACACCGCGGCGATCCGCCGGGCCTCGTCGGGCCCGGAGAACTCGGAGATGTCGGCACCCGCCGCCAGCGCCTTGGGCCCGCCGAGCACCAGGACCGCCTTCACCTCCCCGGAGCGGGCCGCGTCCGCGAGGCGCTCGGCGCCGTCGGCCAGCTCGGTCAGGAGCGCGGTCGACAGGGCGTTGACCGGTGGACGTTGCAGGCGCACGGTCGCCACGCCGCTCTCGCGGACCTCGACGGCGACGGCGGGTGTGGGCGTGGTGGGCTCGCTCATGGCGCCGACGGTAGCGGCGGGCGGGCAACCCGGGCCTACGCCGCCCCCCGGTGCCCGGCCCGGGCGGCGACCGGGCGGTCTACGGCCGGCCGGACGCCGGGCGGCCGGCGAGGAGCTCCTCGGCCACCGAGTACGGGTCGCGCTCGCGCCGGACCATCAGGTCGACGAGCTTCTCGAAGCGCTCGCCGCGGCACCGGTCGGCGACCTCCACCCGGATCCGCTCCTCGAGGATCACCCGCAGCTCGTCGCGGAGGCGTTGCGCCCGCCTCCGCTCGAGCTGCCCCGTGCCCTCGAGGTGGCGACGGTGGTCGAGGAGCGCCCGCCAGAGGGCGTCGACGCCGGCGCCGGTGGATGCGACCGTCTCGATGACCGGGGGGCGCCAGTCGCGCTCGCCCGACAGGTCGAGCATCATCTCCAGGTCCCGCACCGTCTCGGCGGTGCCGTCGCGGTCGGCCTTGTTGACCACGAGCACGTCGGCGATCTCGAGCAGGCCGGCCTTGTTGGCCTGCACGGAGTCGCCCCACCCCGGGTTCACGACCACGACGGTGGTGTCGGCCGCGTCCGCGATCTCCACCTCGGCCTGGCCCACCCCGACGGTCTCGACGAGTATCCACGGGGCGCCCGTCGCGTCGAGGACCCGCACGGCCTGGCGGGTGGCGAGCGCCAGGCCGCCCAGGTGGCCGCGGCTGGCCATCGACCGGATGTACACGCCCGGGTCGGTGGTGTGGTCCTGCATGCGGAGCCGGTCGCCGAGGATGGCGCCCCCGCTGAACGGGCTGCTGGGATCGACGGCGAGCACCGCGACCTCGATGCCGTCGCGGCGCATGCACCCGACCAGGGCGCCGGTCAGGGTCGACTTCCCGGCCCCGGGTGCCCCGGTGATCCCCACCGTGAACGCCCGCCCGGTGCGACCGAACAGCAGCGCCCCCACCTCGGTGGCCTCGGCGCCCCCGACCTCGGCCAGGGAGATCAGCTTGGCGAGCGCACGCCGGTCGCCGTCGAGCGCGCGGGCGGTGAGGGCGCCGGGGCCGGTGGGCGGCACGCCGCCCCTCAGGCGTCGGCGACGACCGACGTGACGCCGGGGACGCGGTCCATGATGATCCGCTGGACCCCGGCCTCGAGCGTCATCGTCGAGACGGGACAGGTGCCGCAGGCGCCCACCAGCGTCACGTGCACCACACCCCCCTCGGCGATGCGGTTGAACACTATGTCGCCGCCGTCGGCCTGGAGCGCGGGGCGGATCACGTCGATCGCCTGGCGCACACCGGTCTCCATCTCGGCCGTACCGCCGGCGGCGGGACCGTCGATAGTGGTGTCGGTGCTCATCGGTACCTCCGGCCGCGGCTCGGCATGGGCTCCGCGGCGTGGACGGGCCCGGGAACCTCCCGGCCCTTCCGGACCCCCAGTATCCCAGACCGGCCGGCCCCGGCCGCCACGCGCTCAGCCGCCGATGGAGAACATGGCCGCCAGGTCGTGGCGGGAGTAGGCCCGGAAGGCCACCAGCGTCTCGGTGGCCAGGACCCCCGGCAGCTTGGCGATGCCGTCGGTGACCACCCCGGCGAGGGCCTCGTGCTCCCGGACCCGCACCAGGGCCACGAGGTCGTACTCGCCGGTCACGGAGTACACCTCGCTCACGTGCTCGAGCGCGGCGAGCTCGGAGGCGGTCTCGGGGATGGCGTCGATGTCGGCGCCGATGAGCACGATGGCGGTGATCACGGTCCCTCCTCCCCGCTCGGCCGGTCCGCCCCCACGGCCTCGACGTCGGCGCCCAGCGAGCGCAGGGAGCCGGCCAGGTCGCGGTAGCCGCGGTCGACGTGATGACGATCGAACACGACGGTCTCGCCGTCGGCGGCGAGACCGGCGATGACCAGCGCGGCGCCGGCCCTCACGTCGAGCGCCCGGACCGGGGCGCCCGACAGGCGGGGCTTGCCCCGCACCACGGCGTGGCGGCCCTCGGTGCGGATGTCGGCGTCCATGCGGTTGAGCTCGTCGACGAAGGAGAAGCGGTTGTCGAAGATGTTCTCGGTGACGATGGCCGTGCCGTCGGCGACGGAGAGGAGCGCGACGGCGAGCGGCATGTAGTCGGTGGCGAAGCCGGGGAACGGGAGCGTGGCGATGTCGGCGGCGCGCAGCCGCTCGTCGGCCCGGGCCCACAACCCCGACGGCGCGGCCGAGACCCGCATGCCCATCTCGCCGAGCTTGCGGGCCACGAGCTCCAGGTGGTGGAGGCTGGTGCCCTCGATGGTGATCTCGCCGCCCGCGATGCCGCAGGCCATGAGGTAGGTGCCGGCCTCGATCCGGTCGCCCATCACCTCGACGTCGACCCCGGCGACCTCCTCGACCCCCTCGACCTCGATGGTCGACGACCCCGCCCCGAACACCCGTGCCCCCATCCGGTTGAGCATCGCCGCGAGGGCGGTGATCTCCGGTTCGCGGGCCGCGTTCTCGATCACCGACGTGCCCTTGGCCAGCACCGCCGCCGTGAGCAGGTTCTCGGTGGCCCCCACGCTCGGGAACTCGAGCACCACCCGCGCGCCCGTGAGGACGGGAGCCCGGGCCTCGATGAAGCCGTGCACCACCGAGAGCTCGGCGCCCATCGCCTCGAGGCCGCGGAAGTGCATGTCGAGCTTTCGGTTGCCGATGTTGTCGCCGCCGGGCATCGCCACCCGGGCCGACCCGCAACGCCCGAGGAGGGGTCCGAGCACGTTGATCGAGGCCCGCATCCGGGTGACGAGCTCGTAGGGCGCCTCGCCGGTGATCTCACCCGACGCGTCGACCCGGATCTCGTGGGGCCCGACCCACTCCACCGCCGCGCCCAGCGCCCGCACGACGTCGATCATCACGTCGAGGTCGGCGACGGGGTCGACGTTGCGCAGGGTGGTGGCCCCCGGGGCGAGGAGCGCCGCGGCCATCTGCTTGAGACCCGCGTTCTTGGTGGCGCCGGCGACCCGCACGGTGCCCGACAGCGGCCCGTTGGAGCGGACGACGAACGCCCCGCGGTCCTCCATGCCCGACGATGGTACGCGGGGGCGGCGCGCGGCGGGCCGATCGCGCCTCAGCGGGCCTCGTAGCGGGGGGGCCGCTGCTCGACGAAGGCCGCGATGGCCTCCTTCATGTCGTCGGAGCGCAGGCAGACGGCCTGCGCCTCGGCCTCGACGACGAGGCCGTCGTGGACGGTGTCGGCGACACCCGCGGCGGCGACGGCCCGCTTGGAGCCCCTCACGGCCAGCGGGGGCTGGGCCGCGATCAGCTCGGCGAGCGACGCGGCCTCGGCGTCGAGGTCGGCGTCGTCGACGAGCCGCTCGGCGAGGCCGATGCGGTAGGCCTCCTCGGCGTCGATGCGCGCCGCGGTGAAGATCATCTCCTTGGCCTTGCCCGCGCCGACGAGCCGGGGCAGACGCTGGGTTCCACCGAGGTCGGGCATGATCCCGTAGCGCAGCTCGAGCAGGCCGAGGCGGGTGCCGCGGGCCACGATGCGCACGTCGCAGGCCAGCGCGAGCTGGAGGCCGGCACCCAGGGCGTAGCCCCGCACCGCGGCGATGGTGGCGAAGGGGGCGTCCTCCAGCCACGTGTAGGCCTCCTGGGTGCGCAGGACGGCTGCCGCCACCGGATCGGCGTGCTGCGGGCCGGCACCGGGTTCGTTGCCGCCGGTGCCCTCCGTGAGGGCGTCGGTGGACTCGCCTACCTGGTCGAGGGTCCCGGCGAACATCGAGGTGTCGATGCCGCTCGAGAACGCCCGGCCCTCACCGGTCACGACCAGGGCCCGGATGTCGCCGGGGTCGGCGAGCAGCTCCCGGCCCAGCCGGCGGAGCTCGCCCCACATCTCGGCCGTGAACGAGTTGAGCTTCTCGGGGCGGTCGAGGACGAGCCGCGCGACGTGCCCGTCGCGTTCGAGTCGGAGCGTGTTCCAGGCCATCGCCCGAGGGTAGCCCCGCGCGCCTCGGGGCGCGTTTCGCTTCACTCCATGCAGGTTTGCACGGACTGCATCGTTCCTGGGTACGCTGGCGCGATGACCACCGACGTCGGCCTGCGCGAGCGCAAGAAGAGCGAGACCCGCCAGGCCATCGCCGATGCCGCCCTCGACCTCGCCCTTCGCCACGGGCCCCACGACGTCACCGTCGACGACATCGCGGCCGCGGCCGACGTCTCGCCCCGGACGGTGTTCAACCACTTCCCGAGCAAGGAGGCGGCCATCCTGGGGATCGACCCCGGGCGCCGGCGGGTGCTGCTCCGGAGCCTCGAGGAGCGCCCCGACGACGAGCCGCCCCTCGCCGCCCTGCGCCGCACCCTCGCCGAGCTCTACGCGCCCGACCGGCTCAGGCGCTGGCGCTCCCGGGCCCGCCTGGCCCGCGAGCACCCGTCGCTCCAGGCCGCCTACGTCGGCGCGTTCGCCGAGCTCGAGGACGACCTCACCGCCGTGATCGGCCGGCGCACGGGCGTCGACCCCGACACCGACCCCTACCCGCGGCTCGTGGTCGCCGTCATGGCCGTCACCATGAGGGTCTCGCTGACCCACGCCGCCGCCTCCCACCTCGACGACGCCGAGCTCGACCGCACCGTCGACCGGGCCTTCGCCATGGTCGCCGCCGGCCTGCCGCCGCCCGGCGGCTGAGCCCCCGACGCTCCCGTCCGCCTCCCGCGACCCGACCCCCGACCGACCCGCGACCGCCACCACGCCCAGGACCGAGGACCCGTGCTCATCCGCCTGCTCCGCGACTACATCGGCCGATACCGCGGCCTCGTCGTGGCCCTGCTCCTGCTCCAGACCGTCCAGGCCCTCGCCACCCTCACGCTGCCCAGCCTCATCGCCGACATCATCGACCGCGGCGTGATCCGCGGCGACAACGGCTACATCTGGTCGACGGGCGGGGTGATGCTCGGCATCACGTTCCTCCAGGTGGTGGCCAGCGCGGCGGCGGTCTACTTCGGGTCGCGCACGGCCATGGCCTTCGGACGCGACGTGCGCGCCGACCTCTTCCACCGGGTGTCGGCCTTCTCGGCCCGCGAGGTCGCCGACCTCGGCGCCCCCTCGCTGATCAACCGGCTGACCAACGACGTGCAGCAGGTCCAGATGTTCGTGCTGCTCACGTGCACGCTGCTCATCGCGGCCCCCATCACGGGGGTGGGCGGGGTCTTCATGGCCATGCGCGAGGACGTGGGCCTGTCGTGGATCATCGCCGTGAGCATCCCGGTGCTGCTGGTCGGCATCGGGCTCGTGGTCTCGCGGATGATCCCGCAGTTCCAGCGGATGCAGGTCCGCATCGACAACGTCAACCGGGTGCTGCGCGAGCAGCTCACCGGAATCCGGGTGGTGCGGGCCTTCGTGCGGGAACCCGCCGAGCAGCGCCGCTTCGCCCACGTGAACGGCGAGCTGACGGAGACGTCGCTGCGGGCCGGGCAGATCCAGGCCTTCCTGTTCCCGATCGTGATGGTGGTCCTGAACGTCTCCAACGTCGCGGTGCTCTGGTTCGGGGCCGGGCGGATCGACCGGGGCCAGATGCAGATCGGTGCGCTGATCGCCTTCCTGACCTACCTCACCCAGATCCTCATCGCGGTGATGATGGCCACCTTCATGGTGGTGCTGGCGCCGCGCGCCGCGGTCAGCGCCGAGCGGATCGTGGAGGTCTTCGACACCTCACCGTCGGTCCGACCCCCGGCGGTCCCGGTGGCGCCCCCGGCCGGGCGGGGCGGGCTCGAGCTGCGCGACGTGGGCTTCCACTACCCGGGCGCCGAGGCGCCCGTCCTCTCGGGCGTCGGCTTCACGACCGGGCCCGGCCGCACCACGGCGATAATCGGCAGCACCGGGGCCGGCAAGACGACCCTCCTCAACCTCGTGCCCCGGCTCTTCGACGCCACCGAGGGCGCGGTCCTCGTCGACGGCGTCGACGTGCGCGACCTCGATCCCGAGGCGCTGTGGGCGCGCATCGGCCTCGTGCCCCAGAAGCCCTACCTGTTCTCGGGGACGGTGGCCTCCAACCTGCGCTTCTCGGCCCCCGGAGCCACCGACGACGACCTGTGGGAGGCGCTGCGCGTCGCCCAGGCCGCCGACTTCGTGGCCGAGATGCCGGGCGGCCTCGAGGCGACGATCAGCCAGGGCGGCACCAACGTCTCGGGCGGTCAGCGCCAGCGTCTCGCCATCGCCCGGGCCCTGGTGCGCCGGCCCGGGATCTACCTGTTCGACGACTCCTTCTCGGCCCTCGACCTCGCCACCGACGCCCGCCTGCGCGCCGCCCTCCGGCCGTGGACCGTCGACGCCACGATCGTGGTCGTCGCGCAGCGGGTGTCGACCATCCGCGACGCCGACCAGATCGTGGTCCTCGAGGGCGGCCGGATCGTGGGGCTCGGCACCCACCCCGACCTGCTGGCCGGCTGCCCCACCTACCAGGAGATCGTCGCCTCGCAGATGAGCCCCGAGGAGGCGGCGTGAGCCCGGGCGCCGGGCCGTCCGGCGACGGGGCCGGGCCCGGGGGGACCCCTAAGCGACCCGTAGCCACCGAGGCCCGGGGCTTCGCAGGAGGCCGGTTCGCGGCCGGGATGCCGGCCGAGGCGGTCGAGGACGCGCGCGGCGCGGCGCGGCGGTTGCTGGCCGCGGTCCGGCCCGACCGGGCCGCCGCCACGGCCATGGTCGCGGCCTCGCTGGTGAGCGTGACCCTCTACGTGCTGGGGCCCAAGATCCTCGGCCACGCCACCGACATCATCGTCGACGGGATCATCGCCCGGTTCGGCGGCCGGGGAGGCGTCGACTTCACGGCCCTGCGCAACACCCTGCTGGGCGTGCTGGTCCTGTACGCGGGCGCGTCGAGTCTGGCCTGGCTCCAGTCGTACCTGCTCGCCGGGGTGGTCCAGCGGATGATGTCGCGGCTGCGCTCCGACGTCGAGGACAAGATCCACCGCCTCACCCTGTCGTACGTCGACGGGCAGCCCCGCGGCGAGCTCCTGAGCCGCGTCACCAACGACATCGACAACCTCGGCACCAGCCTCCAGCAGTCGCTGAGCCAGGTGCTCACCTCGACGCTGACGATCATCGGCGTGACGGTGATGATGCTCACGATCTCGTGGATCCTGGCCCTCGTCGCGGTCGTGACCATCCCGACCGCCCTGTTCCTGGTGAGGCAGGTCACCCGCCGCTCCAAGCGGCTCTTCGTCGCCCAGTGGACCCACACCGGCACCCTCAACGCCCAGGTGGAGGAGGCGTTCACCGGCCACGCGCTGGTGAAGGTGTTCGGGCAGACGGCCGCCTTCGAGGAGAGCTTCCGCGACACCAACGACGCCCTCTACCGGTCGGGGTTCGGAGCGCAGTTCATCGCCGGGATCATCCAGCCCACTATGTACTTCCTCGGGAACCTCAACTTCGTGGCCATCGCGGTGATCGGCGGCCTGCGGGTGTCGTCGGGGGCGATGACCGTCGGCGACATCCAGGCGTTCATCCAGTACTCCCGCCAGTTCACCCAGCCCATGAACCAGCTCGCCTCGATGGTGAACGTCCTCCAGTCGGGCCTGGCGTCGGCCGAGCGGGTGTTCGCGCTCCTCGACGTGGAGGAGCAGTCGCCCGACCCCGCCGAGCCGCTCACCGACGAACAGCCCCGGGGGCGCATCGAGTTCGACTCGGTGTGGTTCTCGTACCGACCCGACGAGCCGCTGATCACCGACCTGTCGCTGGTGGCCGAGCCGGGCCGGACGGTCGCCATCGTCGGCCCCACCGGGGCCGGCAAGACCACCCTCGTCAACCTCATCATGCGTTTCTACGAGATCGACGCCGGCACCATCACCCTCGACGGCCACGACACGTCGAAGATGTCGCGGGCCGAGCTGCGATCCAACGTCGGGATGGTCCTCCAGGACACCTGGCTCTTCGGCGGGTCGATCCGCGACAACATCGCCTACGGGCGTCTCGACGCCACCGAGGACGAGATCCTCGACGCGGCGCGGGCCGCCTACGTCGACCGCTTCGTGCACGCCCTGCCCGACGGCTACGACACGGTCGTCGACGACGAGGGCACCTCGGTGAGCGCCGGGGAGAAGCAGCTCATCACCATCGCCCGGGCCTTCCTCGCCGACCCCACCATCCTGATCCTCGACGAGGCCACCAGCTCCGTCGACACCCGCACCGAGGTGCTGATCCAGCGGGCCATGGCCGCCCTGCGCTCGCAGCGGACCAGCTTCGTGATCGCCCACCGGCTCTCCACCATCCGCGACGCCGACCTCATCCTGGTGATGGAGTCGGGCCGCATCGTGGAGCAGGGCGACCACACCGAGCTCCTGGCCGCCCGGGGCGCCTACTGGCGGCTCTACCGCTCCCAGTTCGCCGGCGCCATGGCCGACGTGTGACCGGCACCCGCGTCGCGCCACGCCACGCGATCGCCACCGGCCGGTCAGGGACCCGGCGTCGGGAGGGACGCGACCCAGGCGGTGGCCGCGGCGGCGGCGTCGGCGACCGTGTCGTCGAGGGTGAGCCCCGACGCCTTCAGGGGGCGGAAGCCGTGGTCGGCGGTCTCGAGCCAGTGGAACGTGACCGGGCCGGGGACGGCAGCGGCCTCGCGCTCGAGGAGCTCCCGGTCGGCGAGCGCGTCGCGGGTGCCGCTCACGAACAGGACCGGCACGTCGATGCGGGGGAAGTGCTCGACCCGCCGCTTCTCGGGCCTCCCCGCCGGGTGCAGCGGGTAGCCGAGGAGCAGCAGGCCGAGGCACGCGACGGGATCCGTGGGGTCGGCGGCGACGAGCGAGCAGTACCGGCCCCCCATCGACCGGCCCCCCAGGACCAACCGCTCCGAGGGGAGCCGCACCTTCCGGGCCAGGTCGGCCGCGGCGGCGCGGGTGGCCTCCAGCAGCACGGCCGGCCGGTCGGGGGTCCGGCGCCCGGCGGCCCGGTACGGGTAGCGGAACCTCATCGACGGGATCCCCGCTTCGGCGAGCGCCGCGGCGGTGGCGGCGAGCGGCGGCGCGTCGAGGTCGGCCCCCGCCCCGTGGGCGAGCAGCACGGCCCGGTCGGCGCCGCGGCGCGGCCCGTCGAGCACCACGTCGGCGGCACGGCGCCCCGGAGCTCCCACACGGGGCACGGTACCGGCGGCGGTGTGGTGCGGGAATCGGCGGTTCTGGCAAGCTTTGGCGCCATGCCTCTTCCGGATCGGCCCTCGCGCGACCGCCCCCTCCGTGTCGCCTACCTCGTGTACCGAGGTAACCCGCACTGCGGCGGCCAGGGCGTCTACACCCACTATCTGGCCCGCGAGCTCACCGCGATGGGCCACCACGTCGAGGTGTACTCAGGCCAGCCCTACCCCGAGCTCCACGACCCGAGCCTGCTCGTGAAGGTCCCGAGCCTCGACCTCTACCGCCCCGACAACCCGTTCCGGGTTCCGTGGCCGCACGAGTTCCGCGACTCCGTCGACCTGCGGGAGTTCGGGATCATGAGCGCGGCCGGCTTCCCCGAGCCGTACACGTTCAGTGTCCGGGCCCGTCGCCTGCTCGCCCGCCGCCGCGACGACTTCGACCTGGTCCACGACAACCAGTGCCTGGGGACGGGCCTGCTGCGCATGATCGACGACGGCTGGCCGGTGTGCGCCACGCTGCACCACCCCATCACCGTCGACCGCGACCTCGACCTCGCCCACACCACCAACCCGTGGCGGCGCCTCACGCTGCGCCGCTGGTACTCGTTCCTCGGCATGCAGATGAAGGTGGCGCGGCGCATCCCCCGCCTGGTCACGGTCTCCGAGAGCTCCCGCGGCGACATCGTCGAGCAGATGGGAGTGGCCCGCGACCGCCTGCACATCGTGCCCGTCGGGGTCGACCAGGCCGTGTTCCGGCCCCTGCCCCACGTGGCCCGGGTCCCCGGCCGGCTGATGACGACGGCCAGCTCCGACGTCCCCATGAAGGGCCTGGTCCCCCTGCTCGAGGCGCTGGCGAAGATCCGGACCGAGCGCCCCGACGCGCACCTGGTCGTCATCGGCAAGAAGAAGAACGGCAGCCGCATCCCCGGGGTCATCTCCCGCCTGGGGCTCGAGGGCGCGGTCGAGTTCGTGAGCGGCGTGTCGACCGAGCGGATCGTCGAGCTCTACGCCGAGGCGGAGGCGGCCTGCGTACCGAGCCTCTACGAGGGCTTCTCGCTACCCGCCATCGAGGCCATGGCCTGCGGCGTCCCCCTGGTCGCCACCACCGGCGGCGCCCTGCCCGAGGTGGTCGGCACCGGCGGCGAGACGGCCCTCACGGTGGAGCCGGGCGACCCCTCCGCGCTGGCCGGTGCCCTGCTGCGCCTCCTCGGCGACCCCGACCTCCGGGCCCGCATCGGCGCCGCGGGGCGCGAGCGGGTCCTCGACCGCTTCACCTGGCGGGCGACGGCCGAGGGGATGGTCGAGAACTGGCGGGCGCTCCTCGACTCCCGCGCGGGGTCCGGCGGTGCCGAGGGGGCACCCGCCGCGTGCTGACGGTCGACTTCGACCGCCTCCGCCTCGAGCCGGGCCGGCGCCTCCTCGACATGGGCTGCGGCGGAGGCCGCCACGCCTTCGCGGCACTCAAGCGCGGAGCGACGGTCATCGCGCTCGACCACAGCGAGGGTGAGCTCAAGGAGGTCCGCCACACGGTGGCGGCCATGGTCGACGCCGGCGAGGTGCCGACCGGCACCGGATGGGGTGCCGTCAACGGCGACGCCCTGCGCCTGCCGTTCGACGACGGGTCCTTCGACGCCGTGGTCGGCTCCGAGGTGCTCGAGCACATCGGCGACGACGAGGGCGCCATCGCCGAGCTGGCCCGGGTGCTCCGCCCGGGTGGACGCATGGCGGTCACGGTGCCGACCCGCTGGCCGGAGCGGATCTGCTGGGCCCTCGACCACAACTACCACGACACCCCCGGCGGGCACGTGCGCATCTACCGCCAGCACGAGCTGGAGCTCAAGCTCGAGCGGGCCGGGCTGTTGCTGCGGGGGTCGCACCACGCGCACGCGCTCCACAGCCCGTACTGGTGGATCCGCTGCGCGGGCGGAGTCGACCGCCCCGACCGGCTACTCGCCCGCCGCTACCACGACGTGCTGGTGTGGCAGCTCACCCGCAACCCCCGCTGGCTGGCGGCCCTCGACCGGGCCCTCAACCCGGTGATGGGCAAGAGCCTGGTGGTCTACACGGAGAAGCCGGCCCGGTGAGGCTGCCCGAGGTCGAGGGCGTCATCGGCGCGCGCGACGTGGCCGCCACCGTCGACGCCATCGCGTCGGTCCAGCTCCCCGACGGCAACATCCCGTGGACGCCGGGCACCAAGACCGACCCGTGGAACCTGGTGGAGGCGGCCATGGCCCTCGACGTGGGCGGCCGCCACGCCGACGCGGCGCGGGCCTACGAGTGGCTCCGCGGACATCAGCACGACGCCGGTTCGTGGCACGCCTACTACCTCGGCGACGACGTCCACGACCCCACCCTCGACACCAACGTCACCTGCTACGTGGCGGTGGGGGTCTGGCACCACCACCTCACCACCGGCGACACGGCCTTCCTTCGCCGGATGTGGCCCACGGTGGAGCGGGCGATCGACTACGCGCTCTCGCACCAGCGGGAGACGGGCGAGATCGCCTGGCGCGGCGACGACCCCGCCGACGGCGCCCTGCTCACCGGCTCGTCGAGCATCCACATGAGCCTGCGCTGCGCCATCGCCATCGCCGACCGCCTCGACCAGGACCGCCCCGACTGGGAGCTGTCGCTCGGATCGCTCGCGATCGCGGTGGCCCACCGGCCCGGCGTGTTCCTCGACAAGGCCCGCTGGGCCATGGACTGGTACTACCCCATCCTCGGTGGGGTGCTGCGAGGCGAGCCGGCCCACGCCCGCGTGGCCGCCTTCTGGGACACGTTCGTGGTCGAGGGGCGGGGCGTGCGCTGCGTCTCGGACCGCCCGTGGGTGACCGCGGCCGAGACCTGCGAGCTGGTGATGGCCCTCGACGCGATCGGCGCCCACGACCGGGCCCACGAGCTGTTCGCGTGGGTGCAGTTCCTCCGCCACGACGACGGCGCCTACTGGTGCGGGATGAACTTCCCCGACGGCGCGTTCCACGAGACCGGCCAGCACTTCACCCCCGACCACCCGACGTGGAACTCGGCCGCGGTGGTGCTGGCCGCCCAGGCGCTGGGCGGCACCGGCCCCACCGCCGGGCTCTTCCGGGGCGAAGGCCTGCCCACGGGCCTCAGCGCGGAGGAGCTCCTCCAGGCCGGGGTCGAGATCGAAGCCGAGCGCGTCCGCCCGCGCGTCGGGCCGTCGCCCGCGCACGAGGCGCCGCCGCCCGAGGGCTGAGACGGACCGGCCGTACTCTCCCGTCGGGGCGGATCCGGCTGCGACCTTCCCCAAACGGCCACCTCCGGACCGTCAGCTCGCCGGTCGCCTCAGCACCCGGAGGCTCCCGGTCGTGGCGGCGGGCACGAAGCCGTCGGCCACCGCCCGCTGCCACACCCGGAACGGCGCCTGGCCCCCGTCGGCCGGGTCCTCGAAGACATCGTGGATCGCCAGCCGGCCGCCCGGCGCGACGTGGCGGGCCCACGCCTCGTAGTCGGCCATGGCGACGTCGTCGGCGTGACCGCCGTCGACGAACAGCAGGCCGAGGGGAGCACCCCAGAGCGCGGCCACCGTGACCGACTCCCCCACCACCGCGACCACCGAGCCCTCGAGGCCGGCGTCCTCGACCGTGCGGCGGAAGAACGGCAGGGTGTCCATCCGACCGGTGCGCGGGTCGACGACCTCGGGGTCGTGGTGCTCCCACCCGGACTGGTTCTCCTCCGACCCGCGGTGGTGGTCGACGGAGACCAGCACGGTCCCGGCCTTCCTGGCGGCGGCGCCGAGGTACACGGCCGACTTGCCGCAGTACGAACCGACCTCCAGCAACGGCCCGACGGCCGCCCCCTCCAAGCCGGCCCGGTGGAGCGCCGCCCCTTCGTCGTCGGGCATGAAACCCCGCGCGGCGCGCGCCGCGGCGAGCAGGGCGTCATCCACCGACGGGACCTCCGGCGGGGAGACGGCGG
>WBZR01003521.1_pt1 | contig 13969 bp, 11 predicted proteins | sample 5204231 | NCBI WGS metagenome assembly WBZR01 (sample SAMN12412403, study PRJNA552823) | activated sludge metagenome | isolation source: activated sludge from anammox sidestream of wastewater treatment plant... | place: USA: Virginia | collected 2017-08 | reverse complement strand
CCGCGCGTGTTCAGTACCGGGCGCCCAACTTTAAATCGTCCCGCCTGGCCAGCGCGCCGCCTGCGCCAACGGCGATGGCCGTGCAGGATGGCGTGCTGCCGGATGGGTTCTTCTCGACGACCAACCTGCCGACCTACGTGAAGAATCCCGATGGCGCGTGGGTTCTCCCCCGGGAGCCGCGGATGGACGGCTGCCTGGTGCGCGGGCCGAACGGAACATGGTTCGTACGGGAAGCGCGCCGCGTGAAGCGTGGGGACGAGGTGGTCGTGGCGCTGCACGAGGACGGGAGGGACGGGGTGCTCGTGCATGCGACTGGGTTCGAGGCGCCGCCGGACGCAGCCGGCGACTTCCACTTCATGCAAAGCCAGGTGTCGCGCGAAAAGCCGATAGACTACGCCGCCATCGCGCGGATGCTGGTCGAGGAGAAGCGGCGCGGAGGGTACATCATCTGGGTCACGGGTCCCGCGCTGGTTCACTCTCGCGCGCGCGCCAACATGGTGTGGTTCATTCGCAACGGCTTCGTGCAGGCGCTGCTCGCAGGAAATGCGGTGGCGGTGCACGACATCGAGGCGGCAGTGGTCGGTACGACGCTTGGAATGACCTCTACCGGCGCGCCCACCGAGGGCGGCCATTCGGCGCACATGCGCGCGATCAATACCGTCCGCCGCGCTGGATCCATAGAGGCCGCCGTGGAGGCAGGGATCATCCGGGACGGGATCATGCGCGCGTGTGTGATGGAGCGCGTGCCATTCGTCCTCTGCGGATCCATCCGCGACGATGGCCCCCTGCCGGGCGTTATCACCGATACGATCGAGGCGCAGGACGCGATGCGCGCGCACTGCATCCGCGCGACAACGGCCGTGATGCTCGCGACCGCGCTTCACTCCATCGCGGTCGGCAACATGCTTCCGGCCTACTACGAGGACGCAGAGCGCGGCCTCTGCGAGTTGCCCACCATCTCCGTGGACGCCGCGGAGTTTCTCGTGAGCAAGTTGAAGGACAGGGGCACGCACCAGGCCATCGGCGTGGTCACCAACGCGCAGGACTTCATGAGCATCCTCCGGCTGGCGGTCGAGGAAGCGATCCGCCGGTAGGGCCTCGCTAGGGCACCGTGACCTTCGGCACCACGTAGGTAGCGCGCAACGCCTCCTGGTATTCGGCGAAGAGCGCCTTGATACCATCGAACTCCTTCTTCACGAGGGTCCGGTACTCGAGGCGCGTCGCGAAGTCATAGAGGACGCTGGCCATCGCCTGTGCATCGGTCACGAAACCGGCGTGGCCAACGGCGGTGAGCGCGTCGGCTTCCATCTCATAGGTATGGTTTGGCGCGTTCGACGACTTGGCCGAGAAGCCAAGGCCCGGGATGTCGCTCGATACGCTTCCCGTCTCTTCGTAGCCCTGCGGCTTCCCGGGCTCGGGCGCGATGCCGGTGGCGCCGTACTTCTTCATGTATGCGAACCCGACTTCGGCGAGCGTACTCACGGCGATGCCGTCACGCGCCTTGCCATAGTGGTCAATCACGACCCGCGTGCCCGTGGCAAGCGCGGCCGCGCGCGCGGCGTTGTCCACCATTTCGGTCACCTGCTCGAGGTACACGGCGTCTGGGTAGCGGATGTAGAAGTCCGCGACTGTCTTGTCGGGCACGACGTTGGGCGCCGCTCCTCCCTCGACGATTACGCCCTGGATGCGCGTCTCCGGACGAAGGTTGCTCCTCAGTCCGTCAATGTGGTTGAAGAGCTCGATCACGGCGGTGAGCGCGTTCCGCCCATTCCACGATGTGAGCTGGTGGGCCGGTGCACCGTAGAACGTGTACTTGGTGCCGTTGATATTCATGCAGCAGGTGCCGAAGCCCGCGGCCGGACGCGTCGTCGCCGATGAGGAGTGGGAACGGAGCAGGATGTCGGCGCCGCGGAAGATCCCCGCGAGGTGCATGTCGGTCTTGGCGTTGGGCGGCATCATCTCCTCGCCAGGCGTGCCGTAAACGGTGACCGACCCGGGTTGGCCGCTCTTCTTGAGATACTCCGCCATCGCCACGGCCGCCGCAAGGCCGATCGGGCCCTGCGTGCTGTGCTGGTCGCCGTGGAACGCACCCTGCGTGCCACGGAGCGCGTCGTACTCGACGATCACGCCAAGGTTCGGCGAGCCACGCCCGCCCTTCCACCGGGCGACGAACGCGGTCTTGAGGTTCGCGACGCCAATCTGGACGTCGAAGTCGTGCGCCCTGAGCCAGTCGCCAAGGATCTTCACCGACCGCTCCTCGACGAACCCGACCTCCGGGTGGCGCGTGATGTCGTCGCCCATCGTCAGCAGTTCGGTGTCCATCAACTGCCTGGCCCGGGCGGCAACCTCGTCGCGGGCGGCATTCGGCCCGGTGAGCTTCGCCACAAGGTCCGGCACCCCGAGCGATGCCTCCAGTTCCGCGATCTTGCGGATCACGCCACGCGCGGCCTCGCGCTCAGTGGGCGTCTCTTGCGCGCGCACGGCCCCACCCCATGCCGCGACGAGAAGAACGGCCGCTGTGATTCGACGCATGACTCGATCCTCCGGTGAACCGGCTCAGGTGGGAACGACTTCTCCGGGCTTCTCAGGAAACTCGCCTTCCCAGCGCGCCATCACGGCGGTCGCAAGCGAATTACCCATGAGGTTGATGGACGTGCGCGCCATGTCCATGAATGCATCCACGCCAAGGATCACCGCGATCGCTTCGAGCGGGAGGTTGAACATGGCGAGCGCGCCCGCGAGGATGACGAGCGATGCACGCGGCACGGCGGCCACTCCCTTGGACGTCAGCATGAGCGTGAGCATCATCAGGAGCTGCTGGCCGAAGCTCATGTCTATGCCGCCGGCCTGCGCGGCGAACACGGAGGCAATGGCAAGGTACAGTGTGGAGCCGTCGAGGTTGAACGAGTAGCCTGCCGGGAGCACGAATGCGACGATCCGCTTCGGAATCCCGAACCGCTCGAGGTTCTGCATCATCAGCGGAAGCGCTGCCTCGCTGGAGGCGGTCGAGAACGCGATCAGCCAGGGCTCTTTGGTGGCCCTCCAGAACGGCCTGATCGGGACGCGGAAGATGAGGGCCACCGGCAGGAGCACGCACAGCACGAAGACGATAAGGGTGCCGTAGAGCGTAACCACCAGGATCGCCAGGCTCTTCAGGACGGTGATGCCGCTCGCGCCGACCGTGACGGCAATCGCGCCGCCGATGCCCCACGGCGCAAACGCCATGACGATCGCGACAAACTTGAACATCACCTCGGCCAGCGACTCGCAGAACTCCAGCATCACCTGACGCGGACGGCCCTGCACCCGCGCCAGGGCCACGGCGAAGAGGATCGAGAAGAGCACGACCTGGAGCACCTCGTTCTTCGCCGCCGCCTCGAAGAAGCTCTGCGGCACGGCGTGCTCGACGACCCCGGCGAACGTAATCTTCGTCGCCGCGTACCCTTCCGCCACATCCGCGCTCGCACTGGAGAGGGAAATGCCCGCCCCTGGCTTCACCAGGTTCACCGCGCCGAGCCCGAGGAAAAGCGCGATAGTCGTGACTATCTCGAAGTAAACGATGGAGCGCAGGGCGAGCCGGCCCACGCGGCGCATGTCGTCGCCGTGCCCCGCGATCCCAACCACAAGCGTGCTGAACAGAAGCGGTACGATCAGCGTCTTGATGAGGCGGAGGAAGACGGTGGAAAGCGTTCGCGCGAATGCCGTGACGTTCGGATGTTCGGCCGCCGGGAGGAGCCACCCCGCGAGGATGCCGATGACCATCGAGATCAGGATCCACTGCGTCTGCGAGATCTTCTTGCGCGCGGGAGCGTTGGGCTCGGTTGCCATCGCTGGAGGGGCGTGGGGGAGTGGAGGAAGCCGGGTCAGGCGGCGTTTCGGAGCCGCGACCTGGATCTGCCGTACATGAAATAAATCGCGAGGCCGACGATGAGCCAGACCGCAAAGCGCACCCATGCCTCCCACGGCAGGCCCGTGATCACGAATACGCACGCCAGTGCGGCAAGGATGGCCACCGGCCAGACAAACGGCACGCGGAACGGCCGCGGACGGTCCGGCTCGATGACCCGCAGCACGAGCACGCCCACCGCAACGAGCGAGAAAGCGAAGAGCGTCCCGATGTTGGTCAGGTCGTATGTCTCGCCGGCGTCGCCAACGAGCCCGCCAAGCGCGACGAGTGAGCCAATCGCCAGCGTCGTGAGGTACGGCGTGCGGAATCGCGGATGGATCTTCGCTGCCCACTTCGGCAGCAGGCCGTCCCGCGCCATCGCCATGAAGATACGGGCCTGCCCGTACTGAAACACCAGGAGCACCGCGCTCGTGGCCACCACGGCGCCAAGCGCGATGAACCACGTGAACTTCTGCAGGCCAGCCTGGTTGAAGGCCGCGGCAAGTGGATCGTTGGCAAGGAGCTGCTTGTACGGCACGATTCCGGTTGCCACCGCCCCAACGGCAACGTAGATGACCGTACAGACGAGCAGCCCCAGCAGGATGCCACGCGGCATCGTGCGCTGCGGGTCTTTGGTCTCCTCGGACGCAGTTGAGATGGCGTCGAAGCCTATGTACGCGAAGAAGACTATTGCCGCGCCCTGGTGGATACCGCGGAAGCCGTTGGGCGCGAACGGCTTGTAGTTGTCCATGTTGATGTGCTGCACGCCGATCACCACGAACACGGCGAGCACGACGAGCTTCACGAGCACCATCGCCTTGTTCACCCGCATGCTCTCGCGCACGCCAACCAACAGCAGCCACGTGATGAGCGCAACGATGGCAAACGCGGGAACGTTGAGCAGCACCGGAACCCCGGCGATGTGCGGCGCATCGGCAATGAGCGCCTTGAGCGGCGAGTTGGGAGCCGCGAGGATGACCTCGCGGTAGCCGTGCGCCAGCCATCCTGGGATATTGATGCCGAAGCCCGAGAGGAGCGACACGAAGTACCCGCTCCAGCTGATCGCGACGGCGATGTTGCCCACGGCGTACTCGAGAATCAGATCCCACCCGATGATCCACGCGATGACCTCCCCGAGCGTGGCATACGTGTAGGCGTACGCGCTGCCGGCCTGCGGAATCATCGAGGCCAGCTCGGCGTAACAGAGCGCGGCTAGCGCGCAGATAGCGCCGAGCAGGAGGAACGAAAGCACGAGCGCCGGGCCGGCCCCGTAGCGCACCACGGTAACGCCATCGGCGGCCATCTGTCCGGCGGCGGCGGTTCCGATCGAGGAGAAGATTCCCGCCCCGATCACCGCTCCGATCGAGAGAGCCACCAGGTCAACCGTGCCAAGCGTGCGGCGAAGGCCCTTGCCGCTGTCGCCGTCGTCCGGAACCAGGTCAGCTATCGGCTTGCGGGCAAACAGTGACGTCACGGGCCTCCTCGCTTGGCTTGGTTGCCGGCTGCGGCTCCGGTCAGATGAACAGCGGCGCCAGCACGAGCGTGATGGTGCTCAGGAGCTTGATCAGCACGTGCAGCGACGGCCCGGCGGTGTCTTTGAACGGATCGCCGACGGTGTCGCCAACCACCGCTGCTTTGTGCGCATCGGACTTCTTGCCACCGTGCACGCCCGTCTCGATGTACTTCTTGGCGTTGTCCCACGCGCCGCCGCCGTTGTTGAGGAACCCGGCCATCATGATCCCGGCTACGGTCGCGATCATGAGGAAGCCGGCGACAGCCTCTGCGCCAAGCCGTTCGCCATCGCCGCCGATCGCGCGGAACGAGACGCCAACGACGATCGGGAAGAGCACGACCAGCGCGCCAGGCAGCACCATCGCCCGGAGGGCCCCCTTGGTGACGATGTCAACGCACGCGCCGTAATCGGGGTTGTCCGTCCCCTGCATGATGCCCGGCTTCTCGCGGAACTGCCGCCGTACTTCGGTGATCACGCTCTGCGCGGCGTGGCTCACCGCGCGCAGCGCGAGCGAACTGAACCAGAACACGAGCATCGCACCGAGGAGCGCCGCGACGAATACCGGCGGCTTGGAGAGGTCAACGTGCAGCACGCTGCTCGTGTAGTGCTGCACCTCGTCGAGGTACGCCGAGAAGAGCAGGAATGCGGCAAGCGCGGCGGACCCGATCGCGTAGCCCTTGGTGAGCGCTTTCGTGGTGTTGCCCACGGCGTCCAGACGATCCGTCTTCTCGCGGATGGACTCGGGCTGCCGCGACATCTCCACTATGCCGCCAGCGTTGTCGGTGATGGGCCCGAACACGTCCATCGCCAGGATGTAGCCGGCCGAGCCAAGCATGCCCATCGTCGCCACCGCGGTGCCGAAGAGGCCGCCCGCGGGCTCGCCGTTGATCACGATCCCGCTCGACCGGCCGAGCAGGAAGCTCGAGACGAGCGCAATGCCGATCGTGATTACCGGCAGCACGGTGGATTCCATGCCGACGGAGAGCCCCATGATGATGTTGGTTGCGGGGCCGGTGAGCGATGCATCCGCGATCGCCTTCACCGGCCGGTAGCGGTACTCGGTGTAGTACTGGGTGATGAAGACGAAGGCCACCGACGTGGCTACGCCAACCATCGCGCAGAGGAAGAAGTGCCACCACGCGTCGGGGGCGTCGGGCGATGCAAGGAGCGTGCGGCAGATGAAGAAGATCGCGACCGAAGCCAGCGCGGTCGTGAGATAGAACCCGCGGTTGAGCGCGTTCATCGGGTCTTCGTCTTCACGTGCCTTCACGGACATGATCCCGATGATCGAGGCGACGATGCCAGCGGCGCCGATGACGAGCGGGAAGAGGATGCCGCGGACGCCGAACGACTGGTAAAGGAGTACGCCAAGGATCATCGCGCCGATATTCTCGGCGGCGGTTGACTCGAAAAGGTCAGCGCCGCGCCCAGCGCAGTCACCAACGTTGTCGCCAACGAGGTCCGCGATCACGGCCGGGTTGCGCGGGTCGTCCTCGGGGATCCCCGCCTCGACCTTGCCGACGAGGTCGGCGCCGACGTCGGCCGCCTTCGTGTAGATGCCGCCGCCAAGCTGGGCGAAGAGCGCCACGAAGCTCGCCCCGAATCCGTAGCCGACGATCAGGAACGGAATCTTCTGGGCCCACAGGTCGGCGCCCATGCCGGCGGGCGCGAAGGCCGAGAGCATGGCGAAAAGGCCGCCGACGCCCAGGATTGACATCCCTACCGTGAAGAGGCCGCTCACCGCGCCACCGCGCAGTGCGGTCTGCAGCGCAGCGTTCAGCGAACTCGTGGCGGCGGCGGCCACGCGGATGTTCGTGCGTATGGACACCCACATGCCCATGTACCCGGCGATCCCGGATGAGAGGGCACCGAGCAGGAACGAGATCGTGACGTAGAAGGCGAGCATCGCGCGATCGCTCACCGGGTCGGTAGGCAGCGACTGCCGCAGGACGCCGTAGCCGAACGCGAGAAGGATCGCCACGAGCACGGCGAGCATCGCGATCGTGCGGTTCTGCCGGCGCAGGTATGCCTCGGCACCCTCCTGAATGGCGTCTGAAATCTTGCGCATCTCCGGCGTGCCGGTGTCACGGGCGAGGACCCAGCGGGCAAGCACGACGGCAAAGGCGAGCGCACCAGCGCTGCCGCCCAGGACGATCCAGAGCAAAGTCGAAAGGGACATTGTGGGGTGTTATGTCGAATTCTTGCCATCGGGAGCACGCCCTCCGGCGACCGCCGGTGGCAGCACCATCAACCGTGGGCCATCTCGTTATGGCGTCACAGTTTGCACGGAAGCGTGGAAAGTTAAGTATTGAGCCGCGCCGGGGGTAGTGTCGCCGCGGTGGCAGCAGGGCGGCTACGGCTGCCGGCGCGCCGGATATTCGAGCCGGTCGTCAGGCTGGCGCGCTGGCGGTGATGGATGTGGTGTCCTTGACAGGAGTGCCGTCGGCGCGGACGGCTGGACGGAAGCGCACCTCATCTAGCATCGCCCTGATCTTCCGGTTGTAACCCGCGTCCCGGCTCTCGTTGAAGTGAAGGAGTCGTGCGTTCCCCTTCTCATCCACCTCGAACACGGCCACGAGGGTGTATGGGCGGACCTTGGCCGGCACGGGCAATGGGAGCAGTGCGAGGTTCGTCACGGACGGCGGATAGACGCGCGAGCTCCCACCGCCAGTTCCCGGCCCGTTGCCGGATCCAGTCCCGGTTCCCGAGCCAGACCCGACCCCACCCCCCGTTCCCGTGCCGCTTCCCGCGCCATCACCGCCCGTTCCCGCGCCCGAGCCGGTGCCAGGCAGCTTCGATACCGCGGCTGGCAACGGTTCCGCCGTAGGGAGTTCCGGCTTGAGCTCCGGCGGCTTCACGACCGGCTGCGGGGCCACGATCGGCTGCGGGACCTGGGGCGTCTCGCGCTCCTGCGCGGCAGATGGCGGCGGAGGCGCAACCTCTATGTACAACGCGCGCTCCGAACCTCCGCCCCGACGTCCGCCGCCACCACCGCCCGCCGGCCCCTTACCGCCGGCGCCTTCGTTCCGGCTCACGATCATGTCGTGCGCGATCACCGGGCCGATTATCAGGAAGGCGATAATCGCGTGCAGGAGGATGGACGCGGCGATGCTCGTCACCCGGTTCTGGGGCGGCAGCGGAAGCCCGACCGGCGGGCGGTATGGCCTGTGGGGACCCGGAGGCGGTGCGGGTTCGGTTTCCATGACGTGTTAAATGATACGACCGGCGAACCACGAAAGGTTCGCCGGCCGCACCAATAGATGCCCTGTGGCTACGGTTTGCTGCCCGGGACGGGTGGCGTGGTGCCGATCACCTTGACACCCGCGCCTCGCGCCTGGTCCATCGCGAAGATCACGTCCTGGTACTTCACCTCGGGGTCGCCCTTGATGAAGATGATCTTTTCCGGACGCGGCTCGTAGATCTTCTTGAGCTCGTTGAACAGTTCCCCCCTCTGGACTTGCGTCTTGTTGATGAGGAACTGCTCGCCGGGATTCACCTCGAGCACGATCTGGTTGACCTTCTGGTTCTTCGGCGGCGGCGTCACCGTAGGATCGGGCAACTGGACGTCGAAGGCCTTTCGCCCCATCGGGATGATGACCATGAAGATGATCAACAGCACGAGGAGCACGTCAATCATTGGCGTGAGGTTAGGCTCGGAATTGAAGCCGCCTTTGCCACCTCCGGCACTCATGCCCATTATTTTTTCCCTCCGCCGAGGCCCATGTCCTGGCCAGCGTTGTCAGACTCGATGAGCGACTGCGTGCCCTTGGTCTGGTCTGTGACAAGCGCCGCTACGCGCACGCCCTGGTGGGCGGCGATGTCCATGGCGTCAATGATGCGCTGGTACTTCAGGTTCCGGTCCGCCTTGATGAACAGGATCTTATCCTGGGTGCGGACGTCGTAGATGGCCCGGATCTTGGACGGCAGTTCTTCGTCCGAGTAGGGCTTCTTGTCGAGGTAGAACTTGCCCTCGGCGTCAATCCCGAGGATGACGTCCTCGTCCTCGTTCGGATGCGGCCTGATGTTCTGTCCTTCCGGCGGGACCGCATTGAAGCCGGCCAGCAGCTGCGGGATCACGATCATGAAGATGATCAGCAGCACGAGCATGACGTCAATCATCGGCGTCACGTTCGGCTCGGCCCTTACGCCGTCATTGCTGAGTTGTACAGCCATCGGTTACCTCCCCGAGTGGTTGGTATCCAAACGGCTCAGACCTTGGCCGCGTTCTGCGCGGCGGTGTTGAACTCGCGCGTGAAGCGGCTGCGGCCGAACTCGCCCGAGACGCCCTTGATGAGATAGTCAATCATTTCCTTCGACGAGTACGTCATCTCGGCCGTGATGTTGTCAACCTTCGTCTGGAAGTAATTGAACATCCACACCGCCGGGATTGCGACGAGGAGGCCGAAGGCGGTCGTGATGAGCGCCTCGGCGATACCCGCCGAGATCGCGCCAAGGCCGCCGCCGCCGGACTGCGCCATGCCCGTGAAGGCGTTGACGATGCCCATCGTGGTGCCGAGGAGGCCGACGAACGGCGCGGTGGCGCCTGTGGTGGCGAGCACGCCGAGTCCGCGCTTGGTGAGGACGATCGTCATCAGCATCTCGCGCTCGACGGCGCGCTCGGCGGAGTTGATGTCCGAAACCGTCACGGAGCCATCGGCGATGAGCGGCTTGATGTCGGCGAGCGCGTTGCCGAGGACGCGGGCAACGTGCGACTTCTTGTAGCGCTGGGCAAGGTTGATCGCCTCGGCGAGGTTGTCCTCCTCGAGGAACTGGGAGAACTCAGGGGCGAACTTGCGCGTCTGGGATGCGGCAACGCGCAGGGCCCACCACTTCTGGATCATGATGGTGAGCGACCAGATGGACATGATTGCCAGGGTGAAAACGATGCCCTTGGCGAATGAGCCCATGGTGCCGTACAGCTCAACCAGGGAGAGATTCATGACTCAAATGCTCCGGCAAGAGTGAGAGACTGGGGCTACTTCTGGATTGCAAATACGAACGGCTGCTGCACGAGCTGGCGGACGCGCTTGTTGCCGACCTCCGCCGGGATGAATCGCATGCCTGGCAGCGCTGCGCGCACGGCGGCCTCGAACAGCGGGTGCGAGGTCTTCAGCACCTTGAACGAGCCCGGCTCGATGCGGCCGAGCGTGTCCACCACGAACTGCGCGAGCACCTCGCCTTCGACGCCCGCCGACTTCAGGATGTCGGGGTATCGCGGGCGCGCCGTATTCGAGGCCTCGGTCACCGGCTTCTCGACCATGAACTCGAAGTACGGCTGGTCGCCTTCCGGCTTTGCCAGGACAGCCGGGCCTGCTGCGGCCTTGGCGGCCTGCACTCCCTTGCCCGAGAAATCGGCCTCGTTGGTCAGCTTCGCCGTGAGGTCAATATCCGGCAGGACGTTCGGGATGTTCACCGGGGCGGTGAGCACCTGGAAACTCTGCGGCGGCGGCGGAGCCTGGGCGGGCGGCGGCTTCGGCGGAGGCGGCTCGTCCTTTTTCACCTCCACGAAGCTCACCTTCTCCTCGACCTTCTCCTTCTCCTGCGTCGCCTGAAGCGTTGCCTTCACCGCGAGCACGATGAGCACGGTGTGCAGCACCAGGCTCATTATCGTGCTCCCGACGGAGCGCTGCTTCTGGGGTTTCGACTCCAGCAGGTTGTTGAACAAAATGACACCTCGTGCGTGCTGTGGCCCAACTCGAAGTGGCTTGCGGACACAGGATAGTAAAACGCGTTACATGGGGCCGTAATGGCGTGAAGATTAAGATTTCCTTAAGTCAGCGTTAGGTGTTCCTTGCTCCGCTGGCCACCTGGGGAAGGGTCACCGTAAAGGTGGTGCTGCGGCCGAGGCGGGACGCGACGTCAATCCGCCCGTCGTGCGCTTGTGCAATCCACTGTGAAATCGCGAGCCCGAGGCCGGCTCCCCCGCCAGTTGCGCGCGTACGGGCAAGGTCGGCGCGCCAGAACCTGTCGAAGACGAAGGGAAGGTCGGCCGCCGCGATACCGATTCCGTCGTCGCGCACGGTGACGATTGCCTCGTCGTGACCGGCCTCGAGCGAGATCTCGACCGTTCCCCCGGACGACGTGTACTTCACGGCGTTCGTCGCGATGTTGAGGAATAACTGGCGGAGTCGTTCCGGGTCGCCTTCGACGGCAACGGGCTCCATGCGGGGCATCGTGACCGTGATGCCGCGCTCTTCGCCCAGGATCTGCGCGGTCTCCGCCACGTCGCGGATCACCAGTTCGAGGTCGAGGGGCACGCGCACGATGTCGAAGCGGCCCTCGTCGGCCCTGGCCAGCGTAAGGAGCGACTCGACGAGGCCCGTCATGCGCGACACCTCGTGCAGGGCTTCTTCCAGCGCCACCGCGTGCTCGTGCGCATCACGCGGCGTCGCCATGGCGCGCTCTACGTCGGCGCGGATCACGGCGAGGGGGGTGCGAAGTTCGTGGCTTGCGTCGGCGGTGAAGCGGCGCAGGGCGCCGAACGACACCTCGAGCCGCGAAAGCATGTCGTTCAGCGTCCTTGCGAGGCTGCCGAACTCGTCGCGGGCATCGCCCTCGACGACCACACGACGGTGAAGCGACCGGCCGTCGGTGATGGCGCCCACGTCGGCAACCACCCGCTGCACGGGCTCGAGGATCCGCCCGCCAAGCATCCAGGCCGCGAGCAGCGCCACGGCGATGAGCAGCGGCGCCGAGAGCAGGGCGACGCTCACCATCTCCCTCGTCGTCTCAGTCACGCGCCTCATCGAGACGCCGACGACGATGCGGCGCACGCCCCCGCCGAGCGGCGGGTCGTGCAAGCTGGCTACGAGGATGACGTCGTCGAAGTTCAGCGATACGACCCGCGGCTCGCCTCCGCGTCTGATCGAATACGCGGCGCCCGTCAGGCGGTCGAGATCCTGCCGCCAGAGCCCACGGATGTCGCCGATGAGCGCGTTGTTTGCGGCCTGCGCCTGGATCTGACGCACGTCGTGCGACCAGTAAAAAACCTGTGTCGAGTCGCCGATGATGATGTAGCCGGGAAGGTGATCCAGGAGCGAGCTGACAGCCGGCGTGAACGGCGAGGTTGGGGTGCCGAGGGCGTCCACCGCGACGCCGCGAAAGCTCTGGCGCTCGATGATCCCGCTCGCGAGCGCGGCGGTGTTGGTCGCCTCCTCGCCGATCTGCGCGGTGACCGCTGCGCGGCGCTGCGCAATGAGAATGGCGACGAGCAGCGCCAGGGCGCCAATCGTCGCGCCTCCGTACGACGCCATGATGCGCGAGCGAACGGACGCCACGGCTGGCCCCTAGCCCTTGATCACGTACCCGACGCCGCGAACCGTCGTGATGAGCCTCTTCCGGCCCTTGTCGTCAACCTTCTTGCGAAGATGGTTGATCACGACGTCCACGATGTTAGTGCCGGAGTCGAAGTGGTATCCCCACGCGTACTCCGTGATGAGCGTCCGGCTCATCACCTTCCCCGCGTGGCGCATCAGGTACTCGAGGACCAGGTACTCCTTGGGGGTGAGCACGATCGGCGCGCCGCCGCGGCTCACCTCCCGCGAGTCCAGATCAACCGTGAGGTCCGCAACCTTGAGCACCGGCGACGCTATGGCGCGCGGACGCCTCGACAGCGCCTCGACCCGGGCGAGGAGTTCCTCGAAGGCGAACGGCTTGGTGACGTAGTCGTCCGCGCCCGCGCGCAGGGTCTCGACTTTTGCATCCACGGCGTCCTGCGCGGTGAGAACGAGCACCGGACGCTCGAAGCCCTTCGCTCTCAGACTCCGCAGAATCTCGATTCCAGACCGCCGCGGGAGGCGCAGGTCGAGCACGAGGAGATCGTACGGCTGCGTGGACGCGAGGCGCTCGCCTTCGCCGCCGTCGGCAACGAGGTCCACGGTGTAGCGCTGCTCCTCGAGGCCGCGCTTCACGAAGCTGCCGACCGTCGGATCGTCCTCGATGACGAGCACCTTCACGGCGCCGCCCGAAAGCGCGCTGCAGCGGACGCGCGGGAGCGCCGGGTCACTCTTCGACTCCTGGCAGGACCACGCGGAAAGTGCTTCCCTGGCCCACGACGCTCTCCACCTCCAGGCGGCCGCCGTGGTCCTGGACGATCCCATAGCAGATGGACAAGCCGAGCCCAGTCCCCTTCCCCGCCTCCTTCGTAGTGTAGAACGGCTCGAAGATCTTGCCGAGTTCGGACCGGGGGATTCCGGCGCCCTGGTCTATGACCTCGGCGATGACGCACTCCGACGGACTGCGGCCCCGCCGAGTGCGCACGACCACCTTCCCGGGCCTGTCGGCCATTGCATCCATTGCATTGAGAAGCAGCGCCATGAACACCTGCACGAGTTGCTCACCACTGGCACGCGGCACCCTCGGCACACCCCGGTCGAGATCCGGCTCGAGCGGAAGCCGCTTGAAGCGCACGTGGTGCTTGAGGAGCATCAACGTGCGCTCGATCACCTCGTTGATGTCCACCCGCTCCCGCAGCGGCTGCTTGGGGCGGCTGAAGTCGAGCAGCCCGTCCACGATCTGCTTGCAGCGCGCCACTTCGTTGTCAATGATCGTGAGATACTCCGGGATGTCGG
>WBZR01003517.1_pt1 | contig 13981 bp, 14 predicted proteins | sample 5204231 | NCBI WGS metagenome assembly WBZR01 (sample SAMN12412403, study PRJNA552823) | activated sludge metagenome | isolation source: activated sludge from anammox sidestream of wastewater treatment plant... | place: USA: Virginia | collected 2017-08 | reverse complement strand
GCCCTGCCATCCCGGCATCCCGCCGCAATATCCCTGCGCCAGCATCTGCGCGTCGGCGCCTTGATCGAACAAATTCCCCTGCACGAGTTCCTCCATCTGGAAAGGATTCTCCTCAGGGTTGACCGCTCCCGCATGGACGAGGGCAGGCATCAGGCTGCCGACCACGAACGCGACGCCCCGTATGGACTTGCTCATGTGAATTACCCCGCCGTTGGCAAACGCCCAGAATACGAAAATGCAATCCGGCCTCGGGCACGTCGGCCATCGACGCCGCCACGTCCCGTAACCAAAGAATAGTCCGGGAACCTCAGTTCCGCGCGGGCGAACGGAGGCGCCGGGAGCGCCGGAACATCAAGGATTGATCGTGGACAACCCCGGGCCTCCGCGCGAGGTATCGCGGCGCGCGGCCACTGCCCGGGATCCCGGCGCGCTACGGTTCGGTGCCGGTCCTGACCGGATAGCCGGCATCGCGCCAGCCGGCCATGCCGCCGTCCAGCGCCACCGCGCGCCGGAACCCCATCTCGCGCAGGGTCGCCGCCGCCAGCGTGGAGATGAGGCCGAGCGCGCAGTAGGTGAGCACGTGCCGGGTGGGGTCGGGCAGTTCCTTGTTGACGCGCAGCTCGAGCTGGCCGCGCGGCAGCAGGCGGGCGCCGGGAATGTGCCCCTGCTCGTAGGCGTCGCGTTCGCGCACGTCGAGCACGGCGAGCTCGCCGTCGCCGGCCTCGACGCGGTTCTTCAGTTCGGCGAGCGACATGAACGGCACCTTCGCGGCGGCCTCGGCGAGCAATTGATCGACGGTCTTGCCGCCGCTCATGTTGGTACGGAGCGCCTCGGTGAGATGAGCGGGCATCGTGAGGCTGAGATTACGCATGTTCTCCACGAACGCCGCGCGCTCGCGATGCTGCAGACGGGGATTGACCGCGAGCTCCCGGCCGAGCGTTGTGGGGCCATTGCCCTGATGATCGTGGGCGGGGTAGACCTTGTATGCCGGGTCGAGCCGCAGGATGCCGTCGAACAGGCTGTCGTAGAGCGCATCCGGGTCGCCGGTCGGCAGATCGGTGCGGCCGGTGGCGCCGGACAGCAGCGTGTCGCCGGTGAACACGCAGTCGCCGACCTTCACGCAGATCGAATCGCGCGTGTGCCCTGGCGTGTACATCGCCTGCATGCGCAGCCTGCCGACCGCCAGCAGCTCGTCGTCCTCCAGGCGCAAGTCGACGAACGGCGCCGGACTGTGGCGATGCATGACCACGGGCACCTCGAGCTGGCGCGCCATCTCCCTGGTCGCCGAGTAGTGATCCGCGTGCGTGTGGGTGTCGATGAGGAAACGGATGCGCAGGCTGTTGCGCGCTGCCAGGCCGAGGTAGCGATCGATCCGGCTGAGCTCCGGATCGATCAGCACCGCGGCGCAGCTGTCGGGGCAACCGACCAGATACGATCGGCAACCACCCGTGGCGATGGTTTCAAGTATCATCCTTCCCTCCTGCTGGAACGGATAACGCGGCCCGGTCGAGAGACAATCCTACCCGCCGGCAGCGCGCGCGCACAACCGCCGTGCCGGCGCGCGAGGCCGCCGGCCCCCCGCGCGCGGCCGGTCGGTGTGGAGGCGCGCGCGCCGCGGTGTATCATCCATGCTCGACCGACCTACCGCCGCCAGGAGGTTCTTCAGCATGTCCAAGTGGCTGCTGCTTTCCGCCGCGATCCTCGCCGAGGTTGCCGGCACCAGCTTTCTGAAGGCCTCCGAGGGCTTCACGCGGCCCTTGCCGTCGGTGATCGTCGCCGTGGGCTATGGCGCCGCGTTCTATTTCCTCTCGCTCACCCTCAAGGTGATCCCCGTCGGCGTGGCCTACGCCGTCTGGTCGGGCGTGGGCGTGGCGCTCATCGCCATCATCGGGTGGGTCTTCTTCGGGCAGCGGCTCGATGCGCCGGCCATCCTCGGCATGGGCATGATCATAGGCGGGGTCATCGTCCTGAACGTATTCTCGTCGAGCGTCGCCCATTGAGACTGTCGCGGACTGCCGCGGCTCACCGCGGCCCGCGGCGTGTCGATAGGCGCTCCCCATGACCATCCGCGGCGCGTTTCCACTCGACGGCGGCTGCGCCTGCCGCGCCGTGCGTTATCGGATGACTACCCGGACGCTGTTCGTGCTCTGCTGTGACGGCCGGTGGTGCCGGCGCGAGACCGGTTCGGCCTTCGCCCTGCAGGCCCCGCTCCTGACCGATCGCGCCGTCCTGCCGGGGGCGATCCCGGGGCCGTGCCCACGCCGTCGTACAGCGGCAGGGAGCGGCGGATCGCGCGCCGCAGTACGCACTGGCCGGGGGCGGGCCTGGGGCGGCGCGGCCCGCGCTGTTCGCCGGCCGCTGGCGGACGATGTCTGTCGCGCCGCAGAATTATCACGTCGCATCGGCGAGGCGCACGATCAGTCTTGTTCCGTTCGAATTCTGGTATGGTGATTCGCACCATGACCTCTCCCTCGATAGAAACGATCTGTGCGCACCTCGGCTCCGATCACCCCGGCGCGGAACTGGGCCCGTTCCAGGCGCCGATCGTGCAGAGCACGCTGTTTCATCTCGGAACCTCGGCGCAGGCCGAGGAATTGTTCGCCGGCAGGCGCAAGGGCTACGCCTACTCGCGCTTCGGCAATCCGACGGTCGACGTCCTCGCGCAGGCCTATGCGGCGCTCGAGGACGGCGCCGAGGCGCTGGTCACCAGCTCGGGCAATGCGGCGGTGCATTGCGCGCTGTCGATCGCGCTGCGCGTGCGCGGCGGGCCGATCGTGGCGCCGCAGGACCTCTACGGCGGCAGCGTGGAGCTGCTGCGGGTGTTCGCTTCGATCTACGGCGCGGCGGTCGAGAACGTCGACGCCCGTGACGACGATGCCTGGCTCGCGGCCGTCGGCCGTGCCGGCGTGGTGCTGCTGGAGTCCCCGTCGAATCCGCTGCTGCGCCTGACCGACATCGCCGCGACGGTCGCCGCCGCACGCGCCGCCGGCGCGGTGGTCATCGTCGACAACACGGTGGCCACGCCCTACAACCAGCGGCCGCTCGCGCTCGGAGCGGATCTCGTGGTGCACTCGACCAGCAAGTATCTGAACGGCCACTCCGACATGATCGGCGGCTGCGTCGTCGCCCGCGAATCGCTCGCCCCCGAGGCGCGCGCCCTGCACAAGAATCTCGGCGCCACGGTCAACGCGATGGAGGCATGGCTCATCCTGCGCGGGCTGCGCACCTTCGCCCTGCGCATGGAGGCGCACAATCGCAACGGGCGCGCAATCGCGGAGTGGCTGGCGGCTCACCCGCGCGTGCGCCAGGTCTATTACCCCGGACTGGGCGAGGGCAATCACGAACTGTTCCGGCGCCAGATGCGGGCCGGCAGCGGGCTGCTGTCCTTCGAGATCGACGGCGGCAAGGCGGCGGCGCAGCGTTTTCTGGATCGCCTCGAGCTCGTGCTGCATGCCGTCAGTCTCGGCGGGATGGAGTCGCTGGCCACGCTGCCATCCGCCACCAGCCACCGCGGCATGGGCGCGCCGGAACGCGCGCTCGCCGGGATCGCCGAAGGTCTCGTGCGATTCTCCGTCGGCGTCGAGGCGGCCGAGGACATCAAGGCGGATCTGCATCAGGCACTTGCGGACTGAGGTCCGCTGCCGGACGCCCCGGCGACGAACGCGACGTTTGCACGTCGGCGGCCATCTGCTACTTTCAGTTGCAGGCGCGGACGGCAGCCTGCTGGAGGAAAGATGAAGGCAAATGGCGTGCTTGGAAGGCTGTGGATCGCAGCCGCGCTGCTCGTCGCAGTCGTACAGACGGGTATCGCCCATGCCGGGCAGACCGCGGCCGAGGTGGCCGAGGCGAGCGGCGAGGTCCATGCGCAGCGCGGCACCGAGGCGCGACGGACACTCGACCAGGGGGCCGCGGTATACGCCGGTGATCGCATCACTACCGCCGCCGACAGCAGCGTGGAGCTCCGCTTCTCGGACAATTCCCGCTTCGCGCTGGGCTCGAGCTCGGAGATGAACGTCGGGCTGTACGTCTACAAACCCGGCGACGATACCAGCGTCATGCGGACCGACATCCTCAAGGGCGTATTCCGGTTCGTGAGCGGTCTCATCGCCCGGCACAAGCCGCAGGCGGTGACGCTCAACACGCCGGTGGCGACCATCGGCATACGTGGCACGCACGTGATCGGTGAGGTCACGCCGACCTCCGCATCCATCGCGCTGATGGAGCCGGAGGAGGCCGGCAGGCCCACTGCCATCGAAGTCTCCAACCAGTACGGCAGCGTCGTCATCGACAAGCCCCGCTACGAGACCGTGATCCCCGACGCGCACAGCCCGCCCTCGCCGCCGCGCCTGGTGCAGACGCAGCGGATCGACACGCTGCTGCGTCAGATTCAGACCGCCCGCCGCCTGATCGTCCCGCGCACGGCACCGCGCCTGCCTTGAAGCAGCGCAGCGCGGGCGGGATCGCAGGCTGGTTTCGCATCGCCTTGTGCGCGACGGCGCTGGCGGCGCATGGATGCGCGTCGACGCCCTCGGCGCGCTATGACGCTGTCGCTCGCGACCTCGGTGTGCATCGGGAGGTCATCGAAGGGCGCGGCTACGCGCATGCGATCTATGCGCGCGCGCCCGCCGCCACCGGGGAATCCCTGCACGTCTACCTGGAGGGCGACGGCAGTCCATGGATGGACGAGACGCGCGTCGCGGAGGACCCGACGCCCTCGGAGCCTGTCGCGCTCGGGTTGTTGCGCGCGGATCCGTCGCCGGCGGTGCTGGTGGGCCGTCCGTGCTATCACGGTCTGGAATCCGCGAGCCGCTGCGACCCGCGCATGTGGACGAGCGCGCGGTACTCGGAGGCGGTCGTGGCCAGCATGGCCGGGGCGGTACAGCGGGTCGCGGCGCGTTACCGCGCCCGCCGCCTCGTGCTGATCGGCTACAGCGGCGGCGGCACGCTGGCGATGCTGCTGGCCGAACGGCTGGCGAACGTACGGGCGCTGATCACTATCGCCGGCAACCTCGACACCGATGCCTGGACGCAACTGCATGGCTATACATCGCTGACCGCGTCGCTCAATCCCGCACGCCGCGCGCCGCTGCCGGCCTCCATCGCGCAGTTGCACCTGGCCGGCGGCCGCGATCGGAACGTGCCGGCGGCGCTCATCGAACCGGTCGTCCGCCGGCAGGCCAGGGCGCAACTGCGGGTGTACGGCGATGCGGACCATGGCTGCTGCTGGACACGATTGTGGCCCCAGGTCCTCGGGGAGGTCGCGCGCCTGGGCGAAAACGCCGCCGAGGCCGCGCGCTGACGGGCCTGCGGCGGCGCCGTAGCGACGAACTAGAACTGCAGGCGCGCGCCGATCTCGAACAGATTGAGGTTGAGGTCCTCGTAGCCGACCAGCCCCTGATAGAGCACGTGGCCCGACCAGCCATTGCGGAAGTCGGCAGTCAGGGCGGCGGTGACGTTGCCGTAATTGCGATCGGGCGAATCCGTCGGCAGCAGGAAGATCGAGCCGCTGGTGTCGTCGACCAGCCGGCCGCGCGTGTCCTCGTTGTCGTTGTCGAACTCGTGCACGTATTCCGCGCCCACCTGCGGAAAGAGATCGAAGCGCTCCCCGCTGTACACCATCGTGAGGCGGCCGCCGACCGCGGTGGTGATCGACGTGAAGCTCTGATCCTCGATCTGCAGCGCCAGCCCGCTGCCCGGCCCGCCCGGATCGGACATGTGCTCGGTATACCCGTCGATGGAGGAATCCGCGACGTTGAGCCGTCCATAGGGGGTCAGCGTCCAGTTGCCGCGCACGAAGTCGTAGCCGCCCTCGAGGCTGCCGCCGAGGTCGCGGCTGGTGGTATCGGACAGGGCGTTCTGGTTGATCACCGCTGTGCCCGTCGGGGTGAACGGCGAGGTGATGGTGTAGGCGATGGTGCGCTTCTGATCGTGGTCGTTGTGACCGTAGCTCAGCATCGCGTTCACGTACGATCGCGCCGAGGGGAAGTAGCTCGCGTAGGCGGTCACCGAGACGCTGTCGGTCTCGAGAAAGCCGCTGTCGGCATTCAGGTCGGTGTCCTGCCGCGTATAGCCCAGGGCAAGTCCGACGATGGACTGGACGGTGAGCAGGTAGTCCACCCCGCCGGTGACGCCGTAGGAGTTCGTTCGGAATCCCGTCTCGCGGGCGGAGCTGTCCTTGTCCCCGAATCCGAAGTTGCCGTTGAGAAACACGCCCCACCGCCCGCTGTAGGGATAGTCGGCGCTGGCTCCGCCGCCGCGCTCCGCGCCGAGCACCTCCGCGGGCGTCAGCCGCTGGCCGTTGAGCGTCATGGTGACCGCCTCGCTGTCCTGATCCTTCTTCCGTCGCCGCTCCAGGCGCTCGCGCACCTCTTCATCCCTCCCCCCCGCGCCGTCCACCTCGATGGTCTGGATGACGGAGTTCTCCTCCGGCGCCATCCCCTGCAGCCCGGCCAGCGCGCCGCCGAGGTCGCCGCCCTGGCCCCGCGAACCGAGTATCCCGATGGCGATTTCGTTGCAGCGCGTCTGCAGATCGCTGCTCAACAGGTTGCCGGGCGGACAGATGAATTCGACCAGGGCGGCGGTTGTCTGCTGCGGCGGCGTCTGCGTCGCGCTCTGCAGTTCACCCTGTATCGCTGTCGTCGTCCCGGGACCGGGTATGACGGACTGGGCGGCGAGCTGCGTTGCACAGGCGAGCGTCAGTATCAGCGCACCCGAACCGGCGCGGATGTGGTCCATATCTGCCTCCCCCCAAGAGCTTCCTCCCCAGAGTTTAATGCAGGAGAAAGGCTATTGCCATCCTGTAGTTACCGGGCTTCTTTCCACCAAATCCTGCGGGCAGGTGCCCGGCGGCCGCAACGGCATCGCATCCGCTGTTGCCACGGGCGGCGGCATGTTGCGGAATCGAACGCCTGCGGGCCGCGCGCGCAAAGCCACCGCTGAAGGAGTTACCATTCCCCGTAACCATGACCAATGACGAACTGAAGCAGTGGCGCAAGGCCGAGCGGGCGCGCCTGATCGCGGCGCGCGTCGCCGTCGATGCGGCGACGCTCGCCGCCTGCCGCACCGCGATCGACGCGCACATCGAGCGTGCGTTTCCCGGGCTCCGGCGCGGGATCGTCGCGTTCTGCTGGCCGCACAAGCACGAGTACGACGCGCGCTTCCTCGCCCGCAGACTGCGCGACGCGGGCGCGCAGACCGCGCTGCCCGTGGTGCTTGCGCCGCGGCAGCCGATGATCTTCCGCCTGTGGAAGCCCGGTGACACGATGGCCAAGGGGGTGTACGACATTCCTTACCCCGCGGCCGGCGAGCCGGTGGAGCCGGATGCCGCGCTCGTGCCCATGAACGGATTCGACGCCGCCGGCTATCGCCTGGGCTACGGCGGCGGCTATTTCGATCGCACGCTCGCCGAGCTGCGCGCACGGCGGCCGGGCCACCCCGTGGCGATCGGCGTGACCCACGAGTTCGCGCGCCTCGAGAGCATAGACCCGCAGTGGTTCGACATCCCGATGGATTACGTCGTCACCGAGCGCGGCGTCTACGAGCGGCAGGACGGGCGGCTCGCGCTCCTCGAGCCGCCGAAGCTCGCGCATCGACCGGGCGGCTACAGCTCGCCGGCATGTCTCGCGCACGAGCTCGCCACGGATCCACCGGCGAAGTAGCCGGCAGCGAACGGGCGGCGGCCGCACGGTGATCGGGCTGCGGCGGCGGCGTGCTGCGTTCCAATGAGCACGGCGGCGTGGTACCAGCTCCTGGCCGATGCGGTCCTCGTAGTGCACACGGGTGTGGTCGCGTTCGTGGTCTTCGGCCTGGTCATCATCGTCATCGGCAACCTGGCGCGCTGGCGCTGGGTGAACAATCTCCGCTTCCGGCTGTGCCACCTCGCCGCGATCGGCTACGTGGTCGCCGGGAGCTGGCTCGGCCTGGTCTGTCCGCTCACCGATCTGGAGATGTGGCTGCGCCGGCAGGCGGGTCAGACGGCCTATGCCGGCAGCTTCATCCAGTACTGGCTGCAGCGGATCCTCTATTACGAGGCGCCGGCCTGGGTGTTCACCACGGCCTACACGGCCTTCGGCCTGCTGGTGCTGGCGAGCTGGTTTCTCTTCCCGCCCCGCCGCCGGCGCGGTACCGCCTGATCCCTGGCGGCGTCCGTGCCTGCCTGCGCCCGGCCACGCCTCGCCGCGGATTCCGGTTCGGGCTCGCACGCGGCTGCACCGGCAGAACCGGCTCGCACTGCCAACCAACCTCAACAATGCCGCGACCGGGCCGATATGTGCTCCAGCAGACACCCGGGACGTGTTGAACCGGACTGCTTCGGGTTATCGTGATCGCAGCGCCGGGCAGGCATCGCGCACCCGGCCCGGAGACCGTGGTTTATGGCATTCGGCAAGGTTGGCAAGTACGTAATCAGCAGGGAGATCAGCCGTGGCGGCATGGGCACCGTCTACCTTGGCCACGATCCCTTTGCCGACAGGCCCGTGGCCATCAAGATCGCGCACGCCGAGCAGCTCGAGGAAGAGGAGTCCGGCGCGCGATTCCGCAAGATGTTCTTCAACGAGGCCCGTACGGCGGGGCTGCTCACCCATCCGAACATCGTCCGCATCTTCGACGCGGGCGTGGACGGCGACAATTGCTACATCGTCATGGAATACATCGAGGGCGGCGCGACGCTGAAGCCCGCGTGCAGGCCCGAGGGACTGCTGCCCCTGGGCCGGGTGATCGAGGTCATCTTCAAGTGCGCCAAGGCGCTGGACTACGCGCACCGGCAGGGGATCATCCATCGCGACATCAAGCCCGGGAACATCCTGGTCGCCGGGGATTTCGATGTGAAGATCGGCGACTTCGGCATCGCCTACCTCAACCGCACCGATTCCGATCAGACGATGGTGCTGGGCGTGGCCGGGTCGCCGCGCTACATGTCCCCGGAGCAGATCAGCGACCAGACCCTTACCGCCCGGACCGACGTGTTCTCGCTGGGCGTGATCATGTACGAGATGCTGACCGGTCGCAGTCCGTTCGCCGCGGACAACTTCCCGCTCCTCATCCAGAAGATCATGACCGAGGACCCGCCATCGATACGGCAGCATCGTCCGGAGCTCGACGAGCTGCTCGAGGGCATCGTCGCCAGGGCGCTCGCGAAGAACCCTTCCGACCGCTACGCCTCCGCGCTCGATCTGGCCACCGACCTCAGCAACGCCTTCGAGCGACTGCTGATGAAGGCGGCCAGGCAGATCGACATCGACGAGCGGTTCGCCTGCGTGAGGAAGCTGCCGTTCTTCCAGGAGTTCACGGACGCGGAATTGCGCGAACTCGTCAACGTCGGAATATGGATCAGCGCCGAAGCGGGCAAACAGATCATCGTCGAGGGCGAACTCGACGAATCCTTCTACGTCATCGTCGACGGCGAGGCCTCGGTCCGCAAGGGAGACAGGGAGCTGAGCGCTCTGCGCCAGGGCGACTGCATCGGTGAGATGGGTTACCTGATGCGCACCAAGCGCGCCGCGTCGATCTTCGCGAAGACGCGCATCACCCTGATGCAGTTCAACCCCACCGTCATGAAGAAGGCCTCCTCGGAGTGCCAGATCAAGTTCCTGCGCGCCTTCCTGCGCACGGTCATCGTACGCCTGACCGCCACGATCGAACGCCTTTCGATGCCTGCATAGCGCGCCGCCCGTTCAAGTTCCGGCAATCCGGACCGATACCCCGGGGAAGGACGGAGAACGAACGGGCAGTACGCGTCGACACCTATGCTACAGTCGGAACAGATCACGCCCCGGGCCGAGGATACAGGCGGACAGCGCTACGCCGTCTGGCTCGGCGCGCTGGTGACCGGGTTCTGCACCTATGGCGCGGCCTGCTGGATCACGCAGCTCTGTGCCACCGAGATGCGCCTGATGCTGGCCGGACCGGCGGTGCTGGCCCCCGACCGTCTCAAGTCCGGCCGGAAGATCGTCATACATATCTCGCATCGCACTGGCGAGATCTGGCGCATACTCCCCATCCGGGCCGCGGTCATCGGCGCGGACGGAAACTTTTTCACCGCGCGGCTGCTCGAGCCGGGCCCGAGCGTCATCGAGGAGCTGCTGCGCGCCCTGATCGCCGAGGGACGTGCCAAGCCCCGTCCGGTCACTGCCCGCCCGACGCGGGTGCGTTCGGACCCGGCAACCCCGGTCGCGCCGCCCGCGGAACCACCCGCTCGAAGCATACCCGAACCCCTGATCGATACCGCGCTCCGGTGCCGGGCCATAGCCCTGGACCTGGGAACGAAGTGGGCCGTCACGCTGATGGACGGGCTCGATTCGCGGCTGTTCGCCCGTCTGAGCGGCGAATCGGAGAAGACGCTGCAGCATCAGCTCGACGACTGCTATCTGAGCTTCGTGATGTCGCGGGAGAAGCTGGTGAGCGAGATCGCGAGCGGCCTCGCCACGCAGGCGGATTGCGCCTTCGACCCGGCCCTTTACACGAGCCAGGACGACCCGCGGGGCTCCGTGAGCGCCGTTGCCGACCTCAACGCAACCATCGGACTGAAGGAGGCGCCGGACTCGCCCAACATCGGCAGCGTCCTGGCGGACGCGCCCTCTTGCGAGCCGATGCGGCAGTGGGAGCGGGGCCTGGCGCGACTGACCGATGCGCCGGTCACGGAGGCGAATGACCCCATCGGCATCGCCGCCGTATGTGCGCTCGCGGCAGAGACGATGCTTCGCCACTGGCCATCGGGGGCGAACGTCCGGGCGCTCGTCAACGATGCGCTGACCGACAGTGCGCAGAACCTGGGCGCCTTCTACGAGGGGCTCGCTGCCGGCCTCACCGACGCGATCGACGCCTCGAAAGCCTGATTTCCCGCCCGCGGCCGTCGCGGTCGAAATCCCCTACGCCGTACGCCGCGGGCGTCGTCGTACGCCAACGGCATCCCCGGCAGCGGGTCTCACCCCGGCTCGCAGCCGCGTGCAACAACGCCGGCATGTGATTAAGATCACGCCCGGCGACGACGTACGCTCACCCGGCGGAGAGCCTGGGAGGCATCGGCCTTGGCGTGGATGATCACGAAGTATCTCGCCACCGCGGCAGTGGTGGTGCTGGTGTCGGAACTCGCCAGACGCACCGGCCGGCTGGGGGCGTTCGTCGGCGCGCTGCCGCTGGTCACCGTGCTGGCTTTGATCTGGCTGCACGTGGAGGGACAGCCTCCCGCCAGGCTCGCCGATCTGGCGCGCTACACGTTCTGGTACGTGCTCCCGACGCTGCCGATGTTCCTCGCCTTCCCCGCGCTGCTGCCGCGCGTCGGCTTCTGGCCGAGCCTGCTCGCCTGTGCGGTGCTGACGATCCTGTGCTTCGGTGCCATTGCCTGGGCCGCGCGGCGTTTCGGCGTGCAGATGCTGTGACGGGGCCCGCGCGGCGCGGGCGGACTCAGGACTCCGGATTGAAGTGCCGGGCCCACGCCGGCGCCGCCTGCCGATGCTGATTGACGCCGCGGAAGAAGGCCCGGGAGAGATCGGCGATGCTCATCTGCGCATCGCTCTGCTGCTCCACACTCGGGCGGTACACCAGAAAACCCTTCTGGTGTTTCGCGTTCCGGTAGGGAACGGCCATGGTGAAAGAGCGCGGCTCCCTGCCGTACAGGCGCGCCTCCACGATGAGAGCGTCGGTTCTCTCGCCGGACTCGCGGGTGACATAGCCGTCGAAGATCAGGACCGCGCGCAGGGTGGCATCCGGATTGCGCTGCAGCCACTCGTGCCCCGCCTTCACCGCCTCGCCCGCATCGGAGTTCTCGAGTCGCGTCATCTCGCGCATGCCGATGAACTTTTCGAAGGCGAGCAGCGGGACCATCGTCTCGCCCTCGGAGACGCTCCAGACGGCGTGGGCGGCGAAGTAGCCGGCAAGCATGGCGGTGTCGTTCATGTCAGACCTTCTGGTCGGGAGGACTGGCGGAGGAATGCCGCGTCGCGGCGGCGCGCGTCATGATCATCCTGATCATGTGCACATTGAACGGCACGAGCAGTGCCACTCCGACGAGCAGAAACACGAGCGGGTAGTTGCCGAACCGCAAGCCTTGCGGGAGCAGGTCGGTGCCGCTGGCGATCTTCACCAGGCCGAGCGCGATCAGCACCAGGCCGATGGCCTCCAGGACCACCAGCCCCACCGGTATCGAAACCCTTTCCCGAGTCTTCATGATCGTATCCCTAGCCTTTCCGTACAGGCGCCTCGACGCGGCCGGGCCTTCGACCCACGCGGCAGCGATCGCGCATCAGGGCGTGAGAACCACCGAGCCGGTGGTGCGGCGGCCTTCGAGATCGCGATGCGCCTGCGCCGCCGCGCGCAGCGGATGACGCTGCGCGACGTCGATCCGCACCCTGCCGGAGACGACCACCTCGAACAGCTCCGCGGCCATCGCCAGCAGGTCGCTGCGCCTGGCGGCATAGGCAAACAGCGTCGGGCGCGTGAGGAACAGCGATCCCAGCCGCGCGAGGACCCCGGTGTCGAACGGCGGCACCACGCCCGAGGCGTTGCCGAAGCTCACCATCATCCCGAGCGGCCGCAGGCAGGACAGCGAATCCATGAAGGTGTCCTTGCCGATGGAGTCGTAGACCACGGGCACGCCCTCCCCGCCGGTGAGCTCGCGCACGCGCTCGGCGAACTTCTCGCGCGTGTACACCACGGGATGATCGCAGCCGTGCGCGCGCGCCAGCTCCGCCTTGGCATCCGAGCCCACCGTGCCGATGACGCGGGCGCCCAGCGCCTTGGCCCACTGGCACATGATGAGGCCCACGCCGCCGGCGGCCGCATGCACCAGGATGGTGTCGCCCGGCTGCACACGGTAGGTCCGCCGCAGCAGATATTGCGCCGTCAGGCCCTTCAGCATCATCCCGGCGGCCTGCTCGAAGCCGACGCCTTCGGGCAGCTTCACCAACCGATCGGCGGGCAGGTTGCGCACCTCGGCGTAGGAGCCCGGCGGCCCACCCGCGTAGCCCACGCGATCGCCCACGGCGATGTCGGTGACGCCCGGACCGACGGCCTCCACCACGCCGGCGCCTTCAACGCCGATGCCCGAGGGCAGCGGCAGCGGGTACATGCCGGTACGGTGATAGATGTCGATGTAGTTCACGCCCACCGCCTGCTGGCGCACCGTCGCCTCGCCGGCCGCCGGCGGCGGCACCGTGACGTCCTCGGCCCGCAGCACCTCCGGTCCGCCGGTTTCCGCAAATCGGATAGCGTAGGTCATGGTGAGTGCCGCTCCGCGTGTTCCGCAAGCCCCGCATTATCGATACTGGCCGGGCATCCGGGCAACCGCGCCGCGAGGTCTTCCCGAGCGCGTGCTAGGGAAGCTCTGCAATACGCAGAGCTTCCTGCGGTGCATGGATGCACCGCCCTCTTCGATGGCCGCAGGCCATTGAAGATGAAGGTCGGCAAGAATCACACTTCTTGCCGACCGTGCTCTGAGGAGTCCAGGATGGACTTATTCAGAGCTTCCCTAGGCGGCACGGCCGCCGAGGCGCGCACCGCCCCGGAGCCTGCACGACCTTGGCGTCGCCGGGGAGGGCGAGGCCGTGGCGCGCGGCTCACGGCGCGTGTACGGCAGCGGCGCCTGCGGGCGCCGGCGTGCGACCGAACAGCCTGGCGAGGGCGAGATAGATCACCGGTGTGGAAAAAAGCGTCAGCGCCTGGCTCACCAGCAGGCCGCCGAACACGGCGATGCCGAGCGGCTGCCGCAGTTCCGAGCCGGTGCCGAATCCGACCATCAATGGAACCGCGCCGAGCATGGCGGCGATGGTGGTCATGATGATCGGGCGGAAGCGGGTGAGGCAGGCGCGGCAGATCGCCTCCTCGGGCGCAAGCCCGAGCCGCCGCTCCGCGTCGATGGCGAAGTCCACCATCAGGATGCCGTTCTTCTTGACGATGCCGATCAGCAGCACCACGCCGATCAGCGCCATGATGGAGAAGTCCAGTCCCCACAGCCAGATGAACAGCAGCGCGCCGATTCCCGCCGACG
>WBZR01000491.1_pt5 | contig 13989 bp, 11 predicted proteins | sample 5204231 | NCBI WGS metagenome assembly WBZR01 (sample SAMN12412403, study PRJNA552823) | activated sludge metagenome | isolation source: activated sludge from anammox sidestream of wastewater treatment plant... | place: USA: Virginia | collected 2017-08 | reverse complement strand
GTCTCGGACCGGACGCTCCGCGTCCATCGCCTGCTGCGCGACTTCCACGAGCGCGAGCTCGCCCAGGCGATCTACGCCGCGATCCTCCGCGACGCGATCGCGCGGCGCGAAACGCCCGCCGACGCGCCCTGGGTGGTCGAAGGCGTGAGCGCGGCGCTCGCCGACCGCTGGCTCGCGGCCGCGCACCCGGCGCACCGCACGGTGTACGACTGGATCCGCCTCTTCAACGTCTTCGCGATCGTCGACCGCTTCGAGTCGGCGCCGAAGCTGCCGTTCGCCGGCACGTTCTTTCCGGAGGAGCGCCACGCGTCGGTCCTGCGCGACGACCGCGAGAGCCTCGGCCGCGACCGTCCGCCGGGCCGCACGATCTTCACCAAGGTCCGAAACGAGATCGGCTTGCCGGCCTTCGATCGGGCGCTCGACGCCTATCTCGCAGACCCCGACGGCGGCACGTTCCGCGCCGCGGCGGCGGCGGCCGCGGGCCGCGCCGAGGATCGCGTCTTCGCCGACTGGGTCGCGCCGTATCCCGAGCCGCTCGACTACGCGCTCGCCGACGTCGCGCTGAATGCGCCGGGCGCGCCCGCCGCGGCGGCGGACGGCAGCCCCGAGCTCTGGGCGCAGCGGTTCAGCGTGCTCCGCGCGTCGTCGCGCCCCGTCCGCGAGGCCGTCGAGGTCGAGGTGCGCGGGCGCCGCGACGGCGAGCGCGCGCGCCTTGCCTGGAACGACGGCGGCGGGCGCGCCGACCTCTCGATCGCGACCCCGTGGCGGGCGCGGCGCGTCGTTCTCGACCCCGATCGCAAGCTCCTCGAGGACGAGCGCGTGAACGACGCCGTGCCGGGGTTCCCGCAGGTCGTGCTCGACAGCGCCGACGTCACGGTCACCTCGAGCCAGTTCGGCCTCTCGGGCCTGTTCGTCGCGCGGCGGCGCTACGACTACACGAAGGATCTCGGCCTGGTCGGGTACTTCTCGGACCGGAGCGTCGGGTTGCACGTCGGCCCGCGACTCCACTTCGGGCCGCGCAACGACGCGACGACGTACCGCCACAACCTCTACGGCTACTACACCTACGAGGCGCTGCGCGGCGACTTCCGCGACGACTCGCGGCGCGGGCGCGGCGACGACGGCGGGCTCGCGGGCCTCGGCCTCCGCTACGACTACACGGACGAGTACGCCTGGGACAATCCGACCGACCAGACCAAGATCCGGCTCTTCGGCGACTGGTTCACGCGCGGCCTCGGCAGCTCGTACGACTACGTCGACTGGGGCGTGCGCGTCAGCACCGTGAAACCGATCGTCACGCCGCGCACGCTCGTCGCGGTGCAGTTGATGAACGCGTGGAGCGCGCCGATCGACTCGCGCGTCCCGAACCAGGGCCGCTACGCGCTCGGCGGCGACCTCGGCGTGCGCGCCGTCCCGGTCGACGAGCGGCTCGGCGAGAACATCGTCCTCGCGCGCCTCGAGCTCCGGCAGACGATCTATCCCGAGGTCGATCACAATTTCTTCGATTGGGTGACCTTCCGCCACGGCCAGCTGCGGCTCTTCCTCGACGCGGGCCGGGTCGAGGACCGGCGCACCGCGCTCTATCGCCCGAGCGACTTCGCGCTCGGCGTCGGCGTCGGGGTCGCCGGCATGTACGACTTCATGGGCTTCTTTCCCTCGGTGGCCTATCTCGCCGTGGCGCAGCGGATCGACGACGGCGACGCGAGCGGCGTGCAGTTCCTGTTCGGGACCCGGCAGGCGTTCTGATCCGGGTGCGACGCGCGGCGACCGGCGCGGCGCGAGTGTGATACAGGCCTCGCGGGATGGAGGCGCGGAGCAGCGCGGGAATCGCGCGGGACGCGGTCAGGGGCGGAGGTCTCCTCGGGCTCCGTCAGGTGTTCGCGCAGGCGCTGAACCTCGCCGGCTACGCGTTGCTCGCGCGCCTCCTCGGTCCGGCCGAGATCGGTGTGCTCGGCATCGTGCTCTTCGCGTGCGGGTTCCTCGGGACGTGCGGCGGCGCCGGGCTCCAGGCGAGCCTGATCCGCCTGCCCGACGAGCCGACGCCCGAGGAGTATCGCGCGGTCTTCACGCTCCAGGAGGCGATCATGGGCGCGATCGCGCTCGCCACGATCGTCGCCGCGCCGTGGCTCGCCGGGCTCTACGGCCGGCCGTCCGAGGAGGCGTGGCTCTTCCGGATGGTCGGCGTCACGCTCGTCGTCACCTCCTTCCAGGCCATCCCGGCGGCGATGCTCGAGCGCCGTCTCGACTTCGGCAAGGTCGCGCTCGTCGAGGTCGCCCAGGCGCTCGCCTACAACGTCGTCGTCGTGGGCCTCGTGTGGGCAGGGTGGGGCACGGCGAGCTTCGGCGCGGCGCTTCTCGCGCGCGCCGCGGCCGGCGCGCTCCTCGCGACGCTCGCGAGTCCGTGGCCGGCGCGGCCGCTCTGGGACTGGGAACGCGCCCGGGGATTCCTCCGCGTCGGTGCGCCGCTCCAGGCCACGGCGCTCGTCGGCCAGCTCAAGGACTCGATCACGCCGATCTTCATCGGCCTCGCGGCCGGCGCGTCGGCGGTGGGCTACGTGCAGTGGGCGCAGACCCTCGCGACCGCGCCGCTCTGGGCGTCGATGGTGCTGAGCCGCGTCTACTTGCCGGCCTTCGCACGCGTGCAGCGCGAGCCGGCGACGCTGGCCCGCTTCGTCGACGGCGCGGTGCGCGCGGTCCACGCGCTCGTCGCGCCGGGGAGCATGCTCGTGCTCGCGCTCGCCGAGCCGATCACGCGCCTGGTGTTCGGGCCGCAGTGGATCCCCGCGCTGCCGATCTTCCGCCTCCTCTGGCTCGCGAACCTCGTCGTGCCGACGACCACGGCGCTGCTGGCGCTGCTCTCCGCGCTCGGCGACACGCGGACGACCCTCCGCTTCGCGCTCCTCTGGCTCGGCGCGACGTGGCTCTTCGGCGTGCCGCTCGTGCTTCTCGCCGGGGAGGTCGGCTACGCGCTCGCGAACGTCGCCGTACTGGGGACGAACCTGCTGCTCGTCCGGGTGGCACGCGAGCGCGTCGAGCTCCGCTTGACGTCGGCGATGGCGCCGGTGTGGCTCTGGGCGGCGGCGGTCGGCGCCGTGGCGCACGTCACGGCGCGGCGCTTCCCGTGCGACGGGCTCGGCGCGCTCGGCGCGTATCTTGCGGCCGGCGGGCTCCTCTACGCGGTCGGGCTCGCCGCGCTCGCGCCGCGCGAGCTCCGGCAGGTGTGGCAGTGGGCGCGAGGGCACGCGTGAGCGCACCGCGCCGCGGCTGGGCCTCCGCCTACCAGACGAACGGCAGCATCCGATGCGTGGTCGCGGCGGCGTAGTCCTCCCAGGCGCCGCCGAAGACGGCGCGAAGCTCCGCCTCATCCTGGAGACACCGCCGCGCCATCGCGATCACGGCGGCCGCGAAGCTCACCCAGGTGAGCGGCGTTGCGGCCGCGAGGGCGGGTCCGAGCGCCAGGATCACCGTGCCGAGCGCGAGCGGGTGGCGGACCACCGCGAACGGCCCGTGGGTCACGAGCGCCGGGGGCGGGGTCGACGGGTCGAGGAAGCGTCCGCGCCCGACGAGGGTGTGACGCCCGAGCGTCCAGAACGCGAGCCCGACGACGAAGACGAGCATGGCCGTCACGAGCCGCGCGGCGGGGAGCGCGGCGGGCTCGGCGCGCGCGAGCGCGAGCTCCGCGAGCGTCACGTGCACCGAGATCGCGAGGACGGCGTTCCACATCGCGCGCCGCTCGTCCGGCCCGGCGCGGCGGCGCCGCTCGCGGAAGCGTTCGCTGCGGAGCGCGAAGACCGGCAGCCACCCGACCGCGAAGAGCGCGAGCGCGGCCGTGGTCAGCACCGCGGCTCCGCGCGCGTCACGCCCGTGACCGCCGGCCCGGCGCGGTCGCGAGGCAGGCGAGCCCCGCGACGATCGCGGCGGTCTCGGCGAGGCGGATCGCGGCCGCGGCGGCGAGGCCGATCGCGAGCGGCTCCCCGCCGATCGTGAAGAGGCCCACCTGCGTCGCCTCGAGCGTCCCGAGCGACGCCGTCACCGGCACCGCGTGCGCGATGCCGATGCCCATCGAGCTCACGAGCAGGAGCGGCAGCGGCGCGGCGACCGCGAAGGCCGCGAAGAGCGCCGCGAGCTCGACGAGGTGGAGCGCCTCGATGACCAGCGACACGCCGACCCCGGCGGGCACGAGCCGCGGGTGGGCGGCGACGAGGTCGCGCATCGCGGCGTCGGCGTGCGCCGCGTGCGCGCGGGCCCACGCCCGCCAGCGCCGCGGCAGGAGCCGCAGCGGCGGTGCGAGGATCGGCACGAGGGCGGGGCGCCCCTGGATGCTGCGGACGTAGATCGCCGTCAGCAGGACGAGACCGACGAGCGCACTCGCCGCCGCGGCGAGCATCGCCGCGCCCGATCCTGCGTCGAGCGCGAGCGCGGCCGCGATGCAGAGCGGACCGACGATCATGTTGCCGGCGAGCTCGAGCGCGCGGTCGAGGGCCACCGCGCCCGCCGCCCGCCCGGCCGGCGTGCCGCTCGTGACGAGGAGCTGCGCGCGCACCGGCTCGCCGCCGAGCGTTCCCGACGGCACGAGCGAGCCGATCGCGCGCGCCGCGAGCCAGAGGCGCGCGAGCCGCGGGAGCGGGAGCCGTGTCCCGAGGCGTCCGAGCACCATCTGCCAGCGGAGCGCGTGCAGGAGGACGGTCGCGAGCCAGAGCGCCAGCCAGAGCGGGATCGCCGCGACGACGATCCTCGGCGGCGACGCGCTCGTCGCCGCGAGCCGCCAGAGCACCCATGCGGCGGCCGCGCCGGCGACGACCGGCAGGACGAGCCGGAGCGGCGTGCGCTCGCCGTTCGCGGCCGCCGTCGGCGCGCCTTCAGGCAGCCAGCTCGTTCGCGTAGACTTCACGGATCGGCCGGAAGGGGAACGTCGCGAGCAGGCGCGTCAGCGCCGGCAGCATGCGGGCGCGGCCGAGGCGCTTCCAGAGGCGCACGTGGCGTGGCGTTCCCGGCAGCGAGCGCACCTCGGCATCGAGCTCCCACGGATGGCAGTAGACGACCGCCGGGCCGATCGCCGCCTCGTGCGCGCGCAACGCCTGCTCGACGACGCGGTAGGGGAGGAAGCGCAGGAGCGGTCCGCCGCCGGCGTACGGCAGGTTCCAGCCGCCGAAGCGTTCGGCGAACGGCAGCGGGAACTCCCACACGCCGCACGGGTGGCGATAGGGCGCGCGCGGGATGCCGCGGCCGAGGTAGGGCATCCAGCGCACCGGCGCGTAGCTCGTGTCGTAGCGCAGCCCGAGCTCCGCGAGCACGTCGATCGCCCAGAGGTCGCGGGGGCGCCGCAGGAAGTACGGCGCCCGATAGCCCGCGATCCGGACGCCGGCGCACTCGCTCAGGACCGCGATCGAGTCGCGCACGTCGGCGGCGAACTCCGCGCGATTCTGCGTCGGCACCAGCCGGTGCGCGTCGCCGTGGCTCGCGATCTCGTGGCCGGCGGCGGCGATGCGCTTCACGAGGTCGGGCTGCCGGCGCGCCACGTCGCCGAGCACGAAGAACGTCGCGCGTGCGCCCGTGCGCGCCAGCAGGTCGAGCAGGAGCGTGACGTCGCGCGCCACCGTGCTCGGGAGGTCGCGCCAGTCGACGCCGCGCGCCGGGCGCCAGTCGTCGTGGAACCACTCCTCGACGTCGATGGTGAGCGCGTGCGCGATGGCCATGCGTGCGCGCGAGCTTACGCCATCGTCCCGGCGTGCGAAACGTGGGCGCGCCGCGCGGTTGTCCGCCTCCGGCGAAGCGGCTAGACCATGGCCCCCGTGATCCGCGCGTGCGCGTCCTACGACGTCGTCGTCATCGGTGGTGGTCCGGCGGGGTCGACCGCGGCGTCGCTCCTCGCGCGCGCTGGCCGCCGCGTCCTCGTCCTCGAGCGCGCGCACTTCCCGCGCTACCACATCGGCGAGTCGCTGCTCTCGGCGACGCTGCCGATCCTGAAGCACGTGGGCGTGCTGCCCGCGGTCGAGGCGGCGGGCTTCGTCCGCAAACCCGGCGGCACGTTCGTCTGGGGGTCGAGCGCCGAGCCGTGGAGCTTCTGGTTCCGCGAGGATCCCGGCGGATACACCCACGCGTTCCACGTCGTGCGCTCGCGGTTCGACGACATCCTGCTGCGGCACGCCGAGCAGCAGGGCGCCGAGGTGCGCGAGGGCGTCACGGTCGAGAGCCTGGCGGGCGGCGGCCCGTTCGAGGTGCGCGGCCGCACCGACGAGGGTGCGGCCGTCCGGATCGACGCGGCGCACGTCGTCGACGCAAGCGGCCAGCACGCGATCGTCGGCCGGCGCGAGCGCCTGCGCGAGTTCAATGCCTTCTTCAAGAACCTGGCGCTCTGGACCTACTACGAGGGCGCGGCGCGCATGGAGGCGCCGCTGCGCGACAACATCCTCTCGGCGGCGCACGGCGAGGGGTGGTGCTGGTACATCCCGCTCCACGACGGCACGGTCAGCGTCGGTGCCGTCGTCGACGCCGCCCGCTGGCGCGAGCGCGCCAGGGCGGCGACCCTGCAGGCGACCTACGACGAGCTGATCGCCGGCTGCGCGCCGGTGCACGCCATGCTCGCGGGCGCGCGCCAGGTCGCGCCGGTGCGGGTCGTCCGCGACTACTCGTACACGAGCAAGCGCTTCTACCACGGCGGCGCGCTCCTCGCGGGCGACGCGGCGTGCTTCATCGACCCCGTATTCTCGACCGGCGTCCACCTCGCGTGCCTCGCGGGTCTCCTCGCGGCCGATTGCCTGGAGGACGTGTTCGCGGGCCGGCGCACGGCCGAGGCGGCGTTCCCCGTGTACGACGCGGCGTATCGCAACGCCTACGAGCGGTATCGGCGCTTCCTCGTCTACTTCTACAACCACCACAGCGCGACCGCCTCGTACTTCTGGCAGGCGCGCAAGCTCGTCGATCCGGAGGGCAAGCTCGAGCTCCGCGAGGCGTTCGTGCGCCTCATCTCCGGTACCAGCGACATCCCGCCGGACGCCGCCGTCGTCGAGCAGGTCGACGCGCGCTGGCGGGCGAGCCTCGCGCAGGCGCGCCCGGACATGGCGCCCGGCATCCACCTCATGCGGGTCGCGACCACGCTCGGCGAGATGCGTCGCTCGCAGCGCAAACCGGCGCCGGAGGGCGCGTGACTCCGGAGCGCTGGGCGCTCGTCCGCGCCGCGGTCGAGCGCGCCCGGAAGAGCCGGTGGTACGCGCGGACGCTCGCCGCGACGCGGCTCGATGAGCCCGCCGACTTCGCCCGGCTGCCGTTCACGCGCAAGGCCGACGTGACGGAGGCGAGCCCGTTCGAGCTGCTCGCCGTGCCGCCCGCGCACGCCTGGCACTACCACGAATCGAGCGGCACGACGGGCAAGCCGGTGTCGACGTGGTGCGGGCTCGCCGAGCTCACGCGGATGGCGTCGACCATCGTCGACGCGGTCCCCGAGCTCGGCGCCGACCAGGCGATGCTGTTGAATCGCTTCCCGTCCTTCGCGCCGGTCCACTTCCTGATGGAGGAGGTGCTGCGGCGGACGGGGCGGTGCCACATCGCGGCCGGCAGCATGAGCTGGGACGTGCCCTTCGGGCGCGCGCTCGAGTTCATGCGCCAGCTGCCCGTGTCGGTGCTGGCGACGCTGCCGTTCGAGATGGTGCTGCTGCGCGAGGCGGGCCGTGAGCTCGGCATCGACGTCGTCCGCGAGTGCCGGAGTCTGAAGGCGGTGCTGCTCGGCGGCGCCGTCCTGCCGCCGGCCTTCAAGCGGTGGATCGCCGATGCGTGGCAGGTGCGGGTCGTCGAGATCTACGGCTCGAACGAGACGATGCTGCTCGCGATCGGCTGCCCCGAGGGCGGCCTGCACCTCGCGACCGACCTCTTCGAGCACGAGGTGCTCGATCCCGCCGCCATGACGCCGGTGCCGGTCGGGAGCCCGGGCGTCCTCACGATCACCTCGCTCGTGCACGAGGTCATGCCGCTCGTGCGCTACGTCACCGGCGACCTCGTCGAGATGTCGCCGACGCCGTGCGCCTGCGGGCGGAGCACACCGACGATTCGCGTCCTCGGCCGCGCGACCGAGATGATCGAGATGCGGGGCCGCGTCATCACGCCCGCGGATCTCGTCGACGCCTGCTACGAGTTCGTCGCGTCGGTCGGGGCGCGCGTGTTCTTCATCGTGATCCTGAAGCGGGGCCTCGAGGTGCTGGTCGAAACGACGGCCGAGAAGCCGGCGACGACCGCGCTCGAGGAGGTGCGACTCGCCAATCGCCTCGGCGTTCCGGTCACGGTGCAATGGCTGCCGGACGGCGACGTCTTCGACCGCACGGCGCTCTTCCGGACGCCGAAGATCTACAAGCCGGGGCAGGTGAGCGACTGGCGCGGCGAGGGGCGCAAGACCATCACGGTCATGGAGGCGCTCCTCGAATGGCCGAAGTTCGGCCTCGGCACTCTCGGCGGCATCGTCAAGCGGGAGATCAAGAACGCCCGCCGCCGGAAGAAGCTCGCCGCGACCGACCGCGGTTGAGCGGTGCGGCGTCGTGAAATCGCGAGGACGAGGGTAGTCGCCGCGCCCGCCGCGTGCGATGCCTGAGGCACCGTGAGCGCGCCATGACCGTCCGCATCGCTCGGAAAGGCCGCCGTCCGGCGCCGCCCGAGCCGTCGCCGGCCGCGGCGGCCCTCGCCGAGGACCGCTTCTTCAACCGCGAGCTCAGCTGGCTCGAGTTCAACCGCCGCGTGCTCGCGGAGGCCGGCAATCCCGCCAACCCGCCGCTCGAGCGCTGCCGCTTCCTCGCCATCTTCGAGTCGAACCTCGACGAGTTCTACATGGTGCGCGTCTCCGGCCTGATCGAACAGCTGCAAGGCGGCGTCATCGAGACATCGCCCGACGGCCTCGGGCCGGAGGCGCAGCTGGAGCGCATCGCGGCGGTGCTCGGACCGATGCGGCGCATCGCGAGCGAGGCCTGGACCCGCGAGCTCAGGCCGCTCCTCGCGGGCTCCGGCGTCGAGGTCGTGTCGTGGGACGGGCTCACCGCGCGGCGGCAGACCGAGCTCCGCCGCTGGTTCGAGCGCGAGGTCTTTCCGGTGTGTACGCCGCTCGTGCTCGACCCGGCGCCGTCGGTGCCCTTCATCTCCAACCGCAGCCTGAATCTCGCCGTCGCGGTCGACGACGGCGACGGCGCGACCAAGCTCGCGCGCGTGAAGATCCCGACGGTCCTGCCGCGCGCGGTGCGGGTCGGCCGGCGCGGCCACACGTTCGTGCTCCTGGAGGACGTGATCCGCCAGCACCTCGGCTATCTGTTCCCGCAGGTGTCGCTCGCCGGCGCCTACCGCTTCCGCGTCGTGCGCGACGCCGACGTCGAGATCCGCGAGCTCGAGGCGGGCGACTTGATCGACATGATCGAGGAGACGATCCGTCGGCGGCGCTTCGGCGATCCGGTGCGGCTCGACGTCGGCGAGGAGATGCCGGACGACGTCCGCGACCGGTTGATGCGGCTCCTCGACGTGGATCGCCGCGAGGTGTGCCGGGTCGAGGGGCTCCTCGGCTTCGACCTGCTGCACGAGCTCGCCGACCTGCCGCTACCGTCGCTCCGCTGGCCTGCGCACAAGCCGCACGCGCCGGAGGCGCTCGCGCATGGCGACGACCTCTTCCGGACCCTGCGGGGCGCGGACGTGCTGCTGCACCATCCGTTCGACAGCTTTCACCCGATCGAGACGATGGTGGGCGCGGCCGCCTCGGATCCCGCGGTCGTCGGGATCAAACAGACGCTCTATCGCGTCGGCGATCGCTCTCCCATCGTCGAGGCGCTGCTCGAGGCGGCCGAGGCGGGCAAGCAGGTGGCCGTCATGGTCGAGCTCAAGGCCCGCTTCGACGAGAGCAAGAACCTGGTGTGGGCGCGCGCGCTGGAGCACGCCGGGGCGCACGTGACCTACGGGTTCACCGAGCTCAAGGTGCACACCAAGATCTGTCTGGTCGTGCGGCGCGAAGGGGGGCGCCTCCGCACCTACGCGCACGTCGGCACCGGCAACTACAACCCGACGACGGCGCGCGCCTACACCGACCTCGGCCTCTTCACCTGCGACCCCGAGATCACGCAGGACCTGCTGGAGCTCTTCAATTTCCTGACCGGCGTCTCGCGCCAGAGCGCCTACCGGAAGCTCCTGGTCGCGCCGGTGAACCTGCGGAGCGAGCTTGTGCGCCGCCTCCGGCGCGAGCGCGATCACGCGTGCGCCGGCCGGCCGGCGCGCCTGGTGTTCAAGATGAACTCGTTCACCGATCCCGAGCTGATCGACGCGGTCTACGAGGTCGCGGCGGCCGGGACGCGCGTCGACCTGCTCGTGCGCGGAATGTGCTGCCTCCGGCCGGGCGTGCCGGGCCTGAGCGAGACGGTGCGCGTGGTCTCGGTGGTGGGCCGCTTCCTCGAGCACAGCCGCATCTTCTGGTTCGAGAACGGCGGCGAGCCGGAAGCGCTGATCGGCAGCGCCGACCTCATGCGCCGCAATCTCGATCGCCGCATCGAGACCCTCGTGCCGGTCGGGAGCCCGGCGCTCGTGCGCTACCTCTACGACGGGATCCTGCGGCCGTATCTCGAGGACACCGTGAACGCGTGGGAGCTCCGTCGCGACGGGTCGTATCAGCGCCGCGCCCCGGCGTCCGGCGCGGCGCCCTTCGCCGCGCAGGAGTGGTTGCTCTCGCATCCGGCGACGGCGCTGCTCGGGCTCGGGGTGCGGACCGGCTGAGCGTCCGCCGCGTGCTCGCCGTCAACCCGCGCGGTACGCCCAGCCGCCGTCGATCTTGATGACGGCGCCGCTCGTGTACGACGACGCGTCGGACGCGAGATAGAGCGCGGCGCCGACGACCTCGTCGGGCTCGCCGCAACGGCCCATCGGGATCTGGCGCTCCATCACGCTGCGCATCTCGGGAGGCCACGCCTTGCTGATGTCGGTGAGGAAGGCGCCGGGCATGATGACGTTCACCCGGACGCGGCCGGCGTAGTCGTGCGCCATGGCCGCGGCCATCGTGTGGAGCGCCGACTTCGCCATCGCGTAGGGCAGCTCGTCGACGGTCGGGACGTAGATCGCGCCGTTGCCGACGTAGAAGTTCGCATAGGGAACCGGTACCGACCGCCCGCCGACCGTCGCGTAGGGCAGCTCGCCGACGCTCGGCTGCACGGCGCCGACGCTGCTCACGTTGATGATGCTGCCCCCGCCGGCGCGCGCCATGCGCTCGGCGGCGAGCGCCGCGAGCCGGAACGGACCTTTCAGATTCACGGCGAGCACCTTGTCCCAGAGGTCCTCGCTGATTCCCGTGAGCGACGGGTAGAGCGGCGACATGCCGGCGTTGTTGACGAGCACGTCGACGCGGCCGAGCGCGGTGGCGGCGGCGTCGAGGAGCCGCTCGCAATCGTCCCACTGGCCGGCGTGGAACGCGACGCCGAGGGCGCGCCGGCCGGTGCGCGCGCGGATCCCGGCGGCGACGCGTTCGCAGGCATCGCCCTTGCGGCTCGCGACGACGACGTCGGCGCCGTGGTCGGCGAAGGCGTTGGCCATCGCGAGCCCGAGGCCGCGACTGCCGCCGGTCACGACCACGGCTCGGTCGGTGAGGTCGAAGCGTGACGGCATGGAGGATCCTCCGTGGGCGGGGAAATTGAAGCCGGCGGCGATTCGCCATAGAAACCACCGCCATGACGACGCGTCCAGAGCCGCAGATCGGCATCGTCCCGGAGCCCGCGTCCGAGGCGCACTTCCTGGTGCTCCGGCTGCGCGACCGCGCGCGGGACGCCCGCACGGTCGCGCGCGCGCTCGCGGCGCTTCCCGAGCTCGCCGCCGAGATGGACCCCGGCGCGCGGCCGGCGAAGCTCGCGGTCACCATCGGGATCGGTCCGGAGCTCTGGGAGGCGCTCGCGCCGGACGCGCGCCCGCGCGCGCTCCGGCAGTTCAAGGCCCTCGAGGCCGGCGGCCGCCGGGCGCCCGCCACGGGGGGCGACGTGCTCCTACACGTGACGTCGGCGCTCCGCGACCTCACCTTCGATTTCGTCCTCGAGGCGCGCCGCCGGCTCGGCGATCGCGTCGAGGTTGCCGAGGACGTCATGGCCTTCCGCCGGCAGGACGCCCGCGACCTGACGGGCTTCATCGACGGCACCGAGAATCCGAAGGAGCTCGACGAGCGCGCCGAGTGGGCGCTCGTTGGCGACGACGACCCGGCCTTCGCCGGCGGCAGCTACGTCTTCACGCAGCGGTACGTGCACGATCTCGCCGCGTGGCGCGCGCTTTCGGTTGCGGAGCAGGAGGACGTCATCGGGCGTCGCAAGCCCGACTCGGAGGAGCTCGCCGACGACGTGAAGCCGCCGACCTCGCACGCGGCGCGGTCGAACCTCACGGTCGGTGAGGAGGAACTCAAGATCGTCCGCCAGTCGCTTCCCTACGGAGACGCCAGCGAGGCCGGGCTCTTCTTCATCGCCTATTGCCGCACGCCCGACATCCCCGAGCGGATGCTCGCTCGCATGATGGGCACGAGCGGCGACGGCGTGCACGACCGCCTCATGGAGTTCAGCCGGGCGGTCTCGGGTGCGCACTTCTTCGCGCCCTCGCTGCCGGTGCTGCGAAGGCTCGGCGGCGCCGGCGCCTGAGGCGCGCGCGGAGCTCGATCCGCGCCGTCGTCAGCACGAGGAAGAGCGTCGCGAGCGGCGTCACGACGACGCGCTCGAGACCCCAGCGCACGAGCGCGCCGACGCTCGCCTGGCCGCTCAGGTGCTGGGCGAGCGAGGGCAGCCGCGACCACTTGAGCGGGAAGTAGTCGAGGTGCTCGTTGAAGAGGAGGAAGTTCGACGTGCGCAGGAGGTACGGGAGCGCGCGGGAGGCGCGGCTCCCGACGGTGCTCAGGACGAGCGCGATCGCGTCGTAACGCTGCGCGCGGAGCGTGCGCAGGATGCCCAGACGGTCCTCCCAGCGGACGGCGGTCACGTGGGCGAAGGCGTCCGGACCGACTTTCTCCGCATCGTCGTCGCGGACGACGCCGTCGATGCGTGCGTTCGGGAAGTCGGCGCGCAGCTTCGCGGCGACGCCGAGCGTCGTCTCGATCGTTCCCGTCTGCACCACCAGGACGTGGCGGACGTTGACGTAGTCGACGCCGCGCAGGAGGGCGAGAGGGTTTGCCATCAGCGCGCCTCCGCGGCCGTGGCCGGCGGCGCCGGGAGCGCGGGCGCCGTCACCGGCGCCAGCGCCGCCTCGTAGGCGTCGACGAGGTCGGACGCGACGATGTCCCAGTCGAAGCGCGCCTCGACGTGGGCGCGGGCGCGGCGCGCGAGCGCGGCGCTCTCCTCGGGGTGCTCGAGGAGCCGGACGATCGCATCCGCCATGGTGGCGGCGTCGTCGGCGAGGACGAGCTCCTCGCCCGAGCGCGTGCCGAGACCCTCGGCGCCGATCGTCGTCGACACGACGGGGCAGCCGCTCGCCATCGCCTCGAGGATCTTGAGGCGCGTGCCGGAGCCCTGCAGCACGGGCGCCACGAAGATGGCGCTCGAGCGGTAGTACGCCGCGATGTCGTCGACCCGGCCGGTTACCTCGATCGCGGGATCGTCGGCGAGGCGTCGGATCACGTCCGGCGGATACGCGCCGACGACCCGGAAGCGCGCGCGCGGCGCGCGTGCGCGGACGCGCGGGAGCACCTCGCGGCAGAAGTAGCGGACGGCCGCGACGTTCGGCTCGTGGCGGAAGAAGCCGACGAAGAGGATCGACGCCGGGTCGCGTCCGTCGGCCGCGAAGGGGAAGGCGCGGCAGTCGACGCCGTTCGGGATCGGGACGACGTGCCGCGTATCGACGTAGCCGTCGAGTACGTCGCGGTCGGTCTCGCTCATCGTGAGCACCAGGTCCGCGAACGAGACGGCGGCGAGCTCGTAGCGCAGCATCCGCATCCAGTCGAAGGCGAACGCCACCTTGGCCGCGGCGCTCTCGGCGGTGGCGCGGGCGCGCCCGAGCGAGACGAAGCTCACGTCGTGCTCGACG
>WBZR01003515.1_pt1 | contig 13999 bp, 14 predicted proteins | sample 5204231 | NCBI WGS metagenome assembly WBZR01 (sample SAMN12412403, study PRJNA552823) | activated sludge metagenome | isolation source: activated sludge from anammox sidestream of wastewater treatment plant... | place: USA: Virginia | collected 2017-08 | reverse complement strand
GAACAGCGACCTGACGAACCGCCGGATGCGGACCCGCATGTCCGGTGGTGTGGGAGGGGGGCCGGGCGACCCGGCCCCCCTACCCGATCGCCGCTCGGGACCGCGGTCGGCGGCGCGACCCGCGCCGCCGACCGCGGTCGCCCTCACTCGGCGGCGATCCTCCCGGCGCGGACCTCCTCCTGCACGTGGCCCATCACGCGGTCCAGGCGCGCCACGATCTCGTCCATCTCATGCTGTGTCAGGGTCGCCGGCGGCTCGATGCGGAAGGTCTTGGCGCTGAAGAGCGTGCCGCCCGTCAGCACGCCCTCGCCGAAGAGGCCGGTCGCGACCGCGTATCCGGCCGCCTCGCTGCAGTACTCGAGCCCGATGAGCAGTCCGAGCCCCCGGACCTCCTCGAGGAGCTCGGGGTACTTGCCCTGGAGCTCCAGGAATCGCTCGCGAAGCCAGGCGCCCTTCGCCGCGGCCTGGCCGGGGATGTCCTCCTCGAGCGTGGCGTGCAGGGCCCCGATCACCGCCGAGGTGGCCATGGGGTTGCCCCCGAACGTCGTCGTGTGGAGGTACGGGTTCTCCATGAACGGCTCGAAAATCTCGGGCGTGGAGATGAAGCACCCCACCGGGATCACCGCACCGCCGAGAGCCTTGCCCATGGTCATGATGTCGGGAGTGACGTCCCAGTGGTCGACGCCCCACAGGGTGCCGGTGCGTCCCATGCCGGTCTGGACCTCGTCGGCGATGAAGAGGACACCCCACTTGTCGCAGATCTCGCGCACCTTGGGGAAGTAGTCGTCCGGCGGCACGTGGGCCCCGGCCTCGCCCTGCACCGGCTCGGCGACGAAGGCCGCGATGTCGAGCCCGATCGTGTCGCAGATGTCGAGCTCCTTGTCGAGTGCGTCGGCGTCCCCGTAGGGGACGAAGCGGACGTTGGGGGCCAGCGGGTAGAACGGCTCGCGCCAGGCGGATTTGCCGGTGATGCTGAGGCTGCCGAACGACTTGCCGTGGAACCCCCGCAGGCAGCTGATGATCCCGTTCGTATGGTTGGCCTTCTTGCGCTTGCCGTGCAGCTTGGCCAGCTTGAGCGCGCCCTCGTTGGCCTCGGTGCCGGAGTTGCAGAAGAACGTGTAGCGCAGGTCGCCCGGCGTGAGCATGGCGAGCAGCTCGCTGGCGTAACCGCGCATCGGGTCGAGCAGCTCCTGTGAGTGGAGCGCCTGATGTTGGAGCTGGTCCGTGACCGCCTTGACCACGGTCGGGTGCCGGTGGCCGAGCATGTAGATGCCGTAACCGCCGAGGCAGTCGATGAACTGCTTGCCGTGGATGTCGTAGAAGACGTTGCCCTCGTCGCGCCACTCCACCGCGGTGTAGTCGGTGGAGCAGGACTTGCGATATTCGAGGATGCCCGGGTTGACGTAGCGCTCGAAGTTGATGCGGCAGTCGTCGACCACCGCCTGCTGCTCGTCCGCGTCGAGCTGCGACCTGGCCATGAGGTCCAGAGCCTTGCGTGAGCGTTGCAGCGCCTTCTGCCGGAGTGTCTCCTCCATCCCCTAACCCCCTGTGTTGCGGCTGCAGAATCCCATGATGTGCAGTACAGTTCGGTCGTATGACCGAACGACTTGGTTCAGCCTATCGTGGATCCCCCTGGAGCACAATGGGCCGCGCAGGCAGAAACCCCCGGGGGCGATGATAGGGTGACGCCCGTGAACGGCGACCGACGCGAGACCTGCGAGAACCCGACGGCCCGGCTGGCGCCCACGGCAAGGAGACTGGTGGCCGCCGCGCGCCGTCTGCTGGCGCGGGGAGGATACGAGTCCCTCACCGTGGAGGCCGTCGCCGCCGAGGCGGGCGTCTACCGGGATGCGGTGCGCTATCACTTCGGGAGCAAGGCGGCCTTCGTCGCCGCGGTGGTCGATTCGCTCAGTCACGACCAGAGCCTGAACGCGGTCGCCGAGACGCAGGCGCAGGAGCCCGGCGAGCGTGTGCGCGGGCTCGTCGCCGCCGACCGTCAGCTCGTCGCCGACCGCGCCGCCTTCCGCGATTTCTTCGCCCTTCTCCCCCACGTGGTGCTGGACGAGGAACTGCGCGAGAGGGTCGCGGCGTTGTACGAGTGGTATCGCGACCTCTATGTGGAGGGTCTGGGCGACACGACGACCGTGGCGGACGAGGCGCTGCGCGGCTACGCCTGCCTCATGGTGGCCATGACGGACGGTCTGGCCGTCCAGAAGCTCCTCGACCCACACGGGCTCGACCTCGAGCCGCTCTTCGGGCTGTGGGAGAGCATGCTGCGCGCCGCGCTGCTCTCGCGCCGCGCATGACCGCCGTCCGGCGGCGGGTGACGCTTCCGTCGCCGGCTCCCGGCCATCCGCTTGCCCGCATCCCGTCGCGGGACCGACGCCGGGCCCCTCGCAGGCCGGCCCGGCGCTCGTCCTCCCCGTGAGGTTCCGGGTCCATTTACACGCCATGAGGCGTGGTGTACCCTGCGATGGCGTCGACGGGCCGCGGGGCCTCACCCGAGGTGCGACGCGGACACGTGGCTGCGGACAGGAGGCGGAGGTTTTGGCGCAGGGCACCGTGAAGTGGTTCAGCAACGAGAAGGGGTACGGCTTCATCGAACGCACAGACGGCGACGACCTCTTCGTGCACTACTCCGAGATCGCCATGGACGGCTACAAGACGCTCGTCCAGGGGCAGCGCGTCGAGTTCGAGATCACCGAGGGCGACAAGGGACTCCAGGCCTCCACGGTCCGCCCCGTCGACTGACTGAAGCGCGTACTCCGGGGGGGCTCGTCGGCGGCGGCGCCGGCGGGCCCCTTTCTTGTCGGCGGTCCGGGGCTGCAGTAAGATGGCCGTCCCGTTTCGGCGTCTCCCGCAGGAGGAACGCGACATGATCTCCGAAGACGACGTCCTTCACGTCGCGAGGCTGGCTCGTCTTCGTGTCACGTCCGAGGAGAGGGCGACGATGGCCGGCGAGCTCGCGAGGATCCTCGCGCATGTCGGCAAGATGAGCGAGATCGACGTGACGGGCGTGCGGCCGACGGCGCACGTGCTCGACGTCGTCAACGTCACGCGCGAAGACAAGCGGCGTCCCGGTCTCACGCGCGACGAGGCCCTGCGCAACGCCCCCGCGGTGAGCGACGACTGCTTCCGCGTGCCGAGGATGGGGTGACGTGACCACGCTGGATCCCCTGCGGCTCACGGCGCGCGACGCCAAGCGGCTGCTGGTCGACGGCGAGATCTCCGCGGCGGAGCTGACCAAGGTCTTCCTGGACCAGATCGCCGCGGTGGAGGACGAGGTCAAGGCCTTCATCCTCGTCACCGCCGACAACGCCGCCAAGTACTCCACCAAGGTGGACCGCGAGATGCAGGCGATGCGGGGTCCGCTGGCCGGGCTGCCGATCGCCGTCAAGGACAATCTGGTCACCGAGGGCGTCACCACCACGTGCGCCTCCAGGATGCTGCACAACTATCAGCCGGTGTACACCGCGACCGCCGTGCGCCAGGTGTGGGACGGCCACGTGGTCATGCTGGGCAAGACGAACCTCGACGAGTTCGCCATGGGGTCGAGCACCGAGTACTCGGCCTACCAGGTCACCGCCAATCCGTGGGATCTCGACACCGTGCCGGGCGGCAGCAGCGGCGGCTCCGCCGCCGCGGTGGCCGCCGGCGAGGCGCTCTGGGCGCTGGGCAGCGACACCGGCGGATCCGTCCGTCAGCCGGCGTCGCTCTGCGGCGTGGTCGGCATGAAGCCCACGTACGGCGCCGTGAGCCGTTACGGCCTCGTCGCCTTCGCCAGCTCGCTCGACCAGATCGGCCCACTCACGCGGTCGGTCTATGACTGCGCCCTGCTGCTCCAGCACATCACCGGCCGCGACCCCCGCGACGCGACCAGCGTCGAGCTTCCGGAGCCGGTCGTCCTTCCGTCGGCCGAGAGGCTCGACGGCCTGCGGATCGGCGTGCCGTCCGAATACCTGGACGTCGGTCTCGAGGACGGGGTGCGGGCGCGCTTCGACGAGACGCTCGCACGTATCGAGGAGCTGGGCGGCAGGTGCGTGGAGGTCTCCCTCCCGCACACCGAGTACGCGCTGCCGGCGTTCTACGTCATCGCGCCGGCTGAGGCGTCGGCCAACCTCGCTCGCTTCGACGGGGTGCGCTACGGGTACCGCTGCTCCGGGCCCGTCGACCTCGCCGACCTCTACGAACGCACGCGCAGCGAGGGGTTCGGTCCGGAGGTCAAGCGCCGGATCATGATCGGCACCTACGCCCTCTCCGCCGGGTACTACGACGCCTACTACGGCCGTGCCCAGAGGGTGCGCAGTCTCGTCTGCCGCGACTTCGACCACGCCTTCAGCCAGGTCGACCTGATCGCGTCGCCCACGTCGCCGACCGTCGCGTTCACGGCCGGCTCGCGGACCTCCGACCCACTCGCCATGTACATGAGCGACGTCTGCACCATCCCCGCCAACCTCGCCGGCCTGCCGGCGATCAGCATCCCGTGCGGACTGAGCGGCGGCCTGCCGGTCGGGTTCCAGCTCATCGGACCGGCGTTCAGCGAGAACCGGGTGCTGGAGGCGGCCCATGCGCTCGAGGGCGCGATCGGCTTCGACACCGCGCCTCCGTTCCGCGGCTCGAGATCCTCGTCGGGGGAGCGGGACCGGGGCTCGGCAGACACGACCCCTCGCCCGGAGGACACGCACCCATGAGCGACGACCGCCGGCGGCTCGTCGGGCACGAGGACGGCACGCATCCCGACTGGGAGCCCGTCATCGGGCTCGAGATGCACGTGGAACTCGACACGCAGACCAAGATGTTCTGCGGCTGCGCCGTCACCAGGGGCGACGACCCCAATCTCCACACCTGTCCGGTGTGCCTGGCGCACCCCGGCGCGTTGCCGGTGGTGAACCGGCGGGCCGTCGAGTACGCGGCACGCATCGCCCTGGCGCTGAACTGCACCGTGCGCCCGCGCAGCGTCTTCCACCGTAAGAACTATTTCTACCCGGATCTCCCCAAGGCATACCAGATCAGCCAGTACGACGAGCCGCTGGCCACCGCCGGCTGGTTCGATTACTGGGTGGCCGGCGAGAGACTGCGCTGCCGGATCAACCGGGTCCACATGGAGGAGGACGCGGCCAAGCTCATCCACGCCGGCGGCGAGACGGGGCGGATCGCCGGGTCGGACTACTCCATGGTCGACTTCAACCGCAGCGGCACTCCGCTCATCGAGATCGTCACCGAGCCGGACATACCGTCGCCCGAGGCGGCGCGCGAGTTCCTCCAGCAGCTCCGCGCGACGGTGATGGAGCTGGGCGTGAGCGAGTGCACCATGGAGGAGGGTCAGGTGCGGTGGGACGCCAACATGAGCGTCCGGCCCGCCGGCAGCGACGCCCTGGGGACGCGGACCGAACTCAAGAACATGAACAGCTTCCGCTACCTGCAGCAGGCGCTCGACGCCGAGATCCCGCGGCAGATCGCGCTGCTCGAGGCCGGCGAGACGATAGAGCAGGAGACCCTGCACTTCGACCCGGACACGGGGATCACGACCCCGCTGCGCAGCAAGGAGGAGGCGCACGACTACCGGTACTTCCCGGACCCGGACCTGGTGCCGCTCGAGATCGACCCCGCCTGGGTGGAGGAGCTCCGCGCGACGCAGCCTGAGCTCCCGGCGGCCCGTGTGGAGCGGTTCATGCGGCAGTACGGGCTCTCGCGCGCCGACGCCTCCGTCCTCGCTCCCACGGGCGCGCTGGCGGGTTTCTACGAGGAGGTCGTGGCCGCCGGGGCCGCCGCCAAGGCGGCGGCCAACTGGACGATGGGCGAGTACCTCGCCCATCTCAACGCCGCCGGTCTCGAGGTCGGCCACGGCCACGTGACCGCCGAGCGCCTGGCCCGCCTCGTGATGCTCGTCGAGGACGGCACGGTCTCGACGAGCGCCGCCAAGGAGGTCTTCGCGAGGATGATCGAGGAGCGTGCCGAGCCCGGGGAGGTCGTCGAGAGGCATGGGCTCGGCCAGATCAGCGACTCGGCCGAGCTCGAGGCGATCGTCGCCGAGGTCGTCGCCGCCAGCCCCTCCCAGGTCGAGCAGTATCGCGGCGGCAAACAGCAGGTCCTCGGCTTCTTCGTAGGCAGGGTCATGAAGGCCACCGGCGGGCGCGCCAACCCGCAGCTCGTCAACGAGCTGTTGCGGCGCACCCTCGATGCGTGACCCGCGAGGACGCAGAGCCCTGATCTCCCCGATCCCCCGAGGCAGGTGACCATGACCAGCGATCTCTCCAGCTTCGTCATCGCCCCGCACAGGCGCCCGACCGATCCCGCCGTCCGCATCGACGACACCACCCTCCGCGACGGCGAACAGACGGCCGGCGTCGTCTTCAGCAACCACGAGAAGATGCGCATCGCCAAGCTGCTCGACGAGGTCGGGGTCCACCAGATCGAGGTCGGCATCCCGGCCATGGGCGGCGACGAGAAGGCCACCATCCGGGAGATCGTCGATCTGGGACTCGACGCCTCCATCCTCGCCTGGAACCGCGCCGTGCTGGACGACCTCAAGCACTCCCTCGACTGCGGGGTCGATGCGGTCGCGATCAGCATGTCGGCCAGCGACATCCACATCGAGCACAAACTGCAGAAGAGCCGCCAATGGGTGCTCGATCAGATCCGCACCTGCGTCGCCTTCGCCAAACGACAGGACCTGTACGTGTCGGTCAACGCCGAGGACGCCTCACGCGCCGACCTCGAGTTCCTGCTGCGCTTCGGCCAGGCGGCCAAGGAGGAGGGTGCCGACCGTCTGCGCTTCTGCGACACGCTCGGCATCCTCGACCCCTTCGACACCTACAACGTCATCTCGTTCCTCATCAGCGAGGGTCTCGATATCGAGATGCACACGCACGACGACTTCGGCATGGCGACGGCCAACGCCCTGGCGGGCATCAAGGCCGGCGCCACCTACGTCAACACCACCGTGAACGGTCTCGGCGAGCGCGCCGGCAACGCGGCGCTCGAAGAGGTCGTGATGGCGCTCAAGTACCTCGGCAAGGTGGACATGGGCCTGCAGACGAGCCGTTTCCGTGAGCTGGCCGAGTACGTCGCCGCCGCCTCGGCCCGGACGATCCCGGCGTGGAAGAGCATCGTGGGCACCAACGTCTTCGCCCACGAGAGCGGCATCCACGCCGACGGCGTCATCAAGAACCCGCTCAACTACGAGGCCTTCGCCCCGGAGGACGTGGGACTCGAGCGGCAGATCGTGGTGGGCAAGCACTCCGGCTCGCGCACCATCTACCGCAAGTTCCAGGAGTTCGGCCTGGAGCTGACGCAGGAGGACTGCGACGGCATCCTGGCGCTGGTGCGCAAGACGGCGGTCGAGCTCAAGCGGGCCCTGTTCGACAAGGAGCTGATGTACGTCTACCAGGACTACCTGACGCGGCTGGGCGATGCGGTGCCGATCGGCAACCATCGCGGGGCGGACTCAGGCGACCCGGACGACGCCGTCCCTGCGCCGGGGACCGCCTCGTGACCGAGCGGGACGATCGCGGCGCGCGACGCGACGCCGGGCGCGCCCCCTCCCGCCCCGCGACGTTGGCCGAGAAGCTGCTCGCGTCGGCCGCGGGCCTCGATGCGGTGACGCCCGGCCAGATCGTCGTCTGCGACGTGAGCGTCGCCATCGCCCAGGACGGCACGGGGCCGCTCGCCATCGAGCAGATCCGCGAGCTCGGTACGGGGAAGGTCAAGGCGCCGGAGTGCGTCTTCTTCATAGACCACGCCGCCCCCGCGCCGCGCAGCGAGCTGGCCAACGCGCAGCGGACCGTCCGCGCCTTCTGCGCCGAGTCGGGCGCCACACTGAGCGACGTCGAGATGGGCGTCTGCCACCAGCGGGTCGCCGAGAGCTACGCCAAGCCCGGCGACCTCGTCATCGGCGCCGATTCGCACACCTGCATGGCTGGGGCGCTGGGCGCGTTCGGTACCGGCATGGGCAGTACCGACGTGGCCGTGGGCATGGCGACCGGCAAGACCTGGCTGCGCGTGCCCGAGACGTTCCGGATCGAGCTGGACGGCGCGTTCGTCGACGGCGTGGAGGCCAAGGACCTCATGCTCACGCTCATCGGCCGGCTGGGCGCCGACGGGGCGACGTACAAGGCGCTGGAGTTCGGCGGTCCGGGGGTCGCTGCGTTGCCCATGTCCGGCCGCCTCACGTTGAGCAACATGAGCGTCGAGGCGGGGGCGAAGTGCGGTCTCATGCCGAGCGACTCCGTGACGAAGGAGTACCTCGAGGCGCAGGGTCGCGGGGACGCGTGGATCCCGCTCGCCGCCGACCCCGGCGCCTCGTACGAGCGGGTGGAGCGCTTTGACCTGGGGGCCGTCGTCCCGACGGTGGCACGGCCGCACACGGTGGACCACACGATACCGGCGGCGGAGCTCGAGGGCGTCAGGGTCGATCAGGTGCTCATCGGGACGTGCACGAACGGCCGCCTCGAGGACCTGCGCTCGGCGGCGCGCGTGCTCAGAGGACGCCGCCGCGCGCCGCACACGCGCCTCATCGTGACGCCGGCCTCGCAGGCGACCGCCCGCGCCGCCGCCGCCGAGGGCCTGTTCGACGTGTTCTGGGCGGCGGGCGCCGTGATCACGAACCCCGGCTGCGGCGCCTGCGTCGGCATCCATCAAGGCGTCCTCGCCGACGGAGAGGTGTGTCTCAGCACGGCCAACCGCAACTTCCGTGGTCGCATGGGTAATCCCGAGGCGTCCATCTACCTGGGTTCACCGGCCACGGCGGCCGCCACGGCCGTGACCGGCATCATCACCGACCCCAGGAAGTTCCTCTGAAGGCGTCCAGAAAGGAGGCGGCCGTGGCCAGGCAGTATGAGGGGCCCCCGCCGATGGTCATCGACGAGAACAAGCGCTACATCGCCACGATTGGCACGTCCGCCGGCGACATCGTGATCGAGCTCTTCGCCGACAAGGCGCCGCGCACGGTCAACAACTTCGTCTTCCTCGCCCGGGACGGGTACTACGACGGCGTCACCTTCCATCGCGTCATCAAGGGGTTCATGGCGCAGGGGGGCGACCCGACGGGCACCGGCACCGGCGGTCCCGGCTACAGGTTCGACGACGAGTTCCACCCGGCACTGAAGCACGATGGACCCGGGGTGCTCTCGATGGCGAACGCCGGGCCGGGCACGAACGGCTCCCAGTTCTTCATCACCTACGCGGCGACCCCGCACCTCGACGGCCGTCACACGGTGTTCGGCAGGGTCATCGCGGGCATGGAGGTCGTGGAGGCGATCCCGGAGCGCGATCCGCAGCGGGCGCGCAAACCGGGCCTGGCGATGGACTCGGTCGTGATCCGGGAAGAAGAATGGATCACGTGAACAGTCACCGCAGGCGACCTGTCGAGCGGAGCGCCGAAGGCTCGCCGCTCAGCAGTCACCGCAGGCGACCTGTCGAGCGGAGCGCCGCAGGCTCGCCGCTCAGCAGTCACCGCAGGCCGCCTGTCGAGCGGAGCGCCGAGGGCTCGCCGCTCAGCAGTCACCGCGAGTCGTCCGCCGAGCCGGGCTCCCAAGGGGCGCCGCCGCGCGACCGACCGCTTCGCGGCCGGGCATGGCTGTTCGGCGACGACATCAGCACCGACCACATCGCGCCGGGTCGGCTCTTCCATCTGCGCACCGACCTGCCCGAGCTGGCCAAGCACGTGCTCGAGGACGCGCGCCCCGAGTTCGCCGCCGGGATGCGGCCGGGCGACTTCGTCGTCGGCGGCCGCAACTTCGGGCTGGGCTCGAGCCGCGAGCATGCGCCGCGGATCATCAAGCTCGCCGGCGCCGGGGCGGTGCTCGCGCAGAGCTTCGCGCGCATCTTCTTCCGCAACGCCATCAACGTCGGCCTGCCCGTACTGCAGTGCGACACGAGCGGCATCGGTGAGCAGGACGAGCTGGAGGTCGATCTGGGCGCGGGTGAGGTCCGCGACCTGACCACCGGCGCAGTCATCCCGTTCGTGCCGTTGCCCGAGGTGATGGTGACCATCCTGGACGACGGCGGTCTCGTGGCCCACGTCAGGAAGCACGGCGGCTTCGCGCTGCCGGGAGGGGCCGATACATGACGCATGTAGTCACCCTGATCCCCGGCGACGGTACCGGTCCCGAGCTGGCCGCGGCGCTCGAGACCGTGATCGCGGCGACCGGCGCGCCGATCGACTGGGAGCGGCACGACGCAGGGCTGGGCGTGATGGAGGAGCACGGCACGCCGCTGCCCGAGCAGGTGCTCGAGTCGATCCGTCGCAACAGGGTGGCGATCAAGGGCCCGATCACCACCCCGGTCGGGCACGGTTTCCGCAGCGTGAACGTGGCGCTGCGCAAGGAGCTGGACCTGTACGCGTGTCTGCGTCCGTCCCGGAGTCTGAAGGGCGTGCGCAGCCGGTACGACGACATCGACGTCGTGGTGGTGCGCGAGAACACTGAGGATCTGTACGCGGGCATCGAGCATATGGTCGGTGACGATGCCGCAGAGAGCATCAAGATCATCACGCGGAAGGGCAGCCGGCGCATCGCCCGTTTCGCCTTCGAATATGCGCGTCGACACGGGCGCCGCAAGGTCACCGCGGTGCATAAGGCCAACATCATGAAATGCACCGACGGGCTGTTCCTGAGCGTCGCCCGCGAGGTCGCCGAGGACTACCCGGACATCGAGTTCGAGGATCGCATCGTCGACAACATGTGCATGCAACTGGTGCAGAAGCCCGAGCTGTACGACGTACTCGTGATGCCGAACCTCTACGGCGACATCGTCAGCGACCTGTGCGCCGGGCTGATCGGCGGCCTCGGGGTGGCGCCCGGCGCCAACCTCGGCGACGAGGTGGCGGTGTTCGAGCCCGTGCACGGCAGTGCGCCGAGATACGCGGGACAGGACAAGGTGAACCCCACGGCGCTGCTCCGTTCCGGCGTGCTGCTGCTCGAGCATCTCGGTGAGGAGGCGGCGGCGAGGAGGATGGAGGAGGCCATCGCCGCCGTCGTCGCCGAGGGCAAGGATGTGACTTACGACCTGGGCGGCTCGACCGGGACCTCCGGTATGGCCGCCGCCATCGCCCGCCGCATCGCCGGCTGAGGGCAGGGAGGCCCGCCGTGCACGAGGACGAACGCCATATCAACCTGCACGCCACGCCGGAGATGATGGCGGGCGTGTACGCCAACTTCGCCAATGTCAGCCACTCCGACTACGAGTTCTCGATCACCTTCGTCCGCCTCGACCACGAGAGCGAGGAGCCCGGGGAGCTGAACGGCGTCGTGGTGAGCCGGGTGAATCTCTCGCCGCGGTTCATGAAGGAGCTCGTCGACGCCATGAACGACAACTACGGCAAGTGGCTGCAGGCGGAGAACATCAAGAACCTGCCTGAGGCGCCGGGTCACGAGCGGCCGTCCGACGAGGACTGAGGCGCGGGTCCGACGCCGGGGCGTTCGCTCGGCGCCGGAGACGACGCGCCGGAATGGCCAAACGACCGCGCGTTTCACAGCGCTCTTGTCCTGCCGAGGCGGCGTTTCGGGGCATTGCCGCACCGGCGCCGCCTCGTCTAGAATGGAGCGGCCTGTACTCCCACGCTCCCTTCGGCGTCCCCGTGACCGGGCGACCGCCGAGGGGGACGGTGGCGATCCCATCGCACGTCTTCAGGAGGACGCCGTGGATTTCTACCAAGGCAAGGTGCTCAGGCTGGACCTGAGCACGAGCACCTCTGTCGTCGAGCCGCTCAACATGGAGTGGGCGGAGCGCTACATCGGCGGCAAGGGGCTGCTGTTGCGCTACCTGTGGGACGAGGTCCCGCCGCAGGTCGATCCGTGGGCGCCCGAGAACCCGGTCATCCTCATGACCGGCCCGTTCGCCGGGACGAACGTCAGCACGTCGTCGCGCCTGGTCGTCGGCTGCAAGAGCCCGCAGACGGGGATCCTCAACGACAGCTACGTGGGGGGGTCGTTCGCCCCGGAGATGAAGTTCGCCGGTTACGACGTCATCATCATCACCGGCGAGTCGCCCGAGCCGGTGGTCGTCACCATCAAGGACGACGTCGTCTTCTTCGTGCCGGCCAAGCCGAAGTACTGGGGCATGCGGACGTCGGAGATCGAGCAGGCGCTGCGCGACGACTTCGACCCCGATGCCAAGACGCTCTCCATCGGCCCCGCCGGCGAGAACGAGATCCTCTGGGCCTGCCTCTCCACCGACCAGTTCCACAAGGCCGGGAGGGGCGGACACGGCGCCCTCTGGGGCCACAAGAAGCTGAAGGCGGTCGCCATCCGGGGTACCGGCTCTGTGAGCGTCGGCGACGCCAGGGCGTTCCTCGCCGACCTGCTCCGCATCCACAGTGAGTACGTCCTCACGGAGGACAACCTGTGGGCCAACGAGGAGGGCACTCCCATCCTGGCCCAGGTCATGAGCGACGCCGGCGTCATGCCGACGCGCAACTGGTCCTCGGGCACCTTCGACGAGGTCGAGAACATCAACTCGGATGCGTTCCTCAAGATCCGCACCAGGAACCGCGCCTGCTACCAGTGCGCCATCGGGTGCCGCCAGTTCCACGAGATCGACGGCGTGACGGGCGAGGGTCCGGAGTACGAGACCATCGCCCTCTGCGGCGGCAACTGCGGCATCGGCGACATCTCCGCGCTGATGAAGTTCAACGAGCAGTGCGACCAGCTCGGCCTGGACACGATCAGCACCGGCAGCGTCGTGGGCCTGGCGATGGATCTCACCGAGAGAGGCATCAAGGACTTCGGGATGCGCTTTGGCGAGACCGAAGGCTACCTCAAGGCGCCGGGACTCCTCGCGGCCAGAGAGGGCCTGGGCGCCGACCTCGCGCTGGGCGTGCGCGCGCTGGCGGCGAAATACGGCGTGCCGGAGCTGGCCATGGAGGTCAAGAACATGGAGCTGCCGGGCTACGATCCGCGCGGCGCCTTCGGCATGAGCCTCGGCTACGCGACCTCGGACCGCGGCGGCTGTCACATGCGTACGTATCCCATCGCCGACGAGGTCGTCGCCGGCACGGTGGCCCCCGACACCCTCGACGGCAAGGCGCTGAAGATCGTCTGGGGCAACCCGGCGGAGGGCATGATCGGCGAGAACTTCAGCGCCGTGAAGTTCGCCGGCATCTGGTGCGACTTCTGGGCCATCACGCCGGAGCAGATCGCGCAGCTCCTCAAGCGCGTCTGGAAGCACGAGTTCAGTGAGGGGGAGGTATTCCGGATCGGCGAACGCATCTGGAACCTCGGCCGGCTCTTCAACCTGCGCGAGGGGGTCGAACCCGACACGATCCCGCAGAAGCTGTATTCGGAGGAGGGCGCCCACACCACCGGCGCCTCCGCCGGGAGGTTCATCGGCGCGGAGACGTTCGAGAAGGCCCTGCGCGAGTTCTACCAGATCCGCGGATGGGACGAGAACGGCGTACCCAGCGAAGCCAAGCTCGCCGAGGTCGGCGTAGACGTGCGCCTCTGAGGCGCCACGCCGGACGAAGGAGAACCCATGCCTCACGTGTTGATCTCGAGCAAGAAGTGCACCGGCTGCCACATGTGCGAGCTGGCCTGCTCCGCCTACCATGAGGGCGCCTACCGCCCCTCCGTCGCGCGTCTGTACAGCGAGTGCAACCCCACCACGGGCGCCATCAGGGGCCATACCTGTCTGCAGCTCGCCTGCGCCAAGTGCCAGAAAGCCTGTCCCACCGGTGCGATCGTGACCAAGGAGATCACGCTCACGATCCCGGGCGACTTCCCCGCCAAGGAGAAGGTGGGTGAGGTCGTCAAGGGCTACGTCCTGGTCGTCGACGAGGATCTCTGCACCAACTGCGGCGACTGCTACGAGGTGTGCCCCACGAACGTCATCCACGAGCACCCGGACCGCCACGTCGCCTTCAAGTGCGACCTGTGCGACGGCGACCCGCAGTGCATCGCCTTCTGCCAGAACCCGCACGTCCTGGCCGTCGACCTCAAGATCGACAAGGCCGACCGCGAGCTGCAGCCGGCGGAGACTCCGGCCTGACGTGCCGACGAGCTAC
>WBZR01003511.1_pt1 | contig 14025 bp, 9 predicted proteins | sample 5204231 | NCBI WGS metagenome assembly WBZR01 (sample SAMN12412403, study PRJNA552823) | activated sludge metagenome | isolation source: activated sludge from anammox sidestream of wastewater treatment plant... | place: USA: Virginia | collected 2017-08 | reverse complement strand
CTCGTTCTTGGGGTCGATGACGATCTTGCCGATTCGCTGCGTCTCACCCAGCCCCATGTACGACCACGACTTGCCTTCGTCGGTGCTCTTATAGACTCCAAACCCGTCGTAGCTCGTGCGCTGGGAGTTGTTCTCGCCGGTCCCCACCCAGATGGTCTTGCCGTCCTTGCTCAGCGCGACGTGGCCGATCGCAAAGGCTGCTTGATCATCGAACAAGGGGGTCCAGTTGTTGCCGAAGTCCTCGCTGCGCCACAGACCGCCGGTCGCGAAGGCGACGTAGAGCGTGCTGGGCTTCGCCTTTGGCGCATCGAACCAGACGACACGTCCACCTTGCTCCTCGGGCCCGACGCTCCTCCAGAGCAGCTTGCCGAAGATCGAGTCGGACTCCATCCGCTTCCTCTTCTCATAACTGTCGAGCCGTGCGGCCGCCGAGGTGCCGACGACCTTCGGCGAGTGGAACTTCTTCGCGTCTTCGATCTGCGAAGTCGGAGGCTTCAGTTGCCCATGGCTCGCGGCCACAAGCATGAGGCACAAAGGGACCAGGGTGCGACGCATATCGGTTGGTTTTACCGATTGTTGAGGGGCTCGAGTTTCAAAGCTTCTTCCGCGGCCACTTCGGGCCCCTTCACTTTGCCGGGTTTCGGCGGCAGGAAAGCGAGACGGCATAGATGTTGCTCGGATGAGGATGCCGAAGCCAGCACGGAGAGGTTATGAGCAGTCGACATTTGAGAACATCGGTGACCCTTGGGCTGATCGCCATCGCGATCGCCGCCCAGGCGGCCGTTCCGAGGGGTGCCTTTATTCGGCGACCCGTCAAGAGCGTGCCCGATTTGGTCGCTCACGTGAAGACGGACCCAGTCGTGATGGCCAGATTCACCCGTCACTTTCGGCTCACTCCCACGCAGCTTCAGAACTACTTCTCCAGCCTCCACATTGCGAAGCTAGCCAACGACGGCGTGTACCTGGTCTATAACGTTCACGAGGACAATGTCATTCGGGGCCGCTACTTCAAGCTGAAGAAAGGGACGCTCGTCTTTGCCGACAACACCGGCCGCCCCATCTTGAAGAAGGAGTGCGGCAACGCGATGACGATGTCTCTCCCAAGCATCGTCGCCCAAGCACCCACCACCAAGTCGGTCGGAGCCAAGGTCGTGCAGGGCGACACGCAAGCCTCGAACGAGCTCGTCATGATGGCGCCCGGGGTGACCCCACCTCCGATCACTCCCCCGGTGGCGTCACCGGTGCGAAGCCAGGTGGCCGGCGGATTCGTCGGCGGTGGCGGCGGGTTCGCGATTCTGCCCTTGATCTTGGGCCTCGGCTCGAGTTCGTTCTTGTTGAAAAAGGAAGACTGCGATTGCCCACCAGTTCCTGAGCCGGCGACACTGGCGATTCTGGCGACGGGCGCGTCGACCTTGATCCTCAAGCGTCGCAAGCGATCGTAGATTTTGGGTGGAGAGGGCCCGGCTGGGTTGGCCGGGCCCTTTTCTTGTTTGAGCATCCAGTAAGATCGGCGCATGCGACCGTACGCCGTGATCGCCGCGCTTGGTGCGGCTGCGCTTGCCGGTGCCGACGTCAAGCTCGCCTCACTCTTCACCTCGAACATGGTTTTCCAGCAACGTACGGAGGCGCCCATCTGGGGCACGGCCGCCCCCGGCGAGCAGGTGACGATCCGTACGACTTGGGGAGCGAACGCGACCGCCGTCGCGGGAGAGGATGGCCGTTGGCGCACGAAGGTTCGCACGGGCGCGGCGGGGGGGCCATACGAGGTTTCGGTGACCGGCGGCAACTCACTCTGGCTTCGCAACGTGATGCTGGGCGAGGTTTGGGTGTGCTCGGGGCAATCGAATATGGAGTGGCCGCTTGGCGTGTTCCCTGGATTGAATCCGGTGCGTAACTCGGCGGAAGAAGTTGCGGGCGCGAACTTCCCAAACATTCGCCTGTTCCAGGTCGAGAAGAAAATGGCGGACACGCTTCAGGAGTCCTGCGGTGGATCGTGGGTGCCTTGCTCGCCCCAGACGGTAGCCGACTTCTCGGCGACGGGATATCTCTTCGGGCGCGGTTTGCACCAGGCGCTTGGGGTCCCTGTGGGGCTGATCATGACCGCTTGGGGTGGAACCGAGGTCGAGTTGTGGACGAGCGAACCTGCGCTGCGCCGAATGCCCAGCTTCGCTGAGGCCCTGGACCAAAATGAAGTGGCGGCGGCGGCAACTCGAACAGCGATCGCCGAGCAGAAGAAGCGCCTGGAGGCTGACAAGGGAAAGGGCTGGGAGCGCGAAGATCTCGACGACGCGGATTGGCAGCGACTCGTCGACCCTGCCTCCTATGAAGCGACCGAGTTGGACAAGTTCGACGGAAGCGTCTGGTACCGGGCGAAGGTGCTGTTGACTGCGGCTCAGGCCAAGAGTCCGGCAGTGCTCCATCTGGGACCGATCGACGACATGGATGAGACATGGGTCAATGGGACCCGGGTTGGCGGGCTCGACCAGTGGGAGCAGCCCCGCGAGTACAAGGTGCCGGTCGGTGTTTTGCGCGAGGGTCTCAATACGATCACGATTCGGACCGTCGATACCGGCGGACTGGGCGGCTTCCGTCAGCCCGAGAAGATCGGCTGGATGGCTGGTGAAACCCGGATTCCGCTGACGAACTGGCGCATGAAGGTCGGGGTGAATCTGGCCGACACGCCCCTACCGGCCAATCAGGGCAAGGCCCATTCGATGCTGTACAACGGAATGATCGCCCCCCTGATTCCATTCGCCATCCGAGGCGCGATCTGGTACCAGGGCGAGTCGAACGTTTCGCGGGCCTTTCAGTATCGGACGAGCTTCCCCAACATGATCCAGAACTGGCGCGAGGACTGGGGACAAGGCGACTTTCCCTTCTATTTCGTGCAGATCGCCCCGTTTGAATACAACCAGAACGACGCTTCCGCCGAGTTGCGCGAAGCGCAAGCGATGACCCTTTCCAGACTCCCGAACACCGGGATGGCGGTGACGGTGGACGTCGTTCCCGACGTGAAGAACATTCACCCCCCTTTCAAACAGGAAGTCGGCGACCGACTGTCTCGGCTTGCGCTGAACCTCACGTACGGCAAGAAGGACGTCGCCTGCTTTGGGCCGATGTATCAATCTGCGAAGCTGGTGAATGACAAGTTTGTCGTTCGGTTCCAGCATGCGGACGGGCTCAAGATCGAGGGGGACAAACTGGCTGGCATCGAGATCGCCGGGGACGACAAGGTCTTCAAGCCGGCGGAGGCGAAGGTCGACGGGCAGACGCTCGTGGTCTGGAGCGACGCCGTTGCGAAACCGGTCGCGGTTCGCTTTGGGTGGCGGGATGCTTCGGTGACCAATCTGTTCAATGGTGCCGGTCTGCCTGCCCCTCCGTTCAGGTCGGACGACTGGCCCGGCATCACAATCGACGTCAAGTGGTGAGAGTCTGTATCTTCTTGTGTCTAGGCGTTCTCTTGCACATCAGGTGATAACCATGAACAAACCATTGCTCGGCATCCTGCTGGGCGCGCTGCTTTCCTTGGTGGGCTGCGGAGGAGGCGGCGGATCGGCCGCCGTCGTTCCCGGCGGAGCCTCGGTGAGCACCTACGCCACCGACAGCCTCAACGACGACTACTCACAGGTGTGGGTCACAATCCACCGGGTCACTCTCGAAGGTGGATCCGGATCCTCGACCGTGTTCGACGATCCCGCCGGGCGGCTGGTGGACCTCAAGACGCTCCGCGACGCCTCGGGTGCCCGCTACGCCTTTCTCGACGACTCGTCGGTGACCCCGGCAACGTATGGTTCGGTTGCGGTGCAACTGGACGAGGATCTCTCGCTGGTTCCGAACGGATCGACCAGTGCCGACTCGCGGAAGTTCGCGACCCAATACGCCGACCCTGCCGCACCCGGCAAGTCGATCCTGAGATTGGGCAGCGCTCACGAAATGCGGCCAGGACGTAACTCGCTCGTACTGGACTTCGATCTGGCGACTTGGGACCTCGACGGTACCGGCCGAGTCGTCGCGTCGGTCAAGAACGGGAACGGCGCCGGACTCGACGATCGCAGGCGTCACGAGCACGAAGACATCAAGGGTGTCGTTTCCAGCTTGGCCGGAACAGCACCCAACCAGACCTTCACCCTGAACAGAAGGCTTCGCGGGCTGAGCGTCAAGACCGACTCCAACACCCGTATCTTCAACTCGAGCGGCGCGCCGAATCCCCGACTCGTGGACGGTGCGCGGGTCGAGGTCCGGGGGGTCTTTGTCGCAGGGACGCTTCTCGCCGCCGCGATCAAGGTCGAGGACGAAGCCGGCGAGGATCCGATGCACATCGTGGGGCTGGCCTCCAACCTGAACGAAGGGGCAGGGACGTTCGACGTCGCGATCCGCCGAGCGCGGGGCTTCATCCCGCGCCGCGTGAAGGTTTCGGTCTCGACGAGCGACACCACGCGCTTCCTGTCCGACGCGGGAGCTACCATGACCAAAGCGGAGTTCTTCGCAGCGGTTGGAGCGCTCGGACAACAGGCGATCGTGGAAGTCGAGGGCGCTCTGTCGGGTGACACCTTCGCCGCTTCAAAGGTGAAGATCGAGTCCGAGGGCGCTCATGCGGAGGCTGAAGCCAAGGGCTCGGTCACGGCTGTCGACCCGGTTGCGGGAACGCTGACGCTGACCGTCCAGACCTGGGAAGGAATCAACATCCAACCGGGCTCCCCCTTGAACGTCACGACTGGACCGGCGACCATGTACATGAATGGCCGCACGATGGTGGACAAGCGGGCGTTCTTCGACGCGATCTCCGTGGGTTCCGTCATCGAGGCCAAGGGCCGCTGGGATGGTTCGAAGCTTGCGGCCATCCGCCTGAAGCTCGACGACTGACCTGGTATCGGCTGCGCCAAGCCGGCCCTGTCCGGCTTGGCGCAGCACACGCCTACGATTGCTTCAAGCGAACCTAGCAGGTACCCTCTTGAACCGACAATGACGGCGAGAGAGCTCCGACTGAAATACCTGCGCTTCTTCGAATCGAAGGGGCACACGGTCTACCCGAGTGGATCCTTGATCCCCTACGATGTCACGGGCAAGCTCGATGAATCGCTGCTGTTTAACGGGGCCGGCATGGTCCAGTTCAAGCCCTTTTTCCGGGGGGTCGCGGAACCTCCGAACCGCCGGCTGACGACCGCGCAGAAGGTCGTCCGAACCGGGGACATCGAAGAAGTGGGTAACCCATCTCACCTCACATTCTTCGAGATGCTGGGTAACTTCTCCTTTGGCGACTACTTCAAGAAGGAGGCGATTGCTCTTTCCTGGGAGTTCCTCACGTCGCCGGAGTGGCTCGGGCTAGAGCCGGCGCGCCTAAGCTTTACGGTTTTCGAAGACGACGACGAGGCGTTCGACGCTTGGGCGGGGCACTTGGCCAAAGTCGGCATCGAGCCCCTGACCCGCATCTTCCGACTGGACGAGGAGACGAACTACTGGCCGGCCGGAGCGTTTTCCTCGGGCCCGCCTGGCCCCTGCGGCCCCAACTCCGAGATGTTCTACTGGACGTCGAAGGACGTGCCGGTTCCACCCATCGACAGAGGCTATGGCCGTGAAGATTGGCTGCGAGACGATGCAGCTAAGAACTGGCTAGAGATATGGAACGACGTCTTCATCCAATACGAATGGCAAGGCAAGCTTCGTAATCCGGAACGGCCCAGCGATGGATACGTCAAGGTCGCGATGCCAGAGCTGCCCTTCAAGAGCATTGACACGGGCATGGGGCTCGAGCGCACCATCATCGTGCTCAACGGCCAGAAGTCTGTCTACGATAGCGATCTCTTCTCCCCCATCATCGCTCGCATCCTTTCCCTCGCGGCCTATCGGCCAGGCGATCTGGAGCAGGGAGTCGATGGCCTGGACGGCGCAAAGGGCCGCGCGATTCGCATCATCGCGGATCACATCCGCACCGCGTGCTTCTGCATCGCGGACGGGATCTTGCCCTCAAATACTGGCCGCGGCTACGTGCTGCGCAGGCTCATAAGGCGCGCGGTGCTCAAGGGGAAGCGGGTGCTTGGGTTCGACAAGCCCTTCTTCCATCTCGTTTACGAAGGCGTCGTCGAAGCGGTCGGCGATCACTATCACGAGCTCGTCGACCGTCGCGACGTGATCGTCGAGACGCTGCTCAATGAGGAGAACCTCTTCCGACGAACGATCAGTGCGGGCACCGACATGCTCCAGGCTGAGCTGACTCAGCTCAACAGGGCCGGCACGGGTGCGACCAAGGTCTTGGGTGGCGCGATCGCATTCAAACTGTACGACACGTATGGGTTCCCGCTCGAGGTCACCAAGGAGCTTTGCGAGGAGGCGGGGATCGAAGTCGATGAAGACGGATACGAACTCGCCATGCGCCAAGCTCAGGAGCGGAGCCGCGGGAGCAGCGACATGGACCTCGTCTATGGCGACTCCCAGGATCGGGTGATTGTCGTGGCCTCGCCCCGAGCAACTCCAACGACCGTCTTCGTCGGCTATGAGCGGCTCGAGCACGCGACCGAAATCGTCCAGATCAGTCCGTCATTCGGGCCGGATGGACTGACCACAGGCGAGTTCCAGGTGTGCCTCACCGAGACTCCGTTCTATGCTGAATCTGGCGGTCAGGTTGGCGACACCGGCATCATCGAAGGGCCGACCTTCAGGTTCAACGTGACGGGCACGTGGAAAGAGTTAGGGATGACCTGGCACGATGGCGTGCTCGCTTCGATCCCCTTGGTGTCCGGCACCGCCGAAGAACGCATCCGCCAGGCCATGGTGCACCGTTCCCATCCGCTGGCCGGGTTGTCGAGCGAGGAGATCACCGAGATTCTGCAGTCGGGCTACTTCTTCGTTCCGGTGGTCGCCATCGTCGACGCTGGGCGTCGACGCAGAATCGTTCGCAACCACAGCGCGACGCATCTCCTCCACGCGGCCCTTCGCGAGGTCCTTGGAAAGCACGTGACCCAGGCGGGCTCGCTGGTTTCACCCGATCACTTGCGCTTCGACTTCACCCACGGCAAGGCAATGACTCCGAGTGAGATCGAGAGAGTCGAGGCGATCGTGAATGAGCAGGCCCTTCTGAGCCGCCCAGTTCGGATCTACCAAGACCTGCCGATTCAGGAGGCGCGTTCCCGCGGGGCAATGGCGCTCTTTGGAGAGAAGTACGGCGACTTCGTGCGGATGGTCGAGATTGAGGACTTCAGCCGCGAGCTCTGCGGTGGCTGCCATGTGTCGACGACGAGTGAGGTGGGCCTCTTCAAGATCGTCCACGAGAGTTCGGCTGCCAGCGGCGTTCGGCGTATCGAGGCGGTCACCGGCGAAGGCGCTTATGATTTGGTGCGGGAGCAGTCCGAGCTCGTCCGCGAGGCCGCCGCCCTCCTCAAGGCGACTCCGCACGACTTGCTACCGGCGATCGAGAAGTCGATCGAGGCTCTTCGGGACGAGCGGCGCAAGCGCGAGAAGGCGGAGCAAGCGCTCGCAAAGGGCGGCACATCGGGTGGTGGCCAGGCCGACGTTTCGGCGGTCGGCCCATATCGGGTGTGGACGCCACGGTACGACGGAATCGACCCCAAGATCGCGGCTGCTGCGATCGACGAAGCGGTCGCCAATGACCCCAACCTCGTGGTCGTGGCAGCGATCGTCGGGGACGGGAAGGTTTCGTTCGTGGCAAAGGTGGGTTCAGATGCGTTGCGATCGGGCGCCCACGCGGGGAACCTTGCGAAGAAGGTTGCGGAGATGACGGGCGGCGGCGGCGGCGGCAGGCCCGACTTCGCGACCGCGGGCGGCAAGGACCTGTCGAGGGTGGATTCCGCGCTCACCGAAGTGGCGAAGTTGCTCGGGTAGCCCTGAGTTCTCGGAAATATTGTGCGATCAGGCCTTGACAAGGTCCTCGACTCTTGCTAGACTCGGTACAGCCTTTGGCTGGAGAAGCGGGTTGAGTACTCCATCATGGAATCTATGGCAACATCGGTCCGACGAGGATCTCGTACGATTGGCGAACGCGGGTGAGCGCGACGCGACCGATGCGTTGATCCGCCGTTATCGACCCGTGGTCGAGCGGAAGGCTCGGATGTTCTACGGTGGGGGTCTCGAACGTGATGATCTGGTGCAGGAAGGACTCCTGGGACTCTTGGGGGCGATCGGACAATACCGGTCTGACAAGCTGGACCAGTTCCGCCCGTTCGCGGAGCTCGTCGCGCTTCGCCGCATGATGACCGCACTTCGGCTTTCGACCGGCACCCGCATGGCAGTACTGAATGGTGCGACGTCGCTTCAAGGCTGGTCGGAATCGGCGTTTGGGGCGCCCGTTCCAGAGCAGGATGCGGCAAGTGCCTGGGCGATCGAGCAGGTCTTGGAGCAAGCTCAGCTTACGGAGTTGGAGTCTCAGGTGCTGCTTGGGATCTGGAAGGGATTCACGTACCGCGAGCTTGGCGCGCACCTCGGCTGCCATCGAAAGCGTGTCGACAACGCATATCAGAGAGCGAAGCGGAAGGTTTCGACGACTTGGCGGACACAAATTGAGAACTTTTGAACAATGTACGCCATCTTTTTTAAACAATGCGCTTGCACTCCTGTAAACTGTGACCATGCGAGTGGTAGTCGTATGCAAAGACGCCTTGGTTCGAGATGGAATGCTTGCCATCCTCACTCATGAAGGTCAGTTCGCTGTAGCCGGTGGGAGTGACCTCGTCGATTCTGCCGTCCGAATGCTCGGCCCTGATCCGAGCGCCGTCCTCGTGGCGGTGACAGACGGCCTCGAGGCTGAGGACTGGGTCGATCTTGGGGAAGCGAAGGTCGAGCGACGCTTCAACCTGGTCATGATTGTGACGAACTCGAGTACTCCGGCCGCGTTCAAGATCGCCGATGCGGTGGTTAGGAACTCGGAAGGCGGCAACTCGCTGGTCGAAGCCGTTCGGCGGTTCGTCGGAACCGCTACGCCGCTCGAGCGCCAGATGGGAACCAAGAACCCGGTCTATATCGCCGAGTCGCTGCAGCAGACCTACGGTGGGCGCAAACTCACCCGGCGCGAACTCGAGGTCGCCCAGTATGTGGCCCAAGGGCTTGGCAACCGCAGGATCTCGCAAGTTCTTAACCTGCAAGAGCAGAGCGTGAAGAACCTCGTCAGTTCGATCATGCGCAAACTGAACTGCGAGAACCGAACTCAGGTCGCGTTGAAGCTGACGGGCCAACCGCAGATGTCCTAGCGTGTGATCGCCCGCATCGCTACCGCCCTGGTCGGGATTCCGATCGTCTTGGGAGTGTGTTTCTTAACGAACCCACTCCCATTCATCTTTCTCGTAGTCGTGTTGGGGACTTTGGCTGCTCAAGAGGCCTGGTCACTCTTGGAACCACGCGCTGGCACGGCTCTTGAGGTCGTTCGTCGATTGCTGATCGTGGCCATTTGGGTCGGTTTGCCATTACTGGCTCTGAATCTGCTTCATTGGGCGGGGCAGTCGAGTGACTCTGTCCTGCCAGCTTGGCGATACAATCCACCGGTGCTCTTGGCTTTGCTTCCGCTCTGGGCGGGAGATACCGCCGCGATCTTCGCGGGCAAGGCATTCGGGAAGCACCCACTCGCGCCGTCGATCTCACCCAAAAAGACGTGGGAAGGGGCGATCGCAAACTTCCTTGCGTGCATCGTTGCGGCATGGGGTACGGCGCTTTGGGTCGGCATCGGGCCACTTTGGGGATTGCTGATCGGGGTCCTCGCGGGAGTGTTGGGGCAGCTGGGAGACCTCTTCGAGAGCTGGATGAAGCGCAAGGCCGGCGTGAAGGACTCAGGCCGTCTCCTTCCGGGTCACGGTGGCGTGCTCGATCGCATCGACTCGCTCCTCTTCAGTGCAATCCCCACGACTGTCGTCTACATCTTAGCTTCAGGAAGGTAACCTGGTTGGATGCTTGCCGTCGAGACTAGGGACTTATGCAAGACCTACTCGACCGTTAAGAAACAGCCCGGAATCATGGGGTCGGTGAAGGCGCTCTTCTCGCGCGAGCGCAACGAGGTCCACGCGGTCTGCGACGTCTCGATGGAGATTGGGCAAGGCGAACTGGTCGGATTTCTTGGTCCGAACGGCGCAGGCAAGACCACGACGCTGAAGATGCTGACCGGCATCCTCCACCCGACTTCGGGTGAGGCCCATGTTCTCGGTTTTGTGCCCAATCAGCGCAAGCACGAGATGCTGAAGCAGATCTCCCTCGTGATGGGCAACAAGAACCAGCTTTGGTGGGACCTGCCGGCTTGGGACTCCTTCGTCGTCATGCGCGAGCTGTATGAGGTGCCTTCAGACGAGTTCGAGCGGAGGGTGAAGCTGCTCGGCGAGACGCTCGGCATCATGGACAAGGTCCATACGCAGGTTCGCAAGCTCAGTTTGGGTGAGCGAATGAAGTGCGAGCTCGTCGCCGCTCTCCTCCACCGTCCAAAGGTGGTCTTCTTGGACGAACCGACGATTGGGCTCGACGTCGTTTCCCAGCGGGCGATCCGCGACTTCCTGAAGGATCTCCACCGGGAAACCGGCTGCACGATCCTCCTCACGTCGCATTACATGCGGGACGTCCAAGCGTTGTGCGACCGAGTGATCGTTATCGACAAAGGAGCCAAAATCTTCGACGGGACGCTCGACGGTCTGTCTCGGCAGTTCAGCGACCGCCGCCGGATTCTCTTGCGTTTTTCCCGCCATGTAGCTTCCTCTGATCTTGTACAGTACGGGGACGTGGTTGACTCGGGAGAGGCGTCGGCTTCGATCGACGTCGCCCGGGATGATACGCCTCGGATCGCGGCCAAGGTCTTGCAGGACCTGCCAGTCGACGACATTGCGATCGAGGACGTGGACGTCGAGGAGATCATCCGCAAGATGTTCACAACCGGAGTCGCCGGCTCGTAGTTGTTTCGCGCGAAACATTCGAGTTGGGCAGCTGGGGCGGTGCCAGGTATTCTCGGTCGACCTTTCACGACTTGAAAGGAGGAGAGACAACATGGCAACGGAAATAGCGCCGCGTTACGACGCGTCGACGGTCGAGCAGCGGTGGTATCTAGCTTGGGAGTCAGCGGGGCTCTTTCGCCCGAAACGCGACGGGCGTCCCAAATACACGATCACGATCCCCCCTCCCAACATTACGGGATCGCTCCACATGGGCCACGCACTCTGTTATCCCATTCAGGACCTCCTTGGGCGGTACAAGCGCCTGCGCGGGTTTGACGTGCTGGTTCTTCCCGGCACCGACCACGCCAGCATCGCGACCCAGAGCGTGGTCGAAAAGTTGCTGCGTAAAGAGGGGACGAGCGGCGCCCAAGTCGGCCGCGAGGCGTTCCTCGAACGGGCCTGGCAGTGGCGGCGCGAGACTGGCGACACGATCCTCAAGCAGTTCAGGCGACTCGGGTGTGCGTTCGATTGGGAGCGCAATGTCTTCACGATGGACGAGGCTTACACGAGGGCGGTCTATACAGCCTTTATCGAGTGGTTTGACCGCGGGCTGATCTATCGGGGCAAGCGCGTCATCAACTGGGATCCGGTCCTTCGGACGAACATCAGCGACATCGAGACCGAGCGGAAGACGGTGAAGGGCAAGTTGACCTACATCCGTTACCCATTCGCCGATGGCTCGGGCCATGTCACGATCGCCACGACCCGCCCGGAAACGATGCTCGCGGACGTCGCGGTCGCCGTGCATCCCAGCGACGAGCGCTACAAGGGGCTGGTCGACAAGACGCTGGTCCTTCCATTGATGAATCGGGAGATCCCGCTCATCGCCGACATTTACCCAGACCCAAACTTCGGGAGTGGTGCGGTCAAGATCACTCCCGCCCACGATGCGAACGACTACGCGGTCGGTAAGCGTCACGGCCTGCCGATGCCGATCTTGATCGGCGAGGACGGGCGCATCACCGAGGACGGAGGCGTCTACGCAGGCCTCGATCGTTTGGAAGCTCGGAAGCGGGTGGTCGCCGATCTCGAGGCGGGCGGATTTATCGAGAAGATCGAGGACCACGAGATCCCGATCCTCATTTCCGAGCGCAGTGGTGAAGTCATCGAGCCGCTATTGAGCGAGCAGTGGTTCGCCGATCAGCCAAAGATGGCCAAGCTCGTTCTCGAGGCGATGGAGGCAGGCAAGATCCGCTTTGTACCTGAGCGGTACGCCCGCATCTTCACCGAGTGGCTCGAGAACGTTTACGATTGGAATGTCTCTCGCCAGCTGTGGTGGGGGCAGAGGGTCCCCGTCTACTACGCGGACGACGAGACGCCCGTCGCCGCCCAGTCGTGGGCGGAAGCCCAGGAGAAGCTCGACCGTTCGCACCCCGGCAAGACGATCGTGCGGCAAGACGAGGACGTCCTCGACACGTGGTTCAGCAGCGGTTTGTGGCCTTTCGCCACGTTGGGCTGGCCTGAGCAGACGGAGGATCTCTCGACGTACTACCCGACGAGCACCCTCGTGACGTCGCGCGAGATCATCTATCTCTGGGTGGCGCGCATGGCGATGATGGGACTCGACTTCATGAAGGAGATCCCGTTTGAGGACGTGTACATCTACGCCACGGTGCTGACCGAGGACGGCCGGCGCATGAGCAAGTCGCTCGGCACCGGTGTCGACCCGATGGGGGTCATCGAGAAGGTCGGCGCCGATGCTCTGCGCTACACCCTCCTCAGTCAGACGGGCTACAACCAGGACATCAGGTACAGCGAGAAGCGCACCGAGGACGCGCGCAACTTCTGCAACAAGATCTGGAACGCCACCCGGTTTGTCCTCATGAACTTGGACGGGGAGGGGCGACGGATCGAGGCCGCGGATCAGCTGGAGCCGGTCGATCAGTGGTTGCTGGGGCGGCTTTCTGCGACCGAAAAGGTCGTGCGGGAGAGTTACGAGGCGTACGACATCCAGAACGCCGCTCAGGCCCTCTACAAGTTCTTCTGGTCGGAGCTCTGCGATTGGTACATCGAGGTTTCGAAACGGCGTCTGGCCGACCCCGCGACGCGAGCCGTTCCACAACGTGTGCTGCTGACGAGCATCGAGGCGTTCGTGACGATGATGCACCCGATCATGCCGCACATCACAGAGGAGATCTATGCGCACCTCCCCTTGCCAAATAAGGTGAAGTACATCATGGATGGTGAGTGGCCGACTCTGGCGTTCGGCGACACGTCGGTCGCTGAAGCGAAGGTGGAACGTTGGTTTGCGGTCACCCGCGCCCTGCGTGCCCTGCGTGCCGCGTTGGATCTCGAACCCGCGAAAGCGATCGCCGAGGCCTATGTCGAAGGCGACCTTGCCGGCGGTGAATCGGTCGTCGCCTCCCAGGCTTGGGTGACGTCTCTGAAAGCGGGGAGGCCAGAAGGCAAGTTCGTCTCCGCTTCGGTGGAGGGGATCGGCCTCCACTTGCCGATTGGTGACGAGGTCGACATCCCGAAACTCATCGAGAAGCTGCGCCGGGACGAGGAGAAGCTGGCGGCGGAGGTCGACAAGCTCGAGCAACGGCTGGCGAACCCGATGTTCGTCGAGCGGGCCAAGCCTGAGGTGGTGGATCGCGAGCGCGAGACGCTGGCGGAACTTGTCACCCGATTGGACACGACCCGCGATCGGCGAACCCTGCTCGAGTCGCGTTAGGGTGGGGGAGGCTTACCGCCTCCCTTTTCCGCACCGGCGTAGGCCCGAAGGGTGTCGTCGACCTGACGGCGGAACGCGGCGGGTAGTTGGCTGTACGGACCCCAGTCTCCGTCGCTGCGGGTCTCCTTGTAGCTGAAATGCTTGGTCACCGTGGTTCTGACCTCCAGCGCGAGGTCCCAACGCGACTGCATGCCCTCCTTGAAGAGGAGATTGGACTCTCCGCCGGCTTGGCGGGAACGCCAAATAGACTCGGCGACGCCGCCTGGATCGAGGGCGTTGATCAGGCCGTCGGGACGCTTCACGAGGGCAATCGGCGCCTGCGACGAGGTGAGCGTCATCCGTGCGTCGCCCTCGGGGCCCCGTGGGAGAATCTCGGTGAGATCCGCTTCGAATCCTGCCGTCGGGTCCTCGGCGCCCGAGCGATTTGTGGGGTTGTCG
>WBZR01003510.1_pt1 | contig 14027 bp, 16 predicted proteins | sample 5204231 | NCBI WGS metagenome assembly WBZR01 (sample SAMN12412403, study PRJNA552823) | activated sludge metagenome | isolation source: activated sludge from anammox sidestream of wastewater treatment plant... | place: USA: Virginia | collected 2017-08 | reverse complement strand
ACAGTCTGTCACGAAAAAGCCTCCCTGCCTATGGACCGGAATGTTCTTACGAAACCCCAGTCTACAGGGCTTCGAGGCTTTTTCTATTCCTATTCAACGCCGACCTGATGAAATATTCGGGTTAGCCCTGTCTCACCCGGCCGCCCGGCCCCGTCTTCGTCGGACCGACCAATAGGACCATGCCCTTCGAAGCGACAACGCGCACCTTCGTGCCCTTGGTGAGCGGCATCATCGGCGCGGCCTGACCTGCCTTCCACCTTCGACCGTTCACCTTCACCTCGCCGATCGCCGTGCCGCGGATTTCCATCGTCACGCGTCCCACTTCGCCGATCGGTTTGGCAATGGTCGCGCCGCACTCAGGACACCGGCCGTTCTCGTTTTCGTTAAGGTCGTAGCCGCACTTTGTGCAAGTGAGCCGTTTTCCACCGCGCGAGCGAAAAATGAGGTATGCCACAATGGCAACGATCAGCAGTGGAAGCGCCCATGCAATGGTAAGCTGGCTCATAGTGTGAACCCGTCAATTGCCGCAAGTATTCTACTTAGCTACGATGTAATCAAGTTTACTTAATCCATTGGGTGCAATCATATGCGCGTAGAAACAATCCGCGAGTGGTTCTGCCATGGTCGATGGGCCAATGATCGGATCCTCGCCGCCGCGAAGGAGCTGCCCGACGAGGCCCTGGACCGCAAGTTCGACATGGGCCCCGGCTCCCTCCGTGAGACTTTGCGTCATATCTACGGAGCCGATCGAATCTGGTTCGAACGCATCGGCGGTGCCAACGCCGCCGCCATGCCGCACGCCCGCGACCTTGCAGCGATTCCCCAGCTCATCGACGCCTCGCAAAAACTCGACGACGCCCGATCGGCCTGGCTCGCAGGGCTCTCCGACGAGGCTGTGCGCCAACCCATCAACTACAAGAGCATGAAGGGCGATCCCTACACCAATAAGCTTTGCGACATCCTCCTTCACGTCTGCACCCACGGCATCCACCACCGCGCTCAGGTCATGGCCATGCTGCGGCAAATCGGTAAGCCGCTTATCAACCTCGATTACATTTTCATGCGCATCGAGCGCCCGACGCTGCGACTCGCCGACCAGCGAACCATTGACGCACTCACCGCCAAAGGGCGTATCGTCGGCACGACGCTCAGCGACCCGGCCCTCCTCTGCGCCGGCACGCTTCGATACCTCCACGACTTCAGCGACTGGGCCAACGAGCAGATCTTTGCAATCGCAGGCGCGCTTGATGACGCCGCCCTCGACAAGGAGTTCGAGTTCGGCTGTGGCTCGCTGCGCAAGACGCTTCACCACATCGTCGCCGCCGAGTCAGGCTGGCTCGCAAACTGGCGCGACGGCGCTCAAATTGTCATCGCCCCGCCCCGGCCCGGCAGGCCGGTCAGCGACATCAAGGCCGAGTTCGACCGAACCACGCAAGATCGCCGGGCGTATCTCGAAGGGCTGGACGACGCATCGCTGCACCGCGAAATTATCGCAGGCGGGGCGGAGGGAATTCGCCTGTACTTACGGCTCGGCGAAGTCATTCTTCAGGTCGCCGGCCACGGCATGCACCATCGCGCCCAGGCCCTCAACATGCTCCGGCATGTCGGAGCGATGACACCGGCCCTGGACCTGATCGGCTGGGCAAGACTACCCAGGAATTGAGGCACCGACGATGTTTACGCGTCACTACTACGTTGACGTTGCTCAGCTTCTCGCGTGCCTGTTCTTCGGCATCATGTCGACCGTGTTTTGGAATGGCCTCTTCCGAGAGGATCGCACCGGTTGGGAGGTTGCCCGTTTCTCGACTTGTCTGCTTATCTTCGCATTCAGCGCTTTCAGCTTTCTGAAGACCTGGTTTCGCGATTCAATCCCGGAAGACAAGGATTCCAACGATAATCCCAATTAGCGCGAATACGGGAGCATTGATCATGCAACTTGCAACCCTGTCCGAATTCCTCAAGTACAGCAACTGGGCAAATAGCGAAATCCTCCGGCACAGCGAAAAACTCACCGACGCCCAGCTCGATCAGCCCTTCGACATGGGCCTGGGCTGTCTGCGCCGCACCTTGATTCATATTCACGCCGGCGAGCACGTCTGGCTCCAGCGCTGGCAGGGCCGCACCGAGACCCCGTGGCCCAATGAACTCGTAAAGACGCCAGTCGCCGAAATCGCCGCCCACTTCGCGAGGACCTACGAAGAGCGGGCAACCTTTCTCTCCAAAGTGACCGACGGCGATCTGCAAAACCCGATCACCTACCGCGACTCCAAGGGCAGCCTCTTTAAGGCCACCCTCGGCGACATGATCATGCAGGCCATCCTGCACTCGACCCATCACCGCGCCCAGGCCGTCAACATGCTCCGCCGCGCGGCCGGTGCCGCTTTCGAGCTGGATTACATGATGTCGGTGCGAAAGCCTGCGTGATCGGCGGCAACAAGTTTCGATGATGGGCAGCGCCCACGGGCCCAGAATCTGCTCGTGCAAGGCGCCCACATCGACATCGTAGATTTCTTGTGACCCACAGGAGAACCTGATGCAGTTCGATCTGAAATCGGCAATCGAAGTCCTGCGACGAACACCGGGCGTCCTTCGCGCAATGCTCGCCGGCCTCGACCGCGAGTGGACCCACAGCAATTACGGGAAGGACACCTTCAGTCCCTTCGACGTTGTCGGACATCTCATCGCCGGCGAAAAAAACGACTGGCTCCACCGCATAAAAGTCCTCCTCGAACATGGCGAGTCGCGCCCCTTCGATCCCGTCGACCGCTATGCGCAATTCGAAGACAGCCGGGGCAAATCGCTCGATCAACTTCTCAATGAGTTCGAGCGGCTGCGAAAATCCAATCTGGACTCGCTCGCAAAAATGGGTCTGGCCGAAAATGACTTCACCAGAAAAGGCGTTCACCCCGCCCTCGGATCGGTCACGCTGAGTAACCTGCTCTCGACCTGGGTCGCGCACGATTTGAACCACATCGCCCAGATCGCCAAGTGCATGGCCACGCAGTACGAGGAAGCTGTCGGCCCCTGGCGCGAGTTCCTCGGCGTCTTGCGAACACCGGTCACAAGAATGGACGCCGATGGCGCATCTCGCCGCGCAGCCGCAGTGAGCGGCTGATTTCGCCATCGCTTGCTAACCCGGCCGCTTCAAACTAGGATCATTTCGTTCGCTAGGGGTGTCCGCCAGATACGGACTGAGAGCCGGCCGCGCGAGCCGGAACCCTTAGAACCTGATCACCGATGTCCGCAAATGCGGAACGAGGTGCGTAGGGAAGCGGGCGACATGTCGGTCTTGTACTCCACAATGTTAGCCTTGGCCGCTGCTTCCGCTACGTTCCCCGCGCGCAGCCGTTCTTGCATTTGCCCCGATAGGGGCTCAGGCTCGTAGCCGCGGGCGTAAGCCCGTGGACCAAGTCGTTGCGAAAGGACCTAGCCCTGAAGGGGCGGCGGAGTCAATCGAATGCCCGGAACGCATTCCAAATTGCTCTATCACGTCGTCTTCAGCACCAAGCGCCGACAAATGATGATGAAGGCCGATACCGCACCCCGCATTCATGAATACCTTGGCGGCATCGTTCGCAGTGAGGGCGGCATCTCCTACGCCATCGGCGGCATGCCGGACCATGTCCATCTTCTTTTTCGTTGGAGAACGGACGAATCGCTCTCGAATCTAATGCGTGACATGAAATGCAATTCGTCGCGATGGGTTCATGAGACTTTCCCGGACATGGCCGCCTTCGCATGGCAGGATGGATACGGAGCGTTCACCGTGAGCCAGTCGCAGAAGGATACGGTGGAACGATACATCGCGAACCAGGATGCCAACCATCGCGGGCGGTCCTTTCAGGATGAATATGTGAATCTTTTGAAAGCACATCAGGTGGATTATGACGAACGATTCCTCTGGGACTAACGAGTGCGCGAATCGGGGCGCTCTGTCGCCCCCATTGGGGCTCAGTGTTCACAACGCGAACTCTCCACGGGCTTTCGCCCGTGGCTACGAGCCGTCGGCCCCGTTCGGGGCAAATTTCAAGTCGTCCATCATTCAAGCACCGTTGAAGGCATTATGCGTTTTCATTGTCTGCTGCCTCACCCCGCAATACGCAGGCGCTCAACCCGGCTCCATGACGCGGCAGGAAGCCAAGTCCGATGCGAAGCCTGAAATCGAAACAGAAACAATCACCCTCGGCTCCGGCGAGCACAAGTTCTCCGCCTACACGGCGATCCCAAAGTCCGCCAAACCCGGCCCCGCCATCATCCTCATCCACGAGTGGTGGGGGCTCAACGATTGGGTCAAGCAGCAGGCCGATCGCTTCGCCGCCAAGGGCTACGTCGCCATTGCGCCGGACCTTTATCACGGCGAGGTCGCCGAAGACGGCGAGCACGCCCACGAACTCATGCGCGGACTCGCCGACGAGCGCGCCATCGCCGACATGAAATCAGCCTTCGACTATCTGGCGACGCACAAGTCGGTGGACAAGAAGCGCATCGGCATCATCGGCTGGTGCATGGGCGGAGGGCTGGCACTCAAGCTGGCCATCGCCGAACCGAAGCTGGCCTGCACCGTCATGTGCTACGGCCGCCCCGTCATCGACGTCGACCAACTCAAAAAGATCAAAGGCCCGCTGCTCGGCATCTGGGGCGCGACCGACCGCGGCATCGAAGTGCCCCCGTTTGAAAAAGCCCTCAAAGAGGCCGGCGTAAAGGCAACGCACCACATCTACCCCGGCGCAGGCCACGCCTTCCTCAATGAAACCAACAAGCGCGGCTACAACGCCGATCAGGCGAAAAAGGGCTGGGCGGAGATCGACGGTTTTTTCACGGCGAATTTGCGCAGCAAGAGTCCAATGTGAGCACGGTAAGATGACCTATGTCAGGACAAGCTGGTGGAGGGCCGTATTAATTGCCTATCCATTGAGTGGGGCGGCAATGGGTTTGGCCCTTCCTGCGATGAAGGCCTATGCCGCGTCGCAGTTTGGACGAGCCGGCTTGGCCGTCTTCGCCGTCATCAATGTGATCCTGCCAAGCGTGATCGTCGGACTCGCAGCGCTCTATCCGCGTTTCAGTGTCGCCGTAGTTGGGACCTTTCTCGCAACACTTGCGTTCATGCTCGCCGCCGGAATGGGGCCCACGATGATCACATCGCCCTATGTCCGGTCGCTGCTCCAGTCGATCGGCCCGGTCGGGACAGTTGCCTTCGTGATCTATCACATCCTGGCCGCCGGCACCGTTGTCGTTGTCAGATTCTGGCGACAAGTCGGCGCCCCGCCGGACCCGCGAGCTTGTACCTATTGCGGCTATTTCCTCGTGGGGCTGAAGGAGCCAAGATGCCCGGAATGCGCAAAGCCGTTCGATCCAATTCAGATTTCAATGGTGGAAAGGTAATTCAATGACCCAACTAAAAGCAGCCCGCAAGGGCCTCATCACCCCCGAAATGATCCGCGTCGCCCAGCGCGAGTGCACCACGCCTGAGTTCATCCGCGACGAAGTCGCCCGCGGCCGCCTCGTCATTCCCGCAAACGTCCGTCACCTCGCGGGCAGCGCCGGCGAAGCGCCGAAGACCCGATCGATCGGCCACAACGGCGATCGCCAGCAAGTCGTCGACGTGGACCACCCCGATTCCCCGACCGGCCACCCCGGTTTCCGCGATGGCTCCTCCTTCTGGGTCAACCAGTCCGTCACCCAGCGATGGACCGTCATTAACGACGCCGCCTACTGCCGCGGCCAGCGCGCCCCCAAGCGCCTCGACCCCATGGGCATCGGGCGCATGATCACCACCAAGATCAACGCCAACATCGGCGCATCCCCGGTCGCCAGTGATACAAAGCTCGAAGTCGAAAAGCTCATGTGGGCCCAGAAGTACGGCGCCGACACCCTCATGGACCTCTCCACCGGCGGCAATCTCATCGAGTGTCGCCAGGCCATCATCGACCACAGCACCATCCCCATCGGCACCGTCCCGATCTACAGCATGATCATCGGCCGCAACATCGAAGACCTCTCCCACGACGACATCCTCAAGGAAGTCGAACGCCAGGCCAGGCAGGGCGTCGACTACTTCACCATCCACGCCGGTGTCCGCAAGGACAACCTGCACCTCATCAAGAAGCGCATCACCGGCCTCGTCTCCCGCGGCGGCTCGCTCCTTGCCAAGTGGATGATCTACCACAACAAAGAAAACCCCATGTACACGCTCTTCGATGAGATCAGCGCCATCATGGCGGAGTACGACGTGACCTATTCGCTCGGCGACGGCGTTCGGCCCGGCTGTCTGGCCGATGCCGGCGACGCGGCACAGATCGCCGAACTGGAAGCGCTCGGCGAGTTGGTCTTTCGCGCACGCGAAATCGGCGTGCAGACCATGGTCGAGGGTCCGGGCCACGTCCCGCTCCACGAGATCGCCTGGAACATGCAGATCGAGCAGCGCATTTGCGACGATGCCCCATTCTACGTCCTCGGCCCGCTCGTGACCGACGTCTTCCCCGGCTACGACCACATCACCAGTTGCATCGGCGCCACCGAGGCGGCCCGCGCCGGAGCGGCCATGCTCTGTTACGTCACGCCCAAGGAACACGTGGGCCTGCCCAAGGCCGACGACGTCAAGCAGGGCTGCATCGCCTACAAGATCGCCGCACACGCCGGAGACGTCGCCCGCGGCATTCAGGGCGCCCGCCAGTGGGACGACGACATGAGTCGCGCCCGCGCCGCCTTGAACTGGCCGAAGCAGTTCGAGATCGCCTTCGACGGCGAGACGGCGCGAGCCCTGCACGACGAAGACCTCGACGTCGATACCGACTTCTGCGCCATGTGCGGCCACGACTGGTGCAGCATGCGTATCAGCAAGGAGATCACCGAGTGGGCCAGCGGCAAGGCCGAAGGCTTCACTCCAGAAAAGGCGGCCGCGAAGAGCCCCGGCCTCACCCAGGAGCAGGTTGAGTTTCTCGCCCACCGCGGACAGAAGCATGCATGCCACAGCGAAAACGTGGAAGACGTCGAAGAAGCCAAGCGCGTCCAACGCGAATACGTGCAGATCGGCCGATCAGATTCGTAGCGCTCCGTGATGGTTGGTAGCGGCGTTCAATGAATGGGGCGATCTGAATTCGCGGCTCTGACAATCAGCCCGATCGCGCGATCGATCTCGTCCTCCGTCGTCGGTCGTCCGATGGAGAATCTCACCGCGCCGATTGCTCGCTCCCGCGAAATCCCCATCGCCGTCAAGACGGCCGACGGCTTGGCATCCCCGGAGTGACACGCCGCCCCGGTCGAAGCACAAATCTCCGGGACCCGCGCAAGCAGCTCGCCGCCGACGAATCCGAGGAAGCTCACGTTGAGCGTCCCCGAAAGACGCAGGGTCTTATGACCATTGAGCACGATTCGATCGCCGAAGGCCTCAGACAACCCCGCCCACAGTCGATCGCGCAGCCGCACAATCGTCGGATCACTCAAGTGCGCCGCCGCCAGCTCCGCCGCCTTGCCGAGCCCGACCGACATGATGACGTTTTCAGTCCCCGCCCGACGGCCGGACTCCTGCGATGCGCCGCAAATCAGCGGCTCAACCTCCACACCGCTGCGAACGTACAGCGCCCCGATCCCCTTGGGCGCATACAGCTTGTGCCCGGCAATGGAGACAAAATCCGCCTGCATGGCCTTCACATCAACCGGCGCCTTGCCCATTGACTGCGCCGCATCGACGTGAAATGCCACGCCCGCCGATTTGGCGATCGCGCCAATCTCCGCAATCGGCTCCAGCGTGCCCACCTCGTTTTGTGCGTGCATCACGCTGATGAGAATCGTCTCCGGCCGGATGGCCCGCCGAATTTCCTCAGGATCAACTCGACCCGTGGCATCGACGCCCACCGCCGTAAACCTGTAACCGCGTTTCTCCAGCCGGCGCATCGGCTCAATCGTCGCCGGGTGTTCGACCGCCGTCGTGACAAAGTGCCGTCCCTTCGAGGCGCTAAGCTCGGCGACGCTCTTGATCGCCATGTTGCCGGCCTCGGTCCCGCCGCTGGTAAAAATGATCTCCGACGTATCGGCATTGATCAGCCGGGCAACCGACCGCCGCGCCGAAGCGACCGCCTCTTTGGCCTTCTTGCCGAGGTCATGGCCGCTGGACGGGTTGCCGAAATGCGTCTCAATAAACGGCCGCATTGCATCCGCTACGGCTGGGTCAATCGGCGTCGTCGCGTTGTAGTCGAGATAAATCATCGCGGTATCCCCGTAGTCTCTCGGTCCGCGCCGGCGATTTCATGATACCATCACCGCAGAACGGAGCGAACCCATTGCCGATCAGAAGCCGATGATAACAGCATGGAGAAGACCCCTTCGGCTCAGATCGGTTCCCGGTTGATCGACCTCGATCATCCCGTCTACGTCATTGCCGAGGCTGGCGTCAATCACAACGGAGACTTCGCGACGGCCTGCAGGCTGATTGAGGCGGCCGCGCAATCGGGCGCCGACGCCGTGAAGTTCCAGCTTTTCTCCGCCGACCGTCTCGCCTCGCCGGATGCCCCGACCTGCCAATACCAGAAAGTTCACCTCAACGGCGCATCCTCGCAACTGGAAATGCTGCGCAAGCTCGAGCTCCCGCCCGATGATTTCCACCGGCTAAAAGCCCGCGCGGACGAGTTCGGCATCGACTTCCTGTGCACTCCCTTCGGCGTTGCCGAAGTCGACACGCTCGCCCGGCTTCCCGTCGCCGCGATCAAGATCGCCTCGCCCGACATCGTAAACGTCCCCCTCCTTCGCGCCGTCGGTTCAACCGGCCTGCCGATCATCGCCTCCACCGGCGCAGCAGACTTGGACGAGGTCCGCGCAGCCGTCGACATCTTCCGCCGAGCCGGCGCCGCTGATCGACTCATGTTGCTGCACTGCGTCTCGGCCTATCCGACGCCGGTTTCCCACACTCGGCTCCGTTGCATGTCCGCGTTGTCTCAGGAGTTCAACCTCCCGGTCGGTTTCAGCGACCATACCGCCGAACGCGAATTCAGTGCGCTCGCCGTCGCCGCCGGAGCGGTAATCCTTGAAAAGCATCTGACCCTGGACCGCAGCGCCGAAGGCCCCGATCACTTCTTCTCGCTGACGCCCGACGACTTCGCAAAATACACGGCCGCCGCCCGGGAAGCATTCGCCGCCCGCGGCTCCGGTGTTGTCGCGCCGACGGAAAAGGAAGTGGAAGTCCGCAATCTGTCTCGCGGCAGCATCGTCGCTGCGCGGCACATTCCGGCCGGGTCCGTCATTCGTCCGGATTCGCTCACCGTCCGCCGCCCCGGCGACGGAATCTCACCCGCCGATTGGGACGCTGTCGTCGGCGCCACCGCAGCGACCGATATTGTCGCCGGAACCCCTCTACAGTATTCCCACCTCCAATCTCCAATATCCGGCCGTTTGTGCCGACCCGCCCAGTTGGATCGTACTGTTTAGAAATGAAGGTCGCTCGCTGCCGCGCCGATACTGAGCAGCAAGGTTGCCCGCAGACCGGGTTTACCTGCACAACTGAAACTAGAGAGGGTCGGTCATGCTTACGGCGATCAAAGGCAAAAGCGAGACGGATAAATTCGTGGCCTCCGCGATCGCGGATCTCGGCGAGATCGCAACGCTCCCCGAAGTCACCGTCAAGATCATTCAGGTCGTCGAGAATCCCAAATCGACCGCCCGCGACCTCCACGAAGTCATCAAGAACGATCCGGCCCTGTCCGCACGACTCCTCAAGGTCGTCAACTCGGCCTTCTACGGACTGCCCGGCCAGATCGCCAGCGTCGATCGCGCCATCGTGCTGCTCGGGCTTTCGGCGGTGAAGAACATCGCCATCGCCGCCTCGATGACGCACCTGTTCAACGCGGGCAGCTCCATCGAAGGCTTCAGCGGTTCGGAACTCTGGCGACACAGCGTCGCCGTCGGCGTCGCCTGCCGAATGCTCGCCAAGGCACAGGGACACCCGCCGGTCGAAGAGAGCTTCCTCGTCGGCCTCATCCACGATCTCGGCATTCTTGTCGAACGCCAGGTATTCCCGAAGCAGTTGGCCGACGTCGTCACGCGCCATCGCGCCGACGGCGGCAGCTTCTGCGAACTCGAGCAGGAGATCATCGGCGCCGACCACCAGGCCTTCGGAATGGCCCTCGCCAATAAGTGGCGATTCCCCATGCACCTTTGCGCCGCCATCGGTTACCACCACAAGCCCATGGAACTCGCCGCGGCAACCCGCGAACTCGGCGCCCTCGTCCATGTCGCCGACGTCCTGGCATGCCAGGCACAACTCGGCTTCTCCGGCACCGCCGTGAACGAGACCTACGACGACGCGATGCTCGAACTCCTCCACCTCGACCAGGAAAAGGTGCAGGAAGTCGTCGCCCAGTTGCCGGAACAGGTCGCCATCACCGAGTCGATCTTCTCCGACTAACCCCCGGCCCCATCGCTGGCCTCGCTTCGCCGTATCGCTACAATGACCTCCGGAAGAAATTATCCGGAGGCACCCATGCAATTTTCCACGCGAGCGATCCACGTCGGCCAGGAAGCGGACCCTTCCACCGGCGCCACCATCGTCCCCATCTTTCAAACCTCGACCTACACCCAGCAGGGCATCGGCGAGCACAAGGGCTTTGAATACTCCCGCACCGGCAATCCGACCCGTGCCGCTCTTGAAGCCTGTCTCGCCTCGCTCGAAGGCGCCAAGTACGGCCTCGCGTTCGCCTCCGGGACAGCCGCCAGCGCCGCGGTCATGAACCTCCTCTCCTCGGGCGACCACGTTGTCTGCGCCGACGACGTCTACGGCGGCACCTACCGTCTCTTCGAGCTCGTCCTCAAGCGCTACGGCATGGAATACTCCTGGGTCGACATGACCAACCCGGACAACGTCCGCAAGGCGATTCGCCCCAACACCAAAATGCTCTGGATCGAGACGCCCACGAATCCGCTGCTCAATCTCGTGGACATCGCCGCCATATCGGAGATCGGCAAGGCCTCCAAACTCATCACCGTCGTCGATAACACCTTCGCCAGTCCATATCTCCAGCAGCCCCTCGAGCTGGGCGCCAACATCGTCGTTCACAGCACCACCAAGTATCTCGGCGGTCACAGCGACGTCGTCGGCGGGGCGATGATGACCAGCGACGAAAAACTCTACACCACCATCAAGTACCATCAGAACGCCGTCGGCGGCGTGCCCGGCGCCTTCGATTCCTGGCTGGTCATGAGGGGTGTCAAGACGTTGGCAGTCCGCATGAAGGCCCACTGCGAAAACGCCCTGGAGATCGCCCGCTGGCTCGAGGGTCACGACGCCGTCGAAAAAGTTATCTACCCCGGCCTCACCTCCCACAAGCAGCACGCCCTCGCCCAGCGCCAGATGCGCGGCTTCGGCGGCATGGTGTCCTTCGTCATCAAGGGCGGAGAGGCCGCTGCCCGCAGCATCGCCGGAAAGACGCATCTCTTCGCCCTCGCCGAAAGCCTCGGCGGCGTTGAGAGCCTGATCGGCCATCCCGCCACCATGACCCATGCGAGCATTCCCCGGGCCGATCGCGAGGCCCGCGGCATCACCGACGGCCTGCTGCGCCTCTCCGTCGGCATCGAGGATGTTGACGATCTGATTGCCGACCTGGAGGCCGCATTCCGACCGCTGGCCGCCGCCCGGCCGACACCGGCGCGCGTTTAGTCCTTCGGGGCGTTTACGGGATGATCGCAGGGCCCGCCGTCGCAATTGACACGCGCCCGTCATCCCATTAGCCTTTTCCTGCTCGTGAGTTAGCAGCGGTCCTGTCGGTGGCAAGCGCCGCCGTCCACCAGCTGACAACCTCCTTTTGCCAAGGTCCAGATCGATGACCCGCCAATCGAAGTCCTGGCTTTACATTGCGGCGCTCGCCCTCATCCTCCCGGGATGCAAGAAAGAGACCGGCGCGCCGACGATTCTCCCATCGCGCGCTCAGCCCTTCGTGGCCGACGTGCCGGTCCCCAAGGGCTTCAACCTCGACCGCGAGAAGTCAGACCACAGCTACACCGAGGGTCGCCGCAAGATCAAGCACTTTTACATGGGCAGCCAGGATCTCCAGTCTGTCCGCAACTTTTATTACGACAAGATGCCCTCCGGCCAGTGGCGCCTCGTCGATGAGACGCTTGCTTCCGGCGTGTACACCCTGAAATACAAGAAGTTCGAAGAGGCCTGCGAAGTTCGCATCGAGAAGATCCCCGCGAAGCTGTTCAAACCCAGCACGCAGATCGTCGTCACCGTGAAGACGCCTCACCTTGAGTCCAACTACTAGCACCATTTGAGCACCCACCGATCATGAAGACCGAACGAAGGCGCGAATTACATACCAACGAACTGGCCCAGCAGATCGATCAGGTCAGCGACTACGTCCGCAAGAATGCGATTCACCTCCTCCTCGGCGGGGGCATCGCCCTGGTTGTCGTTCTCGGCGGCTACTGGTTCATTGCCGGCCAGCGCGCCAAGGTCATGGACGGCTGGGCGAGCCTGAGTGACAGCACTCTGGCAGCCGACCCATCCGGCGCCATCCTCCGCTACAAGGAGGTCGCCACCACCAGCAGCGATGCGGCCCTGGTCCTCGCCGCGTGGAGCCGCATCGGCGAAGTCGCCATGGGGCAGATCGTCGCCAACGATAAGGCCACCGCTTCCACCACCGACTGGCAGAAGACCGCCGAAGAGGCCTACACCAAGGTCGCCGCCCTGGCCGGCCCCGCCGATGCCGTCGCGCGCGGCCAGGCGGAGATCGTTCTCGGCGTTCTCGCCGAAAACAAGGGCGACTTCGCAGCGGCCCGTGCGCACTACCAGAAGGTCGCCGAGGCTGACGCCTACAAGAACACGCCCCTTCCCCAGCAGGCGAAGTTTCGCCTCGCCGGTCTCGATGAGTGGTCCAAGCCCGTCTCGTTCCCGCCGGCTGCCTTGACCGTTGCCGCGCCCGATCCGGGCGCCGCCTCATCGACGCCCGCCTCTTCAACCCCCGGCTCGACCAACGATCAGACCCTGATCATGTCGAAGACCATCGACCTCAAGTCGGGCCAGGCCGTTGGCACTGACGGCAAGACGATTCCCGTGCGCGTCCTGCCCGGTGAAGAGGCCGGCCAGACCCCGCCCACGCCGCCCGCCGTCCCAACGACTCAGCCCGCCACCGGAGGCTGATCGCCGCCCATCCCGGCCCGCTCCAGCCCGCTCCGCCGCCTCATTGCCGCCTCGCCCCCTTCGCGGTACAAGTGCGCCAATGCTTCCACAGACCATCAAAACCCGCGGCCTGCATGTCGGCGTCCGTTTCGCCCCGGCCGCCGTTCTCGACAAGGCCCACAAGCAGCAGTTCCAGATCAAGGCCAGCGAAGGCTTCGACTGGCGCAAGCAGGAATACGCCGACAACGCCTGGCACCTCGTCAGCCCCCAGTCGCAGGGCGACCCGCGCAGCCAACTCAAGCTTTCGGTCAGTCCCGACCTGCTCAACTTCGAGGATTTCTTCCCCATCGGCCCCTTCGATGTCTATCTCGATAATCTCAAGCTCGCCCTGGAGACGGTCGCGTCGGTCTTCAACCCGCGACTGATCGTCGCCACCGGCATCATCATCCGCCTCACCGCCCAGTCCGCCGGCGACGACGCCCGCGTCTTCCTCGGCCAGCGCTGCCTCGGCCTCGACGCCCGGCTTAGCCCGCTCGGCCGCCCGGTCCACGCCGTCGGTCTCAAGCTCCTGCTGCCGCCGCTGCCCGGCCCGGACAAGCCCAACTGGCAGGCCGAGGTGAAGGTGGAGACCCTGATCGAGGACGTGCGGCAGTTGTTCATCGAGGTAGACGCCCGCTGGGCCCAACCCGGCCCCTGGGACCCGCAGGTAGCGGTGGACCGGGCCAAGATCGCCCACGAATTCACGACGACGCGGATTGTGGAGCTGCTGAAGGAACTGGGCGGCAGCGATCCGGCCTAAGTAGAAACGCAGAATCCTTTACGCTGCCTTTTTGTAAACTTCGTCATGATCGTACATGAATCCCATTTTGTCGCGGTGGCCATTGACACGGGCGATGCCGAGGCGGAACGCATCTACGAGATC
>WBZR01003509.1_pt1 | contig 14028 bp, 10 predicted proteins | sample 5204231 | NCBI WGS metagenome assembly WBZR01 (sample SAMN12412403, study PRJNA552823) | activated sludge metagenome | isolation source: activated sludge from anammox sidestream of wastewater treatment plant... | place: USA: Virginia | collected 2017-08 | reverse complement strand
AAATTCTTTCGTGTCATTTCGTTTATTTCCCCGGACGGCCGGGACAGGCGTGGTAGAATAAAGAAAACTCGAACTCTTTCTTATTAGGTGAATAGTTACTTTGGGGATGGCATTTATCAACTGTATTCTGCCATTAAATTTTCTTTCTAAAGAATGATAATTGGCTGTTTGGTTCATTTTTTTCATTAATCCATTTGGAAAAATTGGATTTGATATCACGGATTTTGATTGTGTCACTCCTATGGAGCTTGTTTGTTTTTGGAGTTTGAAGGATTGATCTAATCCTTTATCAATAGGCATTTAGGGGAAGTGCATAACTTCAGGATGTGAAATAAAATAATTCAGATATGCCCAAAATATAATTTAGACACACCTGAATTATTTTTTAAAAAACTATTTCTTCTTCACTGCCGGTGCCTGTTTCCCTTTGGAGGCCTGCTTGGCCGGAGCAGCCTTGGGATGTACCAGCTTCATCTCATCCACGAGATGCTTACAGTCGCCATATTTGTCTAAGATAAACAATACGTATCGGATATCTACCATGATATTGCGGCAGATAGAGGCATCGTAATTATAATCACTCATGGTACCTTCCCACACCCGGTCAAAATTAAGACCGATCAGGTTACCGTACGCATCGATAGCCGGACTGCCACTGTTGCCGCCGGTTGTATGATTGGAGGCAATGAAGCAAACCGGTAATTTACCATTCTCGGCATACGGACCGTAATCTTTCTTCTCGTACAGGTCAATCAATTTCTGTGGCAGATCAAACTCATAATTGCCCGGTATATACTTTTCCATGACACCATCCAGCGAGGTTTGGAATTCATATTTGACAGCGTCCCGAGGCTTGTAACCATCGACATTGCCATAGGTGACCCGCAGGGTTGAGTTGGCATCCGGATAGAACCGCCTGTCCTTGAAGACTGCCATCTGAGCAGCCATGTATTTTTCCATTCCTTCGTTGATAGCTTCATCATATTTGGTTACATTCGGCGCTACCATGGCGTTGTACTGATCCAACATTTCTCTGTAAAACAGATACAGACCGTCTCCTTTGATGGTATTGACCATGTCTTCCGGTTTTTTGGCCAGCAATTGATCCAACTGATCCTGAGAAGCGATGGGCGATCCGTCGAAAAGCATCTTTACCCTGCCGTTATATCCTTCACTACCGGGCGCTATGGCTTTCAGTCTCGGAAAATGATACTCCGCCTCCACATTCTCATAATACATGTTGAAAAGGGTGGCAAAGATCTCTTCGTCGATGGCCCGGACATAATCCTTAAAATATCCGGGACCCCAGGATTTCAAGGCATCGGCTTTCTTCATTGCCTCTGCCTCTCCATTCTTTTCAAAGGCATTGACGATGGCGTCCAGCCTGGAATAGTTGCGCATGATTTCGATATTGGTCCGGAGCAGTTCTATACTGTATTCTCGGATTTTGACGTATTTATTGGATTGAAGGACGGATGAATTCAGCGTTTCCAACACGCCGCCATATTCAGCCTTCAAGTCAGGATTGGCGTTCAATATCTTGTTGTATTCTTCTTCGTACCTTTGTTTCTTTGCGTAAGCATCAGTTTTTTTCAAGCCTTCCATCTCACCCTGCCATTTCTTCCATCCATTGGCGATGCCGGCAGCCTTGGTCACGTATTTGATCTTGGTGCCTTCGCCCACCTTCATGTATTTGTGCATGATGTCGAGCGCTTTGGTACGGATTGCCACTTTAGCAGGATCGCTCAAATCGGTGATCTGACGGATGGATTCAGATGGTAGATACTCATTTGTTGTGCCCGGAAAGCCAAACACCAGCGTAAAGTCGCCCTCCTTGATTCCGTCCAGTGATATGGGCAGAAAATGTTTGGGTTTGAAAGGCACATTGTCCTGTGAATATTCAGCCGGCTTGTTGTTTTTATCAGCATAGATGCGAAACAAGGAAAAATCACAGGTATGACGCGGCCATACCCAGTTGTCAGAATCAACACCGAAGTTTCCAATGGAAGAAGGTGGAGCAGCCACCAATCGTATGTCTTTATACACTTCAGTTACAAAAAGATAATATTGATTGCCTTTGTAAAAAGACCGAACCAATATATCCTGATAACCCTCGTGTGGATAGCTCTTCTTCAGGCTTTCCAGATTCTTGTCTATCCGGCTTTGCTTTTCCGACGGGCTCATCTTTGCAGTGACATCTTTCAGCACATCCTTGGTTACATCTGCCATGGATACGATAAAGGTCACCGTCAGACCCGGATTGGAAAGCTCTTCCGACCTGGATTTTGACCAGAAGCCATTGCTCACATAATTATTTTCCAGCGATGAATGTCTTTGTATCTGGCCATAACCGCAATGATGATTGGTCAGTAACAAGCCGGTGGAGGAAATCACCTCTCCGGTACACCCGCCACCGAACTGTACGATGGCATCCTTGAGACTTCCATTGTTGACGCTGTATATATCGGCAGCCGTCATCTTCATGCCCTTTGACTGCATCTCTTTTTCATTGAGCTGAGACAGCAAAAGTGGCAGCCACATACCCTCTCCCGCGAAGACAGGAATGCTGAAAACAAATAATAATATCGAAAAAATTAAAGACCTGAACATATTTAAATATTTATTTTGCTCAAACTTAGTAAAATGACTGTATTTTAGCGCAAAATTTGCGGAATAAATGCGACTATTTCTTTTTTTGCCTATTATGGCATTGCTGATAACAAGCTGTGCAAAGCCTTTGGCAGACTTTACGGTTAGTTCTTCCGAAAAGAAAGTGACTCTTCCAATACAATTTGAAAACAAGTCCACAAAAGCCACCGCCTATCAATGGGATTTTGGAGACGGAGCGGCTTCCAATGACCCTTCACCCACACATATCTATTATCACAGCGGCCGGCACGAAGTCACACTGAAAGCTTCGGATGGCAAAAAATCAACTACTAAGAAGATGGAGATCAACATCGAACCGCCTACACACTGCGAGGTGCTGATAGAGACGGAATTTGGCAATATGCTGGTACAACTGTCCGATGCAACGCCTTTGCACAGGGATAATTTTATCAAATTGGCAGAGCAGGGATTTTATGACGGGCTCACCTTCCATAGAGTAATCAAAAAATTCATGATACAGGGCGGAGATCCTAACTCCAAAGATGAGAATAGTCAGGCATTGGGAAGCGGTGGCCCGGGTTATACCATTCCCGCCGAATTCGTGGATACCCTTTTTCATATCAGAGGCGCCATTGCTGCGGCAAGGACAGGAGGCCCTTTGAATCCGGAAAAGAGATCCAGCGGCTCCCAATTCTACATTGTTCAGGGAGATCAGGTCGATGATGCCTATCTGAATGCTAAGGAAGCCTCCGGGACTGTCCGCTATCCTACGAGCGTCAAGGAGGCTTACAAGACCCTTGGCGGCACGCCCCATCTCGATGGTGAATATACTGTGTTTGGAAAAGTCATTGAAGGCCTCGATGTCATCGATAAGATCGCTTCTCAGCAGACGGGTCCCGGTGATCGACCCGTAAAGCCAATTCGAATGAAGGTCATCGTCGTTAAATAATTCTATCATATATTAAAATAAGAAGTATGTCTTCCACCAAAATATTCCCAAGATTCCCCCAGGTTAAGCCTTCGCTTCACAGCGAGCTTAGACGACGTGTCGGTCAGTATTTCGAAGAGAATAAGATCCGACAGACAGGCAATGCCAATCTATACTGGAAAGCAGCAATCCTGCTTACATTGTTTGCATTGACAGTAGGCCATTTATTTATTTTCCAGCCACATTGGGCCATTGCTTATTCAGAATGTGTCCTGTTGGGTCTTCTGGTATCAACAATAGGATTTAACATCATGCATGACGGTAGCCATGGCAGCTTTTCTACACACCAGAACAGCAATCGACTGGCCAGCTACACCATGAGTATGCTGGGAGCCAGCCATTTCTTCTGGAATATCAAGCACAATGTCATCCATCATACCTATACCAATGTGGACGACCTGGATGATGATATCGAGGTGGGTAAGTTGATGAGATTGGCTCCAAGCCAGGATAGGTTGCCCCTGCATAAATATCAGCATATCTACTTTCCGGCCTTGTATATGTTTATGTACCTTTATTGGGTATTTGCGGCTGATTATAAAAAGTATTTCAACCAGAAAATAGGCGAATTCCCGATAACTAACATGAAGAGACAAGACCATATCCGTTTTTGGCTGGTCAAGTTGTGGCATGCCCTTTTCTTCTGTGTATTGCCGATATATATATTCGGATTCTGGCCTTGGTTGCTTGGATTTATGATCATGAGCCTTACAGCAGGTTTTTGCCTCAGTATCGTATTCCAATTGGCCCATACTGTCGAAGATGCATCCTTCCCATTGGCCAATAATGATACCAACAAATTTGAAGATGAGTTTGCTACACATCAGATAAAAACAACTGCCAATTTTGGAACCAAAAGCAAAACTGTCAGCTGGTTGGTGGGTGGCTTGAATTTTCAGGTAGAACACCATTTATTCCCCAAAATCTCTCATATTCACTATCCGGGCATAAGCAAGGTGGTTAAAAAAGTATGTGACGAATACCAGATCAAATACATTGAATACAAAACCATGTGGGCTGCCATCATGGCTCATATTCGATTTTTGAAGGCTATGGGACGGGCTTAAATGAATAAGACTGATTAAATAATTCAGGTAAATGATTCTATGATTAGTATCCGGTTAATCAAAAATATCGCATCATATTTTAAATTTAATATTGATATTAAGTTGATTAACTCTTTTCGCTTTTTCCTGTTCTCTTTTAACTTAACACCAGGTCGTTACTTAAGGATGCATAATTAAGCCAGTCCGATGGATGCTCGATTATAATATGCTTTGAATAACCGCTGCTTTAATGACAAACTGAAATATTTGAAATGACAAATGAGCATATTCTCGGCCTCGACATCGGCGGTACCGGCATCAAAGGTGCAGTTGTGGAAGTCAAGACAGGAAAACTCCTTACCGATCGGGTAAAGGTCCTGACTCCGGAGCCTTCTACACCTGAAGCTGTCGGGAAGGTCGCAGCGGAAATTAAGCAAAACTTTGGTTTCGAAGGAATTATCGGTTGCGGATTTCCTGCAATAATGAAGAACGGGGTTGCCCAATCGGCAGCCAACATAGACCAAAGCTGGTTAAATACAGATGTGCAGGAAGTGCTGGGCAGACATACCGGGAGTCCGGTTTTCGTCGCCAATGATGCGGATGTGGCTGGTATGGCCGAACAAGCATTCGGATTTGCAGCCAATCAACCGGGGACCGTTATCGTTCTGACCATCGGGACAGGCATTGGGAGCGCTTTGTTTTACAATGGTGTATTGATACCAAATACAGAATTCGGACATCTCAAATTTCACAAATCGATAGCAGAGAAATACACTTCCAATGCTGCCAGAAAAGCCAAGGGAATGAGCTGGGAAGAATTTGGCGGTAGGCTCAACGAATTTTTGAACCATCTGGAGTTTATCTTTTCCCCCAATCTGTTAATTCTCGGTGGAGGCTTAAGTAAAAAATTTGACCTCTATAAAGAATATTTCAGCTTAGAAACTACGATTGTTCCTGCCAAATTCCAGAATGAAGCCGGAGTCATTGGCGCTGCGCTGTATGCACATAGAATGAATTATTGATCGGTCATGGCAGAGAGAGATAAACATCCAACCCGGAAAAAATCAGGCGCTTTTGATAAGTTCCGCAAGCCCGAACCGGCTGACAATAAGGAGAAGCCACCTGCCCAAAAGCGTACTCCGCGCAGGGTTGAAAGCAATGCAACTCCCAAACCGGCCGAAGATCAAGACCCGACACCCAGATTGAATAAATATGTTGCCAATTCGGGCGTTTGTAGCCGGCGTGCAGCAGATGAACTCATCGCCAAAGGTGAAATTCTGGTCAATGACTCGGCAGTTCTTGAACCCGGCTACAGGGTGCAACCGAAGGACAAAGTGACTTACAAGGGCAATCAAATCAAACCGGTAGAGCAAAAAATATACATACTCCTCAATAAGCCCAGAGATGTGATTACTACCCTTTCTGACGAAAAAGGCAGGAAGAGCATCCATGATATTATCAAGGGTAAAGTGTCCACACACGTTTTTCCGGTAGGCCGGCTCGACAGGGACACGACAGGGCTGCTGCTCATCACCAATGATGGCGATTTGACCAAAAAGCTGTCCCATCCGTCTTACGAAGTCAGGAAGATATATCACGCCACACTCAACAAACCGTTGTCGGAGGCCGATCTCGAAAGGATAAAGTCGGGAATCACCCTGGAAGATGGATTTATCAAAGTGGATGGCATATCGTATATCAAGGATGCAGGTCACGAAGAAGTGGGAATCACCCTGCACTCAGGCCGCAATCGCATCATCAGGAGGATATTCGAGTATGTCGGTTACGACGTGGTGAGGCTCGACAGGGTCTATTATGCCGGACTGACCAAAAAGGATCTCCCTCGTGGCAGGATGCGGTTTTTGACAAAAGAAGAAGTAATACGGCTCAAGCACTTCAAAGTGTGATTGGGTCCGTTGTATAAAAAATCGCTATAGGCGGATAGTCATTATTGAAGCTATTCAACTGATAAAGAAAGAGAGCACGTCTTCTTTTTTTCTACTACACATGTCCCGGCTGTCCGGGGAAATACATGATACGAAAAGCTTTTAGTGTTATGAAACATAATTTTGCGGTTAAATATAAATTCCCAGTTTCATTCCTTGATCGCATTTATGCTCACAGTGGCTCAAAGTATTTTACAAATGGGCTTTCCTTTGAGAATCCCGTGATGATATAATGCCGGGGCAGGAACCAGTTCAGTTGTCTGAGCCGGATAAGGAATTCCTCTTCATTTGGATAGTCTTCGGGAAATATATTGAAGCAAAGTTGTATCGCATTGTTCTTTTCCGGTCCGCCGGTTCTCATGAATGCGAGCATAGCAGGTTCCTTGACTTTCAGGTAGGTCATGAAGGAATGTAACATTCGTTTCACGATGGCGGGAACATAGTCTTCGGAAGGCTGAAATACCATAACCTCTTCCTCTTCATCCGTGGCATAATATTCCGGCAGAGGATCGTGATTGGGCACGGAATAAATCTCGCCATTTAACTTCAGATTGACAATATCTCCATAGGAAAACACCCAGTCGGCGCTGCCATTATTCGGATTGATTGCCACTCCGTACCCGTTTTCCAATAGATAGTCAATCAGATTGTGGATGCAGAAACTTTCAAAGCTTTCTTCCGGCTCCGGCAAATGCAACTCAAAATATGGAAAGCCATCCGGTCCGTGTGACATCTGTGGATTCCCGCATTTGAAGCATGCTGTTGTAATGACCTTGAATAACTCGGCGCGCCAATTCAGATCACGCATCTCTCTGGGCGTCTCCAGAAGTTGGTCCACAAGCATGGTTTGATATACGTCACAAGGAATTTTCTCCAACATGTTATGATAGATTATGGTGTGAAGATAGGGAAATTAAGCATTAAGTTGAGGATTGTTGATACTACCAACTTAATATGGGTCCGCAGCTGCATCAAGGCCCTTCCCCTGCTCCACCTCATCAACTTCCGGAATAAATTCGGAATGATTGGTTCTATTATAGGATTTTTTTCATGTTACCCGGTTTGTCTCCGCATTGCCGGCATTACCCCGAGCCCTAAAGGGTGTGCCACCAATGCTACGACAAACCTACATTTCGTTAAGAAAGGTATTTCACGATATGACCGAAATGTAGGTTTTCCGACTCGGAGCTTTTGCACCCTTCAGGGAGGCGTAGCGGGGTAACAAAAGCGGAGAGGAGGGAAACCGGGCGTTTAACCTACTTGAATCCTAAATTAAAAACCCTTTTCGGGTCAGGGATGGTTGCTTATAAAGGTCGCACCTACGGAGCTCTGATTCCGGTTACGATTAATATCCTACCAAATGGCCGTGCTTACAGCACTTTGAAGATGAAGCGTGGTAACAAAAGCGGAGAGGCGGGAAACCGGACGCATTCCAAATAAAATTTTTCATCTAACGTTTAACTCGCCTTTGTCCCCAAATAAAATAAATTTTCGAAGCGTTAGCAGCAGGAGAAAATTTGGAATAATCCCACCCAGCAACCCACCACCCAGCAACCCAGCAAATCCGCAAATCTGCAAATCAGCCATCCGCAAATCCACAACCCAGCAAATCAGCAAATCCGCAAATCCGCAAATCAGCAAATCCGCCACTGCCATCTCAAGCCCAACAGCCAGCCAATCCAAATAAAATATTCCGCCCAACACTTACCTCACCTTTGCATCCAAATAAAATAAATTTTTGAGACGCTAACGAAAGGAGAAAATTTGGAATGGTGGGGTAAAACACCCACTCGCCTCCACACCCACTCGCCATTTCGGATATTTTCTAAAGGCACGGTTTGCCTCGGAGCTTTTGCACCCCTCAGGGAGGCGTAGCGGGGTAACAAAAGCGGAGGGAAGGAAAACCGGGCGCAATCCGGAATTTTACATGCCCTTATTATCAGAATCACGGATTACGCGCATCCATGATTTTACAACCTTAAAAGTTGTGTGACACCCCAAGCGAAATTTATTTTTAAAAGGCGGTTTCTATATTTAGAAACATAATTATCTTTGTATAAAAATTTGTGAAATACTTTGAAACGAGATTTTTAAAAGAAGCTGAAGACTTCATTCGGACATTAGACCAAAAATCAAGAGCAAAAATATTTTACAATATCGACCTTGCTGAACAAACGAATGACCCTCGTCTTTTTAAAAAACTAAAGGATGAAATTTGGGAGTTCAGGAGTAAATATATGGGGAAACAATACAGATTATTGGCATTTTGGGACAAAAGAGATAAAACTGAAACATTGGTTTTTGCTACGCACGGATTTATAAAAAAAAGACCAAAAGACATCACAAAATGAAATTGAACGGGCAGAACGGGTAAGACAAGGATATTTTAACGATAAAGATTAGATATATTATGGCAGAGAATAAAAAGCAAGGATTATCACTTTCAGAAATGAAGGATAAGTACATCGGAAAGGTTGGCACAAAGGAAAGAGATGAATATGAATATGAGCTTCGTATGGATCTATTGGGACAAATGATTAAAGCAGCCCGCAAAGAACGAAACCTGACCCAGGAAGAACTTGGGAAATTGATAGGTGTCCAAAAATCACAAATATCCAAACTCGAAAGCAGTGCCAATAGTGCCACAATCGACACGATACTTCGCGTTTTTAAAGCATTGAAAGCGGAAATAAATTTTAATGTAAAAATAGCCGATGAGTTTTTACAATTAAACTGAAATCTTCTATGACCGTATAACCGCCGGATTAGGCCCTGGCACAGCGACAAACCTCTATAACGTATTTCGGCGTAAATCAGCATCTGATCCCTAATAAGCCAGTCATGCTGAACTTGTTTTAGCAACTGTTGTCTCATGCCGAAAAGCCAGCCAATCCAAATAAAATATTCCGCCCAACGCTTACCTCACCTTTGCATCCAAATAAAATAAATTTTTGAGACGCTAACGAAAGGAGAAAATTTGGAAAGTAAGACTAAAAGCGCGCACTAGAATATCTTTCCACAATCCCGGTTTGCGTCGCCCTGATTTCGTTTACCCCTGGCCCTGAAGAGGAGCGAAATCAGGGCTCTGCAAACCTACATTCCGGTGGTTCCCCCGGTTTGCCGCCGCATTGCCGTCATTACCCCAAGCCCTCAAGGGTGTGCCGCCAATGCTACGACAAAACTACATTCCGCTAAAAACGAAAATTACGATATGTCCGAAATGTAGGTTTTCCGACTCGGAGCTTTTGCACCCTCCAGGGAGGCGTAGCGGGGTAACAAAAGCGGAGAGGAGGGAAACCGGCTAATGAATTACGAATTATGAATTACGAATTACGAATTTGAATGGCACGCAGACACACCAAGGCCTTTCTCAACCCGCTTCGGCAGATTCCGAAATAAATTTGGAACGACTTACATAAAACAAAAGAGGCAGTCTCGCGACTGCCTCCTTAAACTATTGTTTATAACATGGTTACTCTTTCACGAAGCGCATAGTTGTGTTGACCTCGTCGGAGATGACGCGGATCACATAAGCGCCGGTAGCGTACAAGCTCATATCGATACCCTTGGATGCAAGCTCATCACCGCCGATCTTGCCGGAGAAGACGCTCATACCCATCTCGTTGTATATATTGACATAGGCACCTTCCTTCACGCCCTCAAGACCGGAGACATACACCAGACCTGATGTCGGGTTAGGATAGAGTGACAATGCCCTTCCATTGGTAAACACCACCTGACGTACTTCGCTCAACTTGAACGCGCCGTTGTCGTCCAGCATACGCAGTCTGTAGTAGTTGATACCTTGTGCCGGATTATCGTGTACGAAGGCATAAGCGCTCTTCTGAGCTGCCTTGACCTTACCGATAGCCTCGAAGTTGCGACCGTCGGTGCTGTGCTCGACGACGTAGCCGTCAAGAAGAGACTCGGCTGCCACATTCCAGTTAAGACCTACCTGCTTGCCATTGATGGCGTGGGCGGTGAAGGAGATGAGGTTGACTGGGAGAGCCGCTCCATTTGCACTAACTGTAAAGGTACCCGGTGTACTTCCCTGCCTCAATAAAACTCTGACATAGTATGTCTTGTTCTCCCGAACCTCGATATTGCCTCCTGTAAACTGATCCGTATGTGTAATACTTTCAATTCCACCATTTCCATTCGCATCGGTACAAGCCAACTCAGTCAAAGACCCACAAGTACCTTCATACAACGCAAGACCGACATTGGTACCTGCTCCCGGAGTAACAGAAACCATGAAATCCTCATTCATCACACCATCGTTGTCAGTAGTCAGTTTGTACCATAGGTCATGATCATAATTATTGCCACTGCAACCACTTGGTATAGCAACTCCACTGAATGTAGAGGCAGCCAGATCCTGAGATCCCGGATCGGTAAACTTACCGGCTGTAGGAGTAAGATTCAATGAGCCAGAGCAAACATCGTTGGTGAGATTTACGCTGATATCGTCAAGAACAAGTACATTTTTATCTGCATCACTATGACCCCAGAAACCTATATAATAAACTCCGGAAGAAGAAGGAGTAAAATCATAGGTTGCTGTAGTATATTCACTTATTAAGTGTATTGTAAAATCATCTAGCAAATTGGTCATACTTGAAGCATTTTGTGCTGAGCCATAGTAAATTCCTAATTTTTCATCCCAACTTCCGGAATTTCTGTATTTAAAGGTAAGTCTATACGATACGCCACTTGCCAAATTTAAACCTTTTGTAAAAAACCAGTCATTCATTGTTGTTTCACCATCAGGATTATATAGAATTGCCATTTGATTGGGTGCAGATGCAGGGGATACTCCAACGGAGTTGGTTCTGACCTCCCATTGTCTAGTGTCGCCGTTTTCATTGGAAACAGTAATGCATGGAGGTAAATTATATTCAGGCACACCATCAAAATTCTCGCTATAAGGCACATTGGTGGCAGTGCATTGAGTCGTAAACGATACTCCTGTAGTCCACACACTTACATCTCCACCGCCACAATCACTCCTCACCCATACATAATACGTTGTAGAAGAACTCAAGGAGGAGAGTGAAACGCTTGTATTAATTGCAGACACACTGCCCGAAGGAGTAGTACTCTGTGTCGGCGGTGTATTTGACGTAGAATAATAGTAGTCATAGTTGGCAGGTGTACCGGATACCGGTGCTGTCCAGTTAATATCCGCAGAATTAATTGTAATGTTGGATGCTGCTACGCCGGTAGGTGGGAAACAAGATGGAATAAGTTCTACCACAAAGTTGTCGAGACCGATATCATAGCTGCTAAATCCGGCTGTTGTTTTTCCCTCGATGACAAACCAGACGTCTCCCGCGCTGTTCCATGAAAGCGGGATATCCACTTGGTAATTATTCCATCCGGCACTCGCTGTTGGGTTTAACGTTGTCTTTATTGGGTATTGGGCAAGCAAGGTTGCTCCTGTATTACTGGCGCTTGTATTTACCTTGAATTTTATACTGTCGGCATTGACTGTACCGGAATGCCTATAAATCCAGAAGTTTAGCCTGGCTTGTTGTGAACTATATGAGGATAGGTTAAACCGTGCACTGAATAAATACTGCGTTGATGTGGTGTATGACTTTAAAGCAAATCCGGAACCCGATTGAGGAGCGGAGATGTCAGTAGAACTTCCATTCGCTAATGCCCATGGATTTGTGCCTCCTGATACTGTCCAGCACGAAGCAGACCCGTCAAATCCCATGGTATATGGCAACGTAGTTACTGCCGGACATGGGGTAACAAACGTTGGACTCGCCGCCCAAGTACTATAATCACCACTACCACAGTTACTCCTTACATACAGGGTATAAGTTGTAGAACTTGTAAGACCGGTAGCAGATGCGGTTAAAACCCCTGCACCTGTCGAGCCACTTGCAGCAAGACCTGTCGGACCACTACCACCGGCACCACTTGTGCGAACTTCCCACTCGTAACCATCTGTTGGGTTGGAAACTGAAGCTGTCCAGCTGAGATCGGCTGTATTTGGGCCGGTCGGTGTACCACTGAGGGCTGTCGGTGGTATACAAGAAGGCCCAATTCCTACAAACGTTATATTAGGCCTATATGCAATTCTCCCCGAAGCATTGGGCGGAGAAGATGGATTGGGGTTGGTACCATCAGCGCGATAATATATTGATGAGTTTGATGGTGCACTATGTACATAAAATCTGTCATCAGTACCGTCATAACTAGCAGCATTTTCATCGAAAGCTATGACTAGATTATCTGTATTGTTATAGTAAAAAGAAGTTGGTAAAGTAACCGTAACAACTCCTGAACTATTTGTTACAATCCCTGTAAAAACCTGTGTCAACGAAGAAACGGCAACCCAGTCGGAAACGCTTGTAAAACTAGTTTTGGCTGTATGTCCCATCCAGATCGTCCAATTGTTGGAATTATTAATAATTGCGCTAGCTGGTAAATAAAATTTTAATGCAGTGATATTACCAGAATATCCCATAGATGATTGAGGAAAAATACTTTGGGTATAGCTATATCCATAGAATGTTTCCACTGGCAAGGGTTGACCTTGAGTAGTTCCGGACCCAATAGTCAATTCCTGCGCCTGCACCCCCGTCATCCACACGAAGAGGAACATCAGCCCGGTCAATAATAGTTTTGTAAAGATTTTCATCATAAAAAAAGTTTTTTGTTAAAAATATTATACGTTCAAATTAAGTCTCAATTGTGTATGGCGTCCTAGGCCATTGTCATCCTGTACCGGTGGTAAGCGAGCCTTTTGCTGCGCTCATCCAGGATCGGCATAAGGCCGGTCATGGCACGCGGATGGAGGTTATCGAGGGCTGCCTGTACTTTTGATATCATCGGCTGCCTTACGGATATAATGAGAGGGAGTATTTCTTTTGTTTCTTATTCTTCCGATAGTCTTTTCCTGATCGTGCCTAAGCATCATAATGTGTCATGCAGACACCTTCATGAAATGGCAAATATAGCACATTGATGTTAATGTTGTATATATTTTTTTATCAATAAAATCAATAAAAATATTGTTCTGTTTTTATTGATTTTTGTTCAGTATTTAAGAATATTTATTCATTTTAAGGAGATAATTGCGAATTTTGTCGGAGTCAAGGATGGAGCGGAGTTACGAATTATGAGTTACGAATTACGAATTACGAATTACGAATTTGAATGGCACGCAGACACATCAAGGCCTTTCTCGACCCGCTTCGACAGATTCCGAAATAAATTTGGAATGGGTGGGGTAAAACACCCACTCGCCTTCACACCCACTCGCCTTTTCGGATATTTTTCTATAGGCCCGGTTTGTCGCCGCATTGCCGGCATTACCCCGAGCCCTAAAGGGTGTGCCGCCAATGCTACGACAAACCTACATTCCGATAAGAAAAGTATTTCACGATTATATCGGAAAGTAGGTTTTCCTGCTCGGAGCTTT
>WBZR01000397.1_pt2 | contig 14035 bp, 9 predicted proteins | sample 5204231 | NCBI WGS metagenome assembly WBZR01 (sample SAMN12412403, study PRJNA552823) | activated sludge metagenome | isolation source: activated sludge from anammox sidestream of wastewater treatment plant... | place: USA: Virginia | collected 2017-08 | reverse complement strand
ATTAGCACTTCTCATAACAAAAAAGAACTGTGTTACATCTGCCCCAATATCTTCTATCAGGTCATCTAGAGTGTAAACATTATCAGCACGCTTACTCATCTTAACTGGCTTTCCATCCTGAACAAACGTTACCATCTGATGAATTATAACCTTAATCTTGGAAATATCATATCCAAGTCCATCTATTCCCGCAAGCACTTCGCGGTATGTATCTCCGTGATCTGCTCCGAAAATATCAACTATCAAATCATATCCCCGCTTAATCTTATCTATATGATATGCAATATCAGGTAACCTGTAAGTAGGTTCACCTGTTGCTTTTACAATTACTTTATCCTGTGCGTCTTTTTTGTTTTTTATAAGTTCACTTGTTTTTAACCAAACCGCACCATCTTTTTCATACGAGAGATCTCTTTTTTTGAATTCCTCAATAGTTTCTTTTATTTTTCCTTTATCATACAAACTGCTTTCATTAAAAAAAACATCATGTTGAATTCCAAAAACTTCAAGTGTGTTTCTAATAGAATTAAAGCACCATTTTTCTCCTGCTTCCCTGAAAATTTTACCATTTGCATCTATCAGCTTATCGCCATACTCCTTTGCAAGAATTGCTGCAATTTCCTTTACATAATCACCAGAATATCCCTCTTCCGGAAAAGGATAATCACTTTCAAATATCTGGCGGTATCTTGCATAAACCGATTTCTGCAGATTTTCCATCTGCCTGCCGGCATTATTATAATAATATTCTCGTGTAACATTGTATCCTGTCCACTCTAATAAATTGGCAATTGCTTTTCCAAGTGCAGTCTGCCTTCCGTGTCCCGTATGCAGTTCACCTGTTGGATTTGCACTCACCCATTCAATATTAGCAGTCTTTTCAATATTGTCATTAAGTCTGCCAAAATTATCTTTTTGTTCTAATATTTCATCAAGTTTTTTTCTGTAATAATTTTCGGAAATAAAAAAATTAATAAAACCGGGTCCTGCTATAACTGCATTGGTAATAAAGTTTTCGTGTATGTTTAGCTCTTCAATTATTGCTTGAGCAACTTCTTTAGGGTTTTTTCCAAGTTTTTTGGCAAACATCATTGCGGCATTTGTTGAAATATCGCCATGGGTTGCATCTTTTGGCTTTTCTAATATAACAACAGGATTAGAAATACCAAGTGAGTTAAGTGAGCTTTTAACTATTTCGGTTATGTAATTTTTTATATCCATCCTGCTTTAAAAATGAATGTGAATTTCTCTCTGTGTAAAATAAATTAAGAAGGGTTCAAATTGAACCCTTCTTTAATATTAATATAATATGAAAATTTTCAAAATCCTTAATTAAGCTGTTATAGTTTCACCTGTACCAACTAGCATTCCTTGCTCGCCTATCATTTCATAACTCATTCCTGCAAATACTGGGACTTTAACTGCTATTTCATCAAACACATCTTCAGTATTTTCGTAATCAAAGCTGCTTCCAAACACATGTGCTATCTGGCTTATTACTTTCCATGCAGGACGTGAATTGAATCTTGTGCCTTTAGTCCATTTGTCATTATGTGAGCCAAATTTATCAAGTCTGCTTACAGAAAAATCTCCTGGTAGTCTTTCAACTTCAAGAGGAGCAACCGCAGGTCTTATCCGCTGTATCCTGTTTTGGAAGTTAATAAATGTACCGTTAATTTCAGCATATGTTGAAGCGGGAAGTATCACACTTGCCTTATGGCTCATTTCATAAAAGTTGCTGGTTTGTAGAACAGCTACTTCAATAGCTTTGGATATTTCTTCAGTTCTCTCAAGTCCGCTTAAACTATCATTCAGTATATAAATCATTTTAATTTGCTTATTCAGCAACTTATCAATAAACTTCGCATCAATTGGATTTATACAAAGATGTTTCAATCCTGTTGAATTTGGAGTTTTATCAGCTCTTAACAGAAGGTTATCATCTTCTCCTTCAATATGTGGTAAGTAAACAATATTTTCAGTTCCAATAATTTCTTTCGCAAACCGCTGCAAAACATAATTATCTTCAAGTGTTGAATATGGTGAAGCTATAAATCCAATTTCATCAGCACGGTAATTCTTAAACTCTGAAATTATTCTTGCAATTGCATCATCCCATTCAACAGGCTTAAGACCGGCACCATCTGAATCAATTCCTTCCTCACGCATCATTGGATTATTAACACGGGTTTCTTCGTTATTTACAAATTTAAAGGTATTCAACCTGCCGTAATCACACATCCAATACTCATTTACATCCATATTTTCTCTTGGTGTAAGCCGTTTTATAATATTATCGCGAACCCATATTACATCATTGCAGCCCCTTGCACATCCTATGCAAATGCTTTTAGTTTGGCTCATATCCCAAACCCTCGCTTTAAAACGGTAATCTCTTGATGTTAATGCTCCTACGGGGCATATTTCAATAACATTCATTGAATACGGATTATCAAGCTGCTTACCTGGAAATGTTTCAATTGCAACTTTTTCAGTTCTGTTAACAAAAGTAAGCTGCGGATTTTTGACAACTTCTTCACAGTATCTTACACACCTGGAGCAGCATATACAGCGTTCTTGATCCAGCATAACATTTGGACCAAGTTCTATTCTTTTATCTTTATGTACTTTTTCCTCATCAAATCTAGATTTACCTACACTGTATTTATATGCATAATCCTGCAATTTGCATTCGCCTGCTTCATCACAAATTGGACAATCAAGCGGATGGTTTATTAACAGAAATTCCATAACTGCGTTGCGCATATGCACAGCTTTAGGTGAATTTGCATAAACAACCATTCCTTCAGTTGCTTGTGTTGCACAAGCTATCATTCCTTTTGGTGCCTTTTCAACTTCAACCAAACATACACGACAGTTACCTGCAACACTAAGTCCGGGATGCCAGCAAAAATGAGCAATTTCAATCCCTGCATTTTTAGCTGCTTGTATTATTGTTTGCCCTGGGGTAAATTCTATTTCTTTACCGTCAAGAAAAAATGTTGGCATAATTTAGAAAATTTGTGTAATTATTTAACAAATTTACCTGATTTAAAAGGTTTTATCAATATAAATATTTTGGGTAAATCAGTAAGAGAAAAATTTAATTAATCTTTAAATTTTCTTTACGCTGATGTAACTTATGTTTTATGTATTTTATTATCCCCGGTAGAATCGATAAAAATACAATAATAATTATAACTTTATCAATATGCTTTTCAATACCGGGTACTAGCCTGCCAAGATAGAAACCAAGTAATGTCATACTCAGCACCCATAATATACCCCCAAATATATTATACTGTGCAAATTTAATATATTTCATCTTAGCTATTCCGGCTACGGTTGGAGCAAATGTTCTTATAATTGGCATAAAACGGGCTATAATTATAGTTATACCGCCATATTTTTCATAAAATTCCCTGGTTTTTATCAGGTAATCTTTTCTGAAAAAAAATGATTTTTCTTTTTTAAAAAGTCTGGGACCCGCTTTTGAACCAATCCAGTAACCTGTTGCATCGCCAATTATTGCACTGGGTATTAATGAAAGATTCAAATATACTATGTTCAAAAAAGGCTCTCCGGTTACAGGGTCATGTGTTGCTGCAAATAATCCGGCTGTAACTAATAAAGAATCTCCAGGAAGAAAAAATCCTGCCAATAAACCTGTTTCAGTAAATATAATAATTGCCAAACCAAGATAACCTGCCCACATTACAATTGATCTTACATCGTAAATCTGTGTTAATATTTCTTTAATAAATTCCAATACCCTGCTCCATTAATTGTTAAACCAAAATTTAGATAATAGTTAGTTTCTAAAATTTTGTTGTTAATTTTTTAAAAAATTATTTCATATAAATATATAGTCGTTGTCTCATAAGAATTCTGAAGTTAGCATTTAAAAAAAATTAATTTATCTGCTTCGGAATTTATGGTTAAGATATTTTATTATTCCCGGAAGCAGTGAAACAATTACAACCCCAACTATTACTTTTTCAATATGCTTATCAATTCCAGGAATAAATTTTACAAGGTAAAATCCAATTAAGGTCATACTTAAAATCCATGCCACGGCACCAATTACATTGTAAAACAAAAATTTACTATAATCCATTACACCTACACCGGCAACAATCGGGGCAAACGTTCTTAATATAGGCATAAATCTTGTAATTACCATTGTAGATGCACCGTGTCTTTCATAGAATGACTTTGTCTTCACTATGTAATCTTTCCTGAAAAGAAATGATTGCTCACGGTTAAAAAGTTTTGCCCCTGCCTTTTTCCCGATATAATATCCTGATAAATTACCTAAAATTGCAGCAGGGATAAGTAATAAATTTAGAAAAATAATATTCAATTCACCTGTAGCTGCAAACAATCCCGCAGTAACCAAAAGTGAATCTCCCGGAAGGAAAAAACCTATCAGCAACCCTGTTTCAGCAAAAATTATTGCAACCAATCCAACATAACCCGCCCACATTACAAGCGATTTTACATCATATATTTGAGTGATTATTTCTTTTAGGAATTCCAATTGTAAGGTACAAAAATAAGCATAAACCCTTGTACCCGCAATATAAGATACTTTCCTATTGAAATATTGAGCCAAATTTCTGTGCAAAAATATATAAATATTCTTTTTCATATTTCAATTTCATAGTTTTCAAATTTCATAGTTCGCTGCCAAACTATAAATTATATTTTTCAAAAACAGGATCTTACTTTTCTATTACAATTTATTACATATTGTTCAAACCAAATTACACACAAAAAATTATGTTTGTATAGTTTCTTTAAATTAACAGTTTGGAACAATAATTTAAATACAATGTACAATAAATAAACACGAACCAAATAAATAAAAGTGTTACTCAATTCTTCAATCTCACCAATATCCTCTGTGCCGCTTAAGTAACCCAAATTACTAAGCGGCTTTTTTTATTTAAAATATTAATATTTATTAAATTAAAATTAGATTTTTTATTTTTACACTAATTTTTGCTAAAAATGCAATTTTATAATTGTTTTTGCTAACATTAATGGTTAATTTTGTATGATATTTTTTAATAACGCATTTATTTTGAAAGGACTTAGTGGAAGAGCTTCATAAAGCCGTAATAACGGCAAAAAAACCGTTACATAATTCAACAGTTGAAGTAACAAAAGAAAAATATAGAAATAGCACTTTTGGGAATAAACAGAATGATAACGGAAAAATAGAAAAAACTGAAAATACTGAGCAATCGAAAAAGAATGATGAGGTAAATCATTTTGATCAGCATAATGTTACATTTGATCAAAATTATTTATCTGATGATAAATTAAAACCGGCAAATCAGCAGAAACCTGAGAGTGAAGGAAAAAATTTCAGCAGTAAAAAGTTCAGCCATTCCGGCAGGAACAGTAAAAACAAGAACGGTAATGTAAATCTTAACCAGCAAAAATCAAATCATCAAAAACAAAACGATCTAAAGAAAGAATTTACGCAGGAACAAAGACCGCAGCATAAAAAGTATTTCAGAAACAATCCGAATCAGCGCCGCTTTTTTAATAAAGAGCAGAGGCATGGAAACCAATTGAATTTGACCAACAAAACTGTTTCTGTTGTTATTCCGTTATACAACGAAGAAGAATCATTAGTTGAACTTTCGGTTGCATTAAAAAAAGTTCTGGATGAACTTAAATGCAGCTGGGAAGTATTTTTTATAGATGACGGTTCTACAGATGATTCATTCCGGAAAATTCAGGAAATACACCGCGTTAACAACCGCTTTAAGTGCATTAAATTTAAACGTAATTACGGTAAATCTGCTGCACTTCAAGAAGGATTTAAAGTTGCCAAAGGTGATTATGTTATCACTATGGATGCAGATCTTCAGGATGACCCTGAGGAAATTCCTGCAATGATTGCAAAACTTAACGAAGGTTATGATCTGGTATCCGGATGGAAAAAGGTTAGACTTGACCCTTTTATTAAAAAACACTCTTCAAAAGTTTTTAACGGTGTTACCAGTTTAATGGTTGGACTTAAACTGCATGATTTTAATTGCGGTTTAAAAGCTTATGTTAATGATGTAGTTAAAAATATTAAAGTTTACGGCGAAATGCATAGATACATACCTGCTTTGGCACATCTTTCCGGCTTTAAAGTTACCGAAATGCCGGTTACTCACCATGAAAGAAAATATGGTAAAACAAAATTCGGGATTTCTCGTTTTTTTAACGGGTTATTTGACCTAATAACTGTACTTTTTACTACAAAATATATTAAGCGTCCTTTGCATCTCTTTGGGTTTATTGGTGTATTAAGCTTTCTGGCAGGATTTGGGATTCTTTTATATTTAACATTGTTAAAATTCATTGAAAATACTCCAATCAGCGGAAGACCATTATTTTTTGTTGGCATACTTTTTGCAATTGTTGGAGTCCAATTCTTTTCAATTGGATTAATTGGAGAAATGATAACTAAATCATCATCAGATAACGATAATGTTATCATTGATAAAATCCTCTGATTTAAAATTGATTTAATATATCCTAAAATTTTTTTTATCAAATTTTTATTATGAGCAATATCAGCAGCCATGCTATAATTTCACCTGATGCTGTATTAGGAAATAATGTAACAGTAGGTCCCTTTTCAATAATTGAAGGCGGAGTATCTATTGCTGATAATTGCGAGATCCATTCAAATGTTTTTATCCACAAAAATACAATTCTTGCAAAAGGTGTTAAAATATATCACTCTGCAGTTCTTGGTAACCAGCCGCAGGATCTTAAATTTTCCGGAGAGGAAACTTCCCTTTCTATTGGTACCAACACCACAATAAGAGAATTTGCAACTATAAGCCGCGGAACAGCCGCAAGAAAAGCAACAGTAATTGGAAACAATTGCTTTATAATGGCTTATGTACACATTCCGCATGATTCTGTTATTGGAAATAATGTTATACTTTCAAATACTGTTAATATGGGCGGTCATGTTGTAATTGATGACTGGGCTATACTTGGCGGTATGGTAGGAGTTCACCAATTTGTACACATTGGTTTGCATTCTTTTATTGCTTTCAGTTCAAGAGTAACTCAGGATGTTCCCCCGTATATTCTTGCCGGAGGCGAACCTGTGGGATATAAAGGTTTAAATCTTGTTGGACTTAAAAGACGCGGTTTTTCTGACGAACAGATTAAAAATATTAAAAATGCTTACAGCTTGATTTATGGAAATGTTTATAATACAAGTGATGCTATTAAAGCTGTTAAAGATACTGTTCCGTTGACCGAAGAAGTTAAAAACATAATTACTTTTATAGAGCAAAGTGAGCGCGGCATCATCAGAAAATAATAATAATTCAGACAGAAATTTAAGTAATTCTGCTGATTCAATTTTGCTCACTAAAAACAGCAGGTGGGAATTCCTTGATACCGGAGTTAGATCAGGTACATTTAATATGGAGTTTGATTTAAAGCTTGTTGAAAAATGCTGGAACAATGATACTGCTTTTTTAAGATTCTACCGCTGGAAACCCTACGCAATTTCTTTGGGTTATAATCAAACAAAACTTTCTAAAGAATCATATATTGATGCAAATAAATGCTATTCTGAAGGTATGGATATTGTAACACGTCCCACCGGAGGAAGGGCTGTTTTACATTCTGAAGAACTTACATATTCTGTAATTTTCAAATCAAATAAACCAATTCAAGAGTTATATAAAGATATTTCAATTGCAATAATGAACGGATTAAAAAAACTTGATCCAAAACTTGAAGAACTTTCTTTCACTTCAAAAACTCCTGACTTGTTAAAACTTATCCGTACCGGAATGTATAACCTTTGTTTTAACAGTTCAGTTAAAAATGAAATTAACTATAAAGGCAAAAAACTTGTCGGCAGCGCTCAGCGGAAATTTGGTGATGTGGTCCTTCAGCATGGCTCAATTTTGATTGGTAATCATCATAAAAATATTGTAAATTACCTGAATATCTCCGGTGAAGAACGCAGTAAAATGCTTAAGGAAATTGATGAGAAGACTATTTGCCTGAATAATATTACCCAAAGAAATATAGATTACAGTGAAGTCTCAAAAACTGTTTTTAAAGGATTTAAGGAAACTTTCGATATCAGTTTTTCTAAAATAAACCGTGTTGCTGATTTTATTGAACCAAGAATGAAAACTCCGTTTATTGTAAATTAAATAGATTTTAATATTTACAATAAATTAATAAGTTACAAAGGTCACATTTATCCATCTGAAAATCAAATGAATGAATCTCAAAATAAAGAAGTAAATAACCGCAAAAAAATAACCACCAAAACGCTGGTTACAATGAAGGGGCGCGGTGAAAAGATTACTGCTCTTACTGCTTATGATTTTCTGATGGCAAGATATCTTGATGAAGCAGGTATTGATATGATGCTTGTTGGCGACTCACTTGGTAATGTTATACAGGGTAACGCAACAACACTTACTGTAACCCTTGATGAAATAATTTACCATGCTAAAATTGTTAGGAAAGCTGTAAAAACTGCATTGTTGGTTGTTGATCTTCCGTTTATGAGCTACCATGTTGACCTTAAGGAATCAGTCCGCAATTGCGGAAGGGTAATGAAAGAAACAGGTGCTGATGCTGTTAAGTTAGAAGGCGGCGAAAGAATTGCTGAAACCGTGAAACATCTCATTAAAGTCGGTATTCCTGTTATGGGACATTTAGGTTTAACTCCGCAATCAATAAACATTTTCGGAACGTATGCAACCAGGGGTACTGACCCAAAAGAAGCAAAACAGATACTAAAGGATGCAAAAATTCTTCAGGATTCGGGGTGTTTTGGAATAGTACTTGAAAAAATTCCCGCCTCTCTTGCAAAAAAAGTAACCGATTCAGTTAAAATACCTACAATTGGAATTGGAGCAGGAATTAATTGTGATGGTCAAATTCTTGTAACTCATGATATGCTTGGTATGACTGAAATGTTCCACCCGCGCTTTGTAAGAAAATACCTGAATATCGCGGAGCAATCAAAAACTGCATTCAGAAATTATATTAAAGATGTTAAGAGCAAAAAATTCCCCAATAAATCAGAAAGTTACTGATGCAATTAATAATTGGTAATTAGTAATTAATAATTTTTTTGACATTAAAATTAAATTTCATTTACTGATTATTTTTTTTAGAAAAACAATATTACCATTCACTCATTATTAATTACTAATTGACACTAAACATATTATTCATAGGTGATATTATCGGCGAGCCCGGTTTAAAGTATGTTGAAGATAATCTTAAAAAGCTTGTTGAAAAATATCATATTCATTTTGTAATTGCCAACGGTGAAAATCTTTCAGGAGGCAAAGGTTTCCTTGATAAAGATGTTAAACGCGCTTATGATGCAGGTATTAACTGTATGACCGGAGGAAACCATACATTCAGCAAACTGCAATCTGTTAACATACTTAAGGATGATGCCAGAATGCTTCGCCCTGCAAACCATCACGATGATGTTTACGGCAGAGGTTATCAGCTTTACCCTGTTTCTATTGATGGCGGATTATTTAATTTGTGTGTGATAAATGTTATGGGCAGAGTATATCTTTCAACTCTCAACTGTCCCTTTAGAACTGTGCATAAGATAGTTGAAAAAGTTAAGAAAGATACAAACCTGATATTTGTTGATTTCCATGGCGAAGCTACTGCAGAAAAAATTGCTTTCGGCTGGTATATGGATGGCAAAGTAAGTGCTATTGTTGGAACTCACACACATGTACAGACAGCCGATGAACGCATTCTTCCGCTGGGAACAGCTTTTATTTCTGATGCAGGTATGACAGGAGCTTTTGATGGTGTCATTGGCGGAAACAAGGAAGCGTCAATAGCAAGATTTTATTACCAGACACCACATAAAACCGATGTTGCTACAGGAGATGTAAATATAAGCGCAGTTGTTGTGAATATAGATACCCAAACAGGAAGGTCAATAGGTATAAAACGCATATTTGAGCCGGGGTTTAAATAATTTTGTAATTCCCTTTTACCTTGTTTCTAACGTGTAGAGGGGAATCTAAATCTACAATTTATATTTAATTTCAAATTACACTAAAGACATTCATTTGAATGCCTTTTTTGCTTTACATTGGATTGCATTGACTGCTCCTGACTTCATAAGTTCAATGCATACATTAACGCAAAAGTAACACAAAAAATTTATTTTATTAAAACCATTTTTTTCGCCTGAACAAATGTCCCGGCTTCGATTCTATAGAAATAGACACCAGACGCATAATTCTGAGCATTAAAATCAACTGTATATCTTCCGCTTTGTTTAAATTCATTATTAACTAATTTTACAACTTCCCGTCCAAGAATATCATATATTACAAGATTAACCTTGGAATTCCTTGGCAGTTCATAATTTATCTTTGTAACCGGATTAAATGGATTAGGATAGTTTTGCGAAATATAGAATTCAGTCGGGTGATTAGTAATTGTCTTTGATAGCAATGAGCTTGTGCCCTTAATGTAATGGCCATCTACTTCAATAATATATTCTCTTTTATCAGTTAAGCCGGGAGAAGGAGTCCCGGACAGATCAAAAGTCATTTTTATGAGTTTACCTTGATTAACCTCACCGTATTTATTGTTATCTGAAGTTAGTAACGAGGTTATGTCACTATCATTTATTGCGGTAATTACACTTCCTTTTGTCATAGGCACTTCCGTCGTCGTAAATCCGGTATAATTTAGATTTGCGATACCTAGATATTTCATTCGGAAATTGCTTTGCCATTTGATTTTTAAATGATCGACCTTGTCAGTATCTGCAAAAAGAGGAAGGATAACAACCGATTCAAGCTCCCTACGAGATAACATTTTTGATACAATATTTGAATATATTGAAGTAGCGGTCAAAAAACCTGCAGTATCTTTATCTGCTATAACGGGATTTTCGAGGTTTCTTAAATTAGTAATGAACGCAACCGGATAATTAATATTAGGTCCTAATTTAGATGATTGTATGCTGATTGCTCTGGTTTCTTTTAATTTCGTATCTGAATACGAAACATTGAACCTTTTCTTTTTATCAGTAGGATTGGAGAAATGAGCATATATGCTGTCAGTTGATAAACCAGTGGTTAATGTGCTAGACGGATGATGATAATGCACGTCATTTGTAATATTTGAATTATTTAACATCACGCTATCGCTAGCTAACACCTGCACAGAATCATATATTACTATTTTATTGTCTTCAGTTACCCCAAGCTTTTTATTCGATGGAAAATCAACAGCAAACATTCGAACTTTATCAATAAATGCAGAGTCTTGTTCATTCTCTACAAGATAAATATCAAATGAATTACTGGTTATTTTGGGATTTGTTCTTAACTTATATACATCCAAAATATCTACACCGGGAGCAGAATATTCCATTCTTTGGAGAATGTTATTGTCAGCTTCAAAATCATTTTGACCATTATGTATATATATAAATGGGCAACCACCTGGACGGGGTAAGCATGATTTGCTTACATAACCTTTATAAGTGTTTTCTATATGATCACTGCTAAAATAACTTGTTGGATTTGAATATTCGGGGTACATTCTTATAGATAATGCAACTGAATCACCAAAAGCATAATCTTCGATTGGCAAGTCCAGTTGTAAATCAATAAATAAATCTGCTGAGCTTTGATTCCAACCTGCAAATTGCCACTTTATTACAAATGTAGTATCTATAGTTGAACCATTTAGCTTTTTAATTTTGACCGATTCCCAGTTACCGTCACGATTTTTTCTTTTCGCTGTTAAATAAAGCCAACAATCATTTGTAAAAGTTGCTTTAAATTTCATAATATCAAGGCAATCATTGCAATAATTTTCTAAAGATTCCGAATGAATATCGCAAAACGGATAATATTTACGAATGCCGCGGGACATTGACCAATTTTCAATTGTAAAAATGTCATACACACCGTTATAGCAAATCGTATTTCGTAAATACGTAAAAGATTCTAATGAATTGTTTGGTAAATTGCTAGATGCCAAATATTGGATATTCCCACTTTTATTTATCTTCAAATGATGGATATATGATGGTGACGTTACCCATAAACTTGGCCATACATTTGAACCTAATGTTGTTTTTTGAAACTGAACTGAATTAATGGCATAGCTGCTTGGAAAAGGAACAATTTCATGAGCAATTATATAATCGTTTCTACTATCGATTATCTCGACACCTGCCAAACCGTCAGAACCGAGCAAACAGCTAACCAAACAGTTTCTTGTATTGTCAATAAAAAGGAGACAGGCAAAGCCGTCATTATAAACAGCTAATCTCGAAAGTGTGTTTGATTCAAAAGCGTAAGTTTGTCCGTTATCGTAGCTTTTATACCCGCTAAAACTTTGCATAACGCTACCTTCTAAGTTAATGCAGGTCAAGAAGTTTTGAGTGGGATGTTGTTGTGTAATCCATAACTTATCATCGGTACTATCTAAGTAATTAGTGAAATACGCTATATCATATGGATATGTTATGATGGCGGTTCGTTTAAATGTTGTTGTATCTATTTTTCCTAAAGCTGCGAAATTATTATCTGCAACAAAATTAACACTTGTAATTCTTAAACCTGTTTTATCCGCAATATACAGAGGATAAATGTCTTTATTACTCACTGTTGTCATTCTACCCACACATATTCCCGCCGGATTCATAAACTCGCCGTCATCATCGCCGAAATAACCATAACAGCGATTTAAAGGAGTATTATCGTCAGCTGAAAGTCCCTCATCAAAATAAATCAAGCTTGAATATTGGTCGTCAACTGTAACAAATTTTGAATGTCCCCCGGAATAGGGAAACATTAAGCCCGCCTGACACATCTTATATAGTTCTAAATCATTATTATACTGGTCAACAAAGTTATCAGTGGTAAATTCCTTATCCAGGATTCTTCTTTCATCAGGCTGTAATTCTTCATAGGGTAAGATTTCCTTATCGATTAATATATTATTCCTTACTATTATATTATCTATAGAAGTTACTTTATTAAATGGGATTACATTATTTTGCGACACTAACATCTTTACAGATTTTTCATCTAAAGTCAGTGAATAGCCTCCTAAACGAGATTCTGTTTTATTGATATGAATTACTATTTTGCCTTTATTTGCATTTGCTATTTCTATTGAGTAGCCATTATTGATTTTTATATTATAATTTCCGGCTTTTAAATCAGAATAACTGTCGAGCGTATTTCCATATATTTGTAATAATTGTTCTATTAATAGATTTATCTGAACACTGTCAGGTAACTGTACAGGTCCCTTAAGGGCAATTCTATTACGAATATCATTTATATTTATCTGCGAGTATATTGTATTACAGATTACCAGTAAAAGAATAAACTTTATTATATTTTTCATTTTCTGCATTATTTATTTTTTTGTATAAATTTACCATAATTTTTTATTATGGTAGTGAACGGAGTGCTTAGTAAGGATTGTTTCGCTGCACTCTCCTCGTTTTGTATACTTAATAAATAATCGATGCCTCTATCAAAGTTATCCTGATTTTGTTCAGCTGCTTTTAGATAAGGCAGCATAAATGCCCAATCATATAAATACATGGAATTAGGATATTTTTGAATAAAATTATTGTAATCGCTTTCTGTATTGCTACTAATCTCATTCCAATGTGATAACATTTTCCATCTTAACATATGTTCAGAAAATGCATTGTTCGGAAACTTTGCTAGTGCCTCGTCATAATTTTTCTGTTTATACAGTTTTAAAATCTCAGTATCTTCTTGTGTTAAATCAGTTACGCTAAAAGCTACTTCATTGGAAAATATTTCTTCATCATTCCTTAAGGGACTACAATGGAAATATGCTTTATAATCTCCGGGAGGGAAATACCCAAATTGAGAAAAATAGACCTCATCTAAACTATTCGTGTATTCATATGAGGTAGCTTTCCCCCAATTATTCATTGTCATTGAAAAAACTAGCGAATCTCTTGGGGGTAATTCCG
>WBZR01003507.1_pt1 | contig 14036 bp, 10 predicted proteins | sample 5204231 | NCBI WGS metagenome assembly WBZR01 (sample SAMN12412403, study PRJNA552823) | activated sludge metagenome | isolation source: activated sludge from anammox sidestream of wastewater treatment plant... | place: USA: Virginia | collected 2017-08 | reverse complement strand
GTTCTACGCATGGCACTCGCGCCACCACGTCGCGCATATCACGGCGCTGCGCGCAGCCAGGCACTGGTAACCGCCGGGCGCCGGCGCCCGGATACGAAGACGGCCACCCGTGTGGAGTGGCCGCGTAAACTGTGCCACGCTCGCCGGCATTGGAACTCTACGTCCTACCGCGCGGCGGCGGGCAAGCTGATTATTCGAGTGGAGCTGAGGGGGATCGAACCCCTGACCTCTGCAGTGCGATTGCAGCGCTCTCCCAGCTGAGCTACAGCCCCTCGCCTTCGGGGACGCGCAGCGCGACTGGTCGGTCAGCGGCCCCGGTCGCACTCCGGTCCCTGTAACAGCAAGCCCCGCCATATGACGCTCGGGCGGGGCCGACGTTACTGACCTAAAGCTATGAGGCAACAAGGAAATGTCAATCCGGCGCCCGTCACCGACGGCCGATGCCTGAACAGCCGCTGCCGCACATGACTGGCAACCCGATGGCGTCCATCCTCCCGTCGGCGGCGGCCGTCCGCGAGGCAGCGGCGCGTATCGCACCGCACGTCATCCGGACGCCACTCGCGCGGTCAGAGGGCCTCTCTGCCTTCCTGGGCGGCGACGTATGGCTCAAGCACGAGTGTGGGCAGCACACCGGCTCGTTCAAGCTGCGCGGCGCGACCAACGTCGTGGCGCTGCTCGATGCCCCTGCCCGCGTGAAGGGCGTTGTTGCGTCGAGCGCCGGCAACCATGGCGCGGGTATCGCCGCTGCCGCGGCTTCGGCCGGCGTGCCATGCATGGTTTTCGTCCCCCGCACCGCGCCCGCCGCGAAGCGCGGCCGGATTACCGCGGCAGGGGCGGCGATAGATACATCCGCTCCTCACTACGACGGCGCCGAGGCACTCGCGCGCGCCTTCGCCGCCGAGACCGGCGCCAGGTTCGTGAGCCCATGCACGGGACTCGACCTCATGGCGGGCCAGGGCACGGTCGCGCTCGAAATAGTCGAAGACCTGCCATCAGTCGGGACCATCGTCACGAACGTTGGCGGCGGCGGGCTCTCTGGCGGGATGGGCGGCTTCCTCAACGACGCCGTCCCGAACGTGACGCTCATAGGGGCGCAGAGCGCCAACACCGACGCCATGGCTCGCGCCCTGTCCGCCAACGCACCAGCCGACGACCCACACCTCCCTACGGTCTGCGACGGACTCTCAGGCCTCGTGGATGCCGAAATGCTCGCCCAGGGCCGCGAATCGCTGGATCGCATCGCCATAGCGAGCGAGGACGCCGTGCGCGACGCTATCGCTTACCTCTGGATCGAGGAGGGGCTCCGCGTGGAGGGCGCGGGCGCCGCCGGGGTGGCGGCCCTGCTCGCCGGCACGGCCGGGGATGTCTCGTTCCCCTGCGCGGTGGTGCTGTCGGGCGGCAACATTGACGACGCATTGCACCGCGAGATCTGCGGGCTGTAGCGCGGCATTATCCTTTGCCATGCCACTCTCGGTCGGTTTCCTGGGTACGTCGGCGTCGCGCCCGACCATCGAGCGCGGGCTGAGCTCGCTTGCGATCGTGCGCGAGGGTGAGACGATGCTCGTGGACTGCGGCGAGGGCACGCAACGTCAGATGATGCGCTACGGCGTCTCGTTCGCGCTTGGCGACATCTTCTTCACGCACTTCCACGCCGACCACTTCCTCGGCCTTCCCGGCCTGCTGCGCACCCTCTCGCTGCAGGACCGCACGGAGGTGCTTCGCCTGTGGGGCCCGCGTGGCGTGCTCCAGATGGTCAAGTGGGCGGAGGGTGCCGGTGTCGAGCGGCTCACTTTCCCGATCGAAGTGCGCGAGGTGACGCCGGGCGAGGCAATCCGCCGCGACGGGTATTCGATGATCCCGTTCCCGGTGGACCACCGGGCGCCGATCGCCGTGGGCTACGCGCTGGCCGAGGAGGAGCGACGCGGCGTCTTCGACCCGGTGAAGGCGCGCGAGCTTGGGATTCCTGAGGGGCCGCTCTGGGGGCGGATCCACCGGGGCGAGGCAGTCACGCTAGGGGATGGCCGCACGATTGATCCTTCCGAGTTGGTCGGCCAGCCGCGTCCCGGGCGCCGCGTGGTTGTCACTGGCGACACCCGCCCGTGCCAGTCAACGATCGAGGCGTCGCGCGGAGCCGATCTGCTCGTGCACGAAGCCACGTTCGGCGACGAAGAGGCAGCGCGCGCGGTCGAAACCGGGCACACCACGGCGCGCGAAGCCGCGGAGGTGGCAGCAGCGGCCGGCGTGAAGCGGCTCGTGCTGACCCACTTTTCCGCGCGCTATTCGCGCGATCCGTCGGAACTCGAGAGCCAGGCCCGCGAGCGCTTCGCCGTAACGTCCTGTGCGCGCGACGGCCATGAGGTAGTCGTGCCGTTCGCCGACACGCCTGCGGGCCAGTCGTAGGACGGCGCGCCGCCGCTCGCGCGGTTTCCGGGCCAGGCGGCGCACCTCATGGGGGGCTTCCTCCTCCTGTGCCCTCCTGCCCATGGTCCAGATGATCCTCGATACGCCGCTTGCGCCGCGCCTCCGCGGCGCGGTTGCGGCGCCGGTCTTCGTCGGTCTCGCAGATGAGCCGCGGGACTTCGACCGGGCAGCCTTCATCGTCTATCGCAACGAACGTCGTGTAGCACGAGTTGGTGTGGCGTCGCACGCCGGTCAGCAGGTTCTCGGCCTCCACGCGGACGCCGATCTCCATTGACGTGCGGCCCACCCAGTTGATGCTCGCCTTCATGATGACCAGCTCGCCGACCATTATCGGCTCGCGAAAGTCCATTCGGTCAACCGATACCGTGACGCAGGGCGTCCGGCAGTGCCGCATCGCGGCCACGGATGCGGTCTTGTCGAGCATTGCGAGTATAGCCCCGCCGAATACGTGGCCGCGGATGTTCTCGTCCTGCGGCATCATCAGGGCCGACGACTCGTGGCGGGACGCCGAAACGGGGCGGGCTGGCTGTGGAGCGGTCATGCGAGGCAAGATGCACTGGCGCGGCCGCGGGTGCGAGTGCCGCCACCTGTCGCTCGCCGTCGTACCCGCTTGCCTCCGCGAATGCCCGCATCAGCGCGGCCCGGTCGGCGGCGGTTACGGTTCCGTCGAGCCACAGCACCCGCTCCACGGCCGATGAAACCCGGACGGATGGCGGCGCGGCCGCGGTCCCCCGCCGGAACGCGATCAGCCACGAGCGCGCCTCGTCGTCAACGCGAACCACGATTGTGTCGGAGCCGCTCGCCCACGTACCCGCTTCACCCGGGGCAACCGGCAGCTCCTGCGTGACCGATTGCCACCAGCCGGGCGCCGCGACGGGGCGCTGCGCCAGCGCGACCGGATCGAGATCCGGAATCGCGCCCGATACGGGCACGGCAAACCTGACCGTGGGGTCCCTCCCGCTCGCGCCAATCGTAAAGCTCATCGGGTCGAAGTGGAACGCGCTCAAGGCACGCCGCACGCGGGTCGCGGCAGTATCGCCCGCAGCGGCCAGGAGCGTGTCGCGCGCGGCGCGCCACTCCGCCTGCGCCGAGGGAATCATCGCGTCGGCCGCAGCGCGGCCAAACAGGGCGGCGACCGACACCAGAGCGCCGGTACGGGCGTCGAGCACGCCGCGGCGCGACGCGTGGCGATGCGCGACGGGCACCTCCCCGCTGGCCTCGACGTCGAGGCGATGTTCGTACGACAGATACGGCCCGTGAACGCCGACGATCCCGAGGTCCGAGGTCGCGCGGATCGCGGCATCGTCGTTCTCGGGGTCGTCGGGGCCGAGGCGCTGTTCGTCCGGGTGCGCGATTCCGTACTCGCTCGCCAGCCGCGCAACCGTGGTATCGCGGTTCAGTTCGGTCGAGTCGCCGGACAAGAGGTCGCGCACAAAGAGCCGGTGCCCGACGAAAACGGCATCGTAGTACGAGCGGTCGTCGTCGGTCACGTAGAGTTCCTTGAACCGCCCCTCGATGCGCGCGACCAACATGGGCACGCCGCGAACACGGACCCCGCCTCCCTCCGCGGTGAGCCAGAAGGTGGAGTCACCGGTGACGAGCAGCATCTCCGAGTCCGGCGCGCCGCGCGACCGGTTGCAGGCCCCGGCGGCGAAGCTGGCGGCCGCGACAAGCGGCCAAACGGCACGCCACCACAAGGCACGCCGCCACGCGGCAGGCCACCACAAGGCACGCCGCCACGCGACACGCCACCACAAGGCACGCGGCCACGCCACACACCGGCACCTGCCACCCGGCGTCGCCAGGCCACCCCGTGGTTCACCGCGCAATCGCTGCCACTCCCTCGATGAGTCGCTCGACCTCGTCGGCGCTGGTGTAGCACGCGCAGCCAGCTCTGACGAGCCCGTCCAGCGCATGGCCGAGTTGCGCGACGATTGCGCTCGCGTAGAAGTCCCCGTGTGTGACGAAGACGCCTTGCGCGGCAAGCGCGCGCGCGACCTCCACCGACGTCCGGCCGCGCACAGTGAACGCGATCGTTGGAGTGCGCGGACGGCCCGGCGCCGGTCCGTAACGCGTGACGCCAGGGATTGCGCCGACGCCGTTCCAAAGCCGAGAGAACAATCCGTGTGCGCGCTCGTGGAGCATGGCGTGCGCCGAGGCAATCCGCTGGCGCCGCTGCACGCCCTCGCCGAGGGACGCGAGAAAGTCCACCGCGGCCGCGGTCCCGGCAATGCCTTCGTGGTTCTGCGTCCCGGTCTCGATCCGTTCGCCGCCCTCATTGGGCGCGGGGTCCAGCCGCGGTACGTCGAGTTGATTCACAAGGCCATGACGCGCGTAGAGGACGCCGCCGTGCGGCCCGTAGAACTTGTACGGGGAGCAAGCGAGGAAGTCACACGCGATCGCGCGCACGTCAATGAGGCCATGCGGCGCGAAATGCACCGCGTCCACGAAACAAAGGGCGCCCACGGCGTGCGCAGCCGCCGCTGCCCGCGCCACGTCGTTGACGGTGCCCACGGCGTTCGACGCCGCGCCAATTGCGACGAGCTTCGTCCGGTTCGACAGCGCCGCCTCGAACGACGCCCAGTCGAGTTCGCACGCTTCGAGGTTTACCGCCACCCGCCGTATCGTGACGCCGCGCTCCTCGGCAAGGCGCAGCCACGGGGCAACGTTGGCGTCGTGATCGAGGTCGGTCACGACGACTTCATCGCCAGCGCTCCACCGCGCGCCGAGCGCGCGCGAGAGGTGGAAGGTGAGCGTCGTCATGTTGTTGCCGAAGGCAACCTCCCCCGGATCGCACGCGAGGAAATCGGCCATGGCGCCGCGAGCGCGGGCGAGTATCTCGTCCGTCTCCTCGCTCGTCGGGTACGCCCAGTGCGTGTTTGCGTTGTGTCCGAGCAGGTACTCGCGCATGGCTTCGGCCACATCCGCGGGCACCTGCGTCCCGCCGGGGCCGTCGAAGTAGGCCACGGGATTCCCGCCATGCACACGTTCGAGCGCGGGGAACCGGGCCCGGATCTGCCTCAGCGTCGGGCTCAATCAATTACCTCGCCAGCCATCCGCTCGATCACCTTGACTGCCTCGACGTGGTCGGCGTCGTTGCCAAGCTCGCGGTGCGCCATCGTCATCAGCTCGGCGACGAGCTGAGTGAGGGGCCCTGGGACCTTCTGCTCCCGCAGCACACGCGCGGCGATGCCGACATCCTTGTCGAGCAGGGCAAGCTTGAAGGTGCGCGGGAATGCCCGCGTCACCACGCGCTGGGGGAACAGGTTCTGCGACGTGTTCGACCGGCCGCTCGATGCGTTGATGACGTCGAGCGCGACCGCCGGGTTGACGCCCATGCGCGCGAGCGCGACGAGCCCCTCGCCAAGCCCCCAGAGGTGGAGCGCAAGCATGGCGTTGTTGACCGCCTTCACCGCATGACCCGAACCCACTTGTCCGCAGTGCACGATCTTCTCACCGAACGCATCGAGCACCGGCATCACCCGTTCGAGCACGGCCGCGTCGCCGCCCACCATCACGGTAAGCGTGCCGATCTCCGCGCCTCCTACCCCGCCCGACACGGGTGCGTCGAGGAACCCAACCCCTTTACTAGCGAGGCGCGCGGCGATCCTCCGTGATGCCGCCGGGTCGCCGGAGGTGCAGTCAATGAGCACCGCGCCGCTCCGGAGGCCGGCTTCCAGGCCATCGGGGCCATCGAGCACCGACTCTACGTCTGCCGAGGTGGGAAGGCAGGTGATCACGAAGTCGGCGCCTGCGGCCGCCTCGCGAGGGGTGGTCGCTGCCAGCGCGCGATTCTGCGCCGCGAAATCCGTCGCCTTCGCGGCGGTGCGATTCCACACGCGCAGTTCGAACTCCGGGATGGCGAGGTGCCGGGCCATTGGCGCTCCGATGGCACCGAGCCCTGCGAACGCGACGACTGGCATGGCGGGTAGGGTGAGGACGGGTCGGTTGCGCGGACGGGGCGGTGCGCCCGCGACGGATGGCGCTGCGCTTCCAAGATACGAGAACGGGCAACCGGTAAGGGAGGAGGCCGGCCCCCCACCAGCACCGGCGCTCAACCCGACTTACCAGCTGCCCGCTCCGTCCTTCGTTCTGCTTACTTGGACACCACAACGGCCGAAAAGTTTCCGGCCCCGACCCGCGGCGCGGTCTCGCTCGTTCAGATACTACGCCTTCGCGCACGGGAAGGTTGCATGTGTTTTCGGAACTGCCAGCCTATCCGTGTTACTACGGATGCCAGGTCGTCCGGCGGGGGCGCGCACCCGGCGGGCACGCGAAGGGTTTTCGCTTCATCGCTACGCGGTTAGCTTCGGCTCAACTACAGACAGGCCAAAGCTTTTCGATTGATTGCGCTACGGGCGCGCGCACGCCCGCGGGGGTTCGGGCCATGACGCCAGACAAGCCGCACAACGTGGAGCAGGAGTCGCTCGCGACATTGCTAGCGCCCGACATCCTGGACCTGCTCGAGACGGAACCGGGAACGGTCGCGGCCGAGACGGAGGACGTGCACCCGGCCGATCTCGCCGACGTCGCCGAGGCGCTGCCGCACACGCAGGTGCCGGTGTTCCTGGCAACTCTCCCGGCGCCACGCGCGGCGGCGGTGCTCGAGTACCTCAAGGAAGAGCTGCGCACACGCCTCCTCGAGGAGATGAGCCCTGAGCAGGCGGCCATGCTCGTCGCTGCGATGACGCCGGACGACCGCGCCGACACGCTCGAGGAAATCGGCGGCGAACACGCTGAGGACATCGTCGAGGCGCTGCCCGCCGAAACACGCGCGGTCACGGAACGCCTGCTGCTCTACCCTCCGCACAGCGCAGGCGGCCTCATGACCACGGACGTCGTGTCCGTGCCGGCCACGTACACCGCCGAGGAGGCGCTGCGGCGCGTTCGCGAGATCGCGCGGTCGGGCCGGCGCGAGGCGATGAACGTCGTGTACACGCTCGACGCCTCAGGCGGCCTCTCCGGCGTGATGTCGCTGCGCGAACTGCTCGCGGCGCCGGAAGGAGCGCGCATGGCCGACGTCGCCTGGCCGGAAGTGCGCAAGGTCGCCGTGATGGCGGACCGGGAAGAGGTCGCGCGGCTCATTTCCGAGTACGACCTGGTCGCGGTCCCTGTCGTTGACGACGCCAACCGCCTACTCGGAGTGGTCACGTTCGACGACGTGATTGACGTGATCCAGGAAGAGCAGACGGAGGACGTCCAGAAGCTCGGCGGCGTCGAGGCGTTCGACGCGCCGTACATGCAGATGAGCATCGGCGGGATGCTGCGCAAGCGCGCCGGCTGGCTGAGCGTGCTGATGGTGAGCGAGATGTTCACCACCCAGGCCCTCCAGCACTTCGACTCGGAGCTCGAGAAGTTGCCGGTCCTGATGCTTTTCATTCCACTGGTTATGAGTTCCGGGGGCAACTCGGGGTCGCAGGCGACGTCGCTCATCACGCGGGCGATGGCGCTAAAGGAAGTACGGCTCAGGGACTGGTGGCGCGTCGCGTTGCGCGAGCTTCCCACCGGACTCGCCCTGGGCGCTCTCCTGGGCGCCATCGGATTCGCGCGAGTCGAACTCTGGCAGATGATGCATGACTCCGGGGCGCACCTCGGGTCGTTCGAGCTTGGCTACGACTACACGTCTGGCGGGACGCCGTCGGTGCTCGTGGCGCTGAACACGTTCTTCGCGCTCGTGGGCATAGTGACCTTTGGCTCGATGACGGGCTCGATGCTGCCGTTTATCCTCAGGCGGTTCGGCTTCGACCCCGCCAGCGCGTCGGCCCCGTTCGTCGCCACGCTCGTTGACGTCTCCGGCCTCGTCATCTACTTCACCGTGGCCCTCGTCGTGCTCGGCGAGTTCATGGGTTGATGCAGGAACCAGTCCGGGGGCCGGTATCGGCGGGCACGACGTTCACCCTGCTCGCCGCGCTCGGCTTTGCCGCGGTCAGCACCCTCACCAGCATCGCGATCGGGCAGGGCACGTCGCTCGCGAACGTGCTCACGTGGCGGTACGCGCTCGGCTGGCTCGTGCTCGCCGTCTTCGTGCGCGCCCGCGGCCACAATCGGATTCCGCGCCGCGAGGTGGCCCTCCTCATCGTCATCGGCGGCGGAGGGCAGGCGCTCTTCGTCGGCCTCGCGCTCTCGAGCATCGCGTATATCCCGGTCGGGACGCTGGCTTTCCTGTTCTACACCTACCCGGCGTGGGTCACGCTATTCCAGGCGGTGCGGGGCGCCGAGCGGCTGACCGCGCGCCGCGCCGTTGCGCTCGGAGCGAGTTTCGCCGGGACGGTGCTCGTGGCGGGAATTCCTTCCGGCGAGGGGATGGCTCCGGGTTACTGGACGGGCGTCGTACTCGCGCTTTCGGCCGCGATGCTCTACGGCGCGTATATCCCCACGATGCTCTACCTCCAGAAGGACCACCCCGTCTCGGTGACGAGCGCGCTGGCGAAGGTCGGCACCGCGGCCTGCTTCCTGGCGTGGGCCCTCTGGAACCACACGTTCGGCTTCGCGCTCACCGGCAGGGCATGGGTCGCGATCGGCACGCTGACATTGGTCAGCACCGTATTGCCGTCCGTCTTCTTCCTGATGGGCCTGATCAGGCTCGGCCCGGTTCGCACGGCGATCGTGAGCACCGTCGAGCCATTCCTCACCGCCGTGATCGGCGCGGTGGTGCTCTTGCAGCCAGTGGGCGCGCGGATGATCGGGGGCGGCGCGCTGATCGTGGCGGCGGTCGTACTGCTTCAGTTCAGGCGCGAACGGGTCGCCTGATTGAGCGCGGCGTGGGCTCTGCGCGCCGCCGATTCCACGGCTTCGTCAACGATCCCGTGCTCGAGCCACGCGTGCTCGCCCGCCAGCACGCGCTGGGCCAGCCGGTACATCGCCGTGTCGTGCGCGCCAAAGAGCGCGTCGAAGAGCGCCTCGACGCGGCCCCGCGCCTGTCGGCAGAAGGCGTCGGCCAGTTCCACCGCGCCGCTCGCCGCGGCGGCATCCGCCGTCGAGCCGGCCCCGCCGCCCGCCGCCATGCTCGCCGCCTTCGCGCACACGGCCGTCATTGCGTACAGTTCCGCGCCAATGTCAACGGCGCGGAAGAGGACCATCTGCCGTTTCTCCAGCCCCGGCCCGAACCGCAGCATCGCATGGAACAGTACGCGGCCCAGCCGCTTGGTCGTACGCGCCACGTAGCGTGCGTGGTCGGCGAGCGGACCGAAGCCCTGTGGCTTGCGCAGCACCGGCACCCAGAGGCTGGGGTACCACATCGCGTAGAACGGGGCTGCCCGGAAGAGCGCCGAGAGCCGCTGCTTCAACGTCGAGTCGGGCGCGACGATCGGGAACGCCATCGAGAAATGGTGGTCAACCGCCTCCCGGGCGATGAACAGCCGCATGATCTCGCTCGATCCCTCGAAGATCAGGTTGATGCGCGCATCGCGCATCATGCGCTCGATCGGGATCGGCGGCTCCCCGCGCGCGCGAAGCGAGTCGGCGGTCTCGTAGCCGCGGCCGCCCCGGATCTGGAGCGCGTCGTCAACGATCCGCCATCCGTTCTCCGTGTTCCACATCTTCGCGATTGCCGCTTCGAGGCGGATGTCCGCGCCGCGCTCGTGCAGGCCTGTCGTGAGCGACGACACGGCGTCGAGCGCGAAGGTATCGGCGGCCATCCGCGCGATCTTCTGCGCGACGGCGTCGTGCTTTCCCACGGGCTGGCCCCACTGCACGCGCTCCACCGCCCAGTCGCGAACCCAGCGCAGAATCGCCTTCGACGCGCCCGCGACGCCGGCCGGGATCGTCAGCCGCCCGGTGTTGAGCGTGGTCAGCGCAAGCTTGAGTCCCTTCCCTTCGCCCCACAGTACGTTCTCGGCCGGCACGCGCACATCGGTGAAGCGTATCCAGCCGTTCTCGAGCGCCTTAAGGCCCATGAAGCGGCAGTGGTGCAGCACTTCGATCCCCGGCGAGTCGGCCTCGACGATGAACGCCGTGATCTGCCTGCGCGGCTTGCCGCCCACGATCCGGTCCGGCGTGCGCGCCATCACCACCATCAGCTCGCAACGCGTGCCGTTGGTGCACCAGAGCTTCTCGCCGTTGATGACCCACGACTTACCGTCGTCGGCGAGCGTCGCCGTAGTGCGCATGTTGGCTGGGTCGCTCCCCACGTCCGGCTCGGTGAGGGCGAACGCGGTGATCGCTCCTTTCGCGATGCGCGGGAAGTAGCGCCGCTTCTGCTCTTCGGTGCCGGCAAGCGCCAGCGGCTGCGGCACGCCGATGCTCTGCGACGCCGAGAGCAGCGCCACGAGGTTCCCGCACCTGGCGGCAGCCAGCGACATCGCCTCGGTGTACGCGTGCATCGAGAGACCAAGGCCGCCGTACTCGCGCGGAACCTTCATGCCCAGCGCGCCGATCTCCCGCAGACGCTGGATGTCGGCGTCGCTTATGCGGCCAACGCGGTCAACCTCGTCGGCGTCGTACTGCGCGAGGAACGCGCGAAATGCGTCCAGGAACGGCTTTGCGCGCGCTGCTTCAGCGGGATCCTCGTCCGGGAACGGCACGACATGCGATGCGTCGAATCGTCCCATGAAGAGCCCCGCCACGAAACTCGGCCGCGTCCACTCCGTCTCGCGCGCCGCTTCCGCCACGGCTCGTGCCTCGTCCACCGAAGCCGCGCCACTGGACCCGGCGCTCCCGCCCGCGCGATCGTTTCCGGCTTCAGGCATGCTACGCCTCCTCCTCCTCCTGAATAACTAGCGCCGCGCGTCGTGAATCGCGAGCGTCACGCCGCCGACCGCCGCGATGACCGCAAACCCGAGCCACTGCACGGCGTAGCTGAAGTGCGGGCCTTCGTCGAGGACTGGCTCGTTGAGGCGCACCGGCACGGAGTCTGCGCGCAGCGCGCTATCGGAGGTCTGCACGAGCAAGTACGGGGCGACCGGCGCGCCGGCGAGTCGCGACGCCGTCGTGCTGTCGAGACGCCGCAGGATGCGAAGCGCCGTGTCGCCGCAGGTCACCGGGATCGCCGCGGCCGCCGCGCCGCAGAACGCGGTCCACGTTTCCACGTACCCCCTTACAGTCGCGGTGTCGCTCTCGCGCCATCTCGCCAGATCAACCGTCCTGGCATCAGGCGAGTACACCCATCCCCGATCCACCACCAGCAGGCCTTCGAGCCCCTCGACCCGCATTGGCGTGAGCAGGTTCACGCCCGGCGATTCCTGGCGCATTCGTGCTGCCCAGGCGAACTCGCGCGGGTACTCGAGCGTCCCGTGCGCCAGTACAGTCCTGTAGTGGCCGGCGCCGGTATCGGCGGGAAGCTGCGCGATTGGGACAACGGGCTCGAGCATGCGGGAGAGGAGGAGCGCGTTGAATGCGCGACGCTCGTTCAGCCGCTGGATCTGCCACACGCCGAGCCGTGCGCACGCGAAAGCTGCGATTGTGGCAATCGTCAGCAATACGATCGTGCGTGGACGGAGTGACATTCGCGAGTGCGGCTGGCGCGTGGGTGCCTGAAGTGCCCGAAAGCTACCCGCCGGGCGGTCGGCAGACTCCGGCTCCCGGGAAACGACTGTAACGTGACGCGCGTCACGTAAGATGGGGACACGGCGTCCCTTGTAAGTGAGCGTCTATAGGCCGTACGTTAGGTGCTCCGGGCGTGCGCTCTGGCGGAGGGAAGCCGGAGTTCCCGGCCCAGCTGGTTGCTGGCAAGACAGGATCCATCGTACCCCCATCAGGCACGGAAGCCATATGCACCCGACCCGCAGCGGAGCAGCCCACCTTCGGAGCGCACTGGTAGCGGCAGCGGCGATAGCCCTTTCGACACTGAGCTGCGGACGTGAGCCCACGGCGCCTGCAGGCGGCGCGGGGATGGTGGTTCGCTCCCAGGGGATCGCGTTCTCGACCGAGTTTCCGGCCGCGTTCCCCGCATTCCAGGCCGCCGGCGGTGGGAGCGGCGTTGTTGACGTCGCCAAGGTCAGGATCCTGCTGCACAACCCTGACGGCACCGTTGCGCTCGACACCCTTGTGACGTTCCCGGCGGGCTCGAGCGAGTTCCAGCTCACGCTCACGGTACCGCTGCCTGCGGGCTCGCCTGCTTCGGGCGTGCCGATGTCGCTGGATCTGGACTACCAGAACGCCGCGGGCGAGGTGGTCTTCCACGGCGGCCCGGTGACGGTGACGGCGGTGCCGAGCACGGCTGGAGGCGGCGCGCCGCCGCCGTCGGCCGTGACGATCCCTATCAAGTACACGGGCCCCGGCTCCAATGCGGCCTCGGTGAGGATCAGCCCAAGCTCGCTGACGGTGAACACTGGCGGCTCTTTCAGCTTCACGGCTCAGGCGCTCGACGCCAGCGGCGCGGTGCTGGCCGGCACACCGGTGCTTTACTCGGTGAGCGATCCGTCGAAGGCAACGATAGGCGCTTCGTCAGGGAGCGGCACGGCAGGGAGCGCGCGAGCCTCGGTGACGGTGACGGCCGCGCTGCTCACGGGGCAGGTGGCCACGGCGGCGCTCACGATCGTATCGCCACCGGCCAGCGTGGCGCTCGTCTCCGGCGGCGGGCAGACGGGCAAGGTTGGCTCGACGCTGGCGAACCCCGTCGTGGCGCGCGTGACGGCGGCCGACGGCGGCCCCGCGGGCGGCGTGGCGGTGAGCTTCGCCGCGGGCCAGGGTGGAACCGCGACGCCAGCCACGGTGACCACGGGCGATGACGGCCTTGCGCAGACGTCATGGAAGTTGGGCCCGGGCGCGGGCGCCCAGACGCTGACGGCGAGCGTGGCGGCGGTCGCGGGGCCGGCCGGCCAGGTGGCGGCCAGCGCCACGGCGCTGCCGCTCGACCCCGCCCGGCTCGACGTGGTCACAGCCCCTCCGGCGTCGGTGGCCGCGGGCGATGCGTTCGGCCTCGTGGTGCGGGCAGTGGACGAGACAGGGGCGCTGACGCCCGCGTTCACGGGTACGGTGAGCGTTTCGGCGAGCGGTGGAACGGGCGCGCTTCAGGGCACGACATCGGTGCAGGCAGTCGCGGGCGTGGCGACGTTCGCGGGCCTCAGGCTCACGGCGCCGGGCACGTACGCCATCACGGCGAGCGCTTCGTCGCTCCAGTCGGTGGTGGCGGGCACGGTGGCGGTGACGCCGGGCAACGCCGCGCGCATGACGTTCACGGCCTACCCGGCAGGCTCGGCGGCCGGCCAGGGGCTCGGCACGGTCGAAGTGACCGTGCGTGACGCTCAGGGCAACGTGGCTACGTCGTTCACGGACGACGTGACGATCAGCATCGCGGCGTCGGTGGCCGCTGCCGCCTCAGGCGACTCCTCTTCGGCCCACGCCGCGAACGAAAGCGCTGCGGCTCCGGAGCAGCAGGCAGCGGTAACGCTGCTCGGCTCGACCAAGGTCAAGGCCGTCGCGGGCGTGGCAACGTTCAACGGGCTGCAGATCAACACGGCAGGGCGCCACGCGCTCGCGGCGTCGGCCAACGGGCTGGCTTCCATCACGGGGCCCGCCTTCCCTGTGGCGGCAGGCCCCGCCACCACGCTCGCGCTAGTCTCGGGCGGTGACCAGAGCGGACCCGCGGGGAGCCCGCTGCCCAGCCCCGTCGTGGTGCATGTGACGGACGGCTACGGCAACGGCGTAGGCGGGATCACGGTAACGTTCACACCCGT
>WBZR01003506.1_pt1 | contig 14036 bp, 25 predicted proteins | sample 5204231 | NCBI WGS metagenome assembly WBZR01 (sample SAMN12412403, study PRJNA552823) | activated sludge metagenome | isolation source: activated sludge from anammox sidestream of wastewater treatment plant... | place: USA: Virginia | collected 2017-08 | reverse complement strand
CAGGGCTGCGCGAGGGCTGCGCTTCGCTCCGCTCTTTTGCTAGGTGTTCTGGTGATTTTCGATCAATGTTTACGCGGGTCTGGCGAGGTCGTGATTATGTATGCCATAGGCCGCTGATTCTGTCAATGGTTTTTGAGACAAGTTGAGGGTATCACTTTTGATAACCCCCCCCTACATTTTTGATAATCCAAGTAAGCCACGGTTATCAAAAATGTAATTTCCGGTGTAACGTTTTTGATAATTCGGGGTGGAGTTCTGAGGCGATTGTCAAGCGATGTGCGGCAATGTTGCGTGAAAGTTGATAAGAAAATTTTTCGCGTCAGGATGGCGTGTGTTCGATTTTTCGAGCGTTATCCTTGCTGTGCATCCTGGGTTTTCTACTGCTGTTAGCGGTAACAATTGGCGTTTGACCACAATATATTGTGGTCGGTTGTTCGCGGCTGGTTTTGCGCTTTGCGGTGAGTGCAGGTTATTTGCCGTGAAATCAAACGAATGGCGATTGGCTTGCAATCTGCTGGAAACTATGTTGCAATTTGCTGGGCAGTTTACTTTTGAAAGGGGAGAGTCATGAATTACGTCAAGCGAACGTTTGAGATTACATCGGAGCAAGACGGCAAACTGAATCAGTTGGTGAGTGATACAGGGCTGGATAAGTCCAGCGTTGTTCAGTTGGTTCTATCGTGGGGGATTGATGACTTCGCGGAGGCGGTGAAAAGGGCTGAATTGAAAGGCAATGCCGTTGATTTAGTGGGGGAGCAATTGAAAAAGTTGCAGGGTGAGAGTACAACGAAGCAACGCGCCAAGCGGCGCGCTTCTTAATGTGCGAACGGCGGGAAGCTCGCAACTCCCCGCCGTCAAATTCCCCGTCCTTCGTCATCTGTGGAAAGGGTTCATTGTGACCGATCATACCATACATGAGGCCGAAGTTCATTCTGACACGGCTGCATTCCTGTGTCTGGAGCCGCGCGTTGCTGCGCTGGTGATAGATGTAATTTATTCCATTGGCTCAATCTTGAATTGGCGGCGCGGCTCTGTGTCGTTTGCTTGCGAAGTGTTGAGGCGGCTGGGTGGCGAAAACGTTGATGTCGAAATGGCTCATGCGGCTTTTGCTAAGGCTCTCTTCCCTGCTCTTGCTGAGGAAGCTGGCAAGGTGAAAGTTTCGCGTCTGGTGGCGCACCTGAAAGAGGATCAATCGTTGAGCCGTTTTGTGATGGTTTGGGTGATTTCAAATCGTCGCCACGAAAAGCCGGACGGGTCATTTATCAGCCTTCCCACTCTGTACCGCAATGGAGATTTCTGGGCTGTGTTTCGAGAGGCGCAAGAGCGGGTCAAAGACTGCGATTTGATGGCGATGTCTTTGGCCGCGCGGCGGGCGCGTCTGCGCGTGATCTTATCTGAAATCCTTGCGGAGCGTGGCTGTACGGCGGTTGCTCGGTTGCCTAAGACCAAAAAGGCGAAAAGGGCCGCGACTGTGAGCGAAGCGGCTGGCGCGATCAAGCCTGAGATGTCCGAGGAGAGGGTTACAAAAGTTGATCTGGAAGCGAAGCTTGAGGCGATGCAGGATGAGTTTGTTGCGGTTGGTGTGCAAGGGTTGAATATGGGGCTGAAGCTCCCCATCTTAGATGCGAAGATTGCGGCGGCTGCGACGGGCGCGCGGGTAAGGCTCAAGGCTGCGTTTAAGCGGGCGAATGATAACGAGTCGTCGCCAGAAACAGCGTTGAGGGTAAAAGGCCGGATGGGTTTAGAGATGGCCCTTGAGGGCTTGAAGCTGGCGTCTGCTGCTGCTGAAGAGATGGGCGCGCCGCAATACGTTGAGTGGTTTGCAAAGTTTAAAACTGCCCTGTCTGGCGTGAAGCTCTTTAGAAAGCAGACGGCAGAGGAGAAGCGGAAGGCGGTGAAGTGATGGCAGTGTATTTGATTCACTTCAATGAAAAGCTTGCACACGCGCAACACTACATAGGCTTCGTAGAGTCTGAGCAAGGGTTGGATAAAAGGTTGACTGACCATCTTTGCGGAATGGGCGCGCGGCTGATGGAGGTGCTGTTTGAGCGTGGCATTGAATGGCGTCCTGTGCGTGTGTGGTTTGGCGCGGATCGTAAATTTGAGCGTCAATTGAAGCGTCGTAAATGCGCGGCGCGAATCTGTCCCGTTTGTGCGGGGCGTGCTGCTCTGAAAAGAGCGAATCAGTTTCCAAACGGAAGGGTGAAATAACTATGCGTGAGATAGTTGTTTACATAAAGCAAGAGGGGAAGGCTTGGCGATGGGGCATTGATGCCAAGCTGTACAGGGGTATCAGTTGGACGTTGCGCGGTTTTCTGACTAAGCGTGGCGCGAAGGATTCGGCGCGGCGGGCTTTTGATGGCCAGCGAATTAAATGGAGGGATGCGTGATGATTTATCGCAATCGAAAACTCATCGGTCTGAAGCCGTGGAATGTCGGCTTTGCTGACATCACAAGCCCGCCTGAAGTTGGCGACGATGCCCCGCTGTCCGTTGTGCTTGAGCAATCGAAGTCTGACCGGATTTATCTGTGTGGGAAGCTGTCAGAGATGACGCGCGAATACGTTGAGGAGCCATTGGCGCAAGGCTGGTCGTTCGCTTGCCAGTATGTTCACAAGTTTCGCTCGCCTGTCTATCGGCGTGAGGGGCGCGAAGTAAGCGTAAAGCTCATTTCTGAAAGTTGGTTCCCAGGTTGCCACTCAATGGTTGAGGCTTTGCCCGCGTGGAAAGCCCTGGTGGATGAGTGGAGCGAGAAAGCTAAATTGCCGTTGCTCTCCACGCCTTCAAAATCTGGTCAAGCTCTTTTATGGGAAAGCCTGCCAAAGGGCGCGGACTTCCCTTCCCTGCCTGATGACGTTGCTGGTCTGATTCGCGCGAACAGTCCGCAACATCGTCTTGAAATTTTGCAGGGTGATTACGCTGGCGAGCGGGTTTGTTATGACGGACGGTGGATGTATGGCGCGCTTGCTGGTCTGGATCGGTTGCCGGTCGGTGAGCCTGTTCGCTCGTGCGAGTTCACGCCCTACGCGCCGGGCTGGTATCGCGTGAATGTGGCGATTCCTGCAAGCTGGCATCATATCGGCCTTGTGCCTCTGAGGTCTGAGGCTGTTGGATGGGTGTGGCCAAGTGAGCCGGGCGCGCTCTTTGAAACATGGGCATCTGAGCCTGAGTTGACGTTGGCGCAATCGTGCGGATGGTCAATTGAAGTGCTTGACGGTTACAAGTTCGCCAAAGGCCGGCCTTTGGGTTTGTGGGCTAAGAAGCTGGCAGAGATGCGCGAGCGGTTGAGTTTGCGGAATAAATTCGCGGCGTCTGCGATTCGTGAAATTCTGAACCATACAATCGGCTCGTTTCACGTTGAGGGTTACGAGCGCGAGATGTTTGTGTCTGACGCTGAGTGGCCTGAGTGGTTTCGCGCGAACCGGGCAACGCATCGCCAGATTGTGAGAGGTGAAGAGTACAGGGAGCGCGTAGACGGTGGATGGATGGTTGCCGTGTTCGTTCCCGATAAATCAGCCTTGTCGTTCTACATGCCTCATTGGAGCGCCCAGATTTGGGCATTGGAACGGGCGCGCGTGGCTCAATGGGCATTGCGCTGTGATCGTTCGTCGTTGATCGAAATTCGCGGCGATGCGATTTACGCAAGCTGCGAATTGCCGCTTGAAGACAATGGCAATCTCGGACAGTTGAGAAAGAAGGTGAGCGCGTGAAAAAAAAAGAAAAGCTTTCAGAGCGTCAATTACGGGCGCGCTCGCGCCTCTGTTATCGCTGTCAGGCCGCTGCTGTGGAGCTTTGCGGCGCGTGGGTGAACCGTGAGGATAGAGAGTGTTTGCATCCTGTGTGCGCGGAGTGCGGGCGCAATCGCGGCGGCATCTGGGTTTGTCATGACTGTTGCCCTATTCCTGAACTGGTTGGGTTGTCTGGGGTTGACAGTCAGTATCTGAGAGAGGCGGTGAAGCGTGGCTAAGAGATTGTCAGCGGCTGAGCGAGTTGGGCGGCTGGTAAGTGAGGGCTGGTCGCGGTCGCAGATTGGTAAGGCGATTGGCCGAAGCGTTGCGACGGTTGGCCGAATCCTACGCGGTGAATCGAAGGGTGAAAAGGCTCTCCCTGCCCTGCGTGAGTTCAGCAAAGCGGGTAAGGCATCGAAGGCCGCGATTGTAGAGGGAAAGAAAAGCCTGGGGGCGAAACTTCCCCCAGCGCCAAAGGCCAAAACGAAAGCCAAGCCCGCGCGCGTGTCTCCCATAGATCGTGCAGCGGGACAACTTGCGATGATGGGCAAGGCGGGCGTTGAGAAAGTAGTGGTTCACGTCACATCTAAAGAGACTGGCCGGAGTCGCACGCTGTTTGCGAAAGGTGGTGTGAGTGTTGATACCCTGCGCGGCGCGTCAGACCTGGGTGGTGTGATTGGTGGACAGATGGACGCGCAAGGCTACTCTGATGATGTTGATTTTGATAGCTACGATTGGACGATTGATTTTGAAGAGTACTAACAGCTAAGTGGCCAGTGTGGGCGCGTCAACGCTCACACTGGCCTAACCATCAACCGCGCGTGAGGCGGTGACAGTGTGAATCTATTCTACAGCCACACTTCCACACGCGCCATTTCTAGGAGTGAATGAAATGGCAAACAATAAAAGACTCAGTTTAGGTCAGCGTATTAATGCTTGGTTGGATGAACCCGAAGGCCGCCAGTTCAAAGACGGCAAGTGGCGTTTTTGGTTCCCGTTGGTGATTGGGCTTTCGCTCCTCAACGCGATCTTGACGGCGGCAATCTTCGGCGGTGATGGCGAGTGGCAAACCTACATCGGCGGCATTGTGCTGTCAGTGGGCGCGCTGCTGGCGTGGATTTGCGTTGGAACGCTGCATTATTCGGATTCGACAGATGAACGAATGGCGCGCGGCGTCTCTGCTTTGGACTCGGTTACATTGATCTTCGTGATTGCCCACTTCTGTTTTTTGTTGTGGGTGTTCGGTCATGTCTTCACGATCAAGGCGAGCGAAAAGCAGTATGAGAAAGAGGCGACGGCATACAACGAAAAGGCGGCGGCTCTTTCGGCTGATAACGTGAAGATTGCTCAAGCTGCGGCGGACGGCGAAAAGGCCAGAGCGAACGCGGCGCGATTGCAAAACGATACAGCCTATCAACTGCGGAAGGCCGCAGAGAGCGGCGCGCCGATCAGCGCGGGCCGGGCTGTGTCCCAAGTTGGGCAATCCCCTTCCCTGCTCAGCGCGGTGACGAAGGTGGAATTGACAAAGCCAACGGCCATCAAACAATCATCGGCTGAATTTTTGATGGAGTGGGATTGGTGGGTGAGGATGGCAAACTTCGGCGAATTGGCTCTGACTGCGATCACGTTGATTTACATTCGCAATCGGAGCGCAAAGGCGAATGGTCAGAGCGGATTGCCTGTAGCTACAGGCGCAACGCTTCACTCTGTAGCTACAAGCGCGCCATTGAATGCAACGCAACAATTGCGACACAACAGCGGAGCGACAAAGGCCGCTGTAGCTACAGGAGCGCGCCCGCTGGCGGTTCTGCGTGAGCATCTTCGGCAAATCTCGGCGTCCTATCCTGGGCGTTGGTTCAAGGCTGATAAGATCAAGGGTGGCGTGGTGATTCGTTTCTGTGAGCGTCAACAGGGTAGGGAAGTGACGATTGCTGAAACGCGGCAGTCGGACAAACTGTTGGCGGCAGTTGATAGGCAAGACTTTCAAGGGCGTTTGGTTGACGAACTGAAGCGGCAGGGCTTTCCGCTGTAGGGTGTGGGCATTGCAAAGATTCTCAGGCCCACTACTGAGAATCTTTGCAACATGCAGGCCAGTTATGCGTTAATAATGACATAAACCATTCTCACTGCCCCTAGTCCTCTCAAATCCATAAACTTGTGCTTGAAAAGTTCTTTTCAATTAGTAGATAATCCCTCTCTGCTCAATTGATTTTGCTGTTCGGACTCTTCCACAGATGGCGAGCGGCCTAGCGAATTGAGGAGCGCGGGGTATGTTCCCACGCTCCCCAGGGCGCGGGGCGTGCCATCTGTGGAAAGAGTTCACGTCCTGCGCCTCCACTCTAATTCTACTCTTTCCACAGAAACGGCCATAGTGGAAACGGAACAAGTCCTTGACGCTACACCCGTCTTTGATTCTCCTCTCAAGAATCGTAAGCCTCCAATCAATCGGCTCATCGTGGCTCTCATCACGCCCGCTCTGCGTGGGATTGCTCGCGCTCTCGCGGCGCAAGATGCGGACGTGAAAGACGGCGACGACATCGCAGCGCGCGTTCTCAACCACGTTGCAAACATCCTGCGCGCGTTGAGCCTGGGCGCGCCGGTCGAGGCGTTCCCGAACCTGCCTGAGCTTGAACCCACAGCGCTCAAAACAATCTTTTCAGACAAACGACGCTCAACCGCTCGTTTCTGGCTTGAGTTTTCGATTCCGTACCTTGAAGGCGCGGGCGAGGCTTTGGCGATGATGGACGATGACGACACGGGCATTGATGACAGGATTGCGGTGACACTGCTTTATGGTGCGGCGATTCTGAAAGCTTTGCTTGAAGGTGTTGAGTTGCCAGAGGTGCCGGAAAAGTTGAGGGCTGAATGACGCTTTTATTTCAAGCTCTCGCTGCTCTGTATCTATTTTTCGGGCTGGTGTCCGTCGTGGTTTTCCTCGCGGTGAACTGGCGCGGCGCGATCCTGAACGGCGAGCGCAAGAAGCTCCTGAAGCTCTCAATCATCATCTTTTTCATTTGGCCGATAGTCGCAATCAACGAAATCGTGATTTCGGTTCAATCACTGAAGAAAGGGAAGTGACATGGCTGATAGTCCAACAGTGGTTGTAGTAGGTGGCTCAACTCCACAGCCCGAACCCGAACCGGAGCAGAGGCAGGAACCGGAACCCGATGAGCGCGCCATTCAACTCGGCGCGGTGCTCGAATCGAACCGGCAGCTTAACGAGTCGGTACAGTCTCAGGCCGCGCGAATCGAAGCGATGGAAGCGCGGGACAGAGAGAGAAGCGCACAGTTTGACGCGCTGATGAATCGGCTGTCTGAACGCGAGGAAGAACCGGAGGAAGAACCGGAGGTTGAGTTGATTACGCCTGAACCTGAACCCGCTCCGGCTGAGCCGGAACCGGAACCCGAAAAGAAAGCGAAGGATTGCCCGCGATGGATGAAAATCTTTCTGGCAGAGAAGTGAAACAAGCTCAGGCCGCGCCCGATCTTGACGCAAAGGTGCTGGCGGCATTGCTGGCGCACCCAAGCCGCAAGCTGCGGGATGATGGCGTCACTTCATACAGCCTCAACGCTTATCAAGAGATTGCTGAAGCGTGCGGCGTTACTCCGGCCCGCGTGTCTGAGGTGGCGCGAAAGAACGGCATTCGGCGTAAGGCAGAGAACGCGGAACCGAAGCCGCACATCGGCAAGGCTTCGCAATCGGCCAAGTCAAAAGCGAAGCTGAGCAAGCCGGAAAGAGAATTGCTCTGTGACGGTATTGCAAAGGGCTTTGGGGCCATCTATGGAATCGTCGCCCAGGTGCGCGATGAATCGCACTGGATGTTGGAGCAAGACGAAGGCGAGGAAATAGCGGGCGATCTGTTGGACGCGGTAGACACTCTTGAAGGGAGTAAAGCGTATGAAGAGGTCATTGTGGCGCTCTCAAAAGTCCTCCCCTGGGGACTCCTCGGCGCAACCATCTGGCGAATCACAGAACCACGAATCGCCGAATCAAGAAGCAAGCGCGCTCAAGCAAGAACTGCTAAAGCTGTTGGATCAAGCGCAGCCGCTTATAACGGAGTTGTGTCAGGAAGTGAGAGTTCCGGTACTGGGCATCAAGATGCCGGGCATTTCACCCGCGAAGCTGACGAATTATCTGCGCTATCTGATTTTGAAACAGCCGGATGAGCGGCTGTTGAAGCTGCTGACCGAAGCGGAACGGGGGCTTGAGGCAGTGTTGGAGTGGTCATGGCGGATTCGAGAGGAACACAAATTAAACACGCCAGCGGGCCACGCCCTATTGAATGGGAAAGCATCAAGCTCGGAAGAAACGACCGAGGCGTTTTGATCGGGGCCACAGGTTGCGGCAAGACAACGCTCGCGCGGTTTTTGATCGAAGACGAAAATAAGCCTTACAGCGTGGTCTATGACGCGAAAATTTCAGAGTCAATCGGCAAATGGCCGCATGCGTTCTTTGATGACTTCAATCTGATCCAACAGAGCGAGGCGCGGCGATTGATCTACAGGCCGTCCGTTGAAGAGGAGCGCGATGCGCGTTCCCAGGATGCTTTCTTTCAGTGGGTTTATCACAGGCGGTATACGAGGCTCTATGTTGACGAAGCTTACGCCTTACTCGGTGGCTCGAATCCTTGCTTTTATTTACAGGCTTGCTTGTCTCGCGGGAGAGAGCGCGGCATTTCTACGCTGATTGCGACACAGCGGCCCGCGCGCATTCCACTCATCACGCTGAGCGAAGCTGAGCACTATTACATTTTTCGCCTGAACTGGCCGGGGGACAGGCAGCGCATAGAGGAAGTAACCGGCATCTCTGCTTTCGAGCAGACGGACTTGGAAAACTTCGAGTTCATTTACTGGAACGCTTTGACAGGAAGGCGAACCGGGAAGTTGAAGCTAAATCTTTTCGGAGGCTGATTGTCATGGCTGAACAGCAACTCGCACCGTTTCGGTTGAACACGCGCCAGCGCATTCAACAGAATCAAACTGACCAGAGTAAGACGCTTACGCTTGGTCAAACTACCAACTTCAACATTGATAAGGTCGGTTTTCTTTCCGGCTTTATTCTCAAAATCACGGGTACGGTTACACTCTCAGCGGGCGGCGCGCTGGTGGATCGGGGCGCAATGGCCCTGCTCGATAAGATCAAGGTGACGCTGCTCAACGGCAACATAACCGTTGTTGATATCAGCGGCCCTCACCTTGATTTGCTCAATCGCCAACTCTGGCGGGGTTTCGCGCCGTCCGGCAATGGCGTTTACACGCCTTCAAGCGCGGTGTGGAGTACGCCCGTTGCGATGGGCGCAAATACCTGGGTGATGCATCTCTTCATCCCCATCGGCGCGAACTTTCATACGGCTTTCGATACCGGCCCGATCAACGCACAGTCCTCGCAGAACACGATCACGGTGTCTCTGCAAACGACGGGCGCGGGAACGAACTTCGTTTCAAACTACTCCTCGCACTCACTCACGGCTGAAATCCACAACGTCTATTACGACGTGCCGCCGCCGAACATGGTCAAGTGGCCTTTGAATCAGCTTGTCCGCACGATTCAGGCTCAAGAAACCATCAATGCGGTTGGCGACACCAAGCACGAAGTGGAACGGCAAGGCCGCTTGCTGCAATTGATTGGTGAAGTTCGCACGAATGGTTCACGCACGAACAGCGCAACGCTGTTGACGCTCCGAACCAACAATAACAACTACATCTATCAGGTTGCGGGCAGCGTCTTGCAGTCGCTGTATGAGGGCAATTACTCGCAGCCGTGCGGGACGGGCATCTACACGCTCGATTTGTGGCATGCGTTCGAGCAACCGAGCGCGGGCGATCTGCGCGACGTGTTGAAGCTGGAGAATTACACGAAGACTGAATACATCGTGAACATCGCCAGCGGAACCACGTTGGGCAGTGGAAACAATTTCTTTGACGTGACGCGCCGCGCGCTCGTCAATCTGGCTCGATAGGGGGTGACTATGTATTCGGGCTATCCGAACGATGTCAACAATTCGATTTCGTTTTATGACGTGTACAACCCTGGGGGTGTGGTGATGCCTGATAACGTCGGGGTTCCGGTCGGTAACAATGGCGCTTCAATGGGCGACACATACCCAGGCGGCGGCGCGCCCGCGCGAGCTGCGGCGGCTGGCAACGGCAAGGCCGCTGCTGCTGGGGCCGCGCCGTCTGGCGGCGTCCTGGGCGCGCCTGTCACTTGGTGGGTAACGATTCTCGCTATCTTCGTTGGTGTGATCTGGATTGCTCGCAAGTACGGTGGGGATGAACGATTCACCAATATTCGCGGGAGTCTCTACAATCTCACGTTCCTGACAATCTTCATCATTCTGATAAAGAACGTTCTGAACGTGCTGGCGGCTCGGTTCCCGATCCCAGGTTTAAGCAAGCTGATTCTCGCGGCCTGATGGGGGTGTTATGCGTGGTGGTGTGATCTTCCTGGTTGTGGCGTTGTTGCTGGCTTATGTGGCAGTGACGGGCCGCTACAAATGCTTTTCCGGCTTCCTGAATTGCATTTTGTATGGTGACTGCGGTTGCCCTGGGCAATCCCAGTCACCAGCGGCAGGCGGGCAGATTGGCGCATTGCCGCCGATTGCGCCTCTGCCTCAGGTTGGCTCTGCTGCGATCTGCACAGGGCCGTTTGAGTGCGCGCCACAGGGCGGGGCGAACCCGCAGTATCCACCGGGCAATCCGTTTCCTGTGAGGCCGTGATGAATCCGCAAATTCGCAACTGGCTTTTTGCTCTCGGCGCGATTGCGATCATTGCCACAGCGTATGAGGTGTACAGGCCGTTAGGTCTGGCCCTGGGCGCGTTGGCTGTGCTGGCAATCGTGGCTGAGGTGTGAGGTGGTCAATGAGTACCGTAGAAAAGTTTTTGATGGGGAGCTTGGTTGTGATTGCTCTCTTCATCATGGTCAATCCGCAGAACCGCGCCAATGAAATCATTGACGCGATTTCGACCGGATTGAGCAGCGTGTTTAAGACCTTGCAAGGCAGGGGGTGAGCGTGAGCATCAAGCGAATCCTTATTATCGTTTTCGTTCTGCTTGCTCTCTTCCTTGTATTGCGAAAGAGCGGCGCGTATGCACAGGCCACGATGCGCTTTACGAATTGGTTTCGTAAGGCGTGGTTGGCTCTGACGACGGGCCGCGCGCCGGAGGCGTGATGTACAGAGGCTTTTCAACAGACGTAAATAACACGATCCCCGTTGATGATGTGTCTGCTCCGATGCAGCCCTATATAAGACTTGAAGGCCCTGGGCTGAATCAGTACGGCAATCAATTTGACGGGGGCGTGCCTTTAGACAATCTGCAAAACGCGGCGCATCGCGCCTACACGCCCGATCCGCAGACGCTTACTTACGACGTGCCGAACGTCGGCTCGCCTGGGCGCGGCAATCCGTTGCTCTATCCGCACAGTGAGTTGCCGAATGGTTTTATGCCTGTGTTTGAAAACTACAGCGATTGGCTTTCGTTCTCGAACCCTGCGCGTCTCATCACCTACGTTGACGACTTGAACTACAGGGGCGTTAGCCCGATGGAGTTGCAGCCGCTGGTAGACGCGCCGGAACCGTGGGAGCAATACACGCCACAGCAAAGGGCAGGGGGTGGCTAATGGACTCAATCAATCGTGCTTTAACCATGCTCGTATTGCTGGCATTTCTGGCGCTGTTGGTGACTGGCCTTTTTATCTATTGGCGAGAGCATCGCGCGGGCGGTCTATTCCCAAGTGAGGTAGACCTATGAAGAAAGAGTACGTCATTTTCGGCGCGATTGTCGCCGTTGCGATCTATGCGATTTCGAGAATGCGCCAGCCTGATCCTGGCGTAGTCTCGTCACTCGTGCCCGTGTCTGTTGGGGGCGCGGGCACGGCTTACGATTCGCGCGATCCTGCGCGGGTGAGCGCGTTTACCGCTCTCGCTTCGTTGGCCCAGGGCGAGAGCCAACGCGCCTCACGTGAATCTGAACTTGCGGCGGGGCTTGAAGCTGAGCGCATCAGGGCGGGCGCGCAACGTGAAGCATTGGGTTTGAGCGGTGACATCGAACGCGCGCGGCTGGCTGTGCAACGAGAGCTTGGGCTTGCTGGCATTGATGCGACTACGCAACAACGCAGGCTTGACGCTGAGACTCAGTTGGCGGCGATTGAACTGATGGGCGAACAGGCCGGGCAACAAGGCATGACGGCTGGCGTTCTCAATGCGATTGCTGCGGCTCTGGGTGCGCTCAGACCGCAGCAATCGAGGCAGGGCGGCGGAATGGGCGGCGGTGGCAGTCAACAGCCACAGCAACGCCCAGGGCAACAGGGCAGGCGTTTTCCGCGCATCCCCGTTCCGAACGTCGGGCCGTACACGCCCCCGTTTGTTCCTGGGTGGCCACAGCCGAATTATCCCGATTACGATTTCGGCGATTATTACGATGCGCCCTATGTGAATTTGCCGTTTTTCGATTTTCCTGATTTCGATTGGTTCGGCGATGCGCCTTACATCCCGCGAGGTGAAGGCGATCTGTACATCCCCGGCATTGACGATCCGCCCAGCGGCGATCCTTATGATTTTTGGTTTGGTGGTGGGGGCGGCTGGGATGGCTTTTGGGATGGTTTCAGCGGCGGCGGTGGAGGTGGTTACACTGAAGACTGGGAAGGCTCATGGGGTTGGTACGATGATTACTTTTGGGGCGCTGAGGAGTTCGCAGCATGATCCCGCAATTTTTGGCCGGATTCATCGCGTCACACGCTTTGGAGGATGTCATGGCTGACAGAACGATTGAGCCGCGCGAACCGATGACAGGGCGCGGCGATCAACTAAGAACGCTTGCTTCTCCGCGCACACTGCCAACGCGCGATCCAATCACGCGAGGCGGCGGCGGAGAGCGTAGCATCCCGATCCGCGCGCCAATCAGTGGCCGCGATATGAGCGGGCGCACAATCACAGATGCGCCCGATCCAACTGGCCCCACGCCTAACATCGTTCCGCCTGGTGGCTTTCAAAACCTGTTTCAACCTCCACCGGGTTCGCAGTCTGCGCCCACGGACGGCGAAACGATTGGCTCATACGCTGATGCGTTCGGCGCGTTCGGCGTGCTGGCCGATTTGTTCAGAGGCGCTTTCGGAGCGGGTGAGACAGACACGCCACAGCCGCCAATCGTGGTGGGTGATGCCGGTTACGCTGGTACGGGCGGCGGTGGGAACGTCTTGATGATTCTGCTGGTTCTCGCTGGCGTTGGTGGGGCCGCGTGGTACTTGTTCATTCGCAAGAAGAGAGAGGGGGCGTGATGCTGAACTTGAACGATGGAACCGATACTTTGCCGATGGCAGGCAGCGATTTTATGAATCCGATTTCGGCCAATCTCTTCAACGTTCCCGCCTTCTTTAGCGGTGACACGCCCATAAGGGCCGCTCAAGCTGCTTTGCGAGCGTATGCCCAGGGGCTTCAATCTCCCCCGCCGTGGCGGGCGGGAATGCCAATTCCTGACGGCTGCGAGGTGATTACGTTTCGCGGGCGTCAGGTGTTGAGGTGTCGAGGGCGTGAGCAAGCGCCCGTTGTGATAGGTGAGGAATCACAACAGCCTGACTTGCGCGATCAATACCCAGGCATTCCACTTCCGCCGCGCGGTGGCACCCAGGGCATCCCAGAGGGCGCACCGGGCGCTCCTCCGTCAACTGACACGTCTGGCGGTTGCTCTGCGTGGGATTTGGAATGCGTGTTCAATAAGATCATCGGCGGTGAAGCGGCGAAGGATATAGGCAAGCGCGTTGCGTTGCTCGCCTTCGCGCTTGTGCTGTTGGTGGTGGCCATCATTTCTTTGAGGTGAGCTTATGCCGAAAGAAGGCTCGATAAATCGAACTGTGACCAGCACGGTCAATGAGGATTTATACGTTCAGGTTCGCAACCGCGAATCAGAGCGGCGGATTGCTGTTTATCACGTCAACTATGGCGTGATGAGTGAGGCGGTTGCGCCAGATCCATTCCGCTTCGCATCGCTACAGATTTACCAGAACCGCGAGTATCAGGCGAATCTGTACGGAACCATCGCGCCGAACGAGGCGCAGCAAAGCGATTTGATTTACTACTCAGGCGTTGACAGCTACGGTTCACAGATAATTGATTTTGGGAGTAGGCCGCTTTACGTCGAGCCGGGCGCGAGCTTGTTGGTGGTCTTTTCGGCAATGTTCTCATCGTTGCTTTCACAGCGGATGTTTTTGACCGTGCTGGCAGACTTCTTGCCAATCGAAGACATCAACCTTTACGGCGGATGGAAACTGAGGTGATGCATGCTGATAACAGTCAACCCATCAATTGACATGAT
>WBZR01003505.1_pt1 | contig 14040 bp, 12 predicted proteins | sample 5204231 | NCBI WGS metagenome assembly WBZR01 (sample SAMN12412403, study PRJNA552823) | activated sludge metagenome | isolation source: activated sludge from anammox sidestream of wastewater treatment plant... | place: USA: Virginia | collected 2017-08 | reverse complement strand
AGCCGGAGAAGATCAGGCACATCGAGCACCGCGGCATCTGATATCGCACCGGGCTGCCCGACTGCCCCGGGGTAACCCCGGAAGGCAGTACGCCACCGCGGCACCGGCGGCGTCGGCGGCAGGGGGCGTACCCCCTGCCGCTTGCCGCCACTGCGTGTTCGCCTGACTCAGGCGTAACGGTACGGAGGTCCGGCCTTCTTCATCGTTTCCGCGTACTTCTTCAGGATCTCCACGACCTTGGCGTCCCTGGGGCTCCTCGCGGCGATCTCGTCCCAGAACTTCAGCGCCTCGTCTTCGACCTTCGCCCACTCTGCCTGCGGAATGGTCGTGAGCTCGAGCTTGCCGCCGGTCGTGCGGTAGTGCGCCTCGCCCCACCAGTACCAGTGCTGACGGTAGTAGTGCGAGCTGTCCATGGAGAGGGTGAACAGGGCCCTCAGGTGCTCGGGCAGCGCGTTCCAGCGCTCGGTGTTCGCGAAGTAGGACCCGGCCCACGCGCCGGAGACGTTGTTGGTTAGGTAGTACTTCAGCACGTTTGCCCAGCCGACCGTGTACATCTCGGTGATGCCGCACCAGCACACTCCGTCGAGCTCGCCCGTCTGTATCGCCACCTCGACGTCGGAGTATGGAAGCGTCACCGGCACCACACCGAAGCGGCCGAGGAACTGGCCGCCGGTGGGGAAGGTGTAGAGGCGAAGCCCCTTGAGATCCTCCACGCTGCGGACCGGTTTCGTGCTGCCGACGTTGCACGGATCCCAGGAGCCGGTGCTGAGCCAGGTGACGCCCTCGACCTCCTTGTAGGCCTCCTCCCAGATCTCCTTCAGGCCGTACCAATGCCACAGCGCCGGCACGTCCAGGGAATATCGCGACGCGAACGGGAAGTAGGCGCCGAACACGGCCACGTCCACCGGCGCGGCGATGGAGTCGTCGTCGCTCTGGGCGGCGTCCACGGTACCGTCCTGCACGGCGCGGAACAGCTCGCCATGCGGCACCAGCTGGTCGGCGTTGAAGAGTTCGATCACCATCTCGCCGTTCGCCGCCTTGTTGAAGGCATCGATCGATGGCTTGATCACGTGCTCGGCCAGCGCGGGGCCGGCATAGGTCTGCAGGCGCCACTTGATTGCGGTCTTCGACTGGGCATGGACATACGGCGCCGACAAGGTCGTCGCGCCCACGGCCGCGGCTGTCGCCGCTCCCGCCTTCTTGAGAAATTCGCGTCTCTTGGTCATTTCGGTTTTCTCCCTACGTCGTGGATTGAACTTTCGTCGTACTGCGGCTCTGCCTCCTTCTCTCGTCTACTCCCGTGCTGGAGATCCGTTCTGAACTTCCGTGTTGCCAGTTCCCGTCCCCGGCTGCACTGTATGCAGGCGCCGCGGGCGCCCGCGCTCATCAGCCGGGCCGAAACCCGGCGTTCTTCATTACCGGACTCATCGGCTGTAGTACCACTCCGGCAACCACAAGGCGATCTGCGGAAACGCCATGATGATGCTCAGGCCGATGGCCATGATCAGCACGAACGGCACGATCGAGCGATAGATCTCCCCCAGAGTGTAGTCCTTGGGCGCCATGGCGCGCATCAGGAAGAGGTTGTAGCCGAACGGCGGCGTCATGTACGCCATCTGGCAGGTGATGGTGTACATGACGCCGTACCAGATCGGATTGAATCCCAGGGCAATCACCAGCGGAATATACAGCGGTGCGACGATGACCAGCATCGCCGTGTCGTCCAGGAACATCCCCATCACGATGAAGGAGACCTGCATCATGATGAGGATCACCCAGGGGTTCAATTGCCACTGCTCGAGAAACAGCCATTTTATGGAGTTCACCGCCCCGAGGCCGTCGAACACCGCACCGAAGCAGAGCGCCGCCAGGATGATCCACATGAACATGCAGCTCACGCTCAGCGTCTGGCGTATCACCTCCTCCATCATCTTCCTGTTGACACGTCCCTTGATGAGCGCGACCAGCAGCGTCATGGCTGCACCCACCGCAGAACTCTCGACCAGGCTGGTTACGCCCATCAAGAACAGTCCGGTCATCATGAAGAAGATGATGAGCGGCCAGATGCCTGCCCGCAGAAGGCGAATCTTCTCGTGCAGACTCACCTGCTGAAGTTCCTCGGCCGGCAGCGGCGGCCCCATGTGCGGTTGCAGCCTGCAGCGGATGACGATATAGCCGATGAAGAGCGCAGCCAGCAGGATCCCCGGGAACACGCCCGCCAGCCACAACTGTCCGACGGGCTGACGCGCGATCATCCCGTAGAGTACCAGCACCACGCTCGGCGGAATAAGGATGCCGAGCGAGCTGCCCGCCTGTATGACGCCGCTCACCATCTGCTTGTCGTATCCGCGCTTCAGCATCTCCGGCAGCGCGATCGTGCAGCCGATCGCCATGCCGGCCACGCTCAGTCCGTTCATGGCCGAGATGATCACCATCAGGCCGACGGTGCCAACGGCGAGTCCCCCGTGCAATCTCCCGGACCAGATGTGGAACATCCGGTAGAGGTCGCTGGCGATGCCCGACTCGGAGAAGACGTAGCCCATGAAGATGAAGATGGGAAGCGTCAGCAGCGGATACCAGTTCAGCAGCTTGAAGGCGGCGTCGAAGGGCATGCCGAAACCGCGCGTACCCTCGCCCCAGAGGGCCAGCGCCGCAGCCGCAGCGACGAAACCGATGGCCCCGAAGACCCGCTGCCCGGTGAGCAGCATGAGCATCATCATCGAGAACATCGTCAGCGCGATCATCTCGTAGCTCATTGCAGCGTCTCCCCGCGCAGCGTGGCCACGTCCTTGAAGAACATCGAGAGCGCCTGCAACAGCATGAGAAAGACACCGAAGGTCATGATGATCTTTATGGGCGCCAGCGGCGGCGCCCATGCCGAATAATTCTTCTGCCCGTGGACCACGGCATACTCGGTGCTGAAGATGCCGCCGATGAGCAGCACCACGAGGTAGAAGATCAGGCAGAACGCGGTCAACACGTCAGCCAGGGCCCGCCTTTTCGGCGACCATCGGGAGTAGAAGATGTCCATCCGGACGTGGGCATCGATCTGCACCGAGTACGCGCCGCCCAGCAGGTAGTACGACGCCATGATAAACTGCGCCATCTCCACGCCCCAGTTCAGCGGCGTATTGAACACCGATCTGGACACGGACATGTACAGCAGCAGGCCGAGCATCACGTATACCAAGTACATCGAGGCTCGGCCAACCCGCCGGTTGAAGGCGTCGACATATCGAACGTAGAGTCTTATCGCTCTTGGCACCTTGTTTTTCCCCCTTATATCCGTCACGGCATCGACGCCCGTGTCACATTGCCGGCGATACGGCGCAGATCCTCCTCCACACATCGCGCGGGCGTCCCCGGGTAGCTGGCAGATGCTGCGCCGGCAGTCGCGGTCCGCATGATCGCCCACCCGCACCCGGGGACTCCGGGGCGGTTCGCAGGCAGCCTGCGGAGGCTGCCGCGACGGCGAAATCGATGCGCTGCATGAAGTGGTGACTACCGGCGAGGAGATGGTGTCTCGGACAGGCGGGCCCCGTGAGACATCGGAGCGTGCGCCGTTCAGGCCCGAACCGCCGCGTATGCAAGATACTCCTCCTCCGCAGATTGTCCGGCGCCGGCCACGTGCAGTGTCGGCGCTTCTCGCGTTCTTGATTTCGGTCGAATCCATCGACCGCGATGCTCATGTCCCGAGGGCTGTTCCCCGAAGCGGTCCCCGGCGGCAGACGACCCCCTGATCGCATTCGCGCGCCGCGCCGGAAGATGCCGCACACGCCGCCTGCGGAGCTGCCGGTTCACACGCACCGTTGGTCACGGCCGGGCAATTTCAGTATCGATTATTTGCGCGGCATGAGCAACGCCCGTCACCTCGACCAGATTGCCATCCGCGCATGGCCACGCGACGCATCGCCACGATCACGGGACCGTGCTCCAGACTCGACGGCCCTTTCCCGGGGCGCTGCCCTAGATGCCTGCAAGATAACAGTGCACGCTCAGGCCAACTCGCCGCGTATCGCTTTTTCGAACATCTGACGCATCTCCGCATGTCCCGCCGGCCGCGGGTTGCCGCCCGTTGACGGGTCATCGACGGCCATGGGTGTCAGCACGTCGAGATCGGCCTCCTTCACGCCCAGTTCCGCGAGCGTGTGCGGGATGCCGATCTCCCTGCGCAGCGCCAGCACCCATTGCTGCACGGCATCGAAACCCGGGTTGGCGAGATTCAGATAACGCGCCAGCCGGGTGAGCTTCTCCTCGATGGCCGGCCGGTTGAACGCCAGCACGTAGGGCATCACCACGCCATTGGTCTCGCCGTGATGCGTGTTGTACATCGCACCGACAGGGTGGCTCAAGGAGTGGATGGCGCCCAACCCCTTCTGGAACGCCGTCGCGCCCATGCTTGCGGCCGCCAGCATGTGCGCGCGCGCGGCGATGTTCCTGCCGTCCTTCACGGCCAACGGCAGCCACTCCTTCACCATGCGCATCGCCTCCAGTGCGATGCCGTCGGCGAGCGGGTGGAATCCGGGGGCGCAATAGGCCTCCAGGTTGTGCGCCAGCGCATCCATCCCCGTGGCGGCGGTGATGCGCGGCGGCAGACCCACCGTGAGTTCCGGATCCGCGATCACGATCGCGGGCATCATCCTCGGGTGGAAGATGATCTTCTTGATATGCGTCGCTTCGTCGAGGATCACCGACGCGCGACCCACCTCCGAACCGGTGCCGGCGGTGGTCGGCACGGAGATCGTCTGCGCTACGCCCGCGGGGTCCACGCGCGCGTACCAATCCTCGCGATCCTCGAAATCCCACAGCGGCCGCTTCTGACCGGCCATCAGGGCAATCGCCTTGCCGACGTCCAGGGCGCTGCCGCCGCCGAAGGCGATGACGCCGTCACAGCCCTGCTGCCGGTAGTAGGCAACCCCGTCCTCGACGTTCCTGCCGACCGGATTGGCCTGTATGTCGGAGAACACGCACTCGCCGAACCCCGCGGACTTCAGCGAGGCCAGCGCGCTGTCGATCATCGGCAGCTTGCGCAGGCCGGGATCAGTGACCAGCAGCGGCCGCTTCATGCCGAGTTCCCTGCACGCGGCGGGCAGTTCGGCGATGCGGCCCGGTCCGAAGCGGACCGACGTCGGGTAGTTCCAGTTGCGGGTCAGGCTCTTGGGATCGATGGTCATTTCGCTTGCCCTCTCAAATCGCGATGCGCAAATGGTAGGACTTGGGTCGTGTCAGCTGTTCGTACCCGACGCGGGACAGCGTGCAGCCGCGGCCGGAATCCTTGACGCCGGTCCAGGCAAGCGCCGGATCGAGATAATCGCAGCGGTTCATGAACCAGGTGCCCGTCTCCACGGCGTCGCCGATACGCATTGCCGCGTCTGGATCCATCGTCCAGATCGCCGCGGTGAGGCCGAAATCGCTGTCGTTCATCAGCGCGATGGCCTCATCGTCGTTCTGCACTTTCATGATGCCGATGACCGGCGCGAAACTCTCCTCGCGCATGATCCGCATCGAGTGGTTCACGTCGACCAGCACCTGCGGCGCCATGTAGGGCGTACCCTCCCTGTCCGCCGGAAACTCCCGCGGGTCCACGAGCGATCGGGCACCGGCCGCGACCGCCTCGCGGACCTGCCCGCGCGCGAACTCCGCCGCGCGGGTGCGCACCATGGGCCCGAGGTTCACGTTGGGGTCCAGCGGGTTGCCGAGACGGTATTGGCGCGTCAGCGCGACGAAGCCGTCGAGGAACTGATCGTAGACCTCCCGGTGTACGTAGATCCGTTCGATACCGCAGCACGACTGGCCGGAATTGAAGAACGCGCCGTCTACCAGGTTCTCCACGGCATGCGCCAGGTTGCAGTCGGGACGGACGTACGCGGGGTCCTTGCCGCCCAGTTCCAGTCCGGTTGCGATGAAGCGGCTGGAGGCCGCCTTCTGCACCGCGTGCCCTCCCGCGACCGAACCCGTGAAAGCGACGAAGTCGACCAGCGGCGAGGCGACCATCGCCGCCGCCTGTTCGTGCGTGCAGTGCAGGAACTGGAAAACCCCGTCCGGCAGGCCAGCCTCCCTGAAGCATTCGGCGAAGCGCTCGGCGCACAACGGCGTCTGGTTGGAGTGCTTGAGTATCACGGCGTTGCCCGCCATGACCGCCGGCACCACGGAGTTCACCGAGGTGAGATAAGGGTAATTCCAGGGCGCCAGCACCAGCACCACCCCCAGAGGTTCGCGGCGCACGAACCGGCGAAATCCCTCCTTCGGTCCGGCGTCGATGTCCGCGAGGGCCGCCGGGGCTATGGCGATCATGTGCCGCGAGCGTTCCTCGAACCCGCGCACCTCGCCGGGCGACTGGCAGATGGGGCGCCCCATCTGGCGGGTGATCTCCTCGGCGATCGCCTGTTTGCGCGCCACGAAGGCGTCGATGAATCGCGTGCAGATGGCGGCGCGCTCGGCGAGCGCGACGTGGCGCCAAGCAGCCTGCGCCTTGCGCGCGTGTTGCAGCGCCGCGCCGACCTGCTCGTCCGTGGCGAACGGCCGTTCCACGTAGACACTGCCGTCCACCGGTGTAATGGTCTTCTGTATCTCGGTCATGGTTCCTCGGTCGTTGTGAAGTGCGTGCCCTCAGATGATCTCGAAGTAGCGTTCCAGCTCCCAATCCGTGATCGCCTTCCTGAACTGGCGCTCCTCCCACTCGCGCGAGGCCGCGAAATGCTCCACGAACGCATCGCCCAGCCACGCGCGGGCGGCTGTCGAACCCTTCAGGCGCTGTGCCGAGTCCCATAACGTCGCGGGCAGCGACAGCTTTTTCGGCAGCTTCTGCTCGTAGGCGTTGCCCTCGATGGGTTTGCCCAGTTCGGCCTCGGTCTCTATGCCCCAAAGTCCGGAGAGCAACGCGGCGGCAAGCGCAATGTAGGGATTGGCATCCGCCGCGGCGACGCGGTACTCCACGCGCTGGGATTTCTCCGAGCCGGGGATGACGCGCAGCGCGCAGGTGCGGTTCTCGACTCCCCAGGTCGCCTCGGTCGGCGCCCAGAAACCCGGGATCAGTCGCGAAAAGGAATTCACGGTCGGCGCCACCATGCACAGCAGTTCCGGCATCAGCGCCTGCTGGCCGGCGACGAAATGCTGCATCAGCTTGCTCATCCCGTGCGGGCCCTTGGGGTCGTGGAACACCGGCTTGCCCGCCCTGTCCTTCAGCGAGACGTGGATGTGGCCGCTCTGCCCCGGCCAGTCCCTGGACCATTTCGCCATGAAGGTCGCCATGCGGCCGCGACGCTGTGCGTGAATTTTTATGAAGGTCTTGAACAGTGCCGCCTTGTCGGCGGCATTCATCGCGTCATCCACCGCAATCGCCGCCTCGATCACGCCCGGGCCGGTCTCCTCGTGCAGTCCCTCCAGCGGGAAACGCATCTTCTCGCACAAGTCGAGCGTTTCGAGGTAATACTCCGAATGCACGGAGTTGCGGATGACGGAGTAGCCGAAGTAGCCGGGTGCCATCGGCTTGAGGTTGCGGTAATGCTTCTCGCGCACGGACTCCGGTGATTCGTCGAAGACGAAGTATTCGAATTCCAGGCCGGCGTAAGGTTCGTACCCCATGTCCCGGGCGCGTTCCACGACGCGGCGCAACATGCCGCGCGGACACAGGGACTCGGCCGCCTCGATGAACTCGCCGAGGAACAGCAGCATGTCGCCCTCGGAGGGGACGTCGCGGCAGGTATGCGGAAGCAGACGAACGGGTGCATCGGGGTACCCGGTGTGCCAGCCGGTGTAGTTCACGTTGTCGTAGAGCTGATCCGCGGAATCCCATCCCAGCACCACGTCGCAGAATCCGAATCCCTTCTCGAGTGCACCGAAAAACTTGTCTCGCGACATGTACTTGCCGCGCATGATGCCGTCGACGTCGAATACCCCCACCTTGACATGCGTGAGCTTGCGTTCGTCGACGATCTCCTTGCAGTCGGCAACGGTCTTCACATCGCTGGGCTTCATGCGGATCTTCCCGAGGTCTTTTTCGGCGCGCAGGTCACGCCTTTTTCTTGTCTTCCGTTGGCTGTGTCAACAACGGGCACGGGAGCCGGATCGATGCATGTCCGGGACGCACGCCTTTCGCCATCGACAGGCCCAGGCAGATGTTCTCGTTACATGATGATCATCTGTCGATGTTCGGCATGGCGGGGTTTGCGGCGCAGGCCGAGTCAGTATGGTGGATCTCCCCGGGCGCGGCAACTGGCCTGAGTGGGCAGCCTCGCGCTTCAGTCCGGCGCTGCCTTTCCCGCATTCGAAGCGCTTAGAATGCTGCTTTTCATCGATATCCGCGTGAAGGAATGACCATGCAGCCCGGGCGCAGCCACCCACTCGTCGGAGTGACCACCTATGGACGCAACGCCGACAATCGCTACACGATCCCTGCGGAATACGTTGATGCAGTGCGGCGAGCCGGTGGTGTGCCGCTGTTGCTCGCCCCCGGGGAGGAGCACCTGGACATGGCGCTCGCTACCCTCGATGCGCTCATACTGACGGGCGGCGGCGACATCGAACCGTCGCGCTATGGGGGCAAGGGGCACCCTGCGAACTACGCCATCGATGCCGAACGCGATGCCTCGGAGATCTATCTGGCCCAGCGCGTGCTCGATGAGGGGCTGCCGACGCTGGCGATCTGCCGCGGCGCGCAGATCCTGAACATCGTGATGGGAGGAACGCTGATCGAGCATCTGCCCGACGAGGTCGGGGAGACGGTGCTGCATCGCGCGCCGCCGCGCGAGCCCATTCCCCATCGCGTCAGCGTGCGGGCGGACTCGAGGCTGGCGCGGGTTGCGGGCAGCGTCGATTTCGACGTGGCCTCGTGGCATCACCAGGCCCTGAAGAAGGTCGCAGATCGATTCTCGGTGGTCGCGCATGCGCCGGATGGGACGATTGAAGCGGTGGAAATCCCGGATCACCCCTGGCTCATCGCCGTGCAGTGGCACCCGGAACTGACTGCGGCGAGCGATCCGATCCAGCAGCGCCTGTTCGATGCGGTCGTGGACTTCGCGCTAAAGCGGTAGCCGTTCGCCGGTGCCGCCTGAATCCGAGCCCACCGGAAACGCCGCGGTATCCTCGCAGAGCTCGCCCGGCCGGGCGCGGATGCGGCTCAGAACGTGACGCGCGCGACCACCCGCGCGCCGCCGAGATCCTCGCTGCGGCCCACCGTCAGCACGCCGTGGTAGACCTCGTAGACCAGGTCGCGCACGATCGCCAGACCGATTCCGTGCCCGGGCACCGCGGTATCGGCGCGATAACCGCGCTCGAAGATGGTCTTGCATTCATCCGGCGGGATGCCCGGACCGTCGTCCTCGATGCTCAATTCCAGCGGCCGGCGCGACCTGTCCGCACCGGCGCCCACACTGGCACCTATGCGAACCCGCTGCTTCGCCCACTTGCTGGCGTTCTCCGCCAGGTTGCCGACGATCTCCAGCAGGTCGCCCTCGTCGCCGACGAATTCCGCCCCGCGTTCGACCGTCACCTCGAACTGCAGCCTTCGATCCGCGTAGACCTTCGCCAGCGACTGCACCACCTTGTTGACCACCGGCTCCACGGGAATGGGCGTGGCGAGTGCGCTGCGCCCCGAGGCCGCCGCGCGCTGCAGCTGGTACTGGACGGTGTTGTCGAGCCGGCTGACCTGCTCGCGCACGATCTCCCGCAGATCCTCCACCCGTCCGCCCGTGTCAGCGGCGCTGCGCATCACGGCGAGCGGAGTCTTGAAGCTGTGGGCGAGATCACCGAGGGCGCGGCGGTAGCGCTCGAGATTCGCCTTGCTGTTGCGGACGAGGGCGTTGAGATTGACGACCAGCCTCTGCAGTTCCGTGGGGTAGTCGCCGATCAACGATTCCTTGCGCCCCGATTCGACCTCCCGCACCTCCTCGGCGACGCGCCGCAGCGGGCGCAGGCCCCAGTGCAGGATGAGCGCCTGCACGGCAAGCAGCACGGTCGCGGAGGCGGCCAGCCAGGTGCTCAGGCTGCGGCGAAAGGCCTGCACCTGGTTGTCGTATTCCTGCCGGCTCTCAGCGACCTGCACCGTGTAAACCCGCTCCTCGTTGCGGCGCTTTCCCTCCCAGCGCACGCTGAAGACCAGGGTGAACAACGGCGTGCCGTCGGATGCCTCCGCGGCGGCGAAAATGGGGACACCCATGCGGGTGGGCCGTTCCACGGGGATGGTCAGTCCGAGCATCGACAGCGACCGCCACACCGAGGTGCCATCCGCGCGCGTCAACTGGGCGTAAAGACCGGAGCTGGGGGTGGACAGCCGCGGGTCCGGCAGCGACGTCGGCATCATTCGCTTCTCCGGAGCCTCGAACTGGGCCGCCGACAGCAGCATGTACACCTGCCCCTGCAGGCGGTCCTGCATGGCCGAGAGCGCCGAGCGCTGAAATGCCTGGTCCAGGGTGAAGCCGGTCAGCCCGAGAAAGGCCGCCAGCGTCAGTGTTGCGGCGAGGAGTAGGCGGGCGTTGAGCGAGCGCATTGCCCGCCTTTATAGCCGATGTTCCAGGCCTATTCGAGCCTCAGCAGGTAGCCGCGGCCGCGCAGCGTCTCGATGGGATTGAGCGTCTTGTCCGGGTCGAGCTTCTTGCGCAATCGACCGATGATGACCTCGAGCACGTTGGAGTCGCGGTCCATGTCCTCCTCGTACATGTGCTCGGAGAGCTCCGACTTGGAGATCACCTCGCCAGCATGCAGCATCAGGTGCTCGAGGACCTTGTATTCGAACGCGGTGAGATTCACCTCGCGTCCGTTGACCGTGACCTGCTGTGAGGCGGTGTCGAGCGAGATCGCACCGCAGTGCAGCACCGATTCCGACCAGCCACTCGCGCGGCGCACCAGCGCGCGTACGCGCGCCGTCAGCTCCTCCATGTGGAACGGCTTGACGAGGTAGTCGTCCGCGCCGGTCTCCAGGCCCTGCACCTTGTCCTGCCAACTGCTGCGGGCGGTCAGGATCAGCACCGGAAAGGAGCGACCGGCCTCGCGCCACTTCTTGATCACGTCCATGCCCGAAATGTCCGGCAGTCCGAGGTCTACGATTGCCACATCGACCGGGTACTCCTTGCCGAAGTGAAGGCCGTCGTTGCCGCTTGCGGCCGTGTCGACCGCATATTTCTGCTCGCGCAGGTGGGCCGCGACCTGCTCGCGCAGTGGCGCCTCATCCTCAATCAGCAGTACGCGCATCGTTCTCTCGCTCGCTTTCCTCGGTTACTTGCCGCTGGCGGGTATGGCGACCACGCGGATGCTCCCGTCAGGCATCAGCACCCTCACCATGTAGACCGGCTGTCCGCCATTGTCTCCCCAGTCGACGCCAAGCACGCGCCCGCCGGTCTGCTTTCGGGCCATGGCCGCGGCCTGGTCGGGGCTGGTTGCCGCCTGGGCGAGTACCAGCGGGGGGCGGGTAGACCGGTGCTCGTGGCCGTCCAGGGCCGCAGCCTGCGCCTGCAGACCGGCCAGTAGTAGAAGTTCGGAAATCATCGCGCGGGATGCTAACAGCCAGCCCTGAATAAGGACTGAACCCCTGCCGCCTGGACGGCGTCGCAGTTCCGGATCCTTTCCTGATTAAGCACTTAGGTCTCCCTCGTCCTGCGTGCCCGTGACCGGCTCGCGATCCGCCCGCCCAGACGGGCGTCGATGCCATTGCGCATCTGTGAGTACATTATGGTACGCGTTCCGGAACGCTGCAGCCGCCGTGGAGACGGTCAGGGCAACGCGATGGACTGGCGACCGGCCGGCCGTCAGACGGGGGAACGCAACGGCCGATCGTGGTTCAGGGCAGGGATCATCTGACGGGCATCCTCCACGCGCGACGGGTCGATATCCGCCACGATGAACCCCGGGGCCTCCGTGCCTTCTGCAAGCACCGTCCCCCAGGGATCCACAATGAGTGAATGCCCGAAGGTCGCCCGCCCCCAGGATCGACGACCGCACTGGCCGGGCGCGAAGACGAAACTGCCCGTTTCAATCGCGCGCGCGCGGATGAGCACGTGCCAGTGCGCCTGTCCGGTAGTGCGGGTGAAAGCCGCCGGCACCGTCAGATACGACGCGCCGGACTGGGCAAGGAGACGATACAGGTAGGCGAATCGGACGTCATAGCAGATGCTCATGCCCAGCTTCCCCCACGGCGTCTGCGCCACCACCGCCTGCGAACCGGCCTCCACCGCCGAGGACTCCGAATAACTCTCCCCGCCCTTCAGGGTCACGTCGAAGAGGTGGACCTTGTTGTAGCTCGCCGCGACCTGGCCGTCGCTGTCGATCAGGTACGAGCGGTTGTTGACCCGGCCGGAGGGAACACGTATGGCGAGCGAGCCCAGCAGCAGCCAGACATGCAGTTCGCGGGCGAGATCCTTGAACACCGCCAGGGCCGGATGCGCATCCTCGGTCGGTGCGACCCGAAGCAGATCCCGGTCGCTGGGCGCCATGAAGGCGAAATATTCCGGCAGGCAGATAAGCTGCGCCCCGGCGTTCTCCGCAGCGCGGGTCTGCTTCGTGGTCTCCTCGAGATTGCGCTCGAGATCGTTTTCCGCGCAATTCTGGACGCAGGCGACTTTGAATGTCTCGGCCATCCCCGGATTCTATATGCAGCCGCCGTCCCGTCACCAGCCTTTCAAGGATACGGCCTTCCACGGTCCGGTATCCATGGCGAGACCGCCACGTCGACCCCGCGGGCGCGTCTGCAACGGGGGTATTGTCAGACCAGGCGCCGGGCGCAGACCAGGAGACCGTCCTCGTCGGCATAGACGAACTCGCCCGGACGGAACGTCACGCCGGCGAAAGTGACCGCCATGTCGCGATCGCCGGCACCCTTCTTCACGCTCTTCCTCGGGTTCGTGTTGAGGGCCTTGATGCCGATGTCCATCCTTCCGATCTCGACCGAGTCCCGTATGCAGCCGTTCACGAGCAGACCGGCCCAGCCGTTCTTCTTCGCCAGCACCGCGAGCTGATCTCCGACCAGGGCGCAGCGAAGCGAGCCGCCTCCGTCTATCACGAGAACGCGGCCGTTGCCGGGCTCTTCCAGGGCGGTCCGGACCAGGGAATTGTCCTCGTGAAGTTTCAGCGTCGCGATCGGTCCGGAAAAGCGCGCGGCGCCGCCGTAGTTCCGGAACAGTGGCTCGGCCACCTGGACATCCTTCTCGTGCGCATCGTACAGGTCCGGTGTGCTGAAGGTCATGAGGCTCTCCTGACGTTGAAAAAGGGCGGATCGCTCGGCGCTAAGGGACGAGTTCACCATAGAACTGCGGACGGCGGTCGGCGATGAGATCGCTGCGCGCGGTAATCGCCTTGTTGCGGGCGAGTGTCGGATCGATCTCCACGACATGCAGCAGGTCGCGCCGTGCCGGCCCCCTCTGCAACAGGCGTCCGCCGGGCGCGACAACCTGGCTGCGCCCGGTGAACTTCAACTCCCCGTGCGGGCGCAGATCCGGTCCGTGGCGGTTCGCGGTGACTGCATATAGCCGGTTCTCCAGGCAGCGTGTGAGCATCGTCTGCTGGCAGAATCCGAGCACCAGGTTCGCGGGATGACAGAGTATGTCGGCACCCTGCAAGGCGAGCGTCCGCGCCACCTCCGGAAACGCCCAATCGAAGCACACCATCATCCCGATCTTCACGCCGCGCAGCTCCTGCACCGACAGCGGTGTGTCGCCAGCGTCGAAATAGTCCTTTTCGGTGTTGAACAGATGCAACTTGCGATAGGTATGCACCAGGCCCCGCGGGCCGATCAGCAGCGAACTGTTGTACGCCTTGTCGTGCTTGCGCTCGGCGAAGCCGGTTACGATGTGGAGATCGCGCTGCCGGCACAGCCGCGCCAGGGTGTCCACGGTGGGGGAGCGCGCAGGATCCTCCGCCAGCGCCATCACCTCGTCGCGGCCGGCGAAGTAGTAACCCGTGAACGGCAGTTCCGGCAGGACGACGATGTCGGCGCGCACGTCGCAGAGGGCGGCGAGCACGCGATTGAGATTGCGCTCCACCCTGCCGAATAACGGACGGAACTGGAAATAACCTACCCGGATCACACCCCCCCCTCGCTTGCGCACCCCC
>WBZR01000850.1_pt1 | contig 14047 bp, 11 predicted proteins | sample 5204231 | NCBI WGS metagenome assembly WBZR01 (sample SAMN12412403, study PRJNA552823) | activated sludge metagenome | isolation source: activated sludge from anammox sidestream of wastewater treatment plant... | place: USA: Virginia | collected 2017-08 | reverse complement strand
GGCGGAGGCAACGGCGGCGGAACGACGAATACGATCAATCTGCTCGCCAGCGACCACATCCTGGGCAATCCCAACGCCACCGTCGTCGTCGTCGAATACTCAGATTTCCAGTGTCCTTTCTGCGGCAGGTTTGCCCGGCAGGAATACGCCACCATCAAGCAAAACTACATCGACACCGGGAAGATTCGCTTTGTCTTCCGCCATTTCCCGCTCCGTAACATCCACAATCGCGCCGAGGCCGCCGCACGTTCGACCGAGTGCGCCAACGATCAGGGCAAGTTCTTCGAGTTTCACGACCTCGTCTTCAACACCACCGACGCCAACGGTCCCATCCTGACCGACGCCCAGCTTCAGGCACACGCCGTGACGCTCGGCCTGAACACAACCACCTTCAACGCCTGCTTCCCGCCCGGCGATTCCAAGGCCGCCCGCGTCCAGCAAGACGTCAACAGCGGCACCGCCCTGGCTATCACTGGAACCCCGACCTTTTTCGTCAACGGCCAGCGCTTGTCAGGCTTCCAGACCGCTGCCCAGTTGAGCGCCGTGATTGACCAGAAGCTCGCCGGTAACTGATCCGGTCTTTCGACTTCCTCGCTACGAAGTTCCTCCTCGCCTACCGGGGAGCGGCAATTGCTGCACATCGGGCGCAATTACCGCCGGACCTCACATGGAATCACTTCGCCGACTTCCAGACCGTCGCCGCGCATGCCGATCTCCATGGTGGGCCCCGGCATGGTCCCCGGCCCGGACATGAATCATCGATGCGGGAAAGTTGTGCTCGAATGAAGACGAAATCAGTTCATGACACGGTTCGGCGGGCAGGAACGGTCATTGCCGCGTGCATCATGGCCGGCCTTTTGGCCTGCACCCCGACGTCCCTCTTCAACGATCTCGCTGCACGATCTGATTTCGGCCCCAACGGCAACCCTGTTCCGCGGGCGATCCAGGTCGGCTTCATCAACAACACGCCGTTTCGCGCCATCTTCACCGCCGGCGGCTATGACCAGCTTAGTAACGACGCCCTCCCCACCAACTTCGTTCAGCTTCGCCTCGAAGGAAACGCGACCACGGCCCAGATCCCTCAGCCTTGCCGCGGAACCTTCTCCGTCGGCGGCGCCGAGTTGGTTCGCCTGATCGAGTTGAACCGCAACAGCCCGGCCATCAACATTACGGATAACGCCGCCCTCATCACCGGCGTCAATTTCTCCGCCGCCCCCCTCGGCGATCCACTCGAAGCGGAGCCGACCGAAGGAACCGCCGTCGGCGTCGAAAGCCTGGTCGGCGTCGATTTCACCTGCCAGCGGACCGACATCCGCCAGAACACCGGCACCGGGCTGCTCCTCTACACCTTCGAGCAGGATGCCATGGCGCCCGGCGGTTTCCGCATCGACTTCACCTTCATCGCCCCCTGATCGGCGGCGACGCGACCCCGCTTCGCCTGTCGCAGTTGCATCTCGTGCCCTGCCTGCCGCGCGGCTATACTACGCTTTGGGACGACGCTGTCACCGGCAGGTCCCCGGGCAATCATCATTCATCGTTTCTTTCCGCCGAGGCCCGCGGCGAGCGTTATCCGGATGGCCGGTGTTCATCGCGAGATTCGTCCCTGCCCGGGCGTCGCCATGCTGCTTCAATTATGCCTTCGCGCGTTTCTTTTCATTGCCCTCATCGCCACCGGCCTCAGCTATGCTGAATCGGAAGAGAAGGGGGAATTCCTCGGTCAATACCGGGTCGTCTTCATCATCGGCTCGGTCTTCCTGGCCGGGCTGATCGTCCTGATCGACTTGAACATTTCGCGAAAGAGCCTCCAGGCGATTTCCGGAGTTTTCTTCGGTTTGGCGGTGGGCCTGCTGATCGCCTATGGCATTAATGAGGTGCTCATCGCGTTGATGAAATCATTCTCGCCATCTCTCTTCGCGGACGGGAGGGAGCACCCCAGCATCGCCATCACCCGGGTCCTGATCGGCCTCATCAGTTGCTATTTCTGCGTCAGCTTCATCCTTCAGACCAAGGACGATATCCGCTTCGTCATCCCCTACGTCGAATTCGCCAAGCAGATCAAGGGCCAGCGCCCGATCATTCTCGATACCTCCGTCATCATCGACGGGCGTATTGTCGACATCTGCGAGACCGGCATCCTCGATCAGCGACTGATCGTGCCCAAGTTTGTCCTCTCCGAATTGCAGGCCGTCGCCGACTCCAGCGACAAGCTCAAACGCAATCGCGGTCGCCGCGGCCTCGATGTCCTCAACAGCCTGCAATCGAACAAGGCGATCGATGTCCAGGTCCTCGAAGACCACGATATGTCCGCCGACCGTTCCGAGCCCGTCGATCTGAAGCTGCTCTCGCTCGCCCAGCGTATGAACGGTCGGGTGGCGACCAACGACTACAACCTCAACAAGGTCGCCAAGGTCCGTGGCGTCCAGATCATCAACATCAACGACCTTGCCAACGCCATGAAGCCCATCGTCCTCCCCGGCGAGGCCATGACGGTAAAGGTCGTCAAGGCAGGCGAAGAGCAGGGCCAGGGCGTCGGTTACCTCGAGGATGGCACCATGGTGGTCATCGAACAGGGTCGCGCCCACATCGGCGAAATCGTCGACCTCGCCGTCACCAGCGTTCTCCAGACCTCAGCCGGCCGAATGATCTTCGGCCGCGTCGAAGGCGTCTCCCAGCCCAATCGTCGCCGACCCTCGCAACAGGAGGCATGACCAGCGCCGCCATGACCGACTACTCACCGCATCAGCGAAAGATCATCAATCGCTACTACGATCACCGCGACACCATCATGCTGACCAAGCTGGCCGACATGGTGTCCGAGCTATACCTGGCCGACACCGACAAAAAGCGCGATCAGCTCTGGAAGCGGGTCGAAACCGCCATGAAAAACCTGAAAATTCCCCCGGCCACCACCGCCCACATCATGGAGAAGAAAAGTCCGGAGCTTCTCGCCGGGCATCTACGCGACTGGCAAAACGGCGCAAAATAGGCGATTCTCGCGGCATTCGAGCCCATCGCCTTGTCAACGGTCACGACTGATGTGAAGATGTTCGTTCGGTTACGGATTCGGATTCTCGATCATTCAGGAGGTGCTTGCCATGTCTACGCGACGCGAATTCTTGGGCGGTATCGCAGCCACCGGCGGACTGATGCTCTTGCCCGAAGCGCTGGGCCTTTCCTCGCTCGCTGCCTTCGAAGGGGAGGGCGGAGGCGCTCCGTCGCAATACGAGCTGCCTCCACTGCCGTATGCCTACGATGCACTCGAACCGTACATCGATGCCCAGACGATGAAGATTCATCACGATCTGCATCACAAGGGCTACACCGACGGGCTCAACAAGGCACTGGCGACGCTGGCCGTGGCCCGCGACGGCGGAGACTTCGCCGGCGTCGGACCGGTCTCCCGGGCACTCGCCTTTCACGCAGGCGGCTATTTCAACCACAACGTCTTTTGGAACAACATGGCGCCCGCCGGCAAGGGCGGCGGTGGAAAGCCCGATGGCAAACTCTCCGCCGACATCAACCGCGACTTCGGCGGCTTCGATAAGTTCACGGCGCACTTCAGCGCCGCGGCCGCTTCGGTCGAGGGCAACGGCTGGGGCGTCCTCGCCTATCATCCGGCCCTCAAGCGCCTGATGATCTTCACCATGATGAACCAGCAGATGCAGACCCCCATCGGCAGCATCCCGCTGCTCATGTGCGACGTCTGGGAGCACGCCTACTACCTCAAGTACCAGAACCGCCGAGCGGACTACATCAAGGCATGGTGGAACGTCGTGAACTGGAAAAACGTCTCCGAGCGCTACTACGCGGCCATGGCTCAGGCGTAGTCGAATCGGGCCACGATGATTGAACGCTGCGCTGTCGAAGCGGGCGGTCCGGACATGGGCTGTAGTAACTCAGCGGGCCGCCCGGGCGAGGAACGGGTGGTCGATGCCGGTGTTGGATTTCATGAAGTGCTTGGCCGTGGCGAGCCGCTCGTAGAAATCCATCTTTCGCTGCGCATATTTTTTCTGGGCGCCGTTGGACGCGGCGACCTCATCGGCGGCGGCGCGCTGGAGTCCTGCCAGGCAGTCGCGGAGCCGCGGGGCGATCTTCTTCCACCCGGCGATGCACGTCTTGCGAATCCTCTGGATGATCTGCTTGTTCGCCGTGCTGCCCTTGCGGAAGGCCCTTGTGGCATCCAGGGCATTCTCAAAAATGCCGGCGAGCCGATTAAGGGCCAGCAATTGCGATGACACCGCCTTGGCGACCTCGCCGGGCCTGCCGCGCGACGCCGTGGCAGGCGGCTTCTTGAGCAACACCTTGAGTTCCGCCGAACCAGCCTGCACGCGGGCAATGATGACCGAAAGACGCAGGCCGACCGGCACGAAGTTGTACGTCGCCCAGCCGGAGCCGTCGCAGAAGTCGCATCGGGCCATCCCCAGCGCGACGCACGGCTCGCAAGGCCAATCGCCGCTGGCGCGCCCGCGACCGCCGCATGACGGGCACTTCAGCAACCCTCGCTTGCAATAGAAGCACGGGAAATGCGCCAGGGCCTTTAGAAGCTGCTTCGCACCCGCCGCGCCGAACTGCGACCTCAGCCAGGGCGTCAGATCGGTGTTCTTCTTCACCACTGATTGAGACAAGCCCTCGACCAAGAGCGCGGCCGCGTCCGAGTCACGCTTCTTCCCCAGCGCGAGGCGCACCTTGGCGACGAAGTCGGGCGTCTTGGGTTCGGTCGGCATGTTGCAGGACTTCGACGAACAGCGGAGACGCGGTCCGGACTATTCGTTGATTCCGAGCAACTCGACTTCAAAGACGAGAATGGAGTTCGGCGGAATGCCGGGCCGACCCTGAGCGCCATAGGCAAGATTCGGCGGAATGATCAACAACCGCTTGCTGCCCACCTTCATGCTGCCCACGCCCTCGGTCCACCCTGCGATGACTTGGTTAAGGCCAAAGCTGATCGGCTCGCCGCGATCGACCGACGAGTCAAACTTGCTGCCGTTGGTGAGCCAGCCGGTGTAGTGCACCTTCACCTTGTCGGAGACCTTGGTGGAAGTCGGGCCCGCGCCCGTCGTGATGTCCACATACCACAGCCCGCTTGGCGTTGTGACGCCCTTGGCGACGTTGCCGCCGCGTGACTGAACCAGTGCCTTCGCCGCATCCTGCTCTTTGGCCGCCTGCATGGACTGCTCCTTTGCTTTCTCGGCCATGCGCTTTTGCTCGGCCTCGATGAGGGACTTTACTTCACTCTGCTCCAATATCGTTACCTTCTTAATGATCACCGGCGTCTTGGCCGCGGCGGGCTGTTGGCCATCGGCGCGCGGGTCCATATCGACCGGCGTGTTGCGAATCTTTTCGACAACATCCATTCCGTCGATGACCTTGCCGAAGACGCAGTAGCCCCAACCGCCCGGCGACTCGGACTTGAAGTTCAGCATCGCATTATCCTGAACGTTGATGAAGAACTGGCTCGTCGCGGAGTGCGGGTCGCCCGTCCGCGCCATGGCGATCGTGCCGCGGTCGTTCTTCAGTCCGTTGTTGGCCTCGTTCTTGATCTTGTCCTTGGTCGGCTTCTGCTTGTAGCCCGGTTCCATGCCGCCGCCCTGAATCATGAAGTTCTTGATGATCCGGTGGAACATCGTGCCTTCATAGAAGCCGTCCCTCGCGTACGACAGGAAGTTCTCGACCGTGCCCGGGGCCTTCTCTCGATTCAGCTCAATGACGAAGTCTCCCAGCGTGGTGGACATGCGCACATAAGCTCGATCGGCGATCTTCGGTTTTCCGTCGCTCATATTGGCCTTGTCATCCGCAAGAACGGTCGTGGCGGCGAACGCGGCGACGATCGCTGCGAACCCATGGAATTTCACGAAACAGCGCGTCATTGGAGCACCTCGTTTGGATAGTGATTGTTGGGTGAATCATGCCGTGTGAGAGCCCGCAATCTCAGGCGGGCGTTGGTGAATGCTAGGTGGCAGGGCCGGAGGTGTCAAACCGGCGGATCGAGCGATTCGGGCCGGGCCGCGCATCACAATCTAGCGGCGCGGCGGATGTCGGCGACGAAGTCCTGACAGGACTTGCGGACGCAGGCCTGCCAGTCGCCCGAACACCCCGCGCGCATCGCGGCATCAGCATACGCAAATATCACCGAACGCCCGGCGGCGATGATCGCGCCCTTGCCGCTCGCGTCGAAATACGGCAGGAAATCCTCGGCGCGGCCGCCCTGTGCGCCGTAACCGGGCACGAGAAAAATGGACTGCGGCATCGCCTGACGCAATCGGGCGGCGTCCGCGGCATTTCGTGTGGCCACGACGGCGCCGACCGACGAATAGCCGTGACGCCCGGTGGTATCAGACTCCGACGCCCAGCGAGCGACCTCGCCGGCGACGATCTCGTGAACCTTGCGACCGTCACCGGTCACGACGTCCTGAATCGCCGCGGCGGACTTATTTGAAGTACGGACGAGAACAAAGACGCCGCGCCCCTCTTGTTTTGCAATGTCGATGAACGGACTCGCACCGTCGCTGCCGAAGTAACCGCTGATCGTTATCGCGTCCGGCATGGCCTGCGTTTGCGCGTCGGCCAGGGCCGCGTCAGACAAATGGGCTCGGGCGTACATCTCGGCCGTGTGCCCGACATCCCCGCGCTTAACGTCGCCGATGGTAATGAGCCCGGCGGCCTTCGCCCGGTGTAGTAGCCTGTAATAGCAGGCGATTCCCCCTGCCCCGTATGCCTCAAAATAAGCGGAGTTGATTTTCACCGCCGGGACGATGCCGGCGATGCAGTCGATCACCCGGTCGGCGAATGCCTCGATGCACTGCAATTGCGTAGCAAGGTCGGGATCAGGCCCGTGCGGCTTGGTGAGTTCGTCCGGCAGATTTCGAAAGACCGGATCCAGTGCGACGACGCAAGGCGCCTTGAGGCGGTCCACTGCGTCGAGAAGTTGATCGGCGAAGCACATCGGTGAGATTCTGGACACCCTGGGAATACAAACGTCGATGGATCGCGCGGGCCGCCGCAAAGTGCCATTCGCCTGTCACCGACGCCGGGCCGGTGAAAAGCGGGGCAGTTGATTAAGCCTGGTCCGTGGCTTCTGCTTCAGCGGCGGGCGCCTTCGGCTTGGCGGCCTCGTCGCGGCCGCGAAGCTTGTCGAGCTCTACCTTCGCCTCGCGCCACATTTTGTAGGCATCCTTGCGATTGCCCTTCTTGAACTCAATGGCTGCGAGTTCCTTCTTTCGCTTGATTTCTTTCGTCTTTCTCATTGCTCTCGCGTCTCCTGGTGGACGATGCTACGTCGCGATGTCCTTTTATGCAGGCCGGTCGGGTGGCCCATTCGCTAGATTCTCAACTCGATACAGCGGAGCAATTATATCTGACCCGCGAAAATCTGCGATGCCGCCGGGCAATCTATTTCGACGGCATTTGGAAATTTCCGGGGCTATCCGCTGGGCCAGCCATATCCTTATACTGGACGGTCACTTAGGGGAGGCAGAAAATCCTTCCCGAATGTCGCTTGCCGGGGTTGACAAGGTTCCGGGCCGTGCTACATTACTGTGCTGCGAGTTGGTGATTCAACTTGCATTGAGTTGGTTCGGTTTCAGAGCGGAAAGGGTTCGATTGAATCGACGGACTTGCGATACGAGAGCAAAACGCTCGGCGTGACTGAAATCGGAAGGCCCTTTGATCTTAAAGAGCCACCGGAAGTCGCCGGTGGTTTTTTTGACGCCAAATTTTGCGAGGCGTTGTGAAAAACAGCCGGTGGCGGCCCAGAGATAAGTGTCTCGGTTGGTCGCTCAGGTTGAATGGATCGGACAATCGAGGGCAGAGTAGGGCTCGTAGCTCAGTTGGTTAGAGCGCGTCCCTGATAAGGACGAGGCCAGTGGTTCGAGTCCACTCGGGCCCATTCACGCCGCCCGAAGTGGTTGCGGTGGAGAAAATGGACTGGGGTGCATTAGCACTGATCGGCGTTGCCTTGCTGCTGGTGATCTGGAGGATCAGAGGCGGCGGGTGAGGCCCAAAAGGATGTGACTGAGAGTTCTCAGTCAGCGAGAGAATGGAAGGCCCGACGGCCCGGACGAGACGATGGCCCAATGCTGGTGGCCTTCTCGGAGAGACACGGGGCCGTAGCTCAATTGGGAGAGCACTAGCTTTGCAAGCTAGGGGTTGCCGGTTCGATCCCGGTCGGCTCCATTCGGTAGGTGAGTCAGTCTTCGGCCATCTGCTTTCGGGTTTCATCGCCCGCGAGCTGATGGCCGAACGCTGACGGCGGGAAGTAGGTCGGAGTCATCCGGCCGGCGGCTCGCAGGATCGTTCGATTGCTCTTTGACAATAGAATAGAGTGGATATGTGAGGATCGAAATCACAATGATCCTCAATGTTCTACGTTTCTTCTGAACGACCTGGCGGCCTTCACAGCCACCGGGAAAATCGGAGGAAGCGCAGAGCGCCGACGGCGACTTGGCACAATTTTGAGATTGCCTGGCTTGGTTGTCGCAGCGGTGAGTCGGACCGAAAGGTCAGGCGAACTGGTGTGGCGGATCAAATCAGCGATTGATAAATGTGGTCAAGCTCGTAAGGGTACATGGTGGATGCCTAGGCGTCCAGAGGCGATGAAAGACGTGGTAGGCTGCGATAAGCTCCGGGGAGTTGTCAAACAAGCGTTGATCCGGAGATCTCTGAATGGGGAAACCCCGCATCGCGGATAAGCGGTGCGACTGGCGTATGAATGTATAGTGCGTCAGAGCCGACCCAGGGAACTGAAACATCTAAGTACCTGGTGGAAAGGAAATCAACCGAGACTCCGTTAGTAGCGGCGAGCGAAAGCGGATATAGCCCAAACCGGGCTTTATGCCCGGGGTTGTGGGGCCTCGAGGAGTTACAAAGGCGCGATCAGCAGAACGGCTTGGAAAGGCCGACGATACAGGGTGACAGTCCCGTATGCGACGATCGTTGCTCTCCGTTGAGAGGATTCCCAGAGTAGCGCGGATGTCGTGAAACTCCGCGTGAAGCCGGGGGGCCCACCCTCCAAGGCTAAGTACTACTGGACGACCGATAGTGAACAAGTATGGCGACTGAAAGGTGAAAAGAACCGCAACAAGCGGAGTTAAAAGAACCTGAAACCATGTATTTACAAGCAGTCAAAGACCTATGGCCACCTTCGGGTGGTCACGGTCGATGGCGTACCTTTTGCATAATGGACCGGCGAGTTACTCCTCTGTGGCAAGGCTAAACCGCTCCGCGGTGGAGCCGTAGCGAAAGCGAGTCTGAATAGGGCGATTGAGTCGCAGGGGGTAGACCCGAAGCTGAGTGATCTACCCATGGGCAGAATGAAGCGCTCTTAACCGGGCGCGGAGGTTCGAAGCCGTGAACGTTGAAAAGTTCTGGCATGACCTGTGGGGAGGAGTAAAAGTCTAATCAAACTCAGAGATAGCTGGTTCTCCCCGAAAATGCTTTAGGGCATGTCTTGGGCCACTACAACGTGGGGGTAGAGCTACTGAATGGATCGCGGGGTCCACCAGACTACCGCCTCCAATCAAACTCCGAATACCACGTTGACTATCCCAGGAAAAAGACTGTGGGTGATAATGTCCACGGTCAAAAGGGAAACAACCCAGACCGCCAGCTAAGGTCCCAAATTACATCTAAGTGCATAAGGAAGTTGGATTTCTGTGACAGCGGGGATGTTGGCTTAGAAGCAGCCACCATTTAAAAAGTGCGTAATAGCTTACCCGTCGAGAAATCCGGCACCGATAATGAACGGGACTAAGATGTAAACCGAAGCTGCGGCAATAGTGACACGAGAGTGTCACTATTGGGTAGGGGAGCGCTGATAGGCAGATACAAGGCGTACCGTAAGGAGCGCTGGTGGGCCTATCAGGTGAGTATGCCGGTTTGAGTAACGAGAAAGAGGGTGAAAATCCCTCTCGCCGTAAGCCTAAGGTTTCCTGGGGAAGGTAGATCCGCCCAGGGTTAGGCGGACCCTAAGACGAGGCCGAAAGGCGTAGTCGATGGACAGCAGGTTAATATTCCTGCCCTTCACTTAACCTATCCACACGTGCGTTTTTCCGAGGTGCAGCCCACGACGAGGTTCGAGGGTTCCCGAGAGGGTGAGGCCAATTTGTTGCTGAAGTGCGCGGAAGAGGAACCGAGAAAAGCGTGTGGGATTTATTAAGTGAAACCGTACTAAAACTGACACAGGTAGGCGAGGAGAGTATCCTCAGGCGCTCGAGAGAACGGTCCTTAAGGAACTAGGCAAATTCACCCCGTAACTCAGGGAGAAGGGGTCCCTACTGCATGTAGCAATACAAGCAGAGGGCGCAGAGAATCGGCAGCGGCGACTGTTTATCAAAAACACAGGTCTCTGCTAACTCGCAAGAGGATGTATAGAGACTGACGCCTGCTCGGTGCGGGAATGTTAAGGAAGGCGGTCAAGGGGTTCGCCCCTGAAGCTGGCGACCGAAGCACCCGTAAACGGCGGCCCTAACTATGAGGGTCCTAAGGTAGCGAAATTCCTTGTCGGGTAAGTTCCGACGCGCATGAATGGCGAAACGACTGCTGCACTGTCTCAAGGACCGACTCGGTGAAATAGGACTTGTGGTGAAGATACCACATACCCGCGGCAAGACGGAAAGACCCCGTGAACCTTTACTGTATCCTGATACTGGAGCCGGTTATTACATGCGTAGGATAGGTGGGAGGCTTTGATCCGCCGGTTTCGGCCGGCGGGGAGCCATTGTTGAAATACCACCCTTGTACTATTCGTCTCCTCACCATGACCCGTGAATCCGGGCATGGGACCGTGTTAGGTGGGCAGTTTGACTGGGGCGGTCTCCTCCTAAAAAGTACCGGAGGAGTGCAATGGTCGGCTCAGCACGGTTGGCAATCGTGCGTAGAGCGCAAGGGTATAAGCCGGCTTAACTGCAAGTTATACAGAACGAGCAGATGCGAAAGCAGGCCCTAGTGATCCGGTAGTCCCGTGTGGAAGGGCTATCGCTCATCGGACAAAAGGTACTCCGGGGATAACAGGCTGATCTCCACCGAGCGTCCATAGCGGCGTGGAGGTTTGGCACCTCGATGTCGGCCCATCGCATCCTGGGGCTGAAGGCGGTCCCAAGGGTTCGGCTGTTCGCCGATTAAAGCGGTACGCGAGCTGGGTTCAGACCGGCGTGAGCCAGGTCGGTCCCTATCTGCCGTGGGCGCACCAAACTTGACGGGAAACAACCCTAGTACGAGAGGATTGGGTTGTAGCAACCTCTGGTGAATCTGTTGTCCTGCTAAGGGCAGCGCAGGGTAGCCATGTTGCGAAAGGATAAACGCTGAAAGCATCTAAGCGTGAAGCCCCCCCGAAGATAAGGTTTGGAAGTCTCTTCGGAGACGAGAGACCCCTCGTAGACCACGAGGTCGATAGGCCAGAGGTGTAAGGGCTGAGAGGCCTTGAGCTGACTGGTACTAATGGTCGAATGCTTGACCACATTTATCATTCGCTGATAAGTGTGATCCAATGTCCTCCGTCGGCAATGGATCTTCGTGTTTCGGTTTTCCGTATCCACTCTATTCACTATATTTGAGGGAAGCCTCGCGGCCTTGGCTCATCAATCGTGATGGGTGCCCAGCATCGTCGCGACGGCTCCTCCAAGTTTTGCTTCGTGCGGCCGGCAACGTCGCACGGAGCTTTGCTGGTGCCCATACCCAAGGGGAAACACCTGATCCCATTCCGAACTCAGAAGTGAAGTCCTTGGGGCCGATGGTAGTCCAAGTGGGCGAGAGTAGGTTAGTGCCAGTTTTTGAGAGGCCCGGTGCTCGCAAGATCACCGGGCCTCGCCTTTTTTACCCCCCTTACCCCCCTTACCCCCCTTACCCCCCTTACCCCCCTTACCCCCCCTTACCCCCCCTTACCCCCCCTTACCCTTCCTGACGCCATCGTTGTGCCGGTCCTGCTGCGCCGCCGGGGTGACGAGGGTTCGGGTGGGATGATGGCCGGTTTTGATTCGATAATCCGTGGCCGGTTTTCAAGTGATGGATGACATCGCGAGGCTCCGCGTGGCGCGCAATCCATTCATCCACCTCGGCTTGAACGGCCTGGGTCAGCCGCCGCTCAGCGCCTTGCCGTCAGATTCCCGTCAGCAAATCGCGAGCCGGCAATTGCATTGTCGCGGTGGAATCGATACTCTCCTGCATCGGCGTACTCATCTGCCCATCGTGGGCGGCTCGGAACCTCGAACAAGTCCCGAGAGTACGCCGTCTTTTTTTACCCAGCCTCCATCAGTGAAGTTCGGCTTTAGCTCGAATCGCCCCCACTGCCCACCAAAACTTTCACCTAATCTGTACGGCCTATCGCGCAGATTAGAATAATTCGTCACTACCGATCGCCGTTTCGCTTATACGTCGTCGATCCGCGACCGCCAGGTTCACAGCCCATGCCGGCCAACACCGACCATCTTCCACCCTCCCCCGACCAGCCCATCCTGTTCTACGATGCCCAGTGCGCCCTCTGCGACCGAACCGTTCGCTGGTGCCTCCGTCACGATCGCCGCGGCCGCCTGCGTTTCGCGCCGCTCCAGGGCAGCACTTACGCATCTCTCGCCGACGACGCCAAGCCGGCCGAACTTCAAACCATGGTCCTCCTGACCGACGACGGCCTTCACGTCACAGGCGAAGCCGCCTTGCGAGTGCTGCATTCGCTCGGCGGATTCTGGGCTGTTCTCGGCGCCTTAGGCCGCGTCGTGCCGCGCTTTGTCCGCGAAGCCGCCTACCGCTACGTAGCCAGACGCCGCGCCTCTTGGTTCGGCCCCGCCGATGCATGCCTCTCCCAGGGCCAACATGACCATCGTAGATTCCTCCCGTAAAGCCGCATCACATCCGTTGAACCCAGCGGCCTCACCGCAGCAAACCTATTCCCAGAGCCCCGGCCCCGCCCCGACTTGAGTGTGTCGAAGAGTTGGATTACCTTCTGTCCTCTTGGCGAGGCGCCTGTAGCTCAATTGGATAGAGCATCTGACTTCGGATCAGAAGGTTGGGGGTTCGAGTCCCTCCGGGCGCGGTTTTCCATCCTCGGTCCTCGGTCATCCGATGCTCGGGCCGATTCGTTCTCGGTGAACCTGAAAGGACGGCGGATGGGCCGCGATCATCGCCCCGCATTACGTCCCCTGCCCATTCTTTCTCTCCTCGCCGGTTTTCTCCTCCCATGCGGCGCGGCAAGCGCTCACGACGTCGCCCTCACGCGCGTGCGCGCCTGCTTCGATCCGCCCGGCCGCTTCCAGGTGGACCTGATCTACGACGTGGACGCCTTCGTCCTCGGCCTTCGCCCCGAGCACCTGACCGCCGAGGATCTCGAATCACTTCGCGCGATGTCGCCCGAAGACGTCGACGAACGACTCGATGAACTGCGCTCCCTCGCGCTCCATCGCGTACGCCTCCGCTTCGACGATCAAAAGACCGCCTTCGACGTTTCATTCCCGACCATCGACTCCCCCGAGACCGTTGCCGCAACTCAGCCCGACGCGGCGCACGGAAGCCGCAGCAACCGGATCATCCGTCTGACCGGCGAAGTACCCGATGGCGCAACTCAGTTCGTCTTCTGGGCGTCCCGCTCATTCGGAAACGTCATCCTCGAGTTTGTCGATGCTGCCGGCGTCTTCATGGCCCAGCAATTGCTCGAAAAGGGCGCCCGCAGCGATCCCTTCGACCTCCGGCGCCCGGCCCAGCCCGCGGGTTTCTTCTCCGTCGTCCGCGACTACGTGGTCCTCGGCTTCGAACATATCATTCCCGAGGGGCTCGATCACATCCTGTTCGTTCTCGGATTGTTCCTGCTCAGTACGAAGATGGGCCCGCTCCTGTGGCAGGTGTCCGCCTTCACCCTGGCCCACACGGTCACCCTCGCGTGCGCCACCTACGGTGTCATACATTTGGCACCCTCCATCGTGGAGCCGCTCATCGCCCTCTCCATCGCCTACGTCGCCATCGAAAACGTCTGCACCAGCAAACTCCACGCCTGGCGGCCGATCGTCGTCTTCGCCTTCGGCCTGCTCCACGGTCTGGGCTTCTCCGGCGTCCTCCAGGAATTGGG
>WBZR01001924.1_pt1 | contig 14049 bp, 9 predicted proteins | sample 5204231 | NCBI WGS metagenome assembly WBZR01 (sample SAMN12412403, study PRJNA552823) | activated sludge metagenome | isolation source: activated sludge from anammox sidestream of wastewater treatment plant... | place: USA: Virginia | collected 2017-08 | reverse complement strand
ATCAGCAACTGTGGTAAAAATATTTTTTTAATAAAAGGGGGTACTTATGATTTTTCACATTGTACTGCTGTAACCTATGCCAATAGATTTATTGAACACAAAGCACCTGTTTTATTATTAAGTAATTTTATATCGGTCAACAATACGCCAGTTACAGAAAATCTAAGTGCCGTTTTTCGAAACTGTATTTTCTGGGGCGAAAACGGACTGTTGGACAATGAAGTAGAAGTATTAAAAAGCGGAAGCAGTCTTTTTAATGTAAACTTTGAAAACAACCTGTGGAAAGTGCAATCACCTCCTGCAAATGTTACCAGTACGCAAATTATCAACAATCAGTCACCTCTTTTTGATAGTATCAATACCAACAACAATTTTTATAATTTTCGGTTAAAGGCCGGCTCCCCTGCGATTGATAAAGGGGTAAACACTGCTACATCTATTGATTTGGATGGTAAACCACGCTCTGTTGGCTTACCGGATTTGGGTTGTTTTGAAAGGCAATAAAATTGATTACTTCATTCCGGTTTTCGGTTTACCTTTGGTAACAGCATTAATTTTTTACAGAAATGAAAACTTTACTACTAGCTATGCTATCGTCTGTCATGCTTACCGGGGGTTCTATTTATGATTTTAAAGTGTCTGCATTAGACGGCAGCACCGATATTAATTTTGCCAATTTCAAAGGCAAAAAGATTTTAATTGTAAACACAGCTTCTGAATGTGGCAATACGCCGCAATACAAAGACCTGGAAGATTTGTACAAAAAGTATAAAGACAAACTGGTGATTGTGGGATTTCCTGCCAATAATTTTGGCGCACAGGAACCCGGCAGCAACAAAGAGATTCAGGAGTTTTGTACCAGGAATTATGGTGTAAGTTTTCCGATGGCCGAGAAAATTTCTGTTCGCGGTGATGATATTCATCCGCTTTACAAATGGCTGAATGAACAGTCAAAAGAAATGGCCAAGCAGGTAACCGGCAATACTTCAAAAGATTTTGCCTGGAAGCGGTTTTTACAAGACCCTGTTATCTGGAATTTTACCAAATTTTTACTGGATGAAAACGGAAAACTGATTGCAGTTTTCTATCATAAAGTAAATCCAATGAGTGAAGAAGTGCTGCAATATTTGAAATAGATGCCGCCTGATTAGTTTCATTTTTAGAATCCATAACACTTCATTGGGCGAGAAAACATATTTTCGCTGTTCATGCAATTTGCCGATATCATAGGACAAAAAGAAGTAAAAACGCAGTTACAGGATTTATACAACCAAAACCGGCTGAGTCATGCCCTGCTTTTTCTGGGCAAAGAAGGCAGTGGTGCTTTACCATTGGCACTGGCTTTTACTCAATACATTGTATGCGAAAAAGTAAATGGTAAAAACAAGAATACATCGGCGGGCCCCTCACTTTTTGGCGATGAGCCGGAAAATACAGTAAAGATTCCGACAGATGCCTGTGGCGAATGTGCCGCCTGTAAAAAAGCGGGGCAGTATGTGCATCCCGATATTCATTTTTCATATCCCACTGTAACAAAAAAGGCTGGTGAAAAACCCATTGCGACTGATTTTATTACAGAGTGGCGTGAGTTTGTCAAACTGAATTCTTATGGCAACCTATTCGACTGGATTGAAATGATAAAAGAAAAAGAAAACAGTCAAGGTAAAATAACAGCGAGAGAATGTGATGAAATCATTCGCAAACTGAGTTTAAAAAGTTTTGAAAGCGAATACAAAGTACTAATTCTGTGGATGCCGGAAGAGTTGGACAAAGAGGGCAATAAACTACTGAAGATAATTGAAGAGCCACCGGCCAATACTTTATTTATACTGGTAGCAGAAAATGAAGAAATGATATTGCCTACAATTTTAAGTCGCTGCCAACTTATAAAAATTCCTGCATTAGAAATCAGTGAAATTGAAACTGCATTAATTGAGCGAAACAAAACTGAAGCCACCATAGCCCGTCAGGTAGCCAGTGTAAGCGAAGGCAATTACCGCGAAGCACTTCAACTGGTACAGCACGCAGAGGAAGACTGGCAAACATTGCTGCGAGACTGGCTGAATGCAATATTAAAAACCGGCCCGGTAGCACAAACCAAATGGGTGGAAGAGATAAGCCGGCTTGGTCGTGAAAAGCAAAAACAATTTCTCCGCTATTTTAATCATTTGCTGGAACAGGCAATACATTTAAAAGCCACAGGCCAGGCTACCGGTGCCTATGGCAATGAGTTGGATTTTGCAGAACGGCTCAATAAGATTGCCGGAATAGAACAACAACAGGCCATTATCGAAGAACTGGATAGAGCCAGCTACCACATTGAACGAAATGCCAACGGAAAAATGCTCTTTCATGCACTTACCATAAAGCTTTACCACATAATACAGGATAAGGTGGTGATAGAAATGTAGTAGTTTTTTATTTCCCTTCCATGGTTCGTGGGGACACGAAACAAGTCCATGGTTCGTGAAGACACGAACCATGGCGGGTTGCAGTGTTGGCCAAAATATCATACTTTTGAATATCAGAGGGATGGTTAATGGAGATTATGTTTAAATGTGAAAAGAGAACATTAGCCAAAACACCTGATGAACTTTAATTGTGTACACTACTACTTCTACATATAAAAATGCTACTCAAAGATTTGTGAACTTGTTGAGTAGCGAACAGAACGTACAAGAGTGCGACGCAACGGCAGATTAATAGCATTACTGGCGCCGGGTTCATCACAATTCCTCTATAATATTTTTTTATTGTTCATTTTTAATTATTCGTTGCAAAATGAGTTGTACGGGTTGCAGTACTGCTACAGGCGGTAAACCAAATGGATGTAAAAGTAACGGCGGATGTAGCTCCGGCGGGTGCAACCGTATGAATACCTATGACTGGTTGCGCAACTTGCCTATTGCCGATATGGACAGCAGTTGCAAGGTGATAGAAGTAAGCTTTAACCAAGGAACCCGCAAAGACTTTTTTCGCAATACAGCCTTACAGCCTTACGACAAAGGTGACCTGATAGCCGTGGAAGGTGTGAGTGGATTTGATGTGGGTGAAGTATCGCTGACCGGCGAAATTGTAAGACTGCAAATGAAAAAAAGGGGTGTAAAAGAAGACAATCCCGAAATGAAAAAAGTGCTGCGCCTGGCTACCGATCGTGATATTGAACTGAGAAATCAAAATAAAGCCCGTGAGCCTGAGGCAGTGATCAGAAGCCGGGCCATAGCCCGCCAGTTGAAACTGGATATGAAAATAAGCCAAGTGGAAATGCAGGCCGATGGTAGAAAAGCTACTTTCTTTTACATTGCCGACGGCCGTGTTGATTTTAGAGAGTTGATAAAAGTTTATGCATCGGAGTTTAAAGTAAAGGTAGAAATGAGGCAAATAGGTGCAAGGCAGGAAGCGGGTAAGGTAGGTGGCATAGGCAGCTGTGGTCGTGAGCTTTGTTGCAGTACATGGCTTACTGATTTTAAATCGGTAAACACTGCGGCAGCACGCTATCAAAATCTTTCTATCAATCAAACGAAGCTAAGCGGACAGTGTGGTCGTTTGAAATGTTGTTTGAATTATGAACTGGATACTTATCTTGATGCGTTGCAACATTTTCCGGACAACTGTGATGTGCTGCAGGTAGCTAAAGGCAATGCTTTTTTGATAAAGAAAGACATTTTTAAAAACCTGATGTGGTACACCTTGCCCGATAGTAACAAACAATATCCGCTGAGTCTGGATCGTGTAGTAAAAATAAAATCGCTTAACCAGCAAGGCATAAAGCCTGATGACCTGGAGCCGGTAGAAGTAGTAAGCAGTAAGCCCAGAGAAATGGAACCCGAAAATGTAGAACTGGTAGGCCAAATCAGTTTACGTACACTTGAGAAAGCTGAGAAAAAGAAAAAACAACAACAGCAACAAAAAAATCAGCGGCCACAACAAAGACAACAGGGAGGCGGGCAACAAAATCAACAACGCCAACCGGGAGGCCAACAACAAAGACCACAAAAGAAACAAGGCGGTGGGCAACAACAACGCCCCAACCAGCAAAACAGAAATCAGCAAAGGCCAAACCAGCCCAACAGAAATCAACAAAAGCCCAACCAGCCCAATACGCCAAACGGGTAGGTTTAAAAAAATCACACAAAATGTGTGACACAATTTGTGTGATAATAAGTCAAGGCTTCTTGCTATAAAAAAATTTTAAACCGTTTATTCCCCTATCAAATCCCTGATAGCAACCGAAGCAGCAACAGCGCCAAATACAGCCGGCAAATAGGAAATAGTTCCGTAAGCAGATTTCTTAAAGTTTTTACCATCGGTAAGCATCAGGCTTTCTTTGTTTGGATTTTCGGGAGAGAAAACAACTTTGATTCCTTTGGCTATTCCCAGTTTTTTCAGGTTTTTTCTTATCTGCTGTGCAAATGGGCAGTTCCAGGTTTTTGAAATATCTACCACTTTTAATTGTGTAGGATCCAGCTTGGCACCTGCTCCCATACTGCTTACCAATGGTAATTTACTTTCGTAAGCCATTTGTATAAATGTAATTTTCGGGGTAATGCTGTCTATGGCATCAATAATATAATCGGGTTTTTCATTCAGTTGCTGCCTTACCATTTCAGGATTTATAAATTCTTTTACCACCGTCAGCGAAATTTCAGGATTAATGGCTTTGAGTCTTTCCTCCATTATCATAGCTTTTGACATGCCATGATTGGTAGCCAGTGCCGGCAATTGCCTGTTACGATTGGTAGGATCCACCACATCGCCGTCAATAATGGTCATGCGGCCTGCGCCGCTGCGTGCTATAAACTCAGCGGCGTAAGAACCTACGCCGCCCAGCCCCACTATCACTACATGTGAAGCAGTAAGTTTTAATAAAGCATCTTTGCCTATTAAAAGCTCGGTGCGGGCAAGCCATGAAATATCTTTTGTCATATTAAAAATGATGTACCAAAAATATCTATTGCATTTTTTTGAATTTGCAAACTAAGTGAATTCAAATCAATAGATAAAGCATTGGCTGCCAACTTATAGATTTCTTCAATTTTTACGTCTGCATCATCCGTTTCCAAAAAAAATCTGTTTATTGCAATTTCCCTTACTACTTCTTTTATGCTTTCTTTTTTCAATGCTTTGCCAAAGGATAAGTAATAACCCTGCTCAACTATTTCATGTGCAAGAGATTTGCTTTTATTAAATCCATGAAATATAACCGGCACATTTACTTTGCCTTTTTCAAGCAGCGAAAATACTTCGGCCCATGCTTTTACACAATGAATGATAAGTGGCTTTCGCAATTCCTTTGCCAGTTGTATTTGTTTTGAAAAAATAATTTGTTGCAGTTCGAAATCTGTCTTGCATATTTTATCCAATCCGGCTTCGCCTATTGCCAAAACTGAAACATGATTTGCATAGCTAATCAAGTTTTCTATCTGAGATTCAAAATCTTCATCAAAATACCAGGGATGAATGCCGATAGAATAAAATCTACCAATTTCTATTGATTGAAAATCTTTATATAAGTTTTGGATAGATTTTTTACCCGTTGCAGAAATTGAATGTGTATGTATATCTATCAGCAAAATGAATGTATTTATTCACCTTCACCCAATGCTCGATAAATGGTGTCTTGTATTTTGCTGCGTATGTTTATACGACCCAGCAGATTACCATCTCTTGTAGGATAGACTCTGTTTGACAAAAATATATAGACCAGATTCACTTTAGGATCTACCCACACGCAGGTGCCCGTAAATCCTGTGTGGCCATACGTTTCTGGCGAACATAAAGCAGAAGGGTAAGGCTCTTTTCGAAGTGCATTATCTTTTTCAGGTTTATCAAATCCATAGCCACGCCTGCTTACATCGCTATGATAAGCCGTAAAAAGATTGATCGTTTCTTTTTTTAAGTAACGTTTACCGTTAAAAACACCTCCGTTGAGCAGCATTTGATACAACATGGCCAGATCGTAAGCATCGGAGAATAAACCGGCATGGCCCGAAACACCGCCGAACATGGAAGCGCCTTCATCATGCACATCGCCCTGTGTGGTTTGCATACGAAAATGATTTTCGGTTTCGGTAGGTACCATTTTATTCACTGCAAATTTTTCTCTTGGCTTAAAGCCGGTTGTGGTCATTCCGATAGGCCGGTAAAAAGTTTGGACAGCATATTCATTAAGTGGCATACCTGTTATCTGTTCCACTATTTTCCCCAGAAAAATAAAATCATTATCACTATATACATATTTGCCGTGGGTAGAAAGTTTGCTGTTCAGTATTCGACTGTACATAGTATCCTGCCAGTCGTTGCGCATATAAATATTTTCTGCTACACGTACCGTAAATCCGGGTTTGGGTTTTTCGCTAAAAATTGCCGGATTAGGTTTTCCTGTTTCAGGATCAATGGTTTCTTTATAAAATGCGATATAAGGAACTAATCCTGCCTGATGCAGAATAATATCATCCAGTTTTAGCGCTGCTTTGTCTATCCCCCTCACCCAAGGTAAATAATCGCCCAAAGTTTTTTTTAAATCCAATTTCCCTTCTTCGTACAATTTCATTACAGAAACAGTGGTGGCAGAAATTTTGGTTACGGAAGCCAAATCAAAAATACTTTCAAATGTAGTGGCCGGCGATGCCTCATACTTATAATGCCCAAATGCTTTATGATAAATAATATTTCCATTATGAACAGCCAGTACTACACAGCCGGGAAATGCTTTTTGGGCAATGCCATCGGCAACAATGGAATCAATCTCATTGAGCTTGCTGAGATGCTGAACGGGTTTCAATTTTGCTTTGACAATACCATCACCGTTATTGAATCTGCATACACGTACCGGCAATGTTCCGGAAGCTTCAAATTTTCCTTTCAAATAATCGGCAGCTACTTGCTGTGTTATATCATCATCCTGATGGCAGGCAACAAGTGTCCATGCATCACAAAAATTTTTGGTAGCCAGCACATTTCCAAAAACAAATGTTTCTGTTTTGATGAAATTCAATTTCTTCCATAAATCAATCGCAGCCGGAGATATGCCATAATTATTGGCCGGCCGGTTGCTGAAATTGTGAATGCCCACAATAATGGCATCATATTTTCCATCTTTGGGAACAGCCTTCAGAATTTGTTCGGCTTTTGCATTGCTATCATTGTAAGAAAAAGTGTAAACATCTGCATCAAATTCATTCATCATCTTTCTTCCAAATTCATTTAGTTTGGAAGTACCAATACCCACGTAGGCTATCTTCTGCCCTTTCTTCAATGGTATATCGGCATAATCATTTCTGGAAGCTGTAAAAGCTGCTTTATTAAGTAATGTGATAGATTTAGTTGCAACCTCACGACAGATGTCATCGGTTTTTGCATTTAATTCAGCTAACAAATTATTGGTTTCAATGGGCTTCCATTGGTTTAATCCTAATTGATATTTTGATTCCAGTACTTTTTTTGTTTTACTGTAAATATCATCCCAAGAAATTCTTTTTGCTTTGATAGCATTTCTAATAGCATCAATGGTTTCTCCTACATCAGCCGGCAGGCAAAGCATATCATTTCCTGCAATGATGGCCTCAACGGCAATAGTACCTTGTGGAAAATATTTGGCCACGCCTTTCATTTCCAGCGCATCGGTAAATGTGAGGCCCTTATAGCCCATTTTATTGCGAAGCAAATCTGTTACATTATTTTTTGAAATAGAAGTAGCTCTGTTGGCTGTATTATCAATAGCGGGAATATAAAGATGTGCAATCATAACGCTGCCCACACCTGCATCAAATATAGCTTTGAAGGGAACCAACTCCATTGTATCAAGCACTTCGTTTGACTTATTGATTACAGGCAGGTCGTAGTGCGAGTCCACATCCACATCCCCATGTCCGGGAAAATGTTTGGCACAAGCCATAATACTTGCATCCTGCATCCCTTTCATATAGGCTACGCCAAATGCAGCAACCTTTTCTTTGTCTTCGCCAAATGAACGAAATCCAATTACCGGATTATTGGGATTATTATTGATATCAACAACCGGCGCATAGTTTACATGCACGCCCAATCTTTTGCATTGTTCGCCTACTGCAAGCCCCATACGATACACCAGATTTTTATCACTCATAGCGCCGAGTGTAAGTTGATATGGAAATTTTGTAACACTATCGAGGCGCATGCCCAGTCCCCATTCACCATCAATAGTAACCATCAATGGCGTTTGTGCTATGCTTTGATAATAGTTAGTTAGATTGGCCTGCCGCACCGGACCACCCTGAAAAAAACAAAGTGCACCAATATCGTATTTTTTAATATCACTCACTACTTTGGCTACATGGTCGGCACCCAGATTGGAGTGTGCTCTTACTACCATCAGCTGTGCGATACGCTGGTCATCGGTCAAAGAATTGAAAACACTATCCACCCACTGCTGCTTATTGAGTTTGCTTTTGTACTGGGCTTGTGAGGTTGAGGAAGTAAGAACTATCAGAAAGACAAAGAGTTGCAATTGCTTCATAATGGATTATTTACCTGACCGCTAAAATTAATTCTTTCTCATGGAAATATGATATGAATTTTCGTAGTTTTAATCTCACTCCCGCTCCCCCTGAAAGTCTCTGAAACAGTTTGTTTTGTTCATTTAAAACTTACGACCATGAGACCAAGTTTTTCTTTTCTGCCACACCTTCACTCATTAATTGTATTTTTTTTCATTCTTTATTTGACTCCCGCTACTGCACAAAAAGGAATTAACCTGAAGGAGATTAATTTAAAAGAAGGAAAAATGAAAATTTATTTGCCCGATGACATCAGGTCTGGTGAAACAATTTCGGGTACTGTTGTGTTAGAACCGGAAGGTTCAACGGAAAAAATAAAAAATCGAAATAAAGCGGCTTTACAAAAATATGCGCTTAGTTATACTGAAGCTAATGGAAGCGTCAAATCACTTTCAACACATTTTACTATATTGATCAACCAAAATAATGCAACCATTCATGTCAATGATGGCAATAAATTGATTTCAAATTATAGCATTCCCGTTCAAAAAGAGGATTATAAAATATCTTCTTTTGTATTTCCTTCTCATGTGCTTACACAATCGCCATTCCGAATACATGGACCATTTGATGGCAATACTTCAAATACACAGTGCCGGATAAATGGAACAGAAATAGAAATACTGGCCGAATCGCCAAGACAGTGCATAATGCTGATGCCAGTGGCAGAAAGCAAACCGCATGTTGTTTCTATATTAGAAAATGGAAAGGAAATTCAAAAGTCAATATATGCCGTTAATATGAATGTAAGCGCCGGCAGGCTCGAATTGCAAAAAGGCGAAAAAACCTATGTTGATGTACTCGTTTCAGGAATTCAAAACCTTCCCGCTTCAGCAAACTTAACAGTTACCAATATGACTACGGGTGTAGTAGCCATGCAGGGAGGAGAACACCAGTCAATCAATATTTCTCCCGATAATCATCCCGACAACACATACAATAAACGATTTGATATTCAAAGTATCAAAACAGGAAGTTTTTCAGTTACCGTTAATCTCGATTTACCTGAACCAGAAAAAATTACAACCGGATCTGCATCTTTATGCAACTGCTATTTACTGGAGCAATCCTGTTTGATACCATTACAAATGTGTATAGAGCTTGGAGGCAGTACACAACCGCCTACGTTTGCTCCTGATGCAGTTATAGATTCATTCTCTTCAATACAAGAGCCCATAGTCAATTTAAAGTTGCCCGGAGTGTTTAATACGAAAACCAGCCTTCATATTCCTTTGCAACTGCAATCTTTCTCAGATGATATTGCAGCAGTAGTTTTTTCAATAAAGCCATTTGGTTCAAATAACTGGCAGGCTATTGAAAAAGCCAATCAAAATGGAAATAACTGGACGGCAAACTGGACACCCCCACTGGGATTTGATGGGGAATACATCATCAGAGCAAGCGTTGCCGGCAAAAACAATAATATATCAGAAACATACTCCAGAACAAATTTGCAGCTGACACCTGAAGCCAGTAAGCCATTGTCAGTTGAAAAAATATTTTTAAGCGTTACGGATGCTCAAGTCAATCAAGCCAATCAAGATGTGCAGCAAAAAGAAGAAAGCCTGAGAGGATTGAAAGAACGAATTGCTGAATTGAGAAGAAAACTTGAAATGTTGATGAATGAGTGGGAAAGAAAAAACACAATGGCCGAAGAACTAACGACTATAGACAAAGTAATTGACAAAATACCCGGCCTTTTTAGCGACTCACTTAAAAAACTAACCGACTCACTTTCAAAGTTAAAAGCCGATCTAAATGGTAAGCCCGATAATGAAGCATTAAAAAAAGCCGCTGAAGATGCAGCACAAAGAGAAAAAGATTGTGCAGATAGGTTAAACAAATTGAAACAGGAAAAAGAAGCAGCACAAAAAGAACTTGATGATTTGAATAAAGAGATTGATGACTTGCTAAATCAAATGGACCAGCTTCATTTAGGCAACAACTGGGTGGGCGGTCATGGCTATCATGCTGATGGTGGATTTTGGTTTGGATATGTAGGTGACGAAAACTCAAACACAAATATTTGGGGTGAATCAAACAAACTTTCCAACAAATTGAGAGGCCTGAGAAAGCCTCAAAATGCAGCAAAAAAAAGAGTTAAAGACTTGAATGCAGAAATTGCAAAAGCACAGGAAGAGTGTGACAAACTGCAAAAAGAAAAAGAAAAAGCAGCAGAGGCAGAAAAGAAAGGATCTATGCACGATGCTTTAGAAACGCAAATAGATGAACTATGCAGACAGATTGCCGCATTAATGGATGCACTTCAAAAATGGTGCAAAGAGCATCCCGGTGTTTGCAATTTTAATCCTGTGCCTTCCGGTTCGCCCAAAACACCCTTAGAAGCCTTAGCATATATTGATCAATTGAATGATATTATCAAAAAGAAAAAACAAAAAGAAACAGATTTAAAAAATGAAGCCGAAGCAACGGCCGCTTCAGCAGCTGCAACTAAAGCGCAACTGGATGCAGCTAATGCAGAAAAAAATAAACAGGAAGAGGCATTAAAAAAAGCACAAGCAGCAGCAGATAAACTACAGGCAGACCGTGAAAAACAATTAGAAGAAGAGAGAGCAAAAAAACGTAAACAACAGGAAGAAGAAGAAGCAAAACGAAATACACCTACACCACAACCTCGGCTTACAAAACCCATCAATCCACAGGACAAGCAATTGAAACTATTTGCATTGGGCATGTTGAGAGGATTGTTTAGAGATATGCAAATAGAAAAGGGACCCTGCGATTGTGAAACGAAAGCTATTGCCCTGGCTAATAATACCAATTCCGCCCCCGGCGATGTACTCGGCGGATTAGCTATAGGAATTGCATTTGCTCCCATTGAAGCATTGCCCGGTTTATCACTGGGTGCCAAGTTGGGAATAGGAGCACTAAAAGCATTAGGCAGCGCTATTTATGGTGGTGAAAATTTTACTGAGGAATTGGGCAAAAATCTTTTTAATGTGATAGGTGGCGAAATTTTTCCGAAACTATTGGGTGATGAATTTACAGGCAACCGAATGAATGAACTGGCAAGCGGTGGACTTGATGCCTTACTGGAAGCTGAAGGCGTTAGACTGATTTCATGGGAAGGGGAAACCGAGCTAAGAGATTGCGGTAAAATAAAAGGCAAAACTACCATGTTGTTTAATCCAAATACAGGATGGGTAACTATGCTTATAAAAGTCGACAACTGTCCTTTGGTGGTAATTAAGTATAAAGTAAATGCAGATGGTGTGCCTATTGGCAAACCGACTGTACAAAAAGTAAATGGCTAAAGGGCAAGATTGGGTATTGATATTTCATAAAGAACGATTTTTGAAAATCACTGCTTTTAAAATTCGTATTTTTGGCGGCTAAACCTGAATTGTGCCGGACAAAATTTTATTGCTACCAGATAATATTGCCAACCAGATAGCCGCAGGCGAGGTAATACAAAGACCGGCCAGCGCAGTAAAAGAATTATTGGAAAATGCGGTGGACGCCGGTGCTACAACAATTAACCTGATTATAAACGATGCCGGAAAATCGCTGATTCAGGTAATTGACAATGGCAGTGGCATGAGCGAAACAGATGCTCGCATGAGTTTTGAACGTCATGCTACTTCAAAAATTCAATCCATTGAAGATTTATTTCATATTCGCACAATGGGCTTCAGAGGTGAGGCACTGGCTTCTATTGCTGCGGTAGCACAGGTAGAACTAAAAACCAAAAAAAAGGAACAGGAAACCGGCATTTATATTGAAGTAGAAAACAGTGTGGTAAAAAAACAGGAGCCTGTAGCCGTACCTGATGGTACCAGCATTGCCATGAAAAATCTTTTTTTCAATGTGCCTGCACGTAGAAATTTTTTAAAAAGTAATGCGGCTGAAATGCGGCATATTGTAGATGAGTTTACCCGGGTGGCCATGTCATTTCCCGAAATTCTTTTTACGCTTACAGCCAATCATCAACAATTGTTTCATTTGGAAGCCGGTAGCTTAAAGCAGCGTATTGTACAGCTGCTTGGAACTCATTACAATGCCAAACTGGTTTCGGTAAAGGAGGAAACGGATTATATGAACATTTATGGTTTTGTGGGTAAGCCGGAAGCTGCCAAAAAAACCAGAGGCGACCAATATTTTTTTGTCAACAATCGTTTTATTAAAAGTCCCTACCTCAATCATGCGGTGATGAGTGCTTACCAGCAAATGATAGCGGCTGACAGTTTTCCAATGTATGTGTTGTTTATAGAGCTGGACCCTACAGTGGTAGATGTAAATGTGCACCCTACCAAACAGGAAATAAAATTTGAAGACGAAAAAATTGTTTATGCTTTTGTACAGGCGGCTGTCAAACATGCACTGGCACAGTTTAGCATTACACCTACATTAGATTTTGATTTAGATGCTTCTATTCAAAATCTTTCATCCATACAGCAGCCTTTTACCCAAGACAAACAGGACCGGGCGGCGGGTTCTTCACTTTTCAAAGGATTTACTCAAAAACATCAGGCACATTTTATAGAGCGCAATGAAAAATCAGAATTAAAACACTGGAATACTTTTTATGAGCTTGCAAAAACAGAAATGCCTGAAGCAAAGGATAAGTTAGAGCCGGGTACTTCAGATGTACAAGCTGCCATTTTTAATACATCAGTATCGCATACGCCTAGCCAGTTATTAAATACCTATATCATTACCACATCAGCAGGCAATGACTTGCTGCTTATACACCAGCAAGCAGCGCATGAAAGAATACTATACGAAGCTTTAGCAAAAGCCAGTAAAGATGCTCCAGTAGCCACTCAGCGAAGTTTGTTTCCTGCAACACTGGAACTTACTCCCGCCGATACTGCCATTATGCAGGAGATTATTCCCGACCTGCATGACCTCGGTTATGTAATTGAACCCTTCGGAAAAAATGCTTTCGTTATTCAGGGTATTCCGGCTGATGTACCTGCGGGCAATGAAAAATATGTAATTGATATTTTATTAGAACAATACAAACACTTTAGTCCCGATGTTAGTTTTTCAAAAAGAGAAAAACTGATACGGTCACTAGCCAGACAACAAGCCATAAAAACCGGCACGGCACTCAGTGATAAAGAAATGAAACATCTGATAGAAGCGCTGTTTCAATGCAAACAACCTAATATTTCACCCGAAGGAAATCCTACTTATCTGGAATTTAAAAATGAACAGTTAGAAAAAATGTTTGGCAGATAAATGCTGATTTTTGAAAATAATTTATTCATCCACAATTTCTGCATACTTATAGCCAACGCCCCTTACCGAATGAAAATATCGGGGATTGCGACTGTCTTCTTCAAAATACTTTCTGAAGTTTAGAATGAAGTTGTCGATAGTGCGAGTGGTAGGATACACGTTGTAACCCCATACTGATTGCAAAATTTTTTCACGAGGCACTACTTCGTTTTTATTTTCAATCAATAATTTCAGCAGCATTGTTTCTTTTTTGCTGAGTTGAATTTTTTGACCTTTGTTATCTGTAGCTTCCTGAGCTTTGAAATCA